>Ga0070711_100001584_pt1 | contig 12522 bp, 8 predicted proteins | sample LARL53metaG_FD_65452 | JGI IMG/M metagenome (GOLD analysis project Ga0070711, IMG submission 65452) | Corn, switchgrass and miscanthus rhizosphere microbial communities from Kellogg Biological Station, Michigan, USA - LAR L5-3 metaG | ecosystem: Host-associated > Plants > Roots > Rhizosphere ... | reverse complement strand
ATCGATGTCGGCGGCACATCGAGCGACATCGCGCTGGTGGAAGGTGGCGAGCCGGTCATTCGCGCGCAGGGCAGCATCGCCGGCTTCCCGGTGCGTGTTCCGATGGTCGATGTGAATGCGATCGGTGCCGGCGGCGGTTCGATCGCCTGGCTCGACGGTGCGGGCGGTTTGCGCGTCGGCCCACATTCCGCCGGCTCCGAACCCGGCCCCGCATGCTACGGTCGCGGCGGCGAGGAAGCCACCGTCACCGATGCTTCGGTCGTGCTCGGATGGCTCGATCCCGAATACTTTGCCGGCGGCGCGGTTCCGCTCGACCCATCGCTGGCACACGCTACGATCGAACGAAGCATCGCTCGGCCGCTTGGGCTGTCAGTGGAGGATGCGGCACTTGGCATCCATCGCGTGGTGAACGCGCAGATGGTCGAGGGCATCAGGCTGGTTTCCATCCGCCGCGGCCTCGACCCGCGTCGTTTCACCCTGGTCGCGCTCGGCGGTGCCGGACCGCTTCACGCGACCGCGCTTGCCGCCGAACTCGGCATCGAGACTGTGCTGATCCCGCGTCACCCGGGTGTGCTGTCGGCCGCGGGCCTGCTCGCAGCACCGATCGAGCATGAGGTGGCGATCGCCTTTGCGCGTCCGCTCGCTGGTGTCGGATTCGCGGGTGTGCGCGACGTGTTGGACGAACTGGATCGCTCATGCGCGCGGCTGATGGCGGAGGAGAAGATCGGCAGCATGCAGACTGCCATCCAGTATTCCGCCGATGTGTGGTACATTGGTCAATCCTATCATCTGGAAGTGCCGCTCGACGTTGAGGCCTCCGATCCGTTGGGTAGGCTTTATCGCGACTTCCTGGCACTGCACGACCGTATATACGGGCATGCCACCGAGCAGCCTGCCGCAATCGTCAACCTGCGGTCGGTGCATCGTGCCGGTGGCAGCGACCATCTGGACGAGGGCGCCTACCGCGCGGTCGACGGCGACCCGCGGAAGCGGCCACGTCGCATACGCGTCGCTGGTGCGCGTGCACCGGTAGAGGCGGCGATCTACCATCGGGCGGGGATGCCGGCGGGCCTGACCTTCGCCGGTCCCGCGATCGTGGAACAGGACGACACGACGACGCCAGTCGAGCCTGGATGGCGCGGCATTGTGTTGGACAACGGCAATCTAGTTCTGACGCGAGACTGACATGGACATCGATCCGATCACGCTCGAGGTGCTGCGCAACAAGCTCGACGGCATTGCCAACGAGATGCAGCTCACGCTTGTGCGCAGCGCCTTTTCCGCCATCGTGAAGGAAGGCCTCGACGCGTCGGCCAGCCTGTTCACGCTGCAAGGTGAGACGCTGGCGCAGGCGCTGGCCATTCCGGTGCATCTCGGCGCGCTGACACCGATGGTGGGACGGCTGCTGCATGATGTGCCGATCGACGCCATGGGCGAGGGCGACATCTGGATCCTCAACGACACGTATCTTGGCGGAACGCATCTGCCGGACATCGCCATCATGATGCCGGTGTTCGCCGATGGACGCGTGATCGCTATCAGCGCGGCGATGACGCATCATCAGGATGTGGGCGGCATGGCCCCTGGGTCCACGCCAACCAACGCGACCGAGATTTTTCAGGAAGGCATTCGCATTCCGCTGCTGCAGTTCCGTCGCGGGAACGCGCTGAACCACACGCTGATCGCGATGCTGCGACAGAACGTGCGTCTGCCGGACGTTCTGATGGGCGACATCAATGCTCAGGTTGCCGCCTGCACGATCGGTGCGCGGCGGCTATCCGGACTGGCTGGCAGCTTCGGGCGCGATGAACTGCTGGCCCTGTTCGGTGAGCTATTGGACCGCTCGGAGACGATGACGCGGCAGGCGCTGCGGAGCCTGCCTGATGGGATCTATCGGCATGTGGATTACCTCGATAACGACGGCATCGAACTTGACAGGCTCGTGCGCATCGAGGTCGCGGTGACCATCGACGATGGTGGGATGACCTGCGACTTCACAGGAACGTCGCCGCAGGTACGCGGGCCGTTCAACTGCATGGCGTCGGGTCCCTATGCCGCTGCCTGCTTCGCGCTGCGTTCGGTGACGGACCCCGAGGGCCGCATCCCCAACAACGGCGGCTGCTTTCGCCCGCTGGCCTTCCACCTGCCGGCGGGCAGCCTGGTCAATCCGCGCGAGCCTGCGCCGACCGGCTGCCGCACTTCGACGATCAAGCGGATCACGACGGCGATCCTTGGCGCGTTGCGCCAGGCCGCGCCGGATCGCGTGCCGGCTGACTCCGGCAGCGAGATCGTCATCATGCATTTCGGGGGTCAGCGCTCCGATGGCCGGCGCTATGTGACGTCGCAGCTTCTGGTTGCCGGGAGCGGCGCGTCGTCGCATCTCGACGGTGTCGATGTGATAGAGACGGATGCAACCAACTGTCTGAACGTTCCAGCCGAGGCGCTGATGATGGAGGCGCCGATCCGCGTGCACCGCGTGGCGCTGAGCCGCGATTCCGGCGGACCGGGCACGCATCGCGGCGGGCTCGGCGGCGTGTTCGAATACGAGTTGCTGGATGGCGAGGCGACCGTGACGTATCGCGGCGAGCGGCATCTTTGCGAGGCGGAGGGAGTTGCCGACGGCATGTCCGGCGGTCGCGCCAGCGCAGTGATCAGACGTGCCGGTGGCGGCGAAGAGGCGGTGAAATCGAAGATTGTCTCTACTTTGCGCAAGGGCGACCGGATCGTCATTGCGACCGCGGGTGGAGGTGGCTACGGCACACCAATGGCACGCCAGCCGGCCTTGGTAAGGGCCGATCTGCGCGACGGCAAGGTCAGCCTGGAAGCAGCGCGGCACTTCTATGGATATCGCGGCAATGTCTGAACATATTGGCGCGACATAACGCTTTTTGTTATGATGCCGCACACGCGGCCGGCAACAGACCGGTGAAGCGAGGGAGGCGGCAATGGCGATACCGACATATGACTGGATTGCCCACTACGCGTCGACGCGGGGCAACTGTGTCGCCATGGAAGACCTCGCGACAGGCCGGAGCTTCACTTACGTCGAGTTCGATCAGCGTGTTGGCCGTCTGGCCGCCGGGTTGCGCTCGCGGTTCGGCGTGGCGCGGGGTGATCGCGTGGCGGTGCTTGCGCATAATTCCTCCGACCTGTTCGAGTTGCAGTTCGCCTGCGCGCGCATTGGCGCGGTCTTCGCGCCGATGAACTGGCGGCTGACGGTGCCGGAATTGCGCTACATCGTTGGCGACTGTGAGCCGGTCGTGATGTTCTACGATCCCGAATTCGGTGATGCGGCGCTGGAACTTTCCGCCGCGTGCGGGGTGCGGCATCAGTGCGGACGGGATCCAATGGATAGTGCCTACGAGCGGCTGATCGCCGGGACCGCCGACGAGGTGTCGCCGGAACCCCTTACGCACGATGATATCGCAACCATTCTCTATACCTCCGGCACCACGGGACACCCCAAGGGCGCAATCATCACGCACGGGATGCGGTTCTGGCAGACCGTCAACCTGACCGGTCCCTGTCGAATCACGGCCGACAGCACGGCTCTGGTCACGCTGCCACAGTTCCATGTCGGCGGGCTGGACGTGTTCGCCAACCCGGTATTCCATTATGGCGGCAAAGCTGTGGTGATGCGCGCCTACGATCCGGCGCTGACGCTACGCCTGTTCACCGACCGCGCCGCCAACATCACGCACTTCATTGGCGCGCCGGCGCACTTCCAGTTCATGTCGCAACTGCCGCAATTCGCCGAAGCGAGCTTCAACCCAAACCTGCTTGCCTATGTTGCCGCGGCGCCGGTGCCGCTGCCCTTGCTGCACCAGTGGAGGGAGCGCGGCCTGACGCTGATCCAGGGCTATGGCATGACCGAAACCTGCGGTGTGGTCACGATGATGGAGCCGAGCGACGCGCTGCCCAAGGCCGGCTCGGCTGGCAAGGCCTGCCTGCATTGTGCGGTTCGCCTGGTGCGCGCAGATGGCAGCGACGCGTCGCCCGGCGAAATCGGCGAAATCTGGGTGAAGGGGCCCAGCACCACGCCTGGCTACTGGAGGCGACCCGAGGCGACGGCCGCCGCCGTCACCGATGGCTGGCTACGCACCGGTGACGCGGCGCTGACCGACAGGGACGGCTTCTACTATATCGTGGACCGCTGGAAGGACATGTATATCTCAGGCGGGGAAAACGTTTACCCGGCTGAAGTCGAAGACGTACTCTACCAACTTTCCGCCATTGCAGAAGTCGCGATCATCGGGGTGGCGGACGAGCGATGGGGCGAGGTCGGTCGCGCCATCGTTGCGCTGAAACCCGGTCTGTTGCTGACGGAAGCCGAGATTTATCAACATTGCGAGGCGAACCTCGCCCACTACAAGCACCCGCGGTCGATCCGGTTTGTTGATGCGCTGCCGCGAAATGCAACCGGCAAAGTGCACAAACCTACACTGCGGCAGCGATTCGGCGCGGCATAACGCATTGTGCGGCGTGACGTTCATGGGAGCAAATTGACTCGCTTTCCGCCCGATGCCTAAGCTTCCTGCCAATCGCCGTAACGGCCGCCTGGGAGGGAAGAATGCAGCGTCTGCGCCTGCTAGCGATCTCGTTTCTTGCGCTGTTTGGGCTGGCCATCGCCGGCCAGCCGGTACGTGCCGCCGATGAAACCATAAAGATCGGCTATATCGATCCATTCTCCGGCGCGTTCGCCTCGGGCGGCGATGCCAGCTTGAAGATGTTCCAGTTCATCCTGGACTACATCAACGCCAAGGGCGGCGCGCTGGGCAAGAAATTCGAGCTGGTGACATTCGACGACAAGCTGCAGCCGGCCGAGGCATTGATCGCATTCAAGAGCGTTACGGACCAGAACCTGCCGTTCGTCATGTCCTGCGTCGGTTCCAATGTCGGATCGGCACTGATCGATGCGGTGAACAAGCACAACTCGCGCAATCCCGACAATCGCATCCTGCAGATCAATTGCGGCCAGCTTGCGACGGAGCTGACCAACGAACAGTGCAGCTTCTGGCATTTCCGCTTCGTCGGCAGCGTGGAGATGCGAGCGGTGGCAAGGATCAAGTCCCTGCCGCAGTCGGTGAAGTCGGTCTACCTGCTGAACCAGGACTACCTGTTTGGCCAGTCCATCGAGAAGGACACCAAGCGCTTCCTCGCGCAGTACCGTCCCGACATCAAGATCGTCGCCGACGAGTTCATCCCGCTGATGCAGGTCAAGGACTTTGCGCCGTATATCTCGAAGATCAAGGCGTCGGGCGCGCAGTCGCTACTGACCGGCAACTATGGGCCGGACCTCAATTTGCTGATCAAGGCCGGCGTCGATGCCGGGCTCGACATTCGCTATGACACATACCTCGCGCATGTGATCGGTGCGGCGACTGCGATTGGTTCCAATGGCGAAGGGCGGCTCACCTCGGTCATGGAAGACCACGAGAACATTCCGGAGGAGGAGCACAACGCCGAAGCCGAGGAGTTCTTTAAGAAGTGGCGTGCGACGCACGACTTCGCCTTCATCGCGTTGCCGAGTGTGACGCAATTCGAGATGCTGGTGCGGGCGATCAACAAGGCGGGATCCACCGACGCGGTGAAGGTGGCGGACGCGCTGGAGGGTATGGAGCAGAAGGATCTGTTCGGTGTCACCAACATCATGCGCAAGGAGGACCACCAGCTTCTGCATCCGTATTACGAGGCGGTGTTCACGAAAAACGTGAAGAACGATGTGGAAAAGACCGGACTCGGCTGGAAGACCGAATACAAGACGACAGTGGCGGACGAGACGCTGCCGACCACCTGCAAGATGAAGCGGCCGTCATCGTAATCGCCTCACGCCGCGGGACGAGGTTGTCATGCAGATTGGCCTGATATCCCTGCTGGATGGTCTCGTCTACGGTATGCTGCTGTTCATGCTGGCAAGCGGGCTCACTCTGATCCTCAGCATGATGGGCGTGCTCAACTTTGCCCATGCCAGCATCTATATGCTCGGGGCCTATTTCGCCTATCAGATCAGCACCTGGATCGGGTTCTGGCCCGCGCTGGTTATCGCGCCCCTGCTGTGCGGTGCAATCGGCGCGGCGATCGAGGTCTGGGGATTGAGGCGCGTGCATCACAATGGCCACATCGCCGAGCTGCTGTTCACCTTCGGCCTGGTGTTCATCATCGGTCGCGCAGTGCAGATGGTGTGGGGCATGTTGCCGATGCCATATCGGGTTCCGACATCGCTCGACTTTCCGCTGTTCTCTATCTACGGAGAGAATTTCCCGGCGTACCGTGGCTTCATGCTGCTGATTTCGGGTGGCATGTTGTTCACCACCTGGCTACTGCTGAAGAAGACCCGCATCGGTCTGATCATCCAGGCAGCACTGACCCATCCCAGCATGGTCAGCGCACTCGGCCATGACGTTCCGCGTGTCTTCACGCTGGTGTTCGCCGGTGGCTCGCTGCTGGCTGGACTCGCCGGGGTGATCGCCGGGAACTATTTCACGACCGAGTCGAGCATGGCCGATGCGATGGGACCAATCGTATTCGTGGTGGTGATTTTCGGCGGCCTCGGGTCTCTTGCCGGCTGCTTTATTGCGTCCATCCTGATGGGCATGGTGCAGACGTTCTCCGTGGTTGCGGACTGGTCGTTCGCCGATCTCATCAGCCCGTTCGGCATTACTCTCGGGGCGAATGACCTGCTGGGCGAGATCCTGACCATCCCCGTCTCGCGCATCGGACCGCTGGTGCCGTACGCGCTGTTGATCCTGATCCTGCTGTTCCGGCCGCGTGGATTGATGGGCACGCGCGAGACATGAGCGACGCCGCCGTCCGTGCGCTGCCGTCGCGGCGGCCGGTCTCCGTCGCTGTGCGGCTTTGGCCCTGGATCGTCGCGCTGCTGATCGCCGTCGTGCTGCCATGGCTGTTCTATGACTGGCAGCACGGGCGCCATTCCGGCTTCATGATCTCCGTGTTCAGCCAGATGGGGATGATGATCATCTTCGCCCTGTCGTTCAACATGCTGATGGGCCAGGCTGGATTGCTGTCGTTCTGCCACTCCGTGCTGTTCGGGCTCGCCGGCTATTCGACCGTGCATTTCCTCAATGCTGCCGGCGCGGGCGAACTTCCCGTGCCGATGGAGCTGATACCGTTGCTCGCGGGGCTGAGCGGCTTCGGGTTTGCCGTCGTGTTCGGCTACATGGCGACCAAGCAGCGATCCACCGCCTTCGCCATGATCACTCTCGGCATCGTGCAGCTGGTGACGACTGCCGCGACAATGTTCCACAGCTTCTTCGGCGGCGAAGGCGGCGTGAAGACGGACCGTGTGATCGGCAACAGCCTGCTCGGCCGTGAATACGGGCAGGCGATCGAGGTCTACTACCTGATCGTCGGCTGGATGATGATCGCCGCCATCGGCATGTATTTTCATGCCATGACACCGCTTGGCCGAATGGCCAACGCATGCCGCGACAATCACGAGCGGGCGCAGTTCGTCGGGTACGACCCGCGCATGGTGCGCTTTCTGCAGTTCGCGCTGTCGGGCTTCTATGCCGGCATAGGTGGCGGGCTGTTCGCCATCACCTACGAGATCGTCACCTTCGATGCGGTCGCCGCGCCGCTTGCAGCGAATGCGCTGCTGATGGCCTATATCGGCGGCGCCACCACGTTCTTCGGCCCCGTGCTCGGGGCGATCCTGATCACGCTGCTGCAGAGCGGCGTCAGCCTGATGTCCAATTCCTGGCTGGTCTACGTCGGCGTGCTGTTCATCGCCATGGTGACATTCGCGCCTACCGGCCTCACCGGCATTGTCCTGGAGCACGCACCGATCGCACGCGCTGGACTGCTACGGCGGCTCACTCTGCCCTATCTGCGCATCGCCGTCCCCGGCCTGATTGTGTTGTTCGGCTTCGTCGGGGTGGTGGAGCTGCTGTCGTTCCTGACCATCGGCATGGCGCAGGGCAAACGTCTCGCGTTGTTCGGCGTCGCACTCGACATTTTCAGCCCGTTATCATGGCTTGTCGCCTTTGCCTGCCTGCTGGGTGGCGGTCTCTGGCTCTCGATCGAGGCCCGCTACTTCAAGCGCGTCTGGGACGGGCTGATCGAAGCGTCCCGTTCCAGATGAACCCGCCCTCACTCGCGCTGACCGACGTGACGAAGAATTTCGGCGCCACCGAGATCATCCGCGGTGTGAGCATGAATGTAACGGCCGGCGAGCGCCACGCGCTGATCGGACCGAATGGCGCCGGCAAGACCACATTGTTCAATCTCATCAGCGGCCGCTTTCCGATAACCGCAGGTGAGATCCGGCTTGACGCCACGCGGCTCGACGGGCTGCCACCGCATCGCATCACGCGGCTGGGCCTGTCACGCAGCTTCCAGATCACCTCGATCTTTCACCGGCTCAGTGTATACGAGAACATCCGCTGCAGCCTGCTGTGGAGCAGCGGCTACCGCTATTCGTTCTGGCATCCGCTGGGGCGTCAGCGCGCACTGAACCAGGAAACCGAAAGGCTGCTCGAGGAGCTGAATCTGGCCGAACGGCGCGATCTGCCGGCAGGGCTGCTGTCCTACGCGGAGCAGCGCGCGCTTGAGATCGGCATGACCATCGCGGGCGGGGCAAGCACGATCCTGCTCGATGAACCCACAGCGGGCATGAGCCACAGCGAGACGGAATATGCCGTCGCGCTGATCCGGCGTGTCACACAGGGCAAGACGCTGGTGATGGTGGAGCATGACATGCGTGTGGTGTTCGATCTGGCGGATACGATCACTGTGCTGGTCTATGGCAAGGTGATCGCGTCGGGTCCGCCCGCTGAAATCCGCTCCAACCGCGCCGTCCAGGAAGCGTATCTGGGAGCGCTGGCAGCGTGATGCTCGAGGTCCGCGACCTGCACGCCTTCTACGGCAAGAGCCATATCCTGCAAGGCGTCGATCTGTCGGTCGGCGAGGGTGAGATCGTCTCCTTGCTGGGAAGAAACGGCGTCGGCCGTTCCACCACCTGCAAGGCGATCATGGGCCTCGTCGATCCGCTCGGAACCGTGCGCTACCGCGGCCGCGACATCGCGGGACTGCGCGCCAACCTCGTGGCCAAAGCCGGCATCGGCTATGTTCCGGAGGATCGCCAGGTCTTTCCCACCCTGACAGTGCGGCAGAATCTGATGCTCGGCCTGAAGCGCGCCGGCAGGTTCGGCCGATGGAATTTCGATGACGTGTTCAAGCTGTTTCCCAACCTGGCCGAACGCCAGGGCAATGCGGCGGGCGTGCTGTCGGGGGGCGAGCAGCAGATGCTGACGATGTGCCGCACGCTGATGGGCGATCCGGACCTGATTCTGATCGACGAGCCGACCGAGGGGCTGGCACCGATGCTGGTCGAGCAGGTCGGCCGCCTGCTGGAGGAGATCGCCCGCCGCGGTGTGTCTATCCTGCTGGTGGAGCAGAAGCTGACAATTGCCATGCGAATTTCCCGCCGGCTCTACGTCATGGGCCACGGCCGTATTGTGTTCGAGGGTACGCCGGCTGAGATCGAAGCGCGCCCCGACATTCGTCGCGAGTGGCTGGAGGTCTGACCAAGAACCTTCCGCAGAACGCGTTCCCGTTCTATTGTGGCGAGACAGTGGGGGCGGGAACTAAGAATGACGTTTCATTCTGCGGTGGCAAACCGCGATCTCTCGGCGGTCCGTTGTCCTGTCGAGTGGTTCGCTGACGGCGCGATATCCGTCAGTCACGGCAACTGACATGCGGCTGCGGCGCCACAATATGCGCCTCTCGACGCGGTTGTTATTCATTGTCCTGACTTGTCTGCTGCCCGTCATGCTGCTCGGCGCATGGGTCGAATACAGCCACTGGGCGGAGCGTCGGGCGCAGCTTGGTGATCTGGCACTGCAGCAGGCGCAACTGCTGAATGGCGACGTCGGCAGCATCGCCGAGGGGGTGCGGTCGGTATTGAGCGCGGTCGCGCAGTTGGACGAGGTACGCAACGTTGCCCCGGCGTGCAACGAACGGCTGAGCGCGACGCAACGGAACCTGCCGATCTACGCGTTTGTCGCGCTGCTCGATGCGGACGGCAGGATCGCCTGCACCTCGGAGCCGATACGGCAGTCCCCAGCCGGCGATCAGCCGCAGTGGATACACGATGCGATGACCGCCACCTGGTTCGCCGCCGGCCGTTTTGCGACAGCGCCCGGCATCAGCCCAGGCTTTCTGCCATTCACACTGCCGCTCGCGACGCTGGTCCCTGCACGCCGTGGCGCGCTGGTCGCGGGGCTCGATCTCGAACGCCTGTCTGAACATTTCGCGCGACTCAGGCAGACAGGATCGCCTTTTCTGGCTGGCAGCGCGCTGACGGTCGCAGACCGCGACGGCGTCATCCTCGCGCGCAGCCCGCAGCATGAGGAGTTCGTCGGCAAGCCGTTTCCTCCCGCAGCGATGGCCTTGGTGACGGCGCAGCAGTCCGGCATTGCACGCCTGAAGAGCATCGATGACACCTATCGTGTCGTCGGTTACATCCCTGCCGCGCAGTCGCCTTTCGGCCTGATGGTCGCGATCGGGTTCGCCGAGCCCGCGATGATGGCGGACGTCAATCGTACGAGCCTGCGTGCCGGGCTGCTGTTCGTCGCAGTGTCCATCGCTGCATTCGTGCTTACATTGTTTGTTGCACGGCGTTTCATCGGTCGGCCGACGCGCGAACTTCTGGCGGCGGCGCGTCGCTGGCGCGAGGGCGACCTCACCACACCGGTTCGCGGCGAGGATGCGCGTTCGGAATTCGGTCAGATTGCCAAAGCCTACAATGACATGGCCGCGGCGCTTGGGCGCCGTGAGGAGGATCTTCGCGACCATGCGGATGCGCTGGAGGCGCGCGTTGCCGAACGTACGCAAGAGTTGCTGGTCACCAACAACCGCCTCCAGGTGGAGATCGCCGAACGGCAGAACACCGAAGCGGCGCTTGTGCAATCGCAGAAGCTGCAGGCTGTTGGCCAGCTCGCCGGCGGCATTGCGCACGACTTCAACAACCTGCTGGCGACGATACAGGGGAGTCTCGATCTGCTATCGCAGACGCTACCACCGGAAGAGGGTCGCAAGCATACATGGATCGATCGCGCCACAGGTGCGGTTCATCGCGGCTCGCAGCTTACCAGCCGGCTGCTGGCCTTTTCGCGCCGGCGGCGATTGGCGGTGCAGGCGTCCGACGTGAACAAGCTGGTCTCCGATCTGGTGCCGCTGCTGCGCACCTGCACGCATGGGCAGCGCATCCGCATCGATACCCGGCTGGGCGGTGATCTGTGGCCGGCGATGGTCGAGCCGAGCCAGGTGGAGGCGGCGATTCTCAATTTGGCACTGAACGCGCGCGATGCGATGCCAGACGGCGGTGTTCTGACGATCACCACCGGTAATGAGGAGATTTCCGATGCGACGAAGGGCCACGATGTTGCCGCCGGCAACTACGTGACGATCGTCGTGACCGACAACGGCGTCGGCATGACAGACGAGGTGGCACGGCGTGCGTTCGAACCATTTTTCACCACGAAGGGACCGTCAGGCAGTGGACTAGGGCTGAGTCAGGTTTACGGCATGGCGCGCGAATCCGGCGGCACCGTACGGCTGGTGACCTCAGCCGGAGGCGGAACCTCGGTTACGCTGCTGCTCCCGCGTGCGGCGGAGATGCCGATGTCCGGTCTTCCGCATACGGAACAACGACGCATACGGCCAGGGGTGAAGGTACTGGTGGTGGACGACAATCCGGATGTGTTGAAGGTCAACGCAGAGATGCTGTTCCAACTGGGTTATCGCGTGATCACTGCGACGAGCGGTCAGGAGGCGCTGGCAGCACTTACGACAGAGCCGGCGATTGTGATCCTGGATCACGCGATGCCAACGATGACGGGTCTTGAGGCCGCAGCGGTGATGCGGAAGCGGGGGTTTGTCGGACCGATCATCCTGGCGACGGGCTATGCGGAACTGAGCGAGCCGGAGCTTGACCAGCAGGCAATGCTGCAGGGCGTGCTCAACAAGCCCTACTCGATCCAGGACCTGGAGGCGCTGCTTAGCCGGGTCGAGGGAATGGAGGCCGATGCGACATTGCAAGCGGCGAAGTGACGCTTTGTCGGGGTGAGGGCCTCCAGCGCCTGTTCGGTCTTTGCGTGTATGAACCGAATGAAGGCGGTGACAATCGCTGTGCTGGCCGCGCCGATTGTGGTGCCGCCGGCCGCGTGGTCGCAGCCGCTGCAAGACCAGTCTGTCGAGACGGTCACCATTCGACTGTCCAATTTTGCGTTCAATCCGGAGCAACTGCGCCTTCGCGTCGGCGTACCTGTGCGGCTGCATCTCGAGAACGCAGCCAGTGGCGAGCACAACTTCAGCTCACCCGCCCTGTTGCCACCAGCATACTGCAAGACGGTCCGCCGCCGCGGAACGGGAAAATCGAGGTCGCCGGCAGCAGCAGCAGTCTGGATATCGTACTGACACCGCGTGCACCCGGCACCTATAAGTTCGAGTGCACGCACTTTCTGCATAGCCTGTTCGGCATGACCGGAACGATCGTGGTCA
>Ga0070711_100001580_pt1 | contig 12537 bp, 8 predicted proteins | sample LARL53metaG_FD_65452 | JGI IMG/M metagenome (GOLD analysis project Ga0070711, IMG submission 65452) | Corn, switchgrass and miscanthus rhizosphere microbial communities from Kellogg Biological Station, Michigan, USA - LAR L5-3 metaG | ecosystem: Host-associated > Plants > Roots > Rhizosphere ... | reverse complement strand
GCAGCAGCTCGGTCACATCGAGATCGCTCCAGTCAGTTTCGCTCATGCTAGCCACGATGCGGTCCCAGCGAACCGGGAAACATCCGCCCTTTGGCGCATTTTCCCCGCGATGGCGGTGGGGGGCGCATATTCCACCCGCAAACGGTGATATCGCAGGTGATATCACGTTTTCGGCGGAGGCCAGCGGACAGCCTTTGGTGACTGGAGTGACCGAACTTGCGCCCCTCACCGCGCGGATCTACGCCCCAGGGCGGATGGTCTCGGTCCCGGGCGAACCGGATAGTCAAAGTCATTCCCCACCAAGGAGGGCGATATGACCGCCGCCGATCCACTCAAAACTGTCGGCCACCGGTGCACTACTGGGCGTGCCGCGCAGGGACTGGCACTTGTTCCGGCGTTGGGCCGGCGAGTCTTTGAGTTCGAAAGCGCTCGATCAGTTGCACGCGTATGTCGACGTGATGATCGCCGAACGATGCCGAAATCCGGGCGACGATCTGCTGTCTCAGTTGATCGAGACTGGGCTCGACGGCGAAGACCTCACCGTCGACGACTTCCGCGCGATCGTCGCCAGCGTGGCGGCTCGCGCCGTCTAACTGGGTGAGTCTTGCGGGTCCAGCTCGTCGAGCAGACCCTGCATCGTTCGGCACATCTGCCCGAAGTCCTTTGCGCCGACGAGCTTCGACCAGCGCCGCTCGATATCGGCCACTCGATCGCCCGCAGCCGACATCGCGTCGCGCCCTCGCTTGGTCAGGTCGATCAGCTTGGCCCGGCCGTCGGCAGGGTCTGGCCGCCGAACCAGATACCCCCTCTCTTCCAGGTCGTTGACCAGTTCCGACGTGGCAGCCAGGCTCAGCTGCGCACGATCCGCCAGCTCTGTGAGCCGCACGCCGCCCATGCGAACATTGCCGAAAATCTGCATATGCGGGTCTCGGATGTCACCGAATCCCGCTTCGGCGCGCGGCGCGGCGAGGTCGTGGCGGAACTCCCGCAGCAGCCTCGCCAGCAGCTGCCCGACGGCCTGTCGATCCGACGGCAGACCTGTTGACCTCGCCATGCCGACCGAGGATACTACGGTTACCGAAGTTTCGGCTTCCGAAGTAAATGAGGGTAGATCGATGATCACGCCGAGCCCGAATTTAGTCAGCACAGACCTGGGCCGGCTCCATGTTCGGCGCACCGGAACCGGTCCGCCGGTCGTTCTGTGGCACAGCCTTTTTGTCGACTCGAGGTCCTGGGGCCCGCTCGTCGACGTCATGGCCCGAGACAGGACGGTCTACACCATCGACGGCCCATCACATGGCAAGAGCGAGGCCGTGCACCGTGACTTCGCCTTCGAGGAGTGCGTCGCCGCCGCGGAGCAGGCCCTCGACCGCCTCGGTCTCGCCGAGCCCGTCGATTGGGTCGGCAACGCGTGGGGCGGCCACGTCGGCATTCGTCTCGCCATGGGATCCCGGTTGCGGACCTTGACGACCATCGGCACCCCGGTCCAGGCCTTCACGCTGGGGGAGAAGTTGACCAAGGGCTGGCCCCTGGTCGAGTTGTACCGCTTCGCTGGGCCGACCGGGTTCATTTTGAAGCAGTTGTCCGACTCGCTGCTCGGTGCGGCAGCCATTGCGGCTGAACCGGATCAGGCCGCGACGGTCATTGCGTCATTTCGCGATGCCGAACGCAACGGCATGCTGCACGCAATGCGATCGATGATGCTGCGCCGCGCCGGCATCGAAGACATGCTGCCGCATATCACGGTTCCGACACTTGTGATGTCCGTGCGTGACGACGCGATGGGCTGGCGTCCCGACGAAGCGCGCGCAACCTGCGCCAAAATCCCGGACTGCCGCGTCGAAGAGGTCGCGGGCGGCGGACACGTCGCACCACTACTCATCGACCGCGACCGGATCGCGCGTCTGCTCACCCAGTTCTGGAGTTCTGTTTCTCGGCGAGCAGACGTAAAGGGGCACGACACGCCGACAAAATAGTGCCTTTTGCGGCTGCTCGCGTTGAGAACCTAGCCCGTGTAGGCCATGACGTGCTTGATGCGGGTGTAGTCGTCGAACCCGTACATCGACAGGTCCTTGCCGTGGCCTGAGGACTTGAAGCCGCCGTGCGGCATCTCGGCCACCAACGGAATGTGCGTGTTGATCCACACACACCCGAAGTCCAGCGCTGCCGAAACCCGCAGCGCCCGCGACACGTCCTTCGTCCACACCGATGACGCCAGCCCATATTCGGTGCCGTTGGCCCACGCAATCGCCTCGTCCTCGTCCGAGAATGACTGCACCGTGATCACCGGGCCGAATATCTCCTGCTGGACCAGCCGGTCATCCTGCATCAGCCCGCCGATCACCGTCGGCTCGACGTAGAAACCCTTGTCGCCCTGGCGCTGTCCGCCCACAGCGACCTTGGCGTGCGACGGCACGTCGGTGAAGAAGGACAGCACGCGCTCCATCTGGTTGACGTTGTTCACCGGCGGCACCCAGGCGTCCTCGTCGTCTGCCGGCTTGCCGAATGTCGTCGTCGCGCCGCGGGCCTGTTCCGCCAACGCGTCCGTCAGGTCACCGGCCACCTTGGCCGTCGCCAGCACGCGCGTCGCCGCCGTGCAATCCTGGCCGGCATTGAAGTAGCCGGCGGTCGCGATTCCCTCTGCAGCCGTGGCGATGTCGCTGTCGTCGAACACGATCACCGGCGCCTTGCCGCCCAGCTCCAAGTGGGTGCGCTTCAAATTCCCACCCGCACTCACCGCCACCGCGCGGCCCGCGGCCACCGAACCGGTGATCGACACCATCTCCGGCGTTGGGTGTGCGACAACCGCGGCACCGGTATTCCGGTCGCCACAAACGACGTTCAGCACTCCAGGCGGAATATGGCGAGAAGCGATCTCGGCGAGCATCGCCGTCGTGACTGGGGTGGTGTCACTGGGCTTGATGACCACGGTGTTGCCTGCGGCGATGGCCGGACAGAACTTCCAGATCGCCATCATCATCGGGTAGTTCCAGGGCGCTACCTGGCCGATGACTCCGACCGGTTCGCGGCGGATCCACGAGGTGTGGTTCTCCATGTATTCGCCCGCCGACTTGCCTTCCAACATCCTTGCCGCACCGGCGAAGAACCGGATCTGGTCGACCATCGGAGGGATCTCTTCGGCCATGGTGACGTGGTTGGGCTTGCCGGTGTTGCGGCCCTCGGCTCTGACGAGTTCTTCCGCGTGTTTTTCTACGTCGTCGGCGAAGTCGAGCAGCGCCTTTTGCCGATGCGACGGCGTGGTGCGCTTCCAGTCAGCGAACGCCTTGGACGCCGCACCGTACGCGTTGTCGATGTCGGCCTCGTTGGATATCGGCGCGCTGGCGTATTCCTCGCCGGTGCTCGGGTCGACCAGCGGCATGGTTGCGCCACTGACGGAGTCGACGAGCTCGCCGCCGATGAAATTCTGAACCTTGGTCATATCAGCTCCTTATTCGTTAGAGGTCTGCGAGGACCAATGCGAGTACGTCGAGGCCTTCGACGAGAAGCTCATCGCTGATGGCGAGCGGGGGCAGGAAACGCAGGACGTTGCCAAATGTCCCGCAGGACAACACGATTACGCCCGCCGTGTGGCACCCGACGCACAGCGCCTTGGTGAGCTCGGCGTCGGGCTCGATCGTTCCCGGCTTGACCAACTCCATCGCGATCATCGCGCCGCGGCCACGGACGTCGCCGATGCGGTCGTTATTGACCTGCAGCCGGCCCAGCCGGTCCTTTATCAGCTGTTCGATCTGCCGCGCGCGCTCCACCAGCCCGTCGGCCTCGATCGTTTCGATCGTCGCCAGTGCGGCCGCACACGCAACCGGATTGCCGCCGTAAGTGCCGCCGAGACCGCTGACGTGCGGGGCGTCCATGATCTCGGCGCGGCCGGTGACCGCCGACAGTGGCAGCCCATCGGCGATGCCCTTGGCGGTGCAGATCAGGTCGGGCTCGATGCCTTCGTGTTCGCAGGCGAACATTGCTCCGGTGCGGGCGAACCCGGTCTGCACCTCGTCGGCGATGAACACCACATTGTTCTTGCGGCACCAGTCAAGCAGCGCGGGCAGGAAGCCGTCGGCGGGAACGATGAAACCGCCCTCACCCTGGATGGGTTCGATGATCACCGCGGCCAGGTTGTCGGCGCCCACCTGCTTGTCGATGACGTCGATGGCCCGCTTGGCGGCCAGCTCGCCATCGGTGGCCAACTCCTTGCCGTATTCGGCGTCGCGGAACGGATATGACAGCGGCGCCCGGTAGATCTCGGGGGCGAACGGGCCGAAGCCGTGCTTGTAAGGCATCGACTTAGCGGTTAGCGCCATCGTGAGGTTCGTGCGGCCGTGGTAGGCGTGATCGAACGACACCACCGCCTGCTTGCGCGTGTACGTTCGAGCGATCTTGATCGCGTTCTCCACGGCCTCCGACCCGGAGTTGAACAGTGCGGACCGCTTCTCGCCGCCGCCGGGCGTGAGCCGGTTGAGCTGTTCGGCGACCGCGACGTAGCCCTCGTACGGCGTGATCATGAAGCAGGTGTGGGTGAAGCGGGCCACCTGATCCTGGACCGACGCGACGACGGCGGGCGACGAGTTGCCGATCGTCGTCACCGCGATGCCCGAGCCCAAATCGATGAGCCGGTTGCCGTCGACGTCTTCGACGATGCCGCCGAACGCCCTGGACGCGTAGACCGGCATTGTGGTACCGACCCCGCGTGACACCGCGGCGCTCTTACGGTCGATCAGCTTCTGTGACAGCGGTCCGGGAATCGCGGTGGCGAGGTAGCGGCTCTGCTCGAGGGTGCTCAATGACGCCTCCTGATGACCGGTGGATTTTACGCTTGCCGCGTTGCCGTTTGAGCCTAGTCTCTTCACGCACCAATCCGTCGAAAACTGCGGCACCTCATACCGAAACCGTCGGCCGGACCGGATCCGCACAACGGATTTCGTCGCGCATGGTCAGTCGCGGTCCTGATGGCATACCGCTTCGAGCGTGACGGCCCCAGGGGTCGAGCCAGAACGTCGCGAAATACGGCTGCGGGTATCGAGGAAGTAGCGGTGTACAACGCTGTTGCTGGGCTAGCCGTGGGGCAATTCATTCCGCCACATTAATTCCAGTACTGCAGCCACTCGACCGTCGCGAAGACCGTCAACGACGCGGCGTAGACGATCACGGCTACTGCGGCACCGCGCAGGCTGATTCGCAGACCAGCACCGTCGACCGGGTCGAGCCAGCGGCGGCACCATGACGACACCGTTGGCATCAACCACCATTGCATTAGTGCCACGCTGACCACCTGGCTGAGCCAAACTGACAGCCACGGCTGCGCGCCCAACCTGCCGATCACCGGTGCCACGAACTTCGACTGCAGCATCACCATGGGGTAGAGCACCATCAGTAGGAGCATCGCCGTCTTCCAGCTCGGCGTCATCTCCGTCTTCCCGTCCACGTTGCGCACGGTGGTGCCGAGCGGGGTGGTCTTGGCGAATACCGAGAAATCCTTCGTCAGACTCGACCGCACCCGCGGCAAGACTTCCTTGCGCTGCGGTGACCGTAGCCATGCCGACAATTGGGGTTCGGTACGAAACCGGATCAGCGACATCCATTTCCCCAACACACCCGGCGGGAAGACAGCCGTGCCCTCATAGCCGGAGAATTGGGAGGCGGCCATCGTCAGCCGGATATGGCCAGCCTGGAAGTCAGCCTCCATTCCGCCGGACACGCTGGAGGAGACAATCGCCACGCCGGTCGGCATCACCGCGCCTTCAACGATCACCAAATCCGAAGAAAGCCGCAGAAATCCCCGTGGCGCAGCGCCGCGCACCAAATGCTTCCACGTCTCCCCGTCGAGCCACTGGTGGAGCAAGTCCTCGGACTCGAAGGTCACCGCGACCGCCCAGTCCAGCGGTGCGTCGCGACGGATCGAGGCAGCGAACGCAACGAATCCTCGTGCGGCCTCGGCAGCGGATCGCACGTCGCAGACCCAACCGTCGAAAACTTCGGCGTCAGCGACCTGGTCGAAAATCGTGACGGCCATGGCCTTCATCGCGATCCACCTAGACCGCGCCGAATCGGCGGCCTGGCCGCGGCCGGACTTGCGTCGCAACCTTATTTGCCATGCGCTTCTCCTTATTCAGCTGGGTCATCTCCGCCGGGGTGACCCGCACCTCTTCTCATTGCGTGTAGACCATGCTGGAGTAGTAGTCAGCCCAAGGTGGAGCGTTCCGTTGGTTGATGCATCTTGCAAGACCAGATGCGAGACGCTCAAAACCCTGGCTCGTATGTCCCGCATCGACCGGTCCTGCAGGTCGTATCGCCCTGGCCACCAAGTTCATTGGATACAGGCGAAGAAGTCGAGGATCAGCAACTGGTGATCGACGTGGCGGTTGTGGTTCGTGACGACGGGCGCGTTGGCATCGACGGCGACGACCTGAACCTGACGATGTGGAACCACGATCCCGATCGGCTGCAGTCAGCGCTGGACACTGGGGCCGTGCGGTAGCTGAAACCAACCGCCCCTCCGGCCAGTCAAGAGGAGTTGTTGGTTGGTGGGGTTGCCGCGGGCGGCGAGGTCAGGGCCTTGGGCCGTCCGATGCTCTCACCCCGAGCTCGGGGAGCTTGGCGAGCGGCCGCCCGGCGTTCGCGCCAAGGGTTAGCTCAAGCTCGGCGAGGCTCGCCCAGCATGGGTTCTGAGACGCGCAGACATACTGGTCAAAAATTCTTTGACGGCGATATCTGTTCAATTATTCTTTATACCGCACTAGGACAGACTTTTATTACGTGTCCGCTATGTATAGAACGTCAGGAACGTGACGACGAGTAGCGTCGACCAAATCATCGGCCAATACAAAACTCTGGCCCATAAATTGTCATAGTCGCGAAATAGTTTGAGGTTCGGCCGCGCGACCAATAGTACCGAATTGAAGGCGACGGCGAGGATGACGAAATATGTGATGATATACAGGCTTTCGATATACATGAAGCCGGGGGCTTTCACTTCGTCCCGCAGGGAATTATGCCCGACCAGGGCGGCAAAGAAGAATGCAGCACCCGTGAAAACTACTGCACCCGGGCGGACGCCGAAGTTCTCTAGCCGTTCATGGTTTCTGCTGAGCACCGTCACGACGACAAAGAGCTGAACCAGGATCACGAGCGGCACGATCGCTCGTGAAATAAAAGGGCTCACCAGGTTTCTTTTGACGGCGATGCTGTAGTAGAGCTCCGGATGCAATTGATTCGCTACGGAGCCGGGAGTGCCAAAATCGGTATTGTAACGGTGGGTGCGATAGCTGAAAAATGCTTGCTGAATATCCCAGTCTTCCAGAACGAGATTTGGATCTACCCCGGGCACTGCGGCGGGGTCAATCGAACCATACGCTGCTAAATCAGGCGTTAGGTAAACATTGCGCTTATAGTCCGGGTGCCACATCCGCAGCTTAATCTGGTGGCGCCCCAGCGGATACCTGGCGAAATCAAATTGTTCGCGCAGCGTCGCGTGAAAGGTCCAGCCGGTGAGTTCTTCGGTGTTCAGCTGCTTGTGGTACACCTCTTTGAACGTCGGCTGTTCTTTGGCTTCGGGCAAAAAGACGCCCTTGGTGAGGTCTTTGGGCAGGTCGTTCGCGTACCGCTGCCAGATTTGCCCAGACACCTCCACGGTGTAGGGTCCGCTAAACTCGACGGACTGAACATACAATCCGGTGGGGATAAAAACCGGCGGCTCGGCGCCGCGCACCGGGGCGGGAACATGCGCCGCCAGGTAACGTGTCACCTCATCGGGGGTGGTGACTACCGTATCGGCAGAATCTGGCGTCGTCGGCGCGGTACGGACGCTCACCAATATGCCACCCACTGCAATCAGGCACGCCAGTGAAATGAGTACCGACCCGATCCAGAGCTGTCGGCGTCGTCGGGAGACGCCTTTAGAGTGTGTTTGGTCCCCGACGTCCTCAGCCGCTTCCGCCTCGGCAAGCCCTTTCAGGTGTTCTGCAGCCTTGGTGACGCTAATCCGCTCGACAGGTGTGAGCGCATCAAAGTCCTCCGGAAACTCAGGCTCTGTGTTTTCATCCCGAATCTCTATTTCTTCGAAAACCGTGCGGGCGGCGGGGCTCATCCCCGCCACCGCGTCCTCAAGCTCCTCGCGGATCAACGCGCTGCGCTGCATCCTTCTCTCCCCTGTCTGTGCTATTGATGCTAGCGAAAAGGTCGGTATTACATTCCAGCTTCCTTCAGCTCGACGGCCGTGTATTTAATTGCTTTGTGTGTTCAAAACATCGCAGGTTTTGAGAAGGACAATTTTATAGAGCGACCTCTAAGAGATTACCTGCGCCTTTTTAACCTCATCCATGACTTAAAAGACGATCTAATACGTCACGGATAAACAGGCTCTCTCAAAATCAACCTCCCGCATTCAATGGGTCCCGGACCCACGCCCTTGGGTGGGCGCCGCCCTACCAGCAGCGTTCTCCTGTGGCTGACCGGAGCCAACAGCTGCTTAGCGATGTCCCATTAGACAGGTGGCACGCACATACGGCAACTCGCCGCCGCCCCGAGCCCGCGCGGGGCTCTTCGGTTACATCTTCATGGCAACTCTGGGCAAGGCCGGGGCCGCCGAAGTCGGCTCCACACGCGACCGTTCAATGGCCAGGTATGAACAGTCAATGGCCAGGTATGAACAGCACACGTTGTCCCACCCCGATGCCGAGTTCGCAAACGCTGTAGGCCACGGCGACCATCGCCCGACACCACGTTCTTACGCGTCCAGCCATCGGCCACAAGGTCGTACGAACTGCCGCTCACCCAGAGCCCGCCCGGCATCGGATCGTTCGTTGGTGCTAGCCCTGCTCGGGCCAGTCGCCATGCGGGTCAAGGCCGCCACCCCGGTCGTCCCAGGTGTCGTAGCGTCTGTCGCGGGGGGCGATGATGCGCCGTCGCAGCTCTAGCAACAACTCCTCGGTGGAGGCGCGGGATAGAGCGTCGGTCGTGTAGGAGTGGTATCTAGGTTCGGGGCTGTCGCGGCGCAGCGTGACCACCAGCTCTTTGGGTTCCCCGCCCGCCAGGATGGTGTCGATGCTGCCGGGTGCCCAAGACAGCTTGTTCTCCAGCATGGCGTAGGTGCCCGGGCTGGCCTTACGCACGCCGTGCTCGATGTCGGCCAGCGTGCGCACGGTGAACTGCAGGCTGTCGGCCAGATCGGTGCGATTGCGAAAGCCCAGTGCTACGCGCCGACTCACGACGTGGTGGCCAAGCCGCTCCAGCGCGCGCGAATCCATGCAGGCATCATGACCCATCAGGGGGCAAAGTCGAGTCGCCATGCCCATTTCGTTCCACTCGACGCACGAAATCGCGGAAGCTATTGCGTCTAAACCCTCGCCAGCTCGGCCCTGAACGTGACAATCGTGTACCCAAGGTTTCCATGAGTTGTTTCTCGTTTGACAGGCCCGCCACCTGCGGCCTTGGGTACCCGGTGAGTTTGCGACACGCCACCTTGGTGTTCGGCAGGGCGTCCCCGGTCCACCTTGTTGGCGGATTCCAGTTTCTCGCGCCGCTCGCCGTCGCGAGTGTGCCGCAGCTCGCCGCGACGGTTGCTGGCAGGGCCGCGGCGCCCACCACTCCGCGTCGCCAGTAAGGGCCGTCCTAGGCGCCGCGCGGGGCACCGATCTGCCATTTCTCCACCTGGACCGATACCACCGGGGCATGCCGTTGTAGTAGTCCTGGGCGAACCTGTACGCCTGGTCGCTGTCGAGGTAGACCCGTTCGATGCGGTAGCTATCGCCGCTGCCCGACGTGAGCACGTACACCGTTGTCACCGCGACAGCCGAGGATGTTCCGGCGCCTGCCACACCGGCCACCGGGACACCGTTCAGCATCGCCAACCTGCCGCCGGGTTCCGCACCGCCGTCGAAGAGCCCGTGCCTGATGCTGGTACAAGGCCTGTGGACGTGCCCGGCGGGCTTTGACGCACCGGGGGTGACCCCATGAAGCGCACCATGGACGCCAGGTGTTGTAGGCCTGCCTGGTGTCGCGAGTACCGGGACTGCTCGGCGGACGGATAGAAGAAGAGGTACCGGCCAGTGGGCGGTAGGCGAACTCGTCGTCAGCGTCGAGGTACCGCTCGAGCCGACCCGCGGCATGATCGCGCTGTAATAACGCCTCGCGGCAGCCAGATCGGGAACGTTGATGCCGACGTGTCCGGGCACCTTAGCGACGCTAACAGCAGGTCGCAGCCGACCGGGGGCTCGGCCGTCGGCGGCGACAATGGCACACTGGTCAACGACGAGGCCCCTGACCTGCGATCTGGGTGCCTCACCACAAGACCGACACGAAAGACAGTTTTGCCATGGATCTGGTCGTCTTCCTGCCCCTGCTCATCATTCTGGGCGCCTTCATGTTCTTTGCGTCGAGGCGCCAGAAGAAAGCGATGCAGGCCACCGTTGACCTGCACAATTCGCTGAAGATCGGTGACCGCGTACACACCACGTCGGGCCTTCTGGGCACCATCACCGGCATCACCGACGACAACGTCGACCTGGAGATCGCGCCGGGCGTCGTCACGACCTGGATGAAGCTGGCGGTGCGTGACCGCATCGTCGATGACATCGACGACGACATCGACGACACAGACGACACAGACGACACCGATCTCGACTACGAGGCTCACGATTCGACCGGTACCGAGATCACCGATCGCCCGAACACCAAGTCTGACGGCTGAAGACTCAGCGCAAGCACGTACCCTTTGCGGTGCTGACGAACTGATCTCGAAGGAGACCCTGAGAACGTGGCATCGTCTTCGGCGCCGGTGCATCCTGCCCGCTACCTGACGCTTTTTTTGGTGTTGCTCATCGGCGTCTACCTATTGGTGTTCTTGACCGGCGACAAGCAGGCCAAGCCCAAGCTCGGCATCGATTTGCAAGGTGGCACCCGCGTCACGCTGACCGCACGCACACCCGACGGCTCCGCGCCCACGCGTGAGGCGCTCAACCAGGCGCAGCAGATCATCAGCGCGCGCGTGAACGGTCTCGGCGTGTCCGGGTCCGAGGTGATCATCGACGGCTCCAATCTGGTGATCACCGTGCCGGGCAACGACACCAGCGAGGCCCGCAACCTGGGCCAGACGGCGCGGCTGTACATCCGGCCCGTCATCCACGTGATTCCGGCACAGGGCCAGGGCCAGCAGCCACCAAGCGGCGCACCGCCGGGCGCACCGCCTGCAGCACCGGCAATGCCACCGGGCGCACCGCCTGCAGCGCCGGGAATGCCACCGGGCGCACCGCCTGCAGCGCCCGAGCCTGGGATCGCTCCGGCCGAGCCCGGCGCTCCCGTGTCACCGCCGTCGCCCGCCGAACAGGCACCGCCACCGGGGGCTCCGGCTCCACAGCCGCGGCCGTATCCGCAGGAGCCGCCGGCCACGCCGGAACCGGCCGCACCCGCGCCGGAGGCGCCGCCGACACCGGCACCGCCGCCGCCCACACCGGGTGCTCCGCCTGCGCCAGGCGCCCCGCAGCCGCCTGACAAGCAGACGCTGGCGCAGCGCATCGCCGACGAGAAGCAGCTGCGGCAGAGCACCGATCAGCAGATCCAGATCCTGGCGCTGCAATTTCAGGCCACCCGCTGTAACGACGAGGACGTGCTGGCCGGCAACGACGACCCGAATCTTCCGCTGGTGACCTGCTCGCAGGACCACAAACAGGTCTATCTGCTGGACAAGGCGATCATCAAGGGCGAGCAGATCAAGACCGCTGACTCCGGGCTTGATCAGCAGCGCGGCGAGTACGTCGTCACCCTGCAGTTCAACGATGAGGCATCGCGGATCTGGGCCGACTTCACCGCAGCCAACGTCGGCACCCAGACCGCGTTCGTGCTCGACTCACAGGTGGTCAGCGCGCCGGAGATCCAGGAGGCCATCCCTGGCGGCCGCACGCAGATCACCGGCCGGTTCACCGCTGACTCGGCACGTGAACTGGCCAACGTGCTGAAGTACGGTTCGCTACCGCTGTCGTTCGAATCCTCGGAGGCCGAAACCGTCTCCGCCACCTTGGGTTTGTCGTCGCTGCGGGCCGGCCTCATCGCAGGCGCCATCGGGCTGGCAGCGGTACTTCTGTACTCCCTGCTCTACTACAGGGTGCTCGGGCTGCTGACCGCACTGTCGCTAGTTGCCTCTGGCGCAATGGTTTTCGCGATCCTGGTGTTGCTTGGCAGATACATCAACTACACGCTCGACCTGGCGGGCATCGCCGGTCTGATCATTGGCATCGGCACCACAGCGGACTCGTTTGTGGTGTTCTTCGAACGGATCAAGGACGAGATACGCGAAGGACGTTCGTTCCGCTCGGCAGTGCCGCGCGGCTGGGCCAGAGCGCGCAAGACGATCCTGTCTGGCAACGCGGTCACCTTCCTCGCCGCCGCTGTGCTGTATTTCCTGGCGGTCGGCCAGGTCAAGGGCTTCGCGTTCACGTTGGGCCTGACCACGATTCTCGACGTGGTCGTGGTGTTCCTGGTGACGTGGCCGCTGGTCTATCTGGCATCGAAGTCGCCGACGCTGGCCAAGCC
>Ga0070711_100001575_pt1 | contig 12547 bp, 11 predicted proteins | sample LARL53metaG_FD_65452 | JGI IMG/M metagenome (GOLD analysis project Ga0070711, IMG submission 65452) | Corn, switchgrass and miscanthus rhizosphere microbial communities from Kellogg Biological Station, Michigan, USA - LAR L5-3 metaG | ecosystem: Host-associated > Plants > Roots > Rhizosphere ... | reverse complement strand
AGCCCGCGATGCACCAGCACCTTGTCGATCACGGTCTGAAAGATCATCGGCGTTGCCAAGCCGAACAGCTGGATCACAAAGGAGGCCAGCAGCACCTCGATCAGGATGTGACGGTACTTGTGGAGCGCGCTCCAGAACCAGCCGAGATTGAAGCGGCGCGCGGTGTCCGACAGCGTCGCGCGCTTGGCGACCAGGATGATGCGGCCGCTCCATTCGGCCTCGAACGCTGCGAGGTCGACGAGCCGCGGCGCGCCATTGTTCATGCCTTGCATCAGCACATGTTCGTCGGTGATCTTTCCGATCACGGCAAAACCGCCAGCGCGCAGCACGGCCAGCGCCGGCAGCGGCGTACCCCGCAGCCGCGCAATCGTGGAATTGACGGCCTTCGCCTTGACCGGAAAGCGGCCCGCGGCCCGCAGCACGTCGTCGACGTCGAGCGCGGCAGCCTTGCCGGTGTCATGCTGGATCCTGGCGGGATCGGCGACCACGCCGAGCAGATGCAGCGCGAGCGCCAGCGACCAGGCGCCCTCATCCGTACAAACACGCATCATCTGCCCCGTAAATCCCCTCAGCTGTCCGTCGCGCAGCTAACCAGTTTCGCGTTGCAACGGCGTAAATCGCGATGCTTAAGAACGGGTACCGCCATGAAGAAGGCCGCCCCGGCGAAACGCCGGAGCGGCCAATGATCGCGTCGAGGGGAAGCCGACTGCGATCAAGCGAGGGGCGATGCCAGTGTCTGCTGATGAACGTTCCCGGCTGGCGTGAACGATGCACAGGCGCCGGCGCCATCCGACAGCGAGGCGATGGCCTGGACGAAGCCCGACGCCATCGCCGACAGCCCGTTGGTGTCCGCAGTCGACTTGAGGCTCGCCGTGGTCGTGCCCGACGCCTGCGACGTCGCGGACGTCTTGATGCCCTGCCCAACATTGTCGACGGTGATCGTGTCGCCGTCCGCCAGCAATGTCGCGAGGCTGACCTCGAACGTCGTGTCCCAATATTGGCCGTTCATGGTGCCCCAGGGATTGCGCACCTGGAGCATGCCGGTCGCCGCATCGTAGCCATAGATGGACATTGCGTGGCTTGCGACCAGCGTCACCTTGCCGGCGGCATCCTTGGCATTGGTCCAGGACGACAGCACCAGATCGTCGCCGAGCGCGAGATCGGAGACCAGTGTCGAGAGCACGCTCGCGGTGGAATTGCCGGTGGTGTAGCCGGTCACGCCGAAGGAGGAGTTGTAGACGACCTTGGCCCAGGAACCGCCGCTGGCGCGGAAGTCGGTGATCGCGGACGCGCCCGTGATCCCCTCGAGCGCCATCTCCGGCGCGCCGCCATTGCCGATCGTGGTCCAGGAATTGCCGAAGTTGACCGAATTGCCGGTCACGACGCCGGTGGCCTGCAGCTCGGCATAGCCCTTTTCGGCGAGGCTTGCCCAGAGATCGGCGCCGGAGTTGAAGATGTTGCCGCCGTTCGCAAGCGAGGAATTCACCGTGACGTAGCGCGCCGTGCCGTTAACGTAGAAACGCACGCCATAGGTGCCGTTGCCGTTCGATGTGAACATCGAGGTGATCGCAGAGGCATCCTGCTTGGCGACCTCGGCGAGGCTCGCCAGCAGATAGCAGTCGCCGAGATAGCCCTGGTTGATGTCGTTCATGCTCGGGCCGCTCGATGCGAACAGCGGTTTGGTCGACGCCGAATAGGACACCGAAAAACTGGTGTTGCCGAGGACCACCTTCGAGGACGGCAGGTCGGTGCCCAGAAACCATTTGCCGATCAGTTCGGCGAGCTGGGTCGCCGACGCGCCGGTCGCAAGATTGCCGAGGGCGGTCGCGTTCGCCCCACCGCCGGTCCAGGTCGCGTTCGCGGCGTTGCCGCTCACCAGCGCCTGCGCAATGCTGCTGAGATAGGTGGATGTCGACATGCCGTTGTTGAGATTGGCGGCGATGAGCTTGAGGTCGTTGAACTCGGCTGCCGTGAGGTTCGTTCGGGTGTTGGTGAGCAGCGTGTCGAGGTCCGTGAAGAGTTTTGTGAGCCCCGAATAGGACACGGTGCCGTTGACGTCGGCGGCCGCCATGTCGGCAGCGATCGAGGCGGTCGACAGTGTCTTGAGCCAGGACGGCAGCGAACTGACGGGCGTGCTCACGGCAGACGTCGTCGAAACCGATGTCGTCGTCACCGCCGGTTTCGAAACCGGAGCCGGAGCCGGAGCTGGCGCTGTGGCGCTGACGACAGAAAAGACATCGAAAGCCGGCAATGGTGCCGGAGAGGAGGCCGGCGACGGAGAAACCGATGGTCTGGCCGCCGCAAAGGAGGCAACGAAGGATTGGGTCTGCGTGATGAAATTGTCGAACGGCGCATTCGGCCAGAACGAACCGAACTCGTCGGCTGCAGTATCGGTTTGACCGGAACGGGTGCCGTAAGGCTTGATCGGCATTGGCAAGGGCTCGCTGAATGGTTTGGTGTGATGCAATTGACGCGCGATCTCTGCCGACGAGTTCTTTCCGTGAACCTCCAGCGTTCTGTCGAATTTTATCAACCGGCAATTAAACCCCTATCGCCGGTTGCAGGACACCACCCTGCCCGGATCGCGAGACGTCGGTCGCCGACGCCTCTGCTTGCGGGCCGGCGTCAAACCCACGCCACAAGCCTGATGCCCACTGCGCTTCAAAGGGAGCAATTTGATGCGCACTGTCTTGGCCGCCATCCTGATCGCGACATGGGCCGGTGCGGCCGTCGCGCAGGACAATCACGTGCCGCGCTATGGTGAGGAGGACAAGGCCAAGTCGCCCGGTCAGATCGAGTCCGAAAAGGCCGCGGGCGATGCCTACCGGAAGTCACTCGGCAACATCCCCGACAAGGGACCGACCGATCCCTGGGGCGCGGTGCGCAGCGATGGCGGCGCAAAAGCCACGGTCGCCACGGCCAAGCCGAAGAAGACCAGAACCGGCGCTGACGTCAGGCCATGAGCGCGCCGGGCGCTTTTTGTTATTTGAGCATGATCTTTTCGGAAAACCGCTTTGCACTTTTCCGGATCATGCTCGTCTAGCGCAGTTCGACGGTCTGCGACCGGTCCAGCGCCTGCGCGCGCTCCGCCATCTGCGGGCGCCCCGCCGCCGTCCTGTGGCCCGTGAAGAACAGATACAGCAAATACAGATCGACCAGGATGGTGGCGGCCATCACGCTGTAGGCCCATGGGCTCTGCATCAGATTGAGCTCGACCAGCACGCGCGACAGCCCGAAGCCGACCACCCAGGCGTCAAAGCTCATGCAGATCCGGCGAAACGTCTCGGCATCGAGCCGGCGGATCACGTAGGCACCACAGGGGATGCCGACGAGCACGCTCGGGACCAGCACCAGCATCAGGCTGCTGCTCTCCTGGATGAACAGGCCGAGCTTGTAATAGGCGACCGCGGTCACCGTCGATTCCACCACGCGGACCAAAGCAAGTCCGGCGCGAAATTCGTTTTTGACGAGCCCCTGGTTGTTGAACAGGATGGCGAGCGGCGGCCCCGAAATTGTCGTCACCGAGTAGAGAACGCCCAGCATCGATCCGAAGGGAAGGCCGACCATCCAGGTCGATTCGATCGGCCTGCGCCAGCCCGCGGCCTGCAGCAGAATCAGCGGCAGCAAGACAGTGTAGGTGCAGAGCTTGATCCAGCCCGGCTGCAGCGCGGCCAACGCAAGAGAGCCGATGGCAATACCGGGAAGCAGTCCGATCAGAATCGGCATCACCCGCCGCCAGACCGACGGCACGCCCTTCAGATTGATGAAGAGGACGTAGAAGTTGATGAGGACCTCGACCACCACGATCGCGGGATTGAGGACGCGATTGGTATAGAAGATCAGCGCCAGCGGCACCGTGAGCGAGGAGAAGCCATATCCAATCGCGCCGTTCACGAAGGCCGCCGACAAGGCGATCCCGGCAAGAACCAGCGCAGCAAGATCGAAGGAAGACATGTATCGCCTTTCAGATCACCAGCCGGCGGATCGCGCGGAGCCCAGCGCCGGCTTCGCGTACACCTCGACGCGACAAAACGTGATCAAGCCGCCGATTTTCGGCTTCGAACGAGAGATCAGGCCGTCATCCCGCCGCATCTTGCTTCCCTGGTCGTTGGCGCGATGCAACAAGTGCATGCTGTTCCCGGCAAATTCAAGAACTCGTTGATAAGCTTGGATGATTCTGATCTGCTCAAGCCCCGGAACGCCGTTGATATGCCAAGACGGGGACGAAAAGGAGATTCCTGTTCTCGTCACCTTTTGCTGAGGCGGCTACAATCTTCAACGACATGGGGGATGGGCGGCGGATTGGAAGGGGCGCACGGCCCGGAATTCATCGCCGGGACAGCTGAAACCGGTCGCCGAAGAGACCCGGCTCTGGCGCCAAGAAGAGCTGTCGACGAACTGGATACAATTCGCTGATGCGCAAATACCGCCCGTCAACCGGCCGCTTGCGGCGGCACACCGCTCTCCCATTTGCAGTAGATCGTTCGAAAAAAGTACATATCCTGCCGTCTTGATGAACATCCTGGAGTCCCTTCCCACCGTCATCGGGACCGCCGCGGTTGCGCCCGCCCTGCTGATGCTGTGGATCGTGATCGCGGCCGGCGAGCACCCCGGCTCGCCGGTCAAAGTGTGGGCGGCCTTTCTCCTGGGCGCGGCCAGCATTTCCCTGCTTGGGCTGCTTCGGGCGCCCTTCACACGGCTGATCTCGGCGCCCGAGACCCCGTGGCTCGCGCAGGCCATGCATTCGGTGTTCGGCGTGGCGCTGCCGGAAGAGGCGGTCAAGATCCTGGTGATCGCCGCGGTGACGGCGCGGCGCCGTCCGTTCGCCGATCCGATGGACACCGTCGTCTATGGCGCGGCGGCAGGGCTCGGCTTCGCCGCCTACGAGAATCTCGCTTATCTGGTACAGCACGCCGAGATGTGGCGCTCGCTGGCCGCGCTGCGCACGGTGCTGACCGTACCGTTTCATGGCGCCCTCGGCATCATTGCCGGGGCCTATATGGCGATCGCGCGATCCGGCACGGCGCTGGGCGCCAACCGTCGCCACCGCGACTGGGCGCGCATCTCGAGCTGGACCCTCATGCTGATGGGGCCGATGGCGCTGCATGCCGCCTTCGACCTTCCGCTGCTGACGCTGCAGAAAAATCCCGATTTCGACGCCTCCACGCGGCTGTGGCTCGGGCTGACCAGCATGCTGGTCGGCTTTTCCTCGATCGGCTTCGCAGCGAGGCTGGTCCGGCGGGTCGCCCGCCACCACGCTCCCCGCACCGATGTCGCGCGTGAACGGCTGAGCCGCATGCGCAAGCTCTGGGCATTGCTGCTGGCTGGCGGTGGCGCCGGATTTGTCGGGCTCGCTTTCGTGCTGACGTCGCTGCACCACTGGCTGGTCAATCCCGAGCGCAACGTGACGCTGGTCCTGGTTCCCATCGGATTGACCTCGATCCTGCTGGGCAGCGCCCTACTCGTTGTCACGACCGCGATCTATGTTCTGGGTCGTAACCGGATACGGACGTCCGAGGGCTTTTCGTCCCTGCCCGGTCGAGGTTAGAGTAGTAGCTGGACACCGCCAGGGAGATCGTGATGACCCTTCCCCAGGACATCGAGAGACTGCAATCGGACATGCGTGCCGCGGTGCGCGAGCATTGGAAGGCTTTTCTGATCGAGGGCATTCTGCTGGTGCTGCTCGGCCTCGCCGCCATCATCCTGCCGCCGCTCGCCAGCCTCGCCGTCACGATCTTCCTGGGCTGGATGTTCCTGATCAGCGGCATTGGCGGCCTCGCGCTGACCTTGTGGGCGCGGGGGACACCCGGCTTCTGGTGGGCGCTGCTATCGGCCGTGCTGGCGATTGCCGCCGGCATCATTCTGTTGTGGCAGCCGATCCAGGGCACGCTGACGCTCACGATCGTGGTTGGCGTCTATTTCCTCGCCGAGGGCGTCGCCACCATCATGTATGCCCTGGAGCATCGCCGGGAGCTGTCCGAACGCTGGTCCTGGCTGTTGATCGCCGGCGTCGTCGATGTGGTGATTGCCGGCATCATCATCGCCGGGCTGCCGGGCTCGGCGCTGTGGGCTGTCGGCCTCCTGGTCGGCATCAACCTCGTGATCGGCGGCGCATCGATGATCGGCATGGCGCTCGCGGTGCGCGACACGTGAGGCCGCAAAATCCGGTGCGGCGCTCGACGAACCGGCTCTGCGCCGCAGCTTGCGACGGCGTCAGCAGCCGCGGCAGATGCTTTTGATCTTGCGATCGAGGGCGGCGTCGTCCTTGGTCATCGGATCACTCGAGCTGCTGAGATTCTTTTCGTCCGGGACGTCGCTGGTGCGCGGCTGACGGTGGCCGACCGGAGCTTCCACCATCGGCCGGTTGCTCATGGAATCCGACATCGATCCCTTGTTGCGTCCGCTCTGCGCGAACACGGCATTTGCGGCAAGCGCCAAGGCCGCGGCCGCGATGATCCACTTCGTCATGTTTCTCCTCCCATCTCCAAAGGGGACGACCGGCGTTTGGCCGAATGCTCATACGCCCGTCCGTCCATCAAGGCGCCGGTGGGTAGACGTGCACCTCGCCACAATAGTCGGCGACACGATAACGGGTTTCTTGCGACGGTTCACGTTCGGCGGAAAAAGATTCTTCCTGTGTCAGATAGACCGGTCCGACCGGCGACTTGCCGTAGCCGCCGGGAATGTCCAGCACATATTCCGGCTGACACAATCCGGACACCCGCCCCCGCAACGCGCGCATCAGCTCCTGTCCACGTGCCAGCGTGGTTCGCAGATGCGCCGTCCCGGGCGCAAGGTCGCCATGATGGAGATAATAGGGCTTGATCCGGCATTCAACGAACGCCCGCATCAATGCCTCGAGCGTCGCAGGATCATCATTGACGCCGCGGAGCAGCACCGACTGGCTCACCATCGGAATGCCTGCGTCAACCAGTCGCGCGCATGCGGCGCGCGCCGTCGCAGTCAGTTCCCGGGCATGGTTGGCGTGCAGCGCGACCCAGGTCGTCGCGCCCGGACATTTCAGCGCAGCAACCAGGTCACCGCTGATGCGCGAAGGCTCCGCGACCGGCACGCGGGTGTGAATGCGAATGATCTTCACATGATCGATGCGCGCCAGGTCGTTCATGATCTCGGCGAGCCGCCGCGGCGACAGCATCAACGGATCGCCACCGGTGAGAATGACCTCCCAGATCTCAGGATGGGCGCGGATATAGCCGAGCGCGCCGGCATAGGCGGCGTCAGACAGCGCGCTCTCCTTGCCGGGACCGACCATCTCGCGCCGGAAGCAGAACCGGCAATAGACGGCGCAGACATGCACCAGCTTGAACAGCACGCGATCGGGATAGCGGTGCACGATGCCCGCCACTGGCGAATAGGCGTCATCGCCGATCGGATCGGCGCGCTCGCCCGGCTCGCTCTTGAGCTCTGCGGCAGACGGAATGAATTGCCGCGCGATCGGATCGCCCGGATCGCTCGCGTCGATCAGGGCAGCGAGATCGGACGTCACCGCGACCGCGTAGCGCGAGGCGACCTCTTCCAGAACGGCAAGATCATCCGCACGCGCCAAGCCGCGGGCGACGATCTCCTTGGGCACGCGCAACGTGATTGTCACTGTCCTTCCTTCATCCACGGCTCATGCGTCACTTGGCCGTGGCGTCCAGACCACCTGGTCGATCCTGAGTGCTCCGCTCGCCAGCATCACCAGGCGGTCGAAACCCAGCGCGACCCCGCTTGCCTGCGGCATCTGCCCGACTGCGTCGAGAAAATCCTCATCGAGCGGGTAGCGTTCGCCATAGCGCCGCTCCTTCTCGTCCATCGACAAGGTGAAGCGGCGACGCTGTTCGTGCGGATCCGTCAACTCGGAAAAGCCGTTGGCGAGTTCGACCCCGCAGGCATACACCTCAAAACGCTCGGCGACACGGCAATCCGATGTTTTCGTGCGCGCCAGCGCCGCCTCCGGCGTCGGATATTCGAACAGAATTGTCAAACGCCCCCGCCCCAAATGGGGTTCGATGTGTTCAACCAGAATTTTGCTGAAAATGTCGGACCAGGTGTCGTCCTCCGCAACGCGGACCTTCTGCGCCGCCGCCTTCGCCAGGCGCGCACGATCGCCCTCGCCGCCGGCGACGGTCGCGAGCAGATCGACACCCGCAAAACGCTCAAAAGCCTCTGCGACCGTCAGCAGTTCCGGCTCGGCGAAGGGATCGCAGGTCCGGTCCCGGAACGTAAAATGCCCGATGCCGGTTTCGTTGGCCGCATTGGCGATCACGACGATGGTGTCGGCCATGACAGCGTCATAGGCGGTATCGGCGCGGTACCACTCCAGCATCGTGAACTCGGGCAGATGGAGATCGCCGCGCTCCCGGTCGCGAAAAACCCGGGCAAACTCGAAAATCTTGGTTTCCCCGGCTGCCAGCAGCTTCTTGCAGGCAAATTCGGGGGAGGTTCGCAGATAGCGCGTCACGCGCCGGCCGTCGACGCCGGTAAACTCGGCGCGCGGCGCGTGCAAATGGGTTTCATTGCCGGGCGAAACCTGGGCTATTCCGGTCTCGACTTCGGTAAATCCTTGAACGTCGAACCAGGACCGCAAAGCCCGCGTTATTGCGGCACGGGCCTTAAGAAACGGCCGGGAATCGGCATGCCGGTCGGCCGACCACCAGGGTGAACCGGGAGTCCTGACGGTCATGGGAGGACGGCCCGGAACGCCCGCAAAATGCTAGCGCGGGACGGCAAAATCAGTATGTTGCGGCCCGAAACCGCGTCAGCCGCCGTCGGGTCCGCCTTTTTTGTCCGGTCCAGACCCAGAACATCAGGAAAAACAGCTTTGAGAGTCATCGCCAGTTCTATTCGCAAGGGCAACGTCATCGAGCAAGATGGCAAGCTTTACGTCGTCCTGAGCGCGGAAAACATCCATCCCGGCAAGGGAACTCCGGTCAGTCAGATCGAAATGCGCAGAATCAGCGACGGCGTGAAGATTTCCGAGCGCTACAAGACCACCGACCAGGTCGAAAAAGCCACCATCGAGGAGCGCAACTATAATTACCTCTATGAGGACGCTGACGGCTTTCATTTCATGAACAACGAGACCTATGACCAGATCCAGGTGCCAAAGGACGTGGTCGGCTCGGGGGCGTCTTATCTGCAGGAAAACATGACGGTCAAGCTGTCGATGCACGACGCCACGCCGGTCGCCATTCAGCTGCCGCAGCGCGTGACGCTCGAAGTGGTGGAGACCGAGCCGGTCACCAAAGGGCAGACCGCGTCCTCCTCCTACAAGCCTGCCGTGTTGTCGAATGGACTCCGGACGGCGGTGCCGCCGCACATCTCCGTCGGGACACGGATCGTCGTTTTGACCGAGGATGGATCCTACTCCGAGCGCGCCAAGGACTAGCTTTCGACTGGCGGCAGCAGGCGATGGCTGCCGCCTCGAGCCACACGCGCTCAGGTTGTGGCGAGCGCGCCGCATGACTTCAAATCGAAAAACCGTCGGCATGATTGCATCTTGTGTGCAATCTCGGACTGACCGGACTTGCGCGGAGTTGACGAAGTTTGGAAATGGGGCACTACTTGTGTCCTGCTTCCGAAGCCGCGCGGTGCTGGCGACTGCCCGTTTGCCGCAAGGCTCCGGAATGCGGGGGGCCTTTGAACGTCGCTGAAGCGCGAATCGTCGCCTGCAGCGGGGGGCGTTCAAATCGGCGCCAAGCGCCGGGAGAGCGAGGCGGTGAGAAGGAAAGCTGTCAGGTACGTCGCGTGGACGCTGGCATCTTTCGCGCTGTTCAAAGCCGGCCCTGCCTTCGCGATCGATCAATTCCGCACACCTGCACTCTCGGCGATTCCGGTCGAATGGCGCGCGGCGCTCGACCAGTTCCGGGCTGAGATCAGCGCCGCGCCTGCGGTCGCTGCCGATTTCACCTTCGCGACGCAGCGGCACCTTCGTCCGCTCGGTCCGGGATCGATGCCGGCTTTCGTGCAGTTGAACGCTGCCACGTCGGCGATCTTTCCCGGAATCAGCCGCAGCCATGTGCCTGTGCTGTTGCCGTTCGACGTGTCGGGCTGGCTCGAGGCCGGCGGAAATCGCGGGCAGGCCGGTTTGGCGCGTTATCAAGCGGACTTCCGGTCCGTCGACTTCTTCGATGCCGGCCCGTCCGGCTATGACGCCGTGTACTCGCTCGAGCCCGGCGCTGCCGACGGATTGCCCCAACGCACCTTCGCCCGTCCGATCGAGGTTCAGATCACCGGCTCGCAACTGATCTACGACATCGCCGATCCCGCAGGCGGCAAGGGCGAGCCCGTCAAGGCATTGTCGGCGCAATATCCGGACCTGCGCCGCTTCATCCGCGAAGGCTACGTCCGCTACGCCTTCACCCGTTTCGGCGTCCCCTACGTGGTCTCGATCCAGTGTCTCGACAGCGTGCCACGGCCGCGCCGGCTGGCCTGTCGCGAGGCCTATCCGGTCGCCGAGCGATTTCTCCGGGCGTTGCGCATTGCCGGCGGCGAGCCATCGCGGCCACGGAGCAATATCCTGGCCGGATTTGCCGACCGCCCGCCAAACTACGCCTCCGATTTCACCTATCGGCCGGTCGGCGACATCCTCGCCAGGAGCAGCCCGCGCGGACAGACCGGCAATGCCGACCTGACCAGCTATTCCCAGATCCGCTTTCCGCTGGAGGCCCCTGCCTTCATCCACTCCCAATCGTTCGGCCGCCGGCAATCGAGCGACAGCTCCGACCGGCCCTCCGGCCTTTATCCCTGGCGCGACAATTTCTGCGAGGCGCGCAGCTTCAATGTCGGGCAATGTGCCGGCGGCCATGGTCATCAGGGACAAGACCTCCGCGCGGGCGCATGCCCTGTCCCGAGCGACCCGTCGAACCCCTGCGACCCCAAACAGCAGCCGGTTTTCGCCGTGCGCGACGGCGTCCTGATCCGCGCACGACAGCAGCAGGCGGCAACGCTGCAGGTCAACACGCTGACCGAGCATATCCGCTTCCGCTACATGCACATGAACCCGGCCAGCATGGACGTCGATGGCGTCCTCAACGGCCGCGTCGTCGCAGAAGGCGAGAAGATCGGTGTGGTCTCGAACTATCTCGACCACCCGAATGGCACCTCGCGCCACCTGCATTTCGACGTGCAGGTCTTTACCCGCGACGGCTGGGTCTGGGTCAACCCGTACATCACGCTGGTCTCCGCCTATGAGCGGCTGATCCGCGGGCGCGGACGCGAGATCGGGCCGCTGATCGCGGCATCCCCGATCGTCGCGCGGACCCAGGCGGACGATGCCGTTCATCTTGCACCGCAGGAGGGCGGAGAGAATTGATCCCCGGCCGCACAAGCTCCGACGATCACCCACCGCGCCGAACGAAGGGACGGTCCGTCGCCGTGCGGCGAGCATCGCCGCCATGTTCCAGGACGAGGGCCGGTTCCCGACGCGCGATCGCCTCTGCCCACGTCGCCATCCTGCGGCTAAACTGCACCGCATGGAACGATCTGATTCCCTGCACCGGCCGACGCGGCGGACGCTGTTGCAAGCCGCAATGGGCGGAGCTGCGGTCCTGGCGCTGCCCTTCAGCGCACATGCCGCGCCGCCCGGCTTTGATGAATGGCGCGACGGTTTTCGCGCACGGGCGCTCGCAAAGGGCATTTCGGAAGCGACCTGGACGCGCGCGATGGCGCGTGTCGAGCCCGACATGAGCGTGTTCAAGGAGCTCAGAAACCAGCCGGAGTTCAACGAACAGATCTGGCAATACATCAACCGCCGCGTCTCCGACTGGCGCATCATCAACGGCAAGGAAGCGCTGAAGAACAACGAAAAGCTGTTCGTGCGCATCGAGAAGGATTTTGGCGTCGAGCGCGGCACGCTCTTGGCGCTGTGGGGCGTTGAATCCGCGTTCGGCGACCCGCTGGTGCAGCAGAACCACATGCGGCCGGTGTTTCCCTCGCTCGCGGCGCTCGCGTGGAACGAGCCGCGCCGCAAGGCCTATTGGGAAAGCGAACTGATCAACGCTTTGAAAATCGTCGATCGCGGTTTTAGCACGCCGGAGGAAATGCGCGGCTCCTGGGCCGGCGCGATGGGGCACACCCAGTGGATGCCGGAAGTCTGGCTCAATGTCGGCTTCGACTATGATGGCGATGGAAAAATCTCGCCGTTCGGCAAGCCCGATGATGCGCTCGGATCGACCGCGCGCTTCCTCGTCAATCGCGGCAAATATCATCGCGGCGAACATTGGGGTTATGAAGTGCGCGCCAGCGGCGCTTCGGGCGGCAGCCGCAGCTATGCGGCCTGGCAGAGCGCGGGTGTGACGCGGGCCGACGGCGAGGCCTTTTCGCAACCGAATACGACCGCGCAGCTCTGGATTCCCGTACCCGGCGGTCCGGCGTTTCTGCTGGGTCCGAATTTCTATGCGGTGAAGAGCTACAATCCGTCGATGAATTATGCGCTGGCGATCTGCCATCTCGGGGACCGCATTTTGGGTGCCGGGCCCTTCATCCAACCGTTCCCCGGCTCGGAGCGCGCGCTGACGCTGGCCGAAGTGCAGGAAATGCAGAC
>Ga0070711_100001573_pt1 | contig 12566 bp, 7 predicted proteins | sample LARL53metaG_FD_65452 | JGI IMG/M metagenome (GOLD analysis project Ga0070711, IMG submission 65452) | Corn, switchgrass and miscanthus rhizosphere microbial communities from Kellogg Biological Station, Michigan, USA - LAR L5-3 metaG | ecosystem: Host-associated > Plants > Roots > Rhizosphere ... | reverse complement strand
TCTAGTAGGCCGGTTTGGACTTGTGCTTGTGGGTGGTCGTCGGCGTGCTCGTCGTCGATTTGGAGGAGGAGGAGCTCCCTCCTTTGTCACCGCACCCCGCCACCGCGACGGTGCTCGCCAGGACGGCCACTAGCGTTAGGATGGCGGTCGGTGACGTTCTTCTCATGGGCCGGGCTTCAATCGTCGCTCGTGGGCTCGGGGGAACCACCCTACCAGGCGTTTGCAGGGCGCAGGCCGATCCCGGACGATCGGTCGCAGTGGGGTAGACGCTCATGAGCGTCGAGACGACGGCGAGCCCGCGGGTGACGGACGCGCCTTCCGCCGAGAGCGAGCGGGGCTCGGGTTCAGGGTGGCTGCTGGCCGTGTGCTGCGTGGCCCAGTTCATGGTCATCCTCGACCTCAGCATCGTCAACGTCGCGCTGCCCTCGATCCAGTCGGACCTCGGCTTCTCCTCGCCCGACCTGCAGTGGGTGGTGGACGCGTACGCGATCACGTTCGCGGGCTTTTTGATGCTCGGCGGCCGCGCGGCCGATCGCTTTGGGCAGCGCCGGATGCTCGTCGCCGGACTGCTCCTGTTCGGGCTCGCCTCGCTCGCCGGGGGTGCCGCGCCCGACCAGGGTGTGCTCGTCGGCGCCCGTGCGGTGCAGGGCTTCGCTGGCGCCCTGATGGCCGCAACCTCGCTGGCGATCATCACCGCGTCGTTTCCGCCGGGGCCGAAGCTCCATCGCGCGATCGGCTTATGGGCGGCGATGAACGGGCTCGGTGGGGCGGCCGGCGTGCTGCTCGGCGGGATCATCACCGAAGTGCTCAGCTGGCGCTGGGTCCTGCTGATCAACCCTCCGATCGCGATCACGGCTGCGCTGGTGGCATACGCGGTCGTGGCAGAGCGCCGCAAGGGGCGGGATGATGCCGCCCCCTTCGACTTGGCCGGCGCGTTGACGCTGACGATCGGTCAGATGGTGCTCGTGTACGGGGTCGTGGAAGCGGGCCTCAAGGGCTGGGACACGTTTGCCGCGCTCGGCCCGATCGCCCTCGGCATAGTGCTACTCGGGATGTTCGGCGCGATCGAGACGCGCGTGGCGTCCGCGCCGCTGATCCCCTTCAAAGAGCTGACCAAGTCGCTGAGGACCGCCAACACGATCGTCCTGCTGTTCAGCGCGGCGCTGTTCCCGATGTGGTTCGTGAGCTCTCTGTACATGCAGCAGGTGCTGGGCCTCTCGCCGCTGCACACCGGTCTCGTGTTCCTGCCGATGACATTGACGATCATGCTCGTCGCCTCGCGCGCCGGCAAGCTCGTGAGCCACTTCGGCGTGCGCTCGGTGCTCGGCGGCGGGCTGATCATGCTGGCGGGCGGCCTGTTGCTGTTCACGAGGATCGGATCCAGCGGCAGCGCGATCGTGTACGTGATGATCCCCGGCCTGCTCACGGCGGCGGGGATCGCGATGTCGATCGTTCCCTCGACGATCGCCGCCACCCAGAGCGCCAAGGAGGGCCAGGCCGGGCTCGCGTCGGGCCTTGTCAACACGTCGCGTCAGGTGGGCGGCGGCCTGGGGCTTGCGCTCCTGATCACGCTCGCGACCCAGCGCACCAGCCAGCAGATCAGCACAGGCCAACAGGTGTCGCAGGCGCTGACAGACGGCTTTCGGCTCGCCTACCTGATCGGCGCCGGCCTGGCCGCCGCGGCGGCGCTCATCACGTTCACCTCGCTCCCGAAGCCTGGCGCCGCGGTGGGAGTCGCGGCTCGGCGCCTCGCGCCGGCGATCGGCGTCGTCCTCGCGGGCTTCGTCGCCGTCACGATCGCGTTCGCGGGCTCTCACGCCGCTCCGATCGGGGCGTACACCACCCACGGCGCCTACAGCTTCCTCACCGCGCCGTCGCTGCACCCGCCCGAGATCCGCAGCACACAGCGGGCGCCCTCTCGGCAGCTGGCGCCAGGCTACATCTTCACTACGAACTTCTACGACCTGAACGAACCGCCGATCGCCGGTCAGAGCGGCCCGCTGATCCTCGACAGCAATCTGCAGCCCGTCTGGTTTCAGGCCGTGCCCGAACGTGTCGCCGCCGCCAACCTGAGCCTGCAGACCTACAAGGGCAAGCCGGCGTTGGCCTGGTGGCAGGGCCGCGTTACGAACACCGGCGCAACCGAAACCGGCGAAGACGTGGTCGTCAACCAGCACTATCAGACGGTCGCGACGCTGAAAGCCACAGACGGCTGGGTCCTCACGCTTCATGAGCTCGCGATCAGCGGAGAAAACGTGTGGGTGACCGCGAACAAGAACATTCCCATGGATCTCTCCAAGTACGGTGGCGCTTACAACGGCGCGCTGGTCGACGCGGCGGTGCAGGAGTACAACCTCAGAACCGGCAAGCTCCTGCGCAGCTGGGACGCGCTCGATCACATCCCGTTGAGCGAGGCTCAGTCCTCGTTGCCGACCAACGGGTTTCCCTGGGATGCCTACCACGTCAACGCGATCGACCTGACCGGCGCCGGAACGTTCCTCGTCTCCATGCGCAACACGTGGGCCGCCTACCTGGTGGACATCGACACCGGCAGGATCGAGTGGACCCTTGGCGGCAAGCGCTCGAGCTTCAAGCTCGGCCCGGGGGCCGCCTTCCAGTGGCAGCACGACGTGAGGCTCAACGGCTCGACGGTCACCATGTTCGACGATCACTGTTGCCAGCTGACCGGTGGAGGCACCTCCGTTCCCGCGACGGGGCCATCCCGAGGGCTCGTGCTCGAGTTGGGCCAGAGCACACACACGGCGACGCTCGTGTCCCAGGACCGCGGCGACGGCAAGTTCGAATCCGAATACATGGGCGACGCACAGCTCCTCCCGAACGGCAACATGTTCGTCGGCTGGGGATCGGAACCCTACTTCTCCGAGTACAGCCGGTCGGGCAAGCTGCTGCTGCAAGGAGAGCTCCCGGGGCCCAACCTCACCTACCGGGCGACGGTTGAGCAGTGGGTCGGCGAGCCGCTCTCCCCGCCCGTGGGCGCCATCCGCCGGACGGGCGGCAGGACCACGGTGTACGCGAGCTGGAACGGCGCCACCCAGGTCGCGTCCTGGAGGGTTCTGGCCGGGTCCAGCATCGACCGGATGGCCGTCGTGGCGACCCACGCCAAGTCCGGGTTTGAGACGGCGATCGCCGTCCCGCAGGGAAGCTACGAGCGCTTCGAGGTGCAGGCGCTTGGCGCCGACGACCGCGTGATCGGAGCTTCCAGCCCGTTCACACGGTAGGGTCGGCGGCGATCGGGGTCGCGGCGGCGGGTCATCATCAAAACCGAGCGAGACGGGGTAACGGCAGCGAATGAGATTCAGGCGACCGAGCAGTGGGCTGTCCGCGGCCCTGGCGATGGCGATGCTGTTGGGTGCCTGCGGAGGATCCTCGGCGATCTCGGACGCGCTCATACCCATCGCATATATCAGCGCCGCCGCCGCCAATCCCGTGGCCGTCTCGCCCCAGCCGGGCACCGAGGACGCCTCGCCGGCGACCCAGGTCAGCTTCCTCGGGGCGCCTGGCACCCAGGTCGCGGACGTGCGCGTCGTCGGCTCGCGCAGCGGCGCGCACAGCGGCCGCCTGCGCACCTACTCGACCGGCACGGGGGCGAGCTTCCTGCCGTCGCATCCGTTCCTCGCCGGCGAGCGGGTGACGGTGCACGCCCTCGTCGGGACCGGTCCGGGCGCGCCGGGTCAGGCCGCGAGCACCACGTTCACGATCGCCCACCAGGCCGCCGTCAGCCAGAGCGAGTTCCCGAACAACCCCGGCGACCCCCGCGCGATCCAGCGCTACGTCTCCGCGCCCACGTTGACACCCTCGACGGTGCGGATCACCACCCCCGCCATGCCCAGCTCGAGCCCCGGCGACCTGTTCCTTGCGCCCTATCAGGGCAAGGGCTCGCCGGGGCCGATGATCGTCGAACAGAACGGCACGCTCGTGTGGTTTCACCCGCTGCCGGCCGGCGAGGAGGCGACTAACTTCCAGGTCCAGCAGTATCAGGGCCGGCCAGTCCTCAGCTGGTGGCAGGGGCGCGTCCTGAAGGTCGGCTTCGGCCAGGGCGAGAACGTCCTCTACGACGACTCCTACCGGCCCGTCGCGTACGTCAGGGCGGGCAACGGCTACAAAGCCGACCTGCACGAGATCAGGCTGACGCCGCAGGGTACGGCCTGGATCGACATGTTCGACCCGATCCACATGAACCTGTCCGGCGTGCGTGTGGGCGGTAAGCACGGCGCCTCGGGCGGGGTGCTCACCGACTCGGTGGTCCAGGAGATCGACGTCAAGACCGGTCTCGTCATGTGGGAGTGGCACGCGCTGGGACACATCGGTCTCAGCGAATCGCGCAACCCGATTCCCGCGGGCAGCTATCCGTGGGACTACATCCACATCAACTCGATCTCCCCGGGGCCCGCCGAAGACGTGCTGCTGTCGGCGCGCAACAGCTGGGGGTTGTATGACGTCGACCTACGCAGCGGCGGCTTCCGCTGGCGCCTGGGCGATCGGCGCTCGAGCTTCAAGCTCGGACCAGGCACGCGCTTCTACTGGCAGCACGACGCCGAGCTCCAGCCCGGCGGCGACATCTCCGTGTTCGACAACGGCTCGACCCCGCCGCTGGAGAAGCAGTCGCGGGGCCTGCTGCTGGCGCCTGACTTCGCAAGCCACACTGTTACGCTGGTCAAACAGCTCGTCAACCCGACGCGCGCGCTGCTCGCCTCCAGCCAGGGCAACTTCCTGAGTCTGACGCCCGGCAGCACCGCCGGCAATTGGCTAATGGGCTATGGCGGCCTGCCGAACTTCACTGAGTTTGACGCCTCCGGGCATGTCCTGCTCGATGGGACGCTCGGCAAGAACGTGCAGAGCTTCAGAACCTACCTCTCGCCGTGGAGCGCACATCCGGCGAGCCCTCCCTCGATCGCCGTGCGGTCTGGTGCCGGCGGCACGCTGACGGTCGCCGCCAGCTGGAACGGGGCGACCGAGGTCGCTTCCTGGCAGGTGCTCGCCGGCGCTTCGCCGACGTCGCTTGCTCCCGTCGCAAGCGCGCCCAGGACCGGCTTTGAGACGAGCATCGCGGTCAGCTCCACACCCACGCCGGCCTACCTGGCCGTGCAGGCGCTCAGCGCCTCCGGCGCGGTGATCGGACTGTCGCCGACGATCAAGGGCTGAACGGTCAGCCCAGCCGCGTACGCGGCTGGCCGTCGGGGGGCGGGGCGGAGCCGCGAAGCCCGGGGTGGTGTCGCTGCCCGAGAGGTCCCGCTCCACGCTCCCCGAGCGATCCGATCTCGCGTTCGGCCCGGCGCTGCGCCGCGCGCGCGGCCGCGCGGGTGGCGACCGCGAAGTAGTCGTGGAAGCCCCGCCCGCGGGCGGCCTGAAGATGGCCGGGTAGGGGGCGGCGCAGCTCTTCTGAGAACGCGCGGCGAAGCATCGCTTGCAGCGAGTCCTCCAGCGGGCTGCGACCGGCGCTGTTGTCCAGCTCCAGGCGGCCGCCGTAAGTGCGGTAGTCATACAGCTCGCCTTCCCGGCCGTCCGGCAGCGGCTCGATCCCTTCGCTCGCCCAGTGGGAATAGGTGGCGTACTTCGCGCTCTGAGTGCGCAGCGCAACGACGTGCAGCGGCGCGTTCGCCGCGTAGGGCTCGATCGCGAACTCGGTCACGACCTCGTCCGTCGTGTGCAGTACATACGGGCGCCCTGGCGCGGTCGGGTCCCCCAGGATGCGCGCGAGATCCAGCCGGCCCGCGAGGTGCGCGTAACGGTGCTTGCTCCGCCATTCGTTCGATCCGCTGGCGATCGTCAGCAGCAGCGGCGCCACGTCGACGCTCGAAGTGAGCTGGGCACGCGCGCGTTCGGGAGCCTTGGTCAGCACGCCGCGAGGATCCTTGACGATCAGCGGCACCCTGATCGCCTCCTCGTACGCACCCGCCCCCTTGCCGCGCAGGCCGTGCGAGGCGCCGTACTCGCCGTGGTCGGAGGTGAACACAATCACGGTGTTCGCCGCGACCCGCGGACGACTCCCCAGCGCATCGAGGACGCGGCCGATGTGTCCATCGACCTCGCGCTGGAGCATGGCGTAGAGGTCGAGCAGCGGCAGCCATGCGCCTGTGACTTCCGGGCCGGTGAACGGGACCGGCCCGAACGACGCGGCGGCGGTTTCCTGCAACGAGAGTTGTAGCAGCGGCTTGCCCCGCTCGATCAGCAGCTCAGGCGTCTCGTAGTTGGGCGGCAGCCGTCCCGCCACGCTCGGCGCCTGCATCTCGGATGGCACGCGGTCGCTCCAGCCGTACCACCAGGCGATGTCGTGGGGGTTGACGAACGACACAGTCGTGCACCAGGGCTCCGTCTCGCTGACCGTCGAGAGCCATTGCTCGAACTGGCCGGCGATGCCGGGGTCCACGCGCCAGCCCTGGCCGGGGGCTCCGTCGGGAGAGGGGTAGGTGCCTCCGGCGAACCCGTAGCGCTCTAGTGCGCGCTCCCCCGGTCGCGGGCGCCACTTGTTGTCACGGTGCGAGAGATGCCACTTGCCGTACCAGCGCGTGTGGTAGCCGTGTTCGCGCAACATCGAGCCCCAGGTCGGGAAGCCGGGGTCGAGCGTGCTGCCGCCGGTGATCATGCAGCCGGTTTGCTGCGTATACAGACCGGTCAGCAACGTCGCCCGTGCCGGCGTGCAGTCGTTGGAGGCGGTGTAGTGCCGGGCGAACGAGACCCCGCCCTTGCTCAGGCGCTGCATGTTCGGAGGCAAGCTCAGAGTGCCGGCTCCGGCCCCAACCCATTGGGGGAAGCGCAGCTGATCGACGACGATCACGAGGATGTTGGGTCGCTCGGGACTCCCGGCCACCTGTCGGCGCGCCGGTTGCGCGGGTGCCGGTGCCGGGGTCTGTTGGGCGTCCGAGCCGTCGGTCGTGTCCGCAAGCCTTGAGATCGCCAGACTCCCACCGGCCAGCACGCCGCCGGCGATCAACCCTTTGCGCATGAACGCACGTCTGTCAATCCGCTTGTTCTCGTCCGCTCTCATGCTCTTTCGTGTGCGCTCCAGTCCTGCGTCTGGTTCGCTTGCATGCTGACATTGCTCGCTCCCCTCCCCGGCGAACGCCGACGCGACGGTGCCGACTCCCACCTGCGCGCCAAGCACATTGAACACCTCCGCGCCGCCCGATGGGTCGATCACCGTATCGCCTCTGCCTGGCGGGGCGGCGCTACACCGCGGCCGTATATGATCGTGCGGGCGCTCGACTCGGCGGACACGTGCTCCCGGTCACGCCGGCGGCGGCGCGGCCCGGCTGAAACCTATCGTGGGCAGGGCACGGCGCTTGTGGCGTGCGTGTAGGTGCCGTCCAGGAAGGTGATGTCGACGCGGAACGGGAAGCCCCGGCGGGGACAGCGCTTGGGCACGACGATGCCGCGCGGATGAAACGGCACGATCTTGCCGCGCACATGCCTGTAGTAGGTAAGGCCGCGCGGGCCGATCGTCGAGCTCATGCGAGTGATGGCGACGTCGGGACCACCGGGCCAGGTCGGGATCAGCGGAATGGCCGTGTCCAGCCGTCCGCTGAACGGGGGGTTGTCTTCGAACACATGGCCCGGGAACACCAGCTGCGCAGAAACCGGCGTGTGGCCTTCGGCGTAGAACAGCACTTCCAGGTGTTCCCTGTTCGGCGGCCCGACGAGCGCCGTGAGGGTGCCTTCCTCCTGCACGTACTGACCCACGGCGGGTACCGACACGAGCGAGCTGCCGAAGCCGATACGCGCATTCGCCGGGCAGCCGGCCAGACCTCGTTCAAGCAGGGCGGCGGGCGTGCAGTTTGCCAGCCCAAGCGTGCTCGAGGCCAGGCCCAGGCCGGCCGGCAAATGCAGATTGACGTCGGTCAACGGCGAAGGCGGCTCGCCGGAGAGGGTGCTGTGGACTTGGAAGTCGAACTCGATCGTGGTGCGCGCCCCTAGCCGATCGGGGTTGAAGCTGGTCTGCAGCGTGACCGTTTGCGCTGCGCGCGCTCCGAACGGGAAGGCGCACGGCGAGAGCGCGAGGAGAATGATGAGTCCGGCCCTGGCGCGCATCCCCTCGTTCCCGTGGACGCGCCGCCGGAGCCCGCTAGAGACGGATCTTGCCGTGGACGTGCACCGTGAGGGCGAATGTTTCGCGGCTGATGACACCGCTGATCCCAATGCCCGTGCCCGAGGCATGTGCGTAGCTGCCGGTTCCCCCCGTGATCGTGATCGTGCCCCCGAAGTAGCCGTTGGCACCCTGCTGCTCGAACCGCGCCGCGCCCCTGCCGGTGACCGAGCCGCTGCGGGGCTTGACCGTGAATGACGCCGTCACCCGGTTGGCGGACTTGATCGTCAAGAGAACCGTGATCGAGCAGTTGAACGTGCCGGTGGCGTGGCCCCGCTCGAGAATCGTGGTCCCCGGTTCGCCGACGCTGTGCAGATGTCCCGTCTCCTGCAAGTTGATTTCTCGAGCCGCCACTGCCACCGGATTGCTATGGCCTCCGCGGCTGTTCCCTGCAGCGTTTGCCATCTGCGAGGCCGGCGCCTGTGCTGCGCCGGGGCCAAGGATCAGAGCGCCGATCGCCGTCCATGCGAGGGTCGCGGTGAGTGTGCCGACGGCGTATCGACGTCTCGCGCGTACGAACCGCAAATGCACGCGTGCCGTGCGCGATGCGACTGTATGTCGAGAGCATCGGCCGCCCCGGGGGGCTGTCGGGGAGTCGAATGTCTGTTGTAGGTGGCGATTCACGATCGAGTACAACAGGCTACAGCACAGTGTTCCGATGGTCAGGATATGTTTCTTACTTCCCCACTCTACTCGGGAGGGCGGATTGCTACTTTCTTTCGTGTGACGGCGCTCGCGGCCGCGAGACAGTGGCTGGCCGACCGCTGGCTCACGATCGTGGTGGGCCTGTGTGCGGCTGCGCCGGTGCTGGTCTCGACGATACGGGCGCTGATCGACGGCTGGATGCCGGCTGGGGACCAGGCGATCATCGCCACGCGCGCTTACGACGTGTTCACCTCTCACACGCCGCTCGTGGGGCAGTACTCGGACGCAACCACCGTGACCCACTACACGCTGCACAGCCTCGGACCGATGCTGTACTGGCTGCTGGCGCTGCCCGTGCGCTTCGGGAGTCCCGAGACGCTGGCGCTCACGATGGGGATCGTCAATGCCCTCGTAATTGTCGGGGTCGTCGCGCTCGCCCGGCGCCGCGGCGGTCGCGCGCTGATGTTTGCGGTCGCGATCGCAGTCGCTCTCATGTGCAGATCGCTCACCCCCGAGGTGTTCCACGACGTCTGGAACGCCTCGGCCGGCCTGTTTCCGTTCATGCTGCTCATCTTCCTGTGTTGGTCGCTGGCATGTGGCGAATATCGCCTGCTTCCCCTGATCGTCCTCACCGCGAGCTTTGTCGTGCAGTGCCAGCTCGCGTTCCTGCCGCCCTCACTCGGCCTGCTGGCCGTTGGCCTGGTGGGACTTGGGGCCTCGCGCCGATCGCGGTGGACTGTGCCAGGAGGTCCCGCCGCTGTGCCCGGAGGGTCCGCGGCCGTGCCTGGAGAATCCATCGTCGCCGTGCCTGGAGGATCCGCCCCCGCCGATCGTGGCAAGCGTGGACCGATGTGGCGTTGGGCGTTCGCCGCGGCTGTCATCGCCTTGATCTGCTGGACCCTGCCCATCATCGATCAGATCGGGCGGCACCCCGGCAATCTGACGGTAGTCGTCAGGACCGCTAAAGCATCTGCTCCCACGCTCGGCGCCACCGTCGGATGGCGCGCGGTGGTGCGGGCGATCGGCGTCCCGCCATGGTGGCTTGAGGATCCGCGCTCGCCCTGGGAGAGAAAGACCGACGTCCGCACGGCATCCAGCCGGCTCGGCAGCGTCTCTTGCCTGCTGATGCTGTGCGGGCTCCTGGCGATCGCCACCAACGGGCTGCTCCGCCGCCGCCTCGACTTGTGTGCGGGCGCGCTCATCGCGCTGATGCTTTGCGCCGCGTTGGCGGGCGTAGCCGCCAGCACGCCGACTACGCACCTGCTGGCGGCCACTCTGGGGTACACGATGTGGTGGGGCTCGCCCGCCGGAATGTTCGTGTGGGTGATCCTGGGCTGGTGGTCGATCGTGGCGCTGCTGGCTAAGCGCGGCCTGTCACGCCCGCGAGCCTCGGCCCTGGCCCTCGGTCCGCGAGCCCCGGCCCTGGCGTCCGCAATCGGGATCGGCGCCGTCGCGGCAGTCGGGACGGCCGTGACCGCCGCCGAGAGCCCCGATTACCATCTGTGGGAGTACCGTCCGCTGGGAGCGATGTTCGCCGATTTGAACAGAGGTGTGCCTGCCGGGCGAACGGTCCTGCTTGTGGGGTCTCTCGATAACACGACGTTTCGATTCAAAATGGCTGCTCGCTTCGCGCTGGTGCGGCGAGGCATCCGGACCTTGTCGCGCGGCACGAATTCCCGACTCGGCGCCTGGTATGAGGCCGACCACCACCACTATGACTGCATCGTTTACGTGGACGATGGGATTGCGAGTCCGGCACGGCGCGCCGTGGCGATCGCTCGGGTCTCCTCCAGCAACAGCACCGGAAGCCATGCCGTGACCGTGTGGATGTCGCGCGCAAGGTGCGCGTGACGGGCCCTGCGAAACGGGGAGATCGGGACGACTCTCGAAACATGCCCCGCCTGGCAGCGCATCGGTGAACTGCACGCCAAGCGGTTTCCGGCGTGGTAGTAGAGCCGGTGCAGCAGGGCCGCGGGCCGTGATTGGAATCACCGTCGGTTAATCGGCCGCACGACCCCCTAAGGTTTTGTTATCGCATAGTCTCGGCGGGCCGGCTTGCCCAATTCGGCGGGGGTCGGATAATCTCGCCATCACGATGTCTGACAAGAAGCCGCTGACGCCGCTGCTGGACGAGCTGCCGATGCTTATGCGCCGCTTTGAGATGCCCCCCGAGCGACCAGCTAATGACGACTGATCAAGCTGAGGGCGCGCCGCGACGAAAACGGGCTGGAGGAGACGAAGCTCGACTCTGAGCCCATGTGGCGGCGGATCATAGAGTTACGCTCAGCGCTTCGGCGTAAGCACAGCAGACGCCCGACGCGTCACCCACCTTGGGCGGCGGCCTACGCCGCACGGCGGGACGCAGCCCGGATGAGAGATCGGACAACCTCCCCAGGCCTCTCGCCCTGATCCTCCGCGATCCGCTGAAGCGCGGCGGCATCGGCTCCATCGAGCGTGACCTGCACGACAAGACGGCGGTCGCGAGACGCATCCACGACCTGCACGCCAATAATATGATACTATTGGTTATAGAATGTCCGTTAGCGCCAGTACAGAGTTCGCCGCCATGGCGGCAATCGTTGATGCGCTTGACGGCCTCGACATAGCGGCACGGACGCGCGTGTTGAGAGGAGTGGAGGTCTGGTATGCAAACCCAAACCCCTTCCCCGCCGAGGAAGGCCCCTCTACATTGACCAACCCTTCGGGAGCACAATCCAGCCGATCTGCCGGACGACCGTATAGTCCCGCCACACGACGCGTCATCCAGAGCCTACGTGATCAGTCGCCAGCGACACCGGCGGCGATTTCTAAGCGAGCGGGTCTGGATCGCAACCTCGTCAAGTCGACCCTTCATCGTCTTGCCAAGGCTGGCGTCGTTGTGAGAGAAGTGCGAGGCCTCTATCGCCTTGCGGCCCCCAATGTCGACTCGTGAGCAGCATCGCCGCAGAGATTCCGCATGTCGGAGCCCGCACAATTGAGATCAGCGCTACGGTGCTCATCCTTCGCTCGGTCGCTTGGATTGTATAGGCGTGATGATGTGCCATTGGGCACAGCGACACGGCCAAGAGGCGTAACTAGAACTACGGCATGTCCACCATCATCTCCGCTTCCGAAGCTCGCCTAGCCTAGGGCCTTGGCCACATCGGTGAGAGTTCGAACGACAGCCACGCTCCCTAACAAACCGGGAGCGCGACACAAAGTTCGAACACGTACCTCGCGTGGAAGCGCATCCGCGAGTTGCACAAACAGCGCTTTGGAGCGAAGCGACTATGCGTCGCCGCTGCCGAGCGATGCGCCAAGACGCGACGCGGTTGACAGACCTTACATATTCTGACTAGAATTCTAGTCATGCCCGAGACCATTCCCTTGTCGTCCGTCAAGGCACATCTATCCGAGTTGGTCGATCGCGTGGAGAGTCAGCATGATCGTGTCGTAGTCACGCGCAACGGTAAGCCTGCCGCTGTCCTGGTCAGCCACGATGATCTCGAAAGCCTCGAGGAGACCCTGGCGATCATGTCAGACCCCACGCTCATGGCCCAGATCCGCGCGAGCGAGCAGACGGACACGACCAAGGATCCAGCCGCCACGCTCGCGGAGCTGCGAGCCCATTTGCTGAGCCGTCGTGACGCCGCGGCGTGAGCGAGCAACCATGGCAGGTGCTGGTCATGGGACCAGCACGCCGTCAGATCGACCGACTGCCGATGGCGATCGCCGCAGCAGTCCTAGAGACCCTTGACGCGATCGTGTCCAACCCCCACCGCCTTGGCAAGCCGTTGCGCTTCGAGCTGGAGGGGTGCTGGTCGGCCCGCCGCGGGCCGTA
>Ga0070711_100001569_pt1 | contig 12574 bp, 10 predicted proteins | sample LARL53metaG_FD_65452 | JGI IMG/M metagenome (GOLD analysis project Ga0070711, IMG submission 65452) | Corn, switchgrass and miscanthus rhizosphere microbial communities from Kellogg Biological Station, Michigan, USA - LAR L5-3 metaG | ecosystem: Host-associated > Plants > Roots > Rhizosphere ... | reverse complement strand
AATATATAGAAGATGCAGCGAGCACGCCGGTAAAGATTGTGGGTAAGCCGGGAGCCAGCCCTGTCATCCAGTGCGGTCCAAGCCGCTTACCGCAGCGGCTGATGTATCGGCGGCGCTTTTGGTGGCGACCTGAGCGCAGCGTCTCCATCCCGGGCGCCGAGCACCCGTCAGTTCTGAGACCCCCCGAAGCCCTTCATCGCCTCGGCCATGCCGGCCGGCTGGTCGAGGATCTGTGAGAAGCGCACGACCGTGACGGTGTCCTCCAGCGAGACGGAGCGGCCGTAGATCTGTTCGAGGAAGTGGATGAGCTCCTCGTGGCGTCGAAACTCGGGGTTGTCGTGCTTGATGTCGCGGGGGGAGAGGTCGGCCAGCCGCATCACATCGACCTGGTCGATCACCGCTTCGAAGATCCGCTCCCGCGGCGAGTACTGGTAGCCGATCGTCACCAGGACGGCCTGGTTCTTGCGGTACTTGCCCGACTTGTCGCCGAGGCGGATCGTCGCCGTCTTGCGGCCTCGCTTGAGCTCGTCGGCGAAGATCGTCGAGTAGAAGTTGAGAACCTGCATCGCGGAGGCAGGCTACCGCTCTTTGTCGAGGTAGGCGATCGCGCGCGCGATCATGTCCCGCTCGCCCGCGTAGCTAAGCGCGGCGCGCGCCGCGCGCAGATCGATCCAGCGGGCCTCCTCGACCTCGTCGTCGTGGTTGGAGGTGTCGCCAGAGAGGAAGCGAAGCAGGAAGAAGACAACCGACTTGGCGATGGGGCGGCCGCCGCGCCGGTACCAGTAGCGCACCTCGCCCAGCTCATGGATCGGCTCGGCTACGACGCCGGCCTCCTCGCGCACCTCGCGCAAAGCGGCTGCGAGCGCCGACTCGCCCGGATCGATGTGGCCCTTGGGCAAGCCGAGCACGGGCGCGCCGCCCGAGGCGCGCCGGAAGGGGACGATCACGACGACCTGCTCGCGGCCGGGCTCGCCGCGGATCACGACTCCGCCGGCGGAGGTCTCCTGTGCCCGCGGCCCGGATCCGCGCGAGGGCGTGGCAGAGGATCCAGGCGAGGGCTTAGAAGACATACTGCTTCAGGGAGTCCGGCTCGTGCACGACCAGGCGGCCCCGGCCCTGAGAGATGACGCCGGCGCGCTCCAGCACCGCCAGGAAGCGGCTGGCCGACTCGCGCGAGGAGCCCGCTAGCTGCGCGAGGTCGGCCTGCGTGGTGGTGAGGAGCACGTCGGAGGAGCCGTTGCCCGCCTCGATCTGCTGCTCGACCAGCTCGCCGAGAACCGCCGCCACCCGGCTTTGGACGGTCTGGAAGGACTGGCGCGAGAGGCGCTCGTTGGTCTCGCGCAGGCGGCGGCCGAGGGCGATCACCAGGCGCGTTGCGATCTCGGGGTGCTCGACCATCAACCGGCGCATGTCGGGGCCGAGCACGGCCACGACGGTGGTCGGCTCGACCGCTTCGACGGTGGCGGAGCGGCGCTCGTCCTCGAACATCGCCAGCTCCCCGAAGATGTCGCCGGGACCGAAGGTGGCGAGCGTGATGGTGCGACCGTCGGAGTGCTCGCGCACGGCGCGGGCGCGGCCGGAGCGCACGATGTAGCAAGTGTCGCTTGAGTCGCCCTCGCGAAAGACCACTTGACCGGGCTCGAACGCGCGCGGGACGGCGAGCTCGGCGATGCGCTCGAGGTCGTCGGGGACGAGCGTCGAGAACACGGGGACGCGCGTAGCCAGCAGCTCGACGACCTCGGCTGAGCGCATACCGGCCACGGCGCAGGGATATCACACCGCGTCGGCTGGCCTCGACCGGCTCGCGGGAAGGCGCACGGCGCTATCTTCAGGAGGATGACTGAGGGGAGGATCCAGGGGAAGACTCGGCCTGCGCGCGATGGCCTTCCGAGGACCGCGCTCGCCCAGGCGCTGTCGGCGTGCGTGCTGTCGGCGTGTGCGCTGTCGGCCATAGCGCCGTCCGCCATCGCCGTGCAGGCGCGGAGGGGAAGAGCAATCGCCAACGCGCGCTCGCTGCTGCACTCACGAGCGCTGTGGGCGACGGTCGACGTGTGCAACCCGGCGAACGAGCCGAACACGGTCGGGATCCGTGGCTCGATGCCGGGCGATGGCCATGGCAAAGACACGATGTATATGCGCTTTCAGCTGCAGTACCTGGAAGTGAAGAGCAACGTGTGGGTGAACCTCGCGCACGGCGCGGACTCGAGCTTCATCGCGGTGGGGGCGGCGAAGACGGCGCGGCAGGGCGGGAGCAGCTTCACGCTCGTGCCGGTGAAAGGCAGGCCGGCGTACACGCTGAGGGGGTTCGTGACGTTTCAGTGGCGCCGGGGCAAGACGGTCCTGCATCAGGTCACGCGGACGACGACCGCCGGCCATCAGAGCGTGGCGGGGGCCGACCCGCCGGGATACAGCGCGGCCCAGTGCACAATCGGCTGACGGTCCTGAGCTGAGCGAGGCCGAGGTGCGGTCGGTGTAGCCGGCGAGGCCTACGCAGCCGGGCGCGGGCGAGACCGACCCGCGGGTGCGTGCGGCGGGCGCGCGGGCGGCCGGACGGCCGGCTTGCCCGGCACGGGTTTGGGTCCGAAGCGGGATTCTTCGATCGTGTCGACCGCGACCTTGGGGCCGATGTAGGGGGCGAGCACGACAAACGCGATGCGATCGGCCAGACAGGGCAGATAGCGCAGGCGGTCGTTGGCCGCGTAGGCGCTGATGATGTCCCAGACCGCGCCGGTGATGGCTTCGCAGGCGACGTCCGGCGCGCGGCGCGGTTCGGGACCGCCCGCGGCGAGCAGCGCGGTGAAGCGGTCGGTCGACTTGGTCATGCGGCCGATCATGCCCGGGCCGACTTCGAAGAGGTCGATGAACGCCATGCGCAGCAGGGCGGGGTGCGCGACGAGGTGGTCGATGAACGCGTTCACGGCGATGCAGACCGCCTCCGGCCAGGAGGAGACGCCGGCGATCGCCGCTTCGACCGTCTCGAGTGCTTCCCGCGCGAACTCGTCGACGACGGCGAGGAAGCACTCTTCCTTGCTCGAGAACTGCTTGTGGAAGGCCTCGGTGGAGATCCCGGCGAACTGGGCGATCTGGGGATCGGTCAGTTCGGAGTAGCCTTCGTCGAGGGTGAGGTGCACAACCGAGCCGAGCACCCGCGCGCGTCTGTCGTCGCTGGCCAGGAAGGCAGCCGGCGCGGGCGGAATGTCCGGGGGCTTCTTCAAGGCGATCGCGTTCAGCCGCTTGGTCGCGGGCGAGCGGTAGGCCTCGACCCAGTCGAGCAGCTCGTCGGCGAGCGTGCGCAGCTCCGATACGCGGTCTTCGCGCATGCGGTTGAAGACGACGTGACGGACGCCGCCGACGATCGCGCGGGAGGCGATCGGGGGCAGCGGCGCGGTGTCCGGGGAGGCCTTGAAGGCGGTGGCGACGAGACGCTCGTAGGCGGTTCCGGCGAGGTGCATGCGTTCGCGCGCCTTGGGCCCGATGCCGAGCGAGTCGATCAGCACCAGGTGGGCGCCCTTGGGGTCGGCGACGATGTCGTCGAGGAAGGTCTTGCACGCCGCGTGCAGGCGGTTGGCCCAGCCGCGCTCGGAGCCCCACGCTTCGAGCACCAGCTTGCGCGAGCGCGCGACGACGATGTCGTAGGTCGCTAGGAAGCACTCCTCCTTGTTGGAGAACTGCTCGTAGAAGGCCCGCCGCGAGACGCCCGCGAGCGCGATCACGTGCGCGACGGTCGTGGACGCGTAGCCACGCTGGGAGATCGACTCGATCATCCCTCCGTAAAGGCGTGCGCGCTGATGTCTGGCTACATCCTCGCGGTTCATACCGTGTGGCCCATGCGGGAGTCTCCGGTACAACGGCGCTAGATCCCTCTGAGTTCCGCTCATCCCCACGGTTCTAGAAGATAGGCAAAACCAAAACGAATTGCAAGTTTTTTATAACAGTATTGGTCGAATGTTTCCAGCCGTGTTTCCGCTACCTCCGAGTGTCCGACAGACAATTAGATTCGAACAGGTGCGCCAAACTTTTTGTTCCAATGGTCGGATGTCGCTTCAGAACAGGAGTTTCTCGACTTTCGAGAACGCTCATCGAGAACGGCTGTGGGGCCGCTGGTCAGGCGCTGAGCGTGAGCCGGCGCGGTCCCGCGCGGAAGCCGAAGTCGGCGAGTAGTGTCTCCCACTGCGACCCGACGGCCGGCTCGCCGTCGATCCGCTCGAGCGCGAGCCGCCCGATCCGCCCGGCGCGGACGGCCTCGGCGAGCGCGCGCAGCGCCACCGTCGTCAGCTCCTCCTCGCCGACCCGAGATCGGCCGGCGGCGGCGGCGAGCACGATCAGGCCGCGGCCCCCACGCTCGACGTACAGCACGGGCGCGCCTGAGACGAGCACGATGTAGGCGCCGGGGACGCGCGCGGGACGGCGACCGCCGCTGCTACGACGACCCTCAGGCTCAGGGGAGGAGGGCCAGGGCAGCGCGGCGCCGTAGGGCTGCGCGGGGTCGGAGGCGGCGAGCACGAGCGTGTCGGGGCGCTCTGCGCGCAGGCGCTCGACCGCGCCGGGGAGCGCGAACTGCGCGCCGCCGAGACCCTCGACGAAGTAGCCGCGGCGACACACGCCGAGGGTCTCCAGGTCGCAGAACGTCGCATACAGCGCGGCGAAGCCGCCCTCGATCCGCTCGGCTAGGACCTGCTCGCGCGTGACGATGCCATAGCGCTCGAGCAGCAGTTCGCAGAGGGCGCGGTGGCGCTCGCGTATATCGAACGCGGCGGACGCTGGCCGATCTCCAATCGGTCGGAAGACCGGCTCGGTGAGCGACCAGCGCCCGGGTGGGTGGGCCGACCCGGGCGAGCCGGCACGGGGACGGCGCACGCCGAAGCGCCCGCGCGTGGGAGCGCCCGCGCGTGCGCCAGTGCGCGGACGAGCCAGCGCCAGCCGGGACCGATCGGAGATCGGCCAGCGCAGCGGCGCCCAGGAGTCGTTGGTCGCCTCGCCGGCCCAGACGAGGTCGAACAGGGCCTCGCGGAGGGCCTCGGCGGGCAGGTCGAGCTCGGCGAGCAGGTCGGTGAAGAAGCAGGGGCCAAGGCGCAGGCGCGCGCGCAGGAGCTCGTGCGCGGGGGCGTCCGGCGATGGAGCCGACCGATCGGAGGTCGGCCCGCGCCCGGCGAGCGAGGGCGGGCCGAGGAGCGGGGCGTCCTCGCGGAAGTACAGCGCCACGCGCCCGGAGCGCCCGAGCGGGCCGGCGCCGATCCAGACGAGCTCGCCGCTCGAGCAGAGCGCGTCCAGCCAGGCGGGCGAATAGGCGCCGACGCGGCGAGGCAGCACGTCGCGCTCCCAGATCTCGACCGGCAGCGCGAGCCCCTGGAGAGGCGCGAGAACCTCGCGCAGACGGTCGACGCCGGCGCCCGCGGCCGGATGGCGGTCGAGGCCGTGCCAGGCCGGGAGGAAGCCCGCGAGGGCGCTTTGAGCGGCGGGCTCGATCTCCTTGCGCAGGGCGGCCAGCGAGGCGCGGCGCAGGCGCCGCAGGACGGTCACGTCGCACCATTCCAGGCCGCTCCCGCCAGGCCCGATCTCGCCATGCGCGAGCTCGCCGACGCGCTCGAGCTCGCGCAGGACGGCGCTCGCGTCGAGGCTGTAGCGCGCGCGCAGGGCCTCGCTCGTGAACGGGCCGCGGGTGCGCGCGTAGCGGGCGACGAGCTGGGCGAGGGCGTCGTCGACGTCGGCCAGGAACGCCTCGGGCAGGCCGCCGGGCGGCACGGCGCCGAGCGCGTCGCGGTACAGCCCGGCCTCGTCGGCGGCCACGTAGCGCTGCTCGCCGCCGAGCCGCAATGCGATCGCGCGCCGTTCGCGGCACAGCTCCGCGAGCAGCGCGTCCGCGTCGATCCCCTCGAGCACGCGCTCGCGGACCTCCGCCGCCGTCAGATCGCCGACCGTGCGGAGGGTGTCGTGCAGCTCATCGCGGCCGGTCGCGCGCGTCAGCGGAGAGCGGCGCTGGAGGTCGTCCTGCACGCGAGCCAGCGCGTCGGGGTCGATCAGCTCGCGCAGCTCCTCGGAGCCGAGCAGCTCGCGCAACAGCTCGCGGTCGAGCGACAGCGCGGCGGCGCGGCGCTCGGCGGTGGGGGTGTCCCCCTCATACATGTAGGTGGCGACGTAGTCGAACAGCAGCGAGGAGGCAAATGGGGACGCGGTCTGCGTCTCGACCTCGACGAGCGCGAGCTCGCGGCTGTGCAGGCCGCGCAGGAGCGCCTGCAGGCCGGGCAGGTCGAGCACGTCGCGCAGGCACTCGCGGTAGGTCTCCAGCACGATCGGAAAATCGGCGTGAAGGCGGGCGACCTCGAGCAGGTTCTGCGCCTTCAGCCGCTGCTGCCACAGCGGCGTGCGCCGGCCGGGCCAGGCGCGGGGGATCAAGAGCGCGCGGGCGGCGTTCTCACGAAAGCGCGCGCCAAACAGAGCGGAGGAGCCGAGCTCGTCCGTGACGGCCCGCTCGAGCTCGTCGGGCTCGATCAGCACGAGCTCGGCGGCTGAGGGCAGCGAGGAGGCCTCTTCCTCGTCGAGGTCGGGCAGGCGCAGGACGATGCCGTCGTCCGACCACAGCGCGTCGGCCTCCAGGCCGTAGCGCTCGCGCACGCGCGCGGACAGCGCGAGGCCCCAGGCGGCGTGGACGCGGGCGCCATAGGGGGAGAGCAGGCACAGGCGCCAGTCGCCGATCTCATCGCGGAAGCGCTCGAGCACGATCGTGCGGTCTGAGGGCAGCACGCGCGTGGCGGCGAGCTGGGCGCGCAGGTACTCGAGCAGGTTGCGCGCGGCGCGCTCGTCGAGATCGCAGTCGCGCTGCAGCGTGGCGGCGTCCTGCGCGACGGCCCAGCGCGCGAACGCGCCGATCGCCCGCCCCAGCTCGACGGGCCGGCCGAGCGTGTCGCCCTTCCAGAAGGGGACGGCGCCGGGGGCGCCGGGGGCGGGCGTGACGATCACGCGGTCGCGGGTGATCTCCTCGATCCGCCAGGTGGAGGCGCCGAGCAGGAAGGCCTGGCCGGGGCGAGCCTCGTAGACCATCTCCTCGTCGAGCTCGCCCACGCGGCGGCCGTCGGGGAGGGTGACGGTGTAGAGGCCGCGGTCGGGGATCGTGCCGGCGTTTGCGACCGCCAGCTGGCGTGCGCCGCGGCGGGGACGGATGACGCCCGCGACGCGGTCCCAGACGATGCGCGGGCGCAGGCCGATCGTCGAGCGCTCGCCAAACCCCGCGGAGGGGTAGCGCCCGTCGAGCATGTCGAGCACGCGCTCGAGCAGCTCGCGTGAGAGCTCGGCGTAGGACCAGGTGCCGGTGACCAGCGCGTAAAGCTCGTCCACGGAGACGCCGTCGTCGTCCTCGGCGGCGACGGCGATCGAGACGACGTGCTGGGCGAGCACGTCGAGGGCGTTGCGGGGCACGACGGTCGGCTCGATCTCACCCGCGCGCATCAGGCGGCAGACGACGGCGCACTCGAGCAGGTCGCCGCGAAACTTGGGAAAGAAGCGTCCGCGGCTGACCTCATCGACGCCGTGGCCGGCGCGCCCGACGCGCTGCAGCCCACGGGCGACGGACTTGGGCGACTCGACCTGCAGGACGAGGTCGACGGCGCCCATGTCGATCCCCAGCTCGAGCGAGCTGGTGGCTACGAGGCACGGCAGCTCGCCCGTCTTCAGCAGCTCCTCGACACGCGCGCGCTCCTCGCGCGCGAGCGAGCCGTGGTGGGCACGGGCGATCTCGACCGGCGTCGCAGCCCCGTCGTCCGCGTCGCGGGCGGCGAGCTCGTTGAGGCGCAGCGCGACGCGCTCGGCGGCGCGGCGGTTGTTGACGAACACGATCGTGGAGGTGTGCTCGCGCACGGAGCGCAGCAGCTCGGGGTAGATCGCCGGCCAGATCGACCCACGCGTGGACTCGCCTCCGGCGAGCGGCTCCAGCGGGTCGGGCGCGGCACCGCCGGTCGCGTCGCGGGCGCCGGGGTCGGCCATCGACTCGACGGGTACTTCGATCCTGAGATCGAGCCGCTTGGGCGCGCCGGCGTCGAGGATCGTGACCTCGCGGCGAGGGCCGACGAGGAAGCGGCCGATCTCCTCCAGCGGGCGCTGGGTGGCGCTGAGACCGATGCGCTGCAGGCCGGGCGACAGCGCCTGCAAGCGCTCGAGCGTGAGCGCGAGGTGGGCGCCGCGCTTGGAGTGGGCGACGGCGTGGATCTCGTCGACGATCACGGCCTCGACGCCAGAGAGCATTGAGGCTGAGCGCGAGGTCAGGATCAGGTAGAGCGACTCGGGAGTGGTGATCAGGATGTCGGGCGGATTGCGTGCCATCGCGGCGCGCGCACGCTGGGGGGTGTCGCCCGTGCGGATGCCGACGCGGACATCGTCCGCTCCGATCCCGCGCAGGGGCACGCGCAGGTTGCGCTCGATGTCGTAGGCGAGCGCCTTCAGAGGAGAGACGTAGACGACGCGCGTCCTCCTCGATGTGCCGTCCGCCTTGCTCCCAGACGCGACGTTCCCAGACGCACCATTCCCCGCGCCCTCAGGCGCGCCGTCCCCTGCCTCCTCCGCGCTATCCCCCTCGCTGAGACGGTCGAGCGCCCACAGGAACGCGGCGAGCGTCTTGCCCGAGCCCGTGGGCGCGGAGAGCAGCACGTTCTCGCCGCGCGCGATCGCCGGCCAGGCCTGCGCCTGGGCGGGCGTGGGGCCGGCGAAGGCCGCCTCGAACCACTCCTTGACCCGCGGACCGAAGATGCTGGAGTGAGCTGGCGCCACTCTCACCCAGGCTAGCGAGCCGAGTGTCGCCAGGTCTTCACAGGCGCCGCGCCATCAGTGGCTGCGGCGCCCGCGGAGACCTGGCATCGTCGGGGGGACGCCTCGATCTCTCCTCGAGCATCGCCGGAGAGGTGGGACGACGCTCAAGCTCGAAGGGCCAGGTGCACGTCCGTGTGCGCAGCCACCAAGCCGGAGCATCATTGCGTGTGTTCGACCTCTAACTTTAGTTCCGATTATCAGATATTGCCAATAAGTGTTTCTCACTCTGAGCTAAGACCGGGAAAACGATGGTCCAAACGCATATAGCGGCTGCTCCACGGGCGCCGTGGCCTGCGGATGCCACGGCGCCCGGGAGCCCTCCGGGCACGGGACCGGCTGGACTCGGTCTCGAACGCGGGTCCATCGGAAGAGGACGACGGACCGTGTTCAGTTGTACACGGCCACGGGTCGTGTATGGGGTGGTGTTTCCAACATTCGAGACAGCTCCGGCGCGATTCGAGACAGCTCCTGGCGCGAAGGACCCGGGCCCGGCCCTAAGCACGCCATGCACAGCCGAGGCCGGCGGTTGGCCGGCCCGGATGCCACGCCCTGACGTCCCTAGTGGATCCGCTCGAGCAGCACCGCCGGCGAACTGAGGTTCAGGCCGTGCGCGAGGACGACGATCGTCTCAAGGCGCGGCGAGCGCTTGCATCGCTCCAACAGGCTGATCTCGGTGCGATGCAGATCGCAGATCTCGCCCAGAGCCTCCTGGGAGAGACCTGTCCGTTCGCGGTGGCGGCGCAGGTTCGCGGCGAACTGGCGGCGCATGCCGACGGTCGACTGCATCCGCATACTCTCGCACCCGACAGACGGAACGTCTACCGACAAAACGTCTCCTCCGAAAAACCGATCGCCAAGCGGCGGGCCGGGACCCGTTAGGCGGGGGTCGGCACGTCGGCGGTGACGGGCGTCCGGCGGGTGGCGATGACGAGGGCGCCTCCGTCGGGGGCAAAGGAGACGGAGCTGCGCGCGGCGCCCTCCGAGCGCGAGACGGCGGGCCGCAGGTCAACCTCGCTGAGCACGATCTGCATCACGCGCTTCATCTCCAGCGGCGCGAAGCTGGCGGCCACGCAGCGGCGCGTGCCGCCGCCGAACGGAATCCACGTGTATGTGCCCGCCGAGCCCTCGAGGAAGCGCTCGGGCTGGAACGCGCGGGGCTGCGGATAGACGTCCGGCCGGCGATGCATCAGGTAGACGCAGGGAGCCACAATCGTGCCAGCGGGGATCGTGTAGCCGCCGAGCCGCATCGACTCGACGAGCCGACGCATGACGACGGGCACAGCCGGACACAGGCGCAGCGTCTCCTTGACGACCGCGTCCAGATAAGCGTCGTCCTCACCCGTCAGCACCTCCTCGCGCAGGCGCGCGAGCTTGTCCGGGTGGCGCAACAGGCGCTCGAACACCCACGCCAACGAGGTCGCTGTGGGCCCGTCTGAGAGCATCGTCACCAGTTCGTCGCGCAGCTTCTGCTCGCTCATCGGCGTGCCGTCCTCGCCGTAGGCGCGCTCGAGCATCGAGAGGATGTCCTCCCGCTCCTGCCGCTCGGGCGCCGTGCGGCGGCTGTGGACCTCCTCGAGCACGAGCTCTTCCACCGGGCGCATCACCGCGCGGAACTTCGCGCTGGCGGTCAGCGTGCGCTGCCCGACCGCCGCCAGCAATGCCAGGCGGTGGGGGTTGTTGACCCATTGCGTGAGCTCCACCAGCCGCTCGCGCAGGCGCTCGAGGCGCTCTCCTTCAAGGTCGCCGAAGACGGCGCGCATCACAACCTCCAGGCTGATGGCCTGCATGCGCGGCCACAGCGCGAACGGCTCCCCCAGCGGCCAGCGCTCGACCTCCGCGCGCGCCACCTCGGCCATCATCTCGCCGTAGGAATGCATGCGCCCGCCGTGAAAGGAGGGCAGCAGGCGTTTGCGGTCGCTCATGTGCTCGGGCTCGTCCAGGAGCATGACCGAGCGCGCGCCCAGCAGCGGGCCCAGCAGCGGGTTGGCTTCCCCCGCCCCCGCCCGCAGCAGCTCCGAAGCGGTGGTGAAGACCTGCTTGACGTGCTCAGGGTCGGTCAGAAAGACCCACGGGCGCCCGCGGCGGACCCGCAGCGTGAAGATATCGCCATAGCGCTCGTGGCAGCGCTCCATGAAGGCAAGCGGGCGCAGCGCCCAGCCCGTCGCCTGCAGGGCACTGGGCATGCGTGGCCCGGGGGGCAGCCCTGCGCGTTTACCGGCCCCCGGGAGCGGGTTCTTCAAGGTGCTCATTGGTTTCTCGCTCTCTTCATGTGCCTTTATAATGTCCACTCACCACTTCTCCTCCCCTGAGCGAACGAATGAGTAATATGTGTCCCTCTCAATCGCTTTCTCTCTTATCCAACTCGCGCGCAGTCTTTGAACCCATCGCGTGTGGCGGTCGCGAACAGCCTCTGGTGCACGCGCTTTTTGGACACGGCGAGCGACTTGATGGATTGAGTGTCATTGGCCTTCGCGTACCGGCCAAGCCTGATCAGTTCTTCAATCAGCGTCTTCCTATACGCCATCATCTGCCGCCAGTCGCGCGCAATCGAAGCAGGCGGCGCGAGCTTGCTTAGTTCTTTCAATGCGGTGCGCTCTAGGGCCACGCGTTGAGGGGTTAGACTCACGATCTTACGTATTTGCAGCTTAGAGGGATTGGTGGCGACGATCTCGGTATTGAGCCGTCTGCAGATGGCGTCGGCTCTGGCGACCAATTGCGACGGCACCCGAGAGCTGCCTGAAGGAGTCGGGTTGCCGGAAGCAAGCGATCCGGCCGACTTGGCATCGCTCGATCCGCCACCGCACCCTCCCGCCGCCAGCGCGGCAGCGACGAGCGCAAGTGACCCGTAAACCTTCAAGCGCAGCAGCCCGCTACGCAACATATGCGTTCGTTCAAACACCATATGCGCGACTATGCCTCAGCTCCAACTCCAAGTCAAGGAAATGCGCAGGAATGTCTCCGACTGATCTCAGGACATGCTCGCTCTAGGCGAGGCCGGGGGCCGCACGATACCAACAAGACCCTACGCGCCCCCGACATCTTACAATCAACGACCACTACGCCATGATTTCCACATTAACTTCGGTTAATATTAACCCAGATCCCACTAATGACATCATTTCAAATTCTCCTGTATTTTCCTCCCCTAAGAGGCCGTTTTTTACATCAATCGCTTCACTTTTGTCATTCCAATAGGTAGTCTCTCCAGGATCTCCTTTTTCTTTCCCCGCTTCGCAGACTACTTCGAGATGTTTGGCAAACGTATTGATTGGTTTTATTAAGCAGAGAACTTCACCTTGTATTAACATTAAGACTTTAGCTCCAAGGAGAGAACACGTGAAGTGAAACCGAGGGATTAAGAATAGTATCGCTGCGCCTAAGCTACCTTCGCTTGCTAATTTATCGTATATTATGTGAAACGTACCTAATATTAATATCTCTTTTTCTTTATCGCCTTCACCCGTACACGACATGCCACTGAGGCCTGAGCAGCCTGTGAAATGAATATGAAATAAACCTAATGGTTTACCTTTTTCGATATGCCCTTCGGACGTTGATGCTGTGCATTCAAATTTTTTCATATTTAATTTTGCAAGGTCGAGTGTACCGCTTTCGCCTATAAAGTTTTGCGCTGCTTGTTCTTTTTTTTCGTCTAAGACTTCGGGTAACGCGAATGCCGTCGCGGATACTATAGCGCTCAACGTAACCACAGTTATAATAACGAAGCTCAGTATCTTGAGTCGCTGCATTATGAATTACTCCTTTGTCTTGTTTGTGA
>Ga0070711_100001567_pt1 | contig 12583 bp, 12 predicted proteins | sample LARL53metaG_FD_65452 | JGI IMG/M metagenome (GOLD analysis project Ga0070711, IMG submission 65452) | Corn, switchgrass and miscanthus rhizosphere microbial communities from Kellogg Biological Station, Michigan, USA - LAR L5-3 metaG | ecosystem: Host-associated > Plants > Roots > Rhizosphere ... | reverse complement strand
CTTCGCCATGGCGTCCGAGCCTCCGACAAGAAATGAAACTTGGCCCCCGTGTAACGATGCGATCCCGGGGCGCGGTGGGCAAGACGTGAATGCCAGTACGCAAGCCCAGAGCCCGGAGCCCGGAGCCCAGGGGCAGCCGTGAGCCATGGGCCATGAGCCACCAGCCCCGATGGTAGACTCGGCGACAATCTTGAGTGTCTAGCCGAGCCTGCCTTCAGGGGCTCACGGCTCACGGCTCACGGCCGCCTTTGGGCTCCGGGCTCCGGGCTCCGGGCTTGCGTACTGGCATTCACGTCTTGCCCACCGCGCCCCGGGATCGCATCGTTACACGGGGGCCAAGTTTCATTTCTTGTCGGAGGCTCGGACGCCATGGCGAAGGGCACCGTGAAGTGGTTCAACGATGCGAAGGGGTTTGGCTTTATCGCGCAGGAAGGCGGCAAGGACGTATTCGTCCATTTCTCGGCGATCGAGGCCAGTGGATTCCGGTCGCTTGCGGAGGGTGATGTCGTCGAGTTCGACATCGTGGAAGGACCGAAGGGACTGCAGGCAGCGAACGTCAAGAAGGCCAGCGCCTGACCCGCTGGCGGAATCCGCCGTCCCGGCATGACTGATCTCCCTTCGTTGCGGAGCCGAGTCACGACCGGGACGACGCTGCTTCTCCTGCTCGTTTTCGGGATGACGTTCCTCGGCGTGTCGGCGATGAATTCGCTGAGCGACGCGGTGCAGGCGGAACTGGTCACGCTGCGCGAGCGCAATGTCCTGGCACAAACGATTACCCACGACGTCGTCACGGCAGTGCGGACGGGCGACGACCTCGCACAGCATCCCGATTCCCTGCTGCAGACGCGCCTCGACTCCACATTCGCCGCGCTGGGCGCGGCCGATCAGTCGTATCAGCGGTTCGATCTCACACCGGCCGAACGGCGCGTGGTCGATCGAGTGAACGCGTTTGGCCGCGAGCTCGAGCGACGTTCGCCGAGCGGCGCGGAGCCCGATGAAGCGCGACGCAACATCGTCGCGGACTCACTCCTCGACGAAGTGGCCGCGCTGCTCGCAGTCCAGGAAGCTGCCGCCACCGATCGCGATGCCCGCCTCCAGCGGGCCAGCGAGCGGCGCCGCCGGATTGTCTGGCTGGTGTTCGGCGCCGTGCTGATGCTTGGCGTGGCGTCGGCCGTCGCAACCGTGCGGGCGGTGGTCCTGCCGCTGCGCCGGCTGGTGCGGGCGACCGAACGCGTCGGCGCGGGCGACCTGCGACCCATCGACGTCGGCGCGATGCCCAAGGAACTGGGCCTGCTGGCCGCCGCCGTGCAGCGGATGAGCGAGGGGCTGCGCGGCATCGTGGGAAGCGTCGCCGACGTCTCGGCAAGCCTGACCGACAACGCCTCGCAACTCTCGTCGCGGTCAAGCCAGCTGTCGGACAGCGCTCGTCAGGTGTCGCGCGCCATTGCCGGCGTCTCCGCAAGCGCCGAACACCAGGCCGAAGCGATGCGCGAGGGTGACGTGCTGCTCTCCGACCTGCGCGCCGCGGCGGCGCGCAGTGCCGGCGCCGGTCAGCGCGTGGTCGGCGTGGCCGACGCGATCCGTCGCACGGCCGCAACCCATCAGGGACATCTCGGCGCGGCGTCGGCCACGTTGCTCGAGCTGCATCAGGTGGTCGAACGCACCACCAGTTCGGTCGATCGGCTCACCGCGGCGGCGGCCGCCGTGCAGGAGTTCGTGTCGCTCACCGGGCAACTGGCCGCTCAGACCGAACTGCTCGCGCTCAATGCCGCCATCGAGGCCGCGCGCGCCGGCGAAGCCGGCGACGGATTCGCGGTCGTCGCCGGCGAAATCCGCCAGTTGGCCGAAACCAGTGCCGAGGGAGCAAGGCGAATCGCGAAGACGGTCGCCACGCTGCAGGAACAGGTGCACCTCGTCGCCGACACGGTGTCGGCTGGCAAGGAACGGGTTGCCGGTGTCGAGGACATTGCCGATGGAGTCACCCAGGCGCTCGCCGGAATCGTCAAGGCGGTCGAGGAAGTGAGCCAGGCAGCCGGAACCGTCGCGCGAGAGGCGGCGGCGCATCGCGAGCTGGCAGATCGCCTGACCTCCACCGCGGCGGATGTTGCCCGCTCGGCGCAATCCAATGCGCATGCCGCCCAGGCGGTGACCGATTCGGCCGAGGAGCAGTCCACCGCCACCCAGGAAATCGCGACGGCGGCGACCACCGTAGTGAGCACCGCCGATCGACTGACGCGACTGGTCAAGGGTTTCCGCGTCTAGTGCTTCCGGTGCGCCTGTTTGTGGTGTGCCGGTTTCTGGTGGGCCACCTTCTTGGCGGCGGCCCTGGCCACCGGCTTGCGCGCCACGGGCTTGGAAGGCGCCGCCTTGGCGACCGTCGACTTTCTGGTCGTTGCGGCCTTCTTGACGGGCTTGGGCGGCGGCGCCGGCCTGGGCTTGGCCGCCATCACGGGAGCCGGCGGATGCTTGGGAACGGGCTTGAGCTGGATGCCCTTGGGCCGGTGCGGCACCTTGGGTACCTCGGGCTTGACGATCGCCGCCTTCTTGGCCGCCGGCGGAGCCGGCTTCGACGGCCGTTTCGACACGACCTCTCGCAATTCGTCGAGGACCTTGTCAACCTCCTCGGGAGTGAGGAGGTTGCGCCGGACGCCAAACCTCAGGAGTTCTTCGGCGTGGGCGAACTGGAACTCCTCCAAGCCCGCCGCCGAGCGCGAGAGCGCCACCATCGCGTTCGCCACCGGGCTGCGCAGGACGGCGGCTATGCCCGGAAGGGCCTCCATCAGGGACGAAATCTGGGGCGCGGCCAATTCAGTCACAGGACGCAGTCCTTCGCTAGACTCGGGTGAACGAAAAAGGCCAACGTAGACCTCGGCGGAGGTCGCGTCAAGAGAACCGGCGTTCAGACTCTTGACGATCCCGACGGAATTACGTACCTAAGAGGGACGCACACCGTCGGACCCCCCTTGATCGGCGGCGTGGAAAGGACCGGCCATGGGCCGTCGCCACGTTAAGGAATTCCGTCCGGATGAGGCCTTGAGCCTGATCAGTGCGGACCGCAATGGCGACGCGCTGCAGTGCCCCTGCTGTGGTGCGGTTGCCGTCGCGCGCAGCCCGATCCGCCCCGATGACGGCCATCCGGTCGCGGGGCCGGTCACGCTGACCTGCAGCGCATGCGGCAGGATCGTGAGCTATATCGATCGTGGGGTGACGATTAGTCGTGAGTCGTGAGTCGTGAGTCGTGAAGGTTGTTTGTCGGCATCGCGGCGCGATCTCACAATCGGTTCCTCACGACTCACGACTCACGACTTCCTCCTCACCGCGGCACCGTGAACAGCCGGTGCCATCTCACCTTGGTCAGAAACGCCAGCTTGCGGTAGCTCTCCGCGTCATAGCTGAAATAGACCAACAGCGGCCGCCCGCGCACGTTGCTGCGGGGGAGGAAGCCCCAGTACCGCCCGTCATAGGAGTCGTCGCGGTTATCGCCCATCACGAAGAGGGATTCGGGCGGCACCACAACCGGCCCCCAGTCGTGCAAGTCGGGTTGGTACCCGGCGGGCACCGGTCCGGCAAAGTGTTTCACCTGCCAGTCGCGCATCCGCATGCGGGCGACGACGTCGGCGCCCGCCAGCGGATCACTGTTGACCGCGTACGGCTCGTTGAGCGGGACACCGTTGCGAAAGACATGTCCGCCCCGCATCTGGATCGTGTCGCCGGGTATTCCGATCAGACGCTTCACGATCTTCATGTCCTCTTCGATGGAGTCGAAGACCAGGATGTCGCCGCGCTGCGGTTCGCGAACCACCGGGAGCCGCTTGTGAATGAACGGCACCTCGGCTCCGTAGAGGAACTTGTTGACGAAGAGGAAATCGCCGACCAGCAAGGTGTTCTTCATGCTGCCCGTGGGGATCGTGAACGCCTCGACCACGAACGTGCGCAGAAAGAGCCAGACGACCAGGGCGATCGCGATGGACTTGAACCACTCGAGAAACCATCGGGCGATCGACGCGCCGCGCCTGGCGGCCATGCGCTATTCCTTCCAGTCGGCAATGAACAGGTTGATCTCGCCGGGTACCCGGCTGTGACGGCTGGACACCCACACCAGTTTGCGCCCGTCCGGCGAGAACATGGGGAAACCATCGAACTCGGTTGACGTGGTGATCTTCTCGAGCCCCGTACCATCGGTACGGATCTGGTACAGGTCGAAGTTTCCGCTGCGCGGACTTTCGTAGTTCGACGAGAAGATGATCCGCCTGCCGTCGGCAAAGAAGAACGGTGCCCAATTGGCGCCGCCAAGATGCGTCACCTGGCGCGCACCGGAGCCATCGGCATGCGCGGTCCAGATCTCCAGGGCCGCCGGGCGCACCAGGTGCTGCGCCAGCAGCCGGCGATAGTCGGCGGTATCGGCTGCCGTTGCCGGGTATCCGGCGCGCCAGACGATCTCGCGGCCGTCGGCCGAGAAAAACGCCCCGCCATCGTAGCCGATGCGATTGGTGATCCGCTTCACGTTGCTGCCGTCGACGTCCATCGTGTACAGGTCGATGTCGCCGTCGCGGGTCGAAGTGAAGATCAGGTGCCTGCCGTCCGGCGACGCCGTCGTCTCGGCGTTGTACGCACCGGTGCTGGTGAGCTGCCGCAGGTCGGAACCATCCGGGCGCGCCGAATACATCTCGAACTGTCCGAGCGGCCAGACATATCCCAGGGACGGATCCGGGACGGCCGGGCAGGCTGTGTCGTTCGCGAAGGTGGAGCTGTAGATGATCCGCTGGTCGTGCTCGATGAAATAGCCGCAAGTCGTGCGACCGTGGCCGTTCGACACCCTCCGCATGCCGGAGCCGTCGATGTTCATGACGTACTCCTGGTCGCAGCCCTTGCTCTTGTCGACGCTGTCCTTGTGCTGGAAGATCAGTCGCTTCCCGTCCGCGGAGAAATACGCCTCGGCGTTGTTGCCGCCGAAGGTGATCTGGCGAATGTTGGTGAGATGGCGCTCGCCGGGTTCAGCCGGCCAGGATACCGCACTCCGCGCAGAACCCGCGGGTGCAGGAACGGGTGCCGGCGTCGGCCGTGAGCAGGCCGCGAAGAGCATCACCGCAGGAAGGACCAGGTACCGGGTGTAAATGGCGGCCTCGGGAAAGACGGGACCGGAATCTGGTGAGGACAGCCCAAAGGCCAAAGCCCGAAGGCAGCCGTGAGCCGGGAGCCCCGGACGGCAGGCTCGGCCAGAAACCCGAGGGTCTTGGCGAGTCCAGCATCCAGGAATCCGGGCTTGGGGCCCTGGGCTCTGGGCTGTGCGCTTCTTGTCCTCCGCTACTCGTACCTCAACGCCCGGGTGGGCTCGACCCTCGAGGCTCGCATCGCCGGAATCAGCCCGGCGCCGACCGCCACCAGGGACAGCGTAACCGCCGCCGCGGCCAGGACGCCCGGGTCGTAGCCCTGCATCCGGTAAAGCTGCGCCTGCGCCAGCCGTCCGAGCGCGATCGCCGCCGCAATGCCCACCACACCGCCGACGACGGTCATCAATCCCACCTGGCGAAGGATCATCAGCCGCACGCGGCCAGGGGCGGCGCCGAGAGCCATGCGGACGCCAATCTCGCGAGTGCGTTGCGCGACCGTGTACGCCAGCACGCCGTACAATCCGATTGCCGCGAGCAGCGTCGCCAGCAATGCGAACGCGGCCGAGAAGAGACTGATGAACCGGTCGAGGAACACGTTCTGCCTGATCTGCTCGGGCATCGTCCGGAGGTCCTCGACCGGGAGGTTCGGATCGAGTTGCGCCACGATGCGCGGAATCATTGGAATCAAGCGAACCGGGTCCAGGGTAGTTCGCACGTAGAACGACGCGGAGCCGAGGCCGTCGTCCTGGCTGTAAGGGGCGAAGAACAGCGGCGGGATCTCGTCCTTTACTTCGCTGTACTTGGCGTTCTGCGCCAGGCCGACGATTTCCATATCGTATTTCTTGTTACCCTGATCCATCCGGCGTCCCACCGGATTGGCGCCGAGATTGAATTTCTTGGCGAATGCCTGGTTGACGATCGCGACCTTGGGCGCGCCGATGGCGTCGGCGCGGGTAAACTCCCGTCCGGCGACCAGGGGGACGCCCAGCGTACTGAAGTATCCGGCACCCACCTCATTGAAGCGTGAATTGTTGTCGACATCCGGTCCGGTCTGAAAACCCTCCACGTCGACGTCGTTTCCCCAGTTGCTGCCCGCGAGCAATGGAACCAGCGATGCCGTGACGCCCGTGACTCCAGGCACCGTCCGGAGCTGGTCCTCCAGGCGCTGCATGAATTGCAGGGTACGTTCGGGTTTGTAGCCGTTCAGCTCGGGGGAAATTCCAAAGGTGACGATGTGATCGACCTTCACGCCGAGGTCGACGTTGCTGATGTTGGCCAGGCTCTTGGTGAAGAGACCGGCGGCTCCGAGTAGCGCCATCGAGAGGGCGATTTGCGCCGTCGCGAGCGAGGTGCGCCAGCGCGAGGCCGCGCGGCCACCAGACGGCTGTCCGGTCGCCGCGCGCAATGTCGAGAGCAGGTCCGGGCGCGTGGCGTAGAGTGCCGGGAAGAGCCCGAACGCCACCGCGGTGACGAATGCCAGCAGCCCCGTGAAGACCAGGATCGTGGTGTCGAGATGAATGTCGAAGGTTGCTGCGGCGACCGGCGGGAGAATGGCCGCCATGGCGCCAAGCGTGACGCGCGCGACCACGAGGCTGAGCGCCCCTCCCATCAGGCCGAGGAGGCAGGATTCGGCGAGCAGCTGGGCGATCAGCTGCCGGCGGCTGCCGCCGATCGAAAGCCGTACCGCCATCTCGCCCGCCCGCGCCGCGCCGCGCGCCAGCAGGAGATTGGCGATGTTGGCGCAGGCGATCAGCAGCACGAATGCGGTGACGGCGAGCAGCAACGTCAACGGCGCTTGCGCGTCACGGGAGACCGAGCTCTGTCCGCGCGATCCCGCCTTGAGCTCGATGCGCTTGGCGCGGAACGCCGTCATGGTCTTCTCGCTCATCCCCTCCTGGAGCGAAGCCTCGACATTGTTGATGAGGGCGTGGTAGGAGACGTTGATGCTCGACGCGGCCTGCTCGATCGAGACCCCGGGCTTGAGCCTCCCGAACAGGTACGCCCAGTAGCTGCGCCGGTTGTCGAAACCTTTCCAGCCCGGACGCATGAGTTCGCGCATCGTGATCGGCACGAACACCTGGGGCTTGGAGCCCAGCGTCGTACCGGTAAACCCGCGGGGACCCACTCCGACCACGGTCATCGACTGGCCATTGACGATCAGCGTCTGGTTGAGGATCGACGGATCGCGGCCGAAGGTGCTCTGCCAGTATTCGTAGCTCAGCACCGCCACCCGCGACTCGCCGGGCTGGCGATCGTCATCGGCTCCGAGCAGTCGGCCGAGGGCCGGCTGCAGTCCGAGGACCCGGAAATAGCTCCCCGACACCAGCTCGCCCTCGCCGCTCAGCGTGTGATTGCGGGCCGCAAGATTGGCACCGAACAGCACGTGCGCCGCGATGCCGGTGAACGCGGTCTGCTGGCGCTCGAGGTCTCGGAACATGGGATAACTGAAGACTTCCTTGCAGTCCCCGGCCCGCCCGCACGACTGGCTTCCCGGGTTGGGGCCCGGCGCGGAGAAATTGACCAGCCGCCCGGGTTGCTGCACCGGCAGCGGCCGCAGGAGGAACTGGTTGAAGACGGAGAAGATGGCGGCGTTGGCACCGATCCCGAGGGCCAGCGACGAGACGGCAACGACGGTGACGAACGGCGTCTTCCAGAGCAGCCGGAAGGCGAGCCTCAGATTGATCATGGGCCTTACTCGTGCGGGTTGCCCCTTAGACGCTTAAACCGGGCCCAGAGTTGCGAGGATCTCCGCGGCGTGGCCCCTGGGCCGGACCTTGCGAAACACGTGGCGGATCGTGCCGTCGGTGCCGATCACGAACGTGCTGCGAAGGATCCCGGAATACTTGCGGCCGTACATCGATTTCTCGCCCCAGGCCCCGTACGCTTCCGCGACCCGATGGTCGGTGTCGGCGAGCAACGGAAACGGCAACGTGTACTTGCGCCGGAACTTGACGTGCGAGGCAATGGGATCGGGCGACACGCCGAGCACCACGGCACCGCTCGCCTTCACGTCGCCCCAGGCATCGCGGATCTCGCACGCCTCGGTCGTACACCCCGACGTGTCGTCCTTTGGATAGAAGTAGAGCACGACCGTCTTGCCGCGGAGGCCCGCAAGGGAGATGGTCGATCCGTCGTCGGCGGGAAGACTGAACGGGGGTGCGGCGTCGCCCGCTTCGAGGACGCGGCTCACGGTACCGGAGCCGTCCTGAGCGGCGGCATGGTCAGCAGCCGCCGCACCGGTGCGGCAGCGTGCGCGGCGAGCGCGCGGTCGAAGAAGTTCCAGGCGAGGTAGCCGTCCTCCGACGCGGGTTCCAGGAGGAACGCCGCAAGGGTGCCCATGCGCTGGTCGGTGGACACCAGAAAGCTGCCGGCGGCGACGCTGTCTCGCGATGCAGCGGCCCAGGCTCCTTCGGCCAGTACGCCGCAATGGCCCTCGAAGAACGACTTGTGCACGACCGAATCGACGGCGAAGTGGCCGACATCTCCAACCCACGGTGTGCTGACCTTGCGCACCTGGATGCCCTGCCGACGCATCAGTTCGACAACGTGAGTCCACTCGGCGCCAAGGATGTATCCCGCCGGCCTCGCTTCCCGGCGCACCGCGGCAAACCGGTCGCGCACCGGCATGAAGACCGGGTTCACCTGTCCGGTGAGCTGCTCGACTTCCCGGGTCGTGGCGTTCGGCGCCGCACCGCCACGCCCGCCTCGACCGCCGCCGCGACCGCGACCGGTCCCCGCCGCACAGACGCCCACGGTGTCCTTGATGACGGGCGCGCGGCGTGTGCCGGCGCGCGTCGCCGAATCGGACCGCGGCAGCGTGATCGTGCGCGTCACCGCGACCAGGACCGTGTCCATGCGCTCCGGCGACACGGCGAGGGAGTTGCCGCGCACCGTGATAGAGTCGGGACGCAACCGTGAGGTGAGCGCCTCGTGGCGCCGCATCTCCGCCTGGTGCTCGTTGATGTAGCGGATTGTCTCGAGGACGAAGTCGTAGGTGGCCTCGATGCGTCGCAGAAAGGGGTCGTGCGACATCGCCTCACTGAGAATCGACAGCCGCGTCATGCCGGCGAGGTTGGTGCCGTATCGGGGCAGTGATTCGTAAGTGTCCCATCCGGTGGGCGCGGTGTTCCCGCCGCGAAAGTTGCCATAGGGATAGGTCTCCACGTGGTCGCGTTCGCGGGCGCGCCGGCGAATCTGCTCGAGGACGGTGTCCTGCACCCAGTCATTGGTGGGCGTGCGGTTCGGATTCAATCCCGGCGACCATGTCAGCGCGTAACCGTGATAGCTCCCGTCGGTGGTGTGAAGATCCATGAACAGGTCCGGATCCCACTGCGAGATCAGGGCGAGCGAAGCACGGGTCTCCGGCGCCTCCTGCTTGATGTAGTCGCGGTTGAGGTCGTAGCCCTGGCCATTGGCGCGAAGTCCGACGAGCTGTGGCCCATCCTGCTCGCCGCGATTGATGTCCTGCGGTCCGAACGCGTCGTTGCCGTCGGCATTGTAGATCGGCACCCAGATGATGATCACGCTGTCGAGCAACGGCTTGAGCTTGCCAAGGGTCAGGTCGCGGGCGAGTTCCTGCATCGCCTCCTTGCCCTCGACCTCGCCGGCATGAATGTTGGCCTGGATGTAGAGGATCGGCTTGCCGGTCCGCCTGGCGGCGGCGGGCGTGGTGACCAGCGGCCGGGCGAGCACCACGTAGGGCAGGTGGCGCCCTTGCGGCGAGGTGCCGAGCGTCCCGACCTGCATCCTGGCGCCGTGATGCACGAGCGAATCGAGGAATGCCAGGACTTCGGCGTGCGTGGACGTGCGGGCGCCCTGCGTGCGTTCGGGAACGGTGAGCTGGGCGCGGAGAGGCGCGAGCGGGCTTGCGAGGAAAAGCAGTGCCAGAACCGAAGATCGACTGCTGCGCAACATCAATGCTCCCGGCGAGTGTTGGGAATGACGAGACGCCGCGACATGTCGAATGCAAGGCCGTCGTCCCAGGTGAAGGTAACCTCGGGAATCACCGACGCATTGGGCGGTCGATCGAGCGTGAGCGATGGTGTGACGCTGGCTCCGGACAGGCCTAGCGTGCGGCCCAGCAGGTTCGCATCATGCAACGTTGCCACCAGCCGGTCGCGGAGGACGTTCGCCGGCGCCTGCTTTGCCGCAGCCCGCACCAGGCGATAACCGAGCAAGTGCGGATCAGTGGAATCGCGCGTCGAACCCGCGAGGCGTTTTTCCGCCTGGGTGAACAGCAGGAACGCAGCCATCGACCGGGCCGGGCGCAGCGTTTCCTCGGTCGCCCACTCGGCGAATCCTTCCGCGAGCCACGGATCCAGTTCCCGCAACCGCAATTCCGTTCCGTCGTCGACCAGAGCGGCCGGGCGGGGTCCCTGCAAGCGGCGGCGGGCGGCCACGAGGTGGTGCCATTCGTGGAGGAACACCGCGACCGCGACCACCGGCATGATGCCGGGGTCAATGCGGACGGCATCACGCTCGCCGAAAAAGCCCGCTGGCCGGGCCTGCGCCTGGGCCCACGGCGATACCACCGTTTCGGCGTGTCCGCCGACGACCACGCTGAGCGGCGATTCCCCCCAACGAATGGGGAGCCAGCTTCGGAACGCCTCCCGCATTCCCTCACCGGCAAGCCACTCACCGGCAACCGCGTTGCGCGGCCGGAAGAGGTACGGCCCGATGTATTCCGCCGCCAGCACCGGCATGGCGGCTTCGTCGCCGAACCTGGTCGGAACGATCTCCGGAAGCCCCAGCGAGTCGGTGTTCCAGAAGTTCGCCATGAGCTGCTGCGGCGACCGGGGTCCTGCCGGCGTATCGAGCCAGCGCTGGAGCAGCAGCCAGCGCAACGCGCCCCGCCACCATGTGGCGGCATCGTCGTATCCGGCGAGCAGCGCGCGGACGGCCAGGGCCGCCGCCGGGTCACGCCGTGCGAGCGCGTCGATTCCCGCGAACACCTGCGCGCTGTCGGCGCTCGCGCGACACCAGAGACGCCAGGCGCTCCCGCGGATCATGGCGGAATCGGCGACGCCGGCCAGGTCGCCGAGTTCGCGCAGTCCATCGGCCGCCTGGCTCAGCTGAAAACCGGAGAGGTAGTGCAGCGCTTCGGCGAGCGCGACGTCATGCAGGTCGAGCTTCCACCGGGAGCCGTCGCCGAAGATCCTCCGGAACTCCGGGGTGCCGGCCGGCCCCGAGCCAATGCGCTCCAGCAGCGCACGCGCGTGCGCGCGACCCGACTCGTCAAGTCCCAGGGCCAACCGGCGGGAGCGGTCGACCCGGTCGTCGTGATTGGTGGCGGTCCAGCCCGCCAGGCCCGCGAGGTCATGGTCCTCGGCCTCGAGTTGTGCGAGCGTGGGCATCGCGCCGAGCCACGCCCCTGGAACGCGCACGGACGTCAGGTCACTCCCCATCACCAGCTGGCGGGCGGTGACGCGCGGAGGCACGGGCCAACGGGTGCTCCCGGGCCGGAGCGGCAGCGCCATCCAGCTCTGCGTGCCTCCGTCGGGATCACGCACGACGCCCGACATCATCGAATCCGTCACCGTTCCCTCAAAGTGCCGATGGCTTCGCGGCAGCGTGAACGAGATCCTTCCGGCCGCGAGCTTGAGGTCCTGCAGAGGCTGAAACGCACTGTCGTCGAATTGCATCAGGATGCGGCCCGACGCCTTCTCGAATCGCAGGTCCCCATTTTCGCTGATCGCACGGCCGCGGACCTCGAGATCCCAGCGCGCATTCAGGCCCTGCGCGGAAGCCGCGGAGGCCAGGAGGACACCGGCTCCGGCTGCTATGTTGCATGCATGACGGAAAAGCTGACACCGCGCCAGATCGCGCAACTCGCCTTCCTCGACACGCTGCCGCCCAAGTTCGAGCGGCTGAAGAAGATCATCGAGTTGCTGGCGACCCATCACGCCGACGAGCCCGCGGTGCGCAGCGTGCAGCGCATGACGGATGAATTGAAGGCCCAGGCGTCGCAACTCAACATCACGGCGCTGGCCGAGAATTTTGGCTACATGGGAATGCTGCTGCGCCGTCCGGGCGGACAGCAGACCAAGGTCCGCGGCCTGGGCGAGCTGCTGGCGGGGGCCAGGATCAATTTCGAGGGTGCCTGCCGTGAGGCCTCCACCCCGGTGACGCCACCGGATGTGGAAGGAGAAAAAATCAGTTCTTGAAAAACCGGTCCAGGATCGGTGCGGCGGTGAACGCGAACATCGACATGATGATGGCGGTGAGCATGAGGGTCACGAACGTCAGCGCCCCGATGAGAACCGTGGCACCGACCGTCGCCATGACCAGGCCCAAGTAGTACAACATCTCAATTCTCCGATTGCCGGACGGACCAGAACATAACCGGTGAGCGGTGAGAGGTGCGAGGGGCGCGCCCGGTACCGCTCACCCCGCCTTCACCTCCGTCCACAGCCGGTCCCACAGGTCCGTGGCCGCTCCGAGGTCCCGCTGGAATTCGAGGCGCTCGAGCAATC
>Ga0070711_100001566_pt1 | contig 12594 bp, 6 predicted proteins | sample LARL53metaG_FD_65452 | JGI IMG/M metagenome (GOLD analysis project Ga0070711, IMG submission 65452) | Corn, switchgrass and miscanthus rhizosphere microbial communities from Kellogg Biological Station, Michigan, USA - LAR L5-3 metaG | ecosystem: Host-associated > Plants > Roots > Rhizosphere ... | reverse complement strand
ACCGACCGCAGCCGCGCGCCGATCGCGTCGAAGACCGCGTTCGAGATCGCCGCAGGCACGACGGCAGCGGAGGGCTCGCCCGCGCCCCACGGACGCTCGTTGGGCCGATCGATCAGATCGTAGACGAGCTCCGGAATCTGCGGAAACTGCAGGATGGGATAGCTCGCCCAATCGAGGCTCGTCACGGCGGACCGATCGTATTTGAGTTCCTCGATCAAGGTGCGGCTCAAGGTCTGAATCACGTTGCCGTCGAGTTGGTTTCGCACCCCGTCCGGATTGATGATCTGGCCGCAGTCGTGGGCGAGGTAGAATTTCGTCACCCGGATGTCTCCGGTCGAGCGCTTCACTTCGACCTCGGCGACCGCCGCGATATAGGTGCGCGTCAATTCGTACTTGCAATAGGCGACCCCGCGGCCTGCGGCTACGTCGCCCTGCTGATCGCGCCGCGGCGAAGACCGCTTGTCCCATTTCGCCAAGGCGGCGGCGCGGTTAAGCACCTCAACGCCACGCTTGTCGTTCGGATCGAGATACTTCAGCCGAAACTCGACGGGATCGGCATTCGCCGCCGCGGCGAGCTCGTCGATGAAGGACTCGTTGGCATAGGTGTTCTGCATCCGCCCGGGCGTGCGGATCCAGGAGGGACGGAACGGCGTCGAGGCGAGCCGACGGCACACGGTCTTCACGTTGGCGAATTTGTAGGGGATCGCCGAGTTCTGGAAGATATTGCCGGGCGCGATGTCGTCGCCGGCCGGCATTCCTGCCAGAGTTGCGGCGACCAGCGGCACGTTGAAGCTGCCGGCGGTTTGCTGCGGAATGAAGAACTCCGATTCCCAGGCGGTGACGACGCCTCCACCATCCACGGCGGCGCGCAGGTCGATGAGCGTCGGCGGGCCCTTGGGATCCCAACCGTGCTCGTCGGCGCGCGACCATTGCACCCGCACCGGTCGCCCGACTGCTTTCGCCAGCAGCGCCGCGTCGGCCGCGGCATCCTCGTGCCCGTTGCGGCCGTAGCAGCCGGAGCCTTCGATGTAGATGCAGCGCACGCTGTCGGCAGGTATGCCGAACATCATGGCGAGCTGCTTGCGCAGGCTGTGCGTCGCTTGCGACGCCGACCAGGAGGTCAGCTTGCCGTCCTTGAATTCGGCGACCGCACAGGACGGACCGACCGAGCCGTGGGTATGGATGGCAAAGTCGTACGTGGCTTTTAGCGTCTTGGCGTTAGCCTGGCCCATGACCTCGGCGGTGTTACCGATATTGCTCGTCACCTCGTCCTTGACGACCTTGCTGGCGCGCACCTCGTCCCACAATTTCGCCGCGTCCGGCAAGGTCTGCGATTTCGACCACGATGCCTTGAGCTGCTGCGCGGCCTTGATCGCGCCCCACTCGCTCTCGGCAACGACGCCGAGAAAGTTCCCTTCGCGAACGACCTTGACCACGCCGGCGACGTCCTTGATCGATGACTCGTCGACATTCTCCAGCGTGGCGCCGATCGCCGCCGGACGGATAACGCGCCCGTGCAGCATGCCCGGCACACGGAAGTCCTGCATGTAGGTGAAACGTCCCACCACCTTGTCCGGAATGTCGACGCGCGGCACCGGCTTGCCCACGAACTTGTAGTCCTTGGGATCCTTGGTGGCGGCGGGCTTGGCATGATCGAGGGTGAGCGCGAACCGTTTGCCTCCGATCAGCTCGCCGTAGCTGAGGCGCTTGTTGCCGGCGCTCACCACGCCGTCCACGACCTTAAGATCTTCTTTCTTGGCGTCGAGGCGTTTGGCCGCCTCCTCGAGCAGAGCGGCCTTGGCGGTCGCGGCGGCGTTGCGCAGCTGCATGCCTCCGATTTGGACCGATAGGCTGCCCCAGGTAGGGCCCTGGTCGGGGGTGAGTGTGGTGTCGCCTTGGATGAGCTTGATCCGGCTGAGCGGTACGTCGAGCTCGTCGGCAACGATCTGCGGCAGCGCAGTTGCGACCCCGGTCCCGAGATCGACCTTGCCGCTATAGAGCGTTACCTCGCCGGCGGCATTGATCGCGAGAAAGGAATCAACCTCGGTGAGGGCGAGGGGCTTGGCTTCCTGGGCCAGCGTTTCACTGACCACGCCGGTAAAGGAGAAGCTGACGACGAGCGCGCCGCCGCCCTTGAGCACATCGCGTCGAGAAGCGTGTATCGTCATGACCGCCTCCCTCACGCACCGGCCGCGCGCATCACCGCCTTGACGATGCGGGCATGCGTTCCACAACGGCACAGATTGTTCGCGAGCGCGTCTTTGACTTGCGCTTCGGTCGGCTTCTTCGTCCTGGCGAGGAACGCCGCGGACTCCATGATCATGCCGTTGATGCAGTAGCCGCATTGCACCGCTTGCTCGTCGATGAAGGCGCGCTGCACCGGGTGCAGCCGCTCGGGCGTGCCGAGGCCTTCGAGCGTCACCACCTTCTGCTGGGCGGTTAGGGAAGAGAGCGGCGTCACGCACGAGCGCACCGCCTTGCCGTTGACATGGACCGTGCAGGCGCCGCATTGCGCCAGCCCGCAGCCGAAACGCGGCCCATGTAGCTGGAGATTGTCACGCAGCGCATAAAGCAGCGGCATGTCGGGATCATCGATGGTGATCCGCACCGCCTTGCCGTTCACATTGAGCGATTTTCGTTGCGCCATGGCGCCCTCCCGTGCTGTGCCGCCTCGCTGGCGGTCTTTTTAATGGGTCTAGACTAACAGCGCGGGCAACGTCGCGCCATATGAGCCGGCTCCGCCGATTGGCGGCCGGTCTTCTATAGGGGGGACATCTCGAAGGACGGGGTGGCCCGACGTTACTCCGCCGCCACACGCGCGGCTTCCGCCATCGGCTCGACCTTGGCGGCGCAATATTTGAATTCGGGGATTTTCCCGAACGGGTCGAGCGCCGGATTGGTGAGCAGGTTCGCCGCCGCTTCCACGAACGCGAACGGGATGAACACCACGCCGTCCGGAATGGCGTCGTCCTGCCGCGCGGCGAGCTCGACCGTGCCGCGTCGGGTCGTGACCCGCACCATGTCGCCGGGCTTGATGCCGAGCCTGGCGATGGTGCCGCGCGAGAGGTTAGCGACGGCGCCCGGCTCGAGCGCGTCAAGGGTGGAGGCACGGCGGGTCATTGCGCCGGTATGCCAGTGCTCGAGCTGGCGGCCGGTCGTGAGAATGAAGGGGAACTCGGCATCCGGTCGCTCGTCGGGCGGCGTGAGCTTCGCCGCAACGAGCTTGCCGAACCCGCCCGGTCGCGGGAAGCCCTTGTCGAACACCACGTCGTGGCCGGGCTGATCCGGCGCATCGGCGGGGTAGGTGACGGCGCTCTCGCGCTCGACGCGGTCCCAGGAGATGTTGTCGAGCGAAGGCATCAGCGACGCCATCTCGGTATAGAGGTCGCGCGGATGCTGGTAGTTCCAGTCGAGTCCCATCCGGCGCGCGATTTCCTGGATCAGCCACCAGTCCTGCTTGGTGTCACCTGGGAGCGGCAGCGCTTTGCGACCCATCTGCACCTGACGGTTAGTGTTGGTCACCGTGCCGTCCTTCTCCGGCCAGGCCGAGGCCGGCAGGATGACGTCGGCATAGGCCGCGGTCTCGGTGAGGAAGATGTCTTGCACCACCAGATGCTCGAGGTGCGCGAGCGCCTCGCGCGCGTGGTTGAGGTCGGGATCGGACATGGCGGGGTTCTCGCCCATAATGTACATGCCCTTGATCACGTCGGCGTGGACTGCGTTCATGATCTCGACCACCGTGAGGCCGCGCTTGGGATCGAGCTTGGCGCCCCAGGCCTTTTCCACGCTGGCGCGGATGTCGGGATTGTCCACCGCGCGATAGTCCGGAAAGAACATCGGGATGAGGCCGGCGTCGGAGGCGCCCTGCACGTTGTTCTGCCCGCGCAGTGGGTGCAGCCCGGTGCCGGGGCGCCCGATCTGCCCGGTGATGAGCGAGAGCGCGATCAGGCAGCGTGCGTTGTCGGTGCCGTGGGTGTGCTGCGACACGCCCATGCCCCAGAAGATGATTGCGGACTTCGCGCGCGCGAATTTGCGCGCCACGGTGCGCAGCACGTCGGACTCGACCCCGCAGATCGGCCCCATCTCCTCCGGAGTAAAATCCTTCACGTTCTCGGCGAGCGCGGGAAAACCCTCGGTATAAGTCTGGATGTACTGCTGGTCGTAGAGCTTCTCCGTCACGATGACATTAAGGATCGCATTGAGCATCGCCACGTCGGTGCCGTTGCGGAACTGCAGCATATGGGTCGCGTGGCGCTTGAGCGCCTGGCCGCGCGGGTCCATGACGATGAGCTCCGCCCCGCGCTTGGCGGCCTGCTTGAAGAAGGTCGCCGCCACCGGATGGTTCTCGGTCGGATTGGCGCCGATCACCACGATCACTTCGGAGTTCTTGCACTCGTTGAAGGTCGCGGACACCGCGCCGGAGCCGACGCCCTCCATCAACGCCGCTACCGACGAGGCGTGACAAAGCCGCGTGCAGTGATCCACGTTGTTGGTGCCGAAGCCGGTGCGCACGAGCTTTTGGAAGAGATAAGCCTCCTCGTTGGAGCCTTTGGCCGAGCCGAATCCTGCAAGCGCCTGCGAGCCGTCGCGGTCGCGGATCGTCTTGAGCCCCGCGGCGGCGCGATCGAGCGCCTCCTCCCATGTCGCGGTGCGGAAATGCGTCCACGGATTAGCGGGATCGACGCTGTCGTTGGCGTGCTTAGGCACGCCGTCCTTACGGATGAGCGGTTGCGTCAGGCGATGCGGATGGCTCACGTAGTCGAAGCCGAAGCGGCCCTTGACGCAGAGGCGGTTCTCGTTCGCTGGCCCGTTGCGGCCGCTGACATAGAGCAGCTTGTCGTCCTTGATGTGGTAGGTGAGCTGGCAGCCGACGCCGCAATAGGGGCACACGCTGTTCACCTCGCGGTCGGGGAATTGCGTGCGCACGTTCGCCGCGTCGACCAGGGTTGCGGGCATGAGTGCCCCGGTGGGGCAGGCCTGCACGCACTCGCCGCAAGCGACGCAGGTCGAATTTCCCATCGGGTCGTCGAAGTCGAACACGATCTTCTCGCCGTGGCCGCGGCCCGCCATGCCGATCACGTCATTGACCTGCACTTCGCGGCAGGCGCGGACGCAGAGATTACACTGGATGCAGGCGTCGAGATTGACCGCCATCGCCGGATGGCTGCGGTCGGGCACCGGCGCCGAACGGCGCGGAAACCGGCTCGCAGTGACGTTCTGCCGGTCCGCGGTAAGCCAGAATTCCGATTTCGGATCGTGCGCCACGTCCTTAGGCGGCTGGTCGGTCAGCAACAGCTCGACGACCATGCGCCGTGCCGTTTTGGCGCGATCGGTCTGCGTCTTGACCTTCATGCCCGGCGTCGGCGTGCGGATGCAGCTTGCTGCCAGCACTCGCTCGCCTTCAACCTCCACCATGCAGACACGGCAGTTGCCGTCGGGGCGATAGCCGGGCTTGGGGGAGTAGCACAGGTGCGGCAGCTTGATGCCGTAGCGCCGTGCGGTGCGGAAAATGGTCTCGCCCTCCGGCGCCTCCACGTCCTGGCCGTCGAGCGTGAACTTGATGATGTTGGGCCCGTCGCGGCGGTCGGCCGGTTGATGCGTGACGGTCGGCCGGCCTTCATTCTTGGCGTCGCTCAACGCAGCGCCCTTCTGGTCGTGCCCATATCCCAGCGGCGTGTTCTTCCCGTTCGTAGTCATGAAAGTTCCATCAGCTCAAAACCTTCGGATCCGCAGATCGAACTCACCAACTCACCAGCGGCTTGGTGAGATCATCACGGAAATATTTTAGCACCGAGGCCAGCGGATTGGGGGCCGCCTGGCCGAGGCCGCAGATCGAAGCGTCGCGCATGGCGGCGGACAGCTCGTTCAATAACGCTTCGTCCCACGGCGCCGTTTCCATGAGCTTGGCGGCTTTCTCCGTTCCGACGCGGCACGGCGTGCATTGGCCGCAGCTTTCGTCCTCGAAGAAGCGCATCAGGTTAAGCGCCACCGCCTTCATATCGTCCTTGTCGGACAGGATCACAACCGCGTGCGACCCCACGAAGCAGCCATACTTCTCGAGCATGCCGAAATCGAGCGGCAGGTCGGCCATGGATTCCGGCAGGATCCCCCCAGATGCGCCGCCCGGCAGATAGCCCTTGAAGCGGTGGCCCTCCTGCATGCCGCCGCAATATTCCTCGATCAGCTCGCGCGCGCTCACGCCCGCCGGCGCCAGCACCACGCCGGGTTTCTTGACCCGTCCGGAAACCGAGAAACTGCGGAAGCCCTTGCGCTCGCGGCGGCCGTAGGACGTGAACCAAGCCGCGCCCTTCTCGACGATGTCACGCACCCAATAGAGCGTCTCGACGTTCTGCTCGAGGGTCGGGCGGCCGAACAGGCCGACTTGCGCCACATAAGGAGGGCGGTGCCGGGGCAGCCCGCGCTTGCCCTCGATCGATTCGATCATCGCCGACTCTTCGCCGCAGATATAGGCGCCGGCGCCGCGGCGCAGCTGCATGCGCGCGTGCGTGGCGAGCCCCGCGCGTTCGACCTTGGCGATTTCCTCGGCCAGCATCAGCCGCACCTCGGGATATTCATCGCGGATATAGATGTAGATGTCCGCTGCCTCGACCACCCAGGCGGCGATCAGCATGCCTTCGATGAAGCGGTGCGGATCCTGCTCGAGATAATGGCGGTCCTTGAAGGTGCCGGGCTCGCCCTCGTCGGCGTTGACTGCGAACATGCGCGGCGCCGGCTCCGCGCGCACTAGCGTCCACTTGCGCCCGGTGGGAAAGCCGGCGCCGCCGAGACCGCGTAGCCCCGCGTCGCTGACCACCTTGATGATGTCGTCGCGCGTGCGCGCGCCGGCAAGGCAGGCCTTGAGTAATGAATAGCCGCCGTCTCGCACGTAGCGCTCGAAGTCGTTGGGCGTCGGGTAGGCGTGGGCATGCGCGCCCCTCGCGACCGCCGCCGCCACGCTCTCCGCCGTCGCTCCCATGACCTGCACGTGGCCGATGGCGCAGACCGGCGCGCGATCGCATGCGCCCATGCAGGGCGCGCGCACGACTCGCACGTCCGGGCCGAGCCGATTCGGTAATGTGCGTAGGAGATGCTCGCCGCCCGCCATGGCGCAGGAGAGCGAGTCGCACACGCGCACGGTGAGCGCGGGCGGCGGCGTCTCGTCTTCCTTCACCACGTCGAAATGGGCGTAGAAGGTCGCGACCTCGTAGACCTCGGTGAGTGCTAGCTTCGTCTCTTGCGCCAGCGCGGCGAGATGCGCGGCGGAGAGATAACCGTAGCGGTCCTGGATCAGGTGCAGATGTTCGATTAGGAGGTCGCGCCGGCGCTCGCGCTCGCCTAAAAGCGCGCGCACCTCGTCGAGCGCGGTCGGATCGACCTGGCGGCCTTTCGGCGTCTTGCGCGGCCGGTTGCGCCGGCCCAATCCTCCGCGATCGTCGGTACGGGCATCCATCCGGATCGCTCTTTAGAACAGCCCGACGATGCGCCCGTCGGTCCCGACATCGATCGAGTCGGCAGCGGGCACCTTGGGCAGGCCGGGCATGGTCATGATCTCTCCGCAGATCGCCACCACGAACTCCGCCCCGGCCGAGAGCCGCACCTCGCGCACGGAAACGACGTGGTCGCTGGGCGCGCCTTTGCTATCGGCATTGGTGGTGAAGCTGTACTGCGTCTTGGCGATACAGATCGGAAATTTGCCGTAGCCCATCTTCTCGAATGACTCGAGCTGATCGCGCACCGGCTTGGGCACGTCGATATCCTTTGCCCGGTAGACTTCGCGAGCGATGGTGCGGATCTTCTCGGTCAGCGGCATGTCATCGGGATAGAGCAGTTTGAGCTTGCTCTTCCCGCTGTCGGCGACCTTAACGACCGCGCGCGCAACGTCCGCCGCGCCCTTGCCGCCCTCGGCCCAATGATCGGCCATGAACGCCTCAACCCCGAGCTTTTTGCACGCCTCCTTCACCAGCGCGATCTCCGCATCGGTGTCGGCGCTGAAGCGGTTGATGGACACGACCGGTACGATCCCGAACTTCTGCACGTTTTCGACGTGGCGGGCGAGATTGGCCATGCCGGCGCCGAGCGCCTTGAGGTTCTCGGTCTTGAGGTCCTCCTTCTTGACCCCGCCGTGCATCTTGAGCGCGCGGATGGTCGCGACCAGCACCGCGCAGTCCGGCGCAAGCCCGGTCTTGCGGCACTTGATGTCGAGGAATTTCTCGCCGCCGAGATCGGCGCCGAAACCCGCCTCGGTCACCACGTAGTCGCAGAGCTTGAGCGCGGTGGTGGTGGCGAGCACGGAATTGCAGCCATGAGCGATGTTGGCGAAAGGCCCGCCATGCACGAACGCCGGCGTGCCCTCGAGCGTCTGCACGAGATTGGGCGCCAGCGCCTCTTTGAGCAGCGCGGTCATGGCACCGTGTGCCTTGAGGTCACCGGCCCGCACCGGCTTGCGGTCACGGGTGTAGCCCACGATGATGTTCGATAGCCGCTGCTTGAGATCGTCGACATCCTTGGCGAGGCAGAAAATCGCCATCACCTCGGAGGCGACCGTGATGTCGAAACCGTCCTCGCGCGGAAAGCCGTTCGCGACGCCGCCGAGCGAGGAAACGATCGAGCGCAGCGCGCGGTCATTCATGTCCAGCACACGGCGCCAGGTGACGCGGCGCTGATCGATGCCGAGCGGATTGCCCCAATAGATGTGGTTGTCGATCATGGCGGCGAGCAGATTGTTCGCCGAAGTGATCGCGTGGAAGTCGCCGGTGAAATGCAGGTTGATGTCCTCCATCGGCACGACCTGGGCGTAGCCGCCGCCGGCGGCGCCGCCCTTCATGCCGAAGGACGGGCCAAGCGACGGCTCGCGCAGGCACAGCATGGCTTTCTTGCCGATGTGATTGAGTGCGTCGGTGAGGCCGACCGTGGTGGTGGTCTTGCCCTCGCCCGCCGGCGTCGGGGTGATCGCCGAAACCAGGATCAGCTTGCCGTTGGGGCGGTCCTTGAGCGACTTGACGAAGTCCATCGAGACCTTGGCCTTGTAGTGGCCGTAGGGCTCGAGATGCTCCGGCCCAATTCCAAGCTTTTCACGCGCGACGTCGAGGATCAGCCGCTTCTTGGCAGCCTGCGAGATTTCGATATCCGATTTCGGATTGGCGTGCTGTGAGGCGGTGATCGGGGCTTTGGCGGCGGTGGCTTGGGTCGGCGTCATGCGAGCCTCGTTCCAATGGTGAGCTTGGCGTTGGCGGCGAATTCGCCGGCCGCGATCTTTGGGCCGTCGGCGGTCTTCACGCGCAAAACTTTGATGCGACCGTCGGCGCAGACGACGGTGAAGCCATCGGCCGCGACCTCGACGATCTCGCCCATCTTGCCGCCGATACCCTTGGGGTCGCGCGCCGGCAACGGCTTCGACTCGAAGATCTGCAGTGCCGTGCCGTCCAGCGCGGTCCACGCGCCCGGCGCCGGATTGCAGCCGCGGATGAGATTGTGGACCTGCTGCCAGGGCTTGCCCCAATCAATGCGCGCATTGTCCCTCCCGCAACGGCCCTCGTAGCTCGCCTGCGCATGATCCTGCTTGATGCGCGGCGCCTTGCCGGCCTTGACCAGGTCGACCGCCTCCAGCGTCGCCTCGACTCCCATGGGAAACAGCCGGTCGAAATAAACCGAACCGAGCGAGTCGTCGGGACCGATATGCGTCTTCTTCTGCAGCAGCACGTCGCCGGTATCGAGCCCGTTGTCCGGCCAAAAGATCGATAGCCCCGTCTCGGTGTCGCCCTGGATGATCGGCCAGTTGATCGCGCTGGGTCCGCGATATTTCGGCAGCAGCGAGGGATGGTATTGGATCGAACCCTTGGTCGGAATATTGAGGAACTCCTCCGGCACGAACAGCGTGACGAAGGCCATCACCTGCAGGTCCGGCTTGAGCGCCTTGAATTGCGACCACACTTCCGGCTTGCGGTAGGAAGCGGGCTGATAGACCGGAAGCTGCGCCGCGAGCGCTGCCTCCTTGAGCGGATCGGCTTTTGCCCCCTCCTTCTCCGGGGCCACATAGACGGCGACGACGTCTTCGCCGCGCTTGCGGAGCGCTTCCAATACCGCCTTGCCGAATGCCTGCTGGCCGTGCACCACGATACGCATTCAACCGTCCTCCTTGCCGTCATCCCGACCCAGCGAAGCAAGGGCCGGAATCCAAAGCCGCGGTCGGTACGAACGTCCTCGATCGCAGGCTATGGGCCCCCGGTTGCGCGGGGACGACAGTGTTGCTCGATCTAGGCCGCCTCGGCGCGCGCGCCTTTCTCCGGCGCCGTGATCGCGCCCGAAGCTTTGATATCGGCTATCTCGGCGGCGCCGTAGCCGAGCTCCTTCGCGAGAATTTCTTCGGTATGCTCGCCGAGCAGCGGCGCGCGTTTCACTTCGGTGATCGAGTCCGACATCTTGACCGGATTGCCGACGGTCAAATACTTGCCGCGCTTGGGGTGATCGACCTCGACCACAGTGCCGGTCTTGCGCAGCGACGGCTCCTCGGCGATCTCCTTCATCGAGAGGATCGGCCCGACCGGAATGTCAACGCCGTTGCAGATGTCCATGACCTCGAACTTGCTCTTGGTCATGGTCCATTGCTCGATGGTATCGAAGATGTGGCGCAGCCGCGGCAGGCGCGCCGGCGGGGTGGCATAGTCGGGATCGCTCTTCCAATCCGGCTTGCCGATGAGATCGCAGATCGCCCCCCACACCGGCGCCTGGGTGATGAAATAGATGTAGGCGTCGGGATCTCTCTCCCAACCCTTGCATTTGAGGATCCAGCCGGGCTGGCCGCCGCCGGAATCGTTACCGGCGCGCGGTACCGCCGACCCGAACGGGATGCCTTCCCCGTACTGGCTGTATTCGGTGAGCGCGCCGTGTGTCAGGCGCTGTTGATCGCGCAGCTTGACGCGCGCGAGGTTGAGCACGCCGTCCTGCATGGCGCAGAGCACGCGCTGCCCGCGGCCGGTGCGGATGCGCTGATAGAGCGCGCTCACGATGCCGAAGGCGAGGTGCAGCCCGGTGCCGCTGTCGCCGATTTGCGCGCCGGTGACGAGCGGCGGGCCGTCGCGGAAGCCGGTGGTCGACGCGGCGCCACCCGCACATTGTGCGACGTTCTCATAGACCTTGCAGTCCTCGTAAGGTCCCGGACCGAAGCCCTTGACCGAGGCGACGATCATGCGCGGATTGGTCTTGTGAATGTACTCCCAAGTCAGGCCCATGCGGTCGAGCGCGCCGGGCGCGAAATTCTCCACCAGCACGTCGCAATGCTTGATCAGCCGCTCGAGGATGTCTTTGCCCTTGGGATGCTTGGAGTCGATGGTGATCGAGCGCTTGTTGCCGTTGAGCATGGTGAAGTAGAGGCTATCGGCGCCTTTGACATCGCGCAGCTGGCCGCGCGTGATGTCGCCGACGCCGGGCCGCTCCACCTTGATCACGTCGGCTCCCATATAGGCGAGCAGCTGCGTGCAGGTCGGGCCGGATTGCACGTGGGTGAAATCGAGAATGCGCACGCCCTCGAGCGCCTTGCCGGCGGCGCCCCAGGGCTTGGTGCTCGGTCGCGGCAGCCCGTTCGACGCCGCGGCCTTGGCCGATTTGGCCGGCTTCTTCGACTTCAGCTTCACAACCTTTTTGGCCGCGGTCTTGGTTTTCGCCTTGGCCTTGCTTTTCGCCGTCCTGGGTTTCCTCGTTGTCATCTTTGATCTCCGTGATCTGCGCTGATGCCCGGATGAACCGGGCGCGCGTGTTCCCTTATTTCTTGCGCACCACGCTTTGCGGATTGAGGTTTCCGATACGGCCACTCTCGCTGCCGGCCGCCGGATCGATAGCGGCGTTGATGAGAGTAGGCTTGCCGGAATCCATCGCCTTGTTGACGGCGCGGCTCAACTCGTCGGGTGTCGTCACATGGACGCCCACTCCCCCGAAGGCTTCTATGATCTTGTCGTAGCGCGCGTCCTTGACGAAGGCGGTCGTCGCAGGGTCGGAACCACCAGTGGGATTAACGTCCGTCCCGCGATAGATGCCGTTGTTGTTGAAGACGACGATGCAGACCGGCAGGCCGTACCGGCAGATCGTTTCCACTTCCATGCCGGAGAAACCGAAGGCGCTGTCGCCTTCCACTGCGAGCACGGGCTTTCCGGTCTCCACCGCAGCCGCGACGGCAAAACCCATGCCGATGCCCATGACTCCCCAGGTTCCGACGTCGAGGCGCTTGCGCGGCTTGTACATGTCGATGACACCGCGCGCGAGATCGAGCGTGTTGGCGCCTTCATTGACGAGAATGGCATCCGGGCGCTCCTTGATGATGTTGCGGAGCGCGCCGAGCGCACTATGAAAATCCATCGGCGCCGTATTCTTCATCAGCCGCGAGGCCATCTTGGCGATGTTTTCCTCTCTGCGCGCATTGACGGCAGAAACCCAATCGGCCGGCGGCGCCGGCCACTTGTCGCCCATAGCTTCGACGAGCGCCGATACGCACGAGCCGATATCCCCGACGAGTGGAGCGACGACCGCGACATTGCTGTCCATCTCTTTGGGCTCGATGTCGATCTGGATGAACTTCTTCGACCCAGGCTCCCCCCAGGTCTT
>Ga0070711_100001564_pt1 | contig 12599 bp, 8 predicted proteins | sample LARL53metaG_FD_65452 | JGI IMG/M metagenome (GOLD analysis project Ga0070711, IMG submission 65452) | Corn, switchgrass and miscanthus rhizosphere microbial communities from Kellogg Biological Station, Michigan, USA - LAR L5-3 metaG | ecosystem: Host-associated > Plants > Roots > Rhizosphere ... | reverse complement strand
GGGAACAACGGCGCCGAGGCAATCCTTCGATTCCGCCCCGCCGGCTGCGCCCCGGGCTCCGCCGCCGCGCCCGGCACGCCCGGGCGGCGGCGCCGGCGGCTCGGCTGGCGCGTCGCTCACCGGAATTTCCACGGATTTCCGGGTCGCCATGTCGAAATGGAACCGCTTCGCATCCCACGAGTAGTCCACGCCCTTGCCGTTGGTAGCCCAGACGACCGCCTGCGCGCCGCCTGCGGCACCGAAGCCGCCGCGGCCCCCCCGGCCGCCACCCGCGCCAAGCACGGACCCGAGCTTGACGGTGCCCTGGTACAACGGCACCGCCTTGGTGTACTGATCGTAGCCCGGCAACGCCTTGAGGCGGTCCTGCGCGTGCATCGGCGCAGCCATGGTGCTGATGACGACGCCACCGGCGACCGCGGCGTGGAGTAACCTCATTATTTCATCCCTTTGGCATCGTTGATCGCCTTCGCGAGTGTGTCGTACGACGTCGCATCGACCTCGTTGAACGGATTCATGACGAACGCAATCTTCCCGTTCGGGGCCACGACGAATACGACACGTCGTTCATACCGGCTGGAGCCGGCGGTCGCATACTCCATGCCGGCTTCCTTGTTCAGGTCGCTGAGGAAGGTCCACTGAAAGCTGGAATCCGACGCCCACGATGCGATGTCCTTGACGGAATCGGTGCTGATGGCCAGCAGGGTGACACCCTTGCCGCCGTGGAAGATCTGCTCATACGCGTCGCGGTAGTGACGCATCTGGATCGTGCAGCCGCCGCTGCGTTGCTTGGGGTAGAACGCGATGACGACCGTCTGCCCGCGCAGGTCGGACAGCTTGACCGGCTTGTCCGAAACGCCGGCGCGCGTGCCGGCGGCGAGCGAGAAATCAGGAGCCATGTCGCCGACCTTCGGCATCGCCGGCATCGGCATGGTCATCTGCTGCGCTGCCAGGGTCGCCGGCAGCACCAGTGCGGCAATGAATGCGGGGAAGCTGATACGCATGGATCTTACCTCGAGGTCGTGGGGATGACGCGCCAGATCTTTCCAGCGGCGTCGGATGCGATGAACAGCGCGCGGCCATCCGGGGCCATCGCGACTCCGCTCGCGCGCAGCGACGTGGCACCACCGGCACCGGTTGCAAAGGTGCTGTATTGGCCGGTCGGCTGGCCGTTGCGGAACGGGATGAACACAACGCGATAGCCGGCTTGCGGCAGCGGTGCCCGGTTCCATGAGCCGTGAAACGCGAGAAACGCTCCTCCCGCGAAGCCCGGGCCGAACCCGTTGCCCGGCACGAACGCCAGCGACATCGGTGCCCAGTGGCCCGGAAATGCAATCGCTGGCTGGGTTTTCTGCGCGCAATCGCCTGGCTTGATGCCATCGCCGCCGTACTCGGGGGCCTGCACCTTCTTCTTCTCGATCGGATCGTAGTAGCAGTAGGGCCAGCCGTAGTCCGCCCCCTTGGCGAACAGTCCAAATTCTTCGGCGGGTTTCTCCGCATTGTCCGTGGCCGACATGCCCCAGTCGCTCAACTGGTCGCGCCCGTGGGTGGCCCCCCAGAGCGCGCCGGTCGTCGGGTTGATTGCGATCGCCATCCCATTGCGCACGCCGGTCGTCCAGTGCTCCCCATCGGCGGGCGTCTGATTGGCCTTTCGCGAGTCGTAGCGCCAGGTACCCGCGCGGGTCGGCAGCTCCGGGCACGGCTGCTTTCCGGGGGACTTCCCGACGCGGTCGGCCACCTGACACGAGTTGGTCGCCGAACCGTGATCCACAAAAATCCCGCCATCGCGGGAGAGCGCCAGCGTCTTGGCCGTGTGCCCACCGGCGGGCAAGCCACTGACGACGATCGTTCCCTGGTCGTTCGGCGTGAGCGAACCCGGCGTCCATGCGAACCGGATGACGCGGTCGTCGGGCGCGAAGTAGATCGCATCGGGGCCGATAGCGATCCCCGTGCCGGTACCGGTTCCAAAGGTCACCGTGGTATCGGCATGCCCGGTGCCCTTGCGATCGCGCAGGCCGACCACTCCCCCGCGACGGCTGCCCGAGGCGAAGACATCGCCGTTCGGGGCGACCGCCACATGTCGGACGCCGGGTACCGACGCGTAGAGGGTGGCGCAAAAGCCGGACGGCAGCACCAGCCCGGCATTGTCGGCATCACACGCCGGTGCGTCCTGGCGACGGAAGGCCAGCAGCACCGCAGCTGCCAATGGAATGAGAAGAAGGGGGCGTCTGAAGGTCATCGCTAAGGGCCAGGGCTAGGGGCTAGGAGCTAGGAGCTAGGAGCTAGGAGCTAATCGTCGCACGGCACAACACCTCCCCAGACACGAACAATAGTACGCGCCGCGAGGGTGAGAAGTCACCAACCGTGCGACGAGTAGCAGCCCTGAGCCCCCAGCACCCAATTCTGGCGCCCAGTCCCTAGCGCTTCTGGGGCCCGTGCGGCTCGATCCGGTAGATCCTGCGGTGTTCGTCGTCGGTTACGTAGATGTACCCATCGATTGTCACCGCCACGCCCGCCGGGCGTAGCGACCCGGGGGCTGCGGTTGAGTGAAGCAGGATCCGGAACTCGCCGCTCGGCCGGCCGTTCGTGTCGAGCGGCACGAAGACCACGAAATGCCCATCCTCGGGCAGCGGCGCTCGAGTCGTGGATCCGTGAAATGCGATGTACAAGCCGGGATGCGGCACGCCTTCCATCGTCGAGTTCACCACCGCCATTCCCATCGGCGTCCAGTGGCCCGCAAATCCCATGACCGGCAGTGTCTTGAGCGTGCAATCGATCCCCGGTTGACTGGCATACTCGGGTGCGCGCACCAGCATGGTGATCCGTCGCGTCCACTCGCCCTGACAGTACGGCCACCCGTAGTCGCCATTCTGCACGATCTGCTCGAGCATCTCGGCGGGCTGGTTGGCGGATACGGAGTCGTCCCATCCCCACAGGCGGTGGAGATGGTCGCGTCCCTGCGTCACCGCCCAGAGCCTACCGGTCGCCGGGTCGATTGCCAGCGCGGCGGCATTGCGCAGCCCGGTCGCGTACCGTTCCATCGCCCACGGCCCCCCCGGCGCGGCTGGCGGCGAGAGTCTCCAGATGCCCGCCCGGCGGGACAGGTCCGGGCAGGGGAAGCGGCCGACCGAAGCCGAATCCTCATTCTTGATCTGACAGTTGTTCGTCTCGGAACCAACCGAGACGTAGACGTGCCCGTCGGCGCCGACAGCGATTCCCTTCACGGTGATCGCCCGTTCGTACTCGCCTACGGGCAGGTCGCGGACCAGCCACTCACCCGCGCTGTCGGGGGCTTCGGCGGTAGCCGGCCACCGATACCGGATCACTCCGCTGTCGGAGGCGAAGTAGAGCCAGCCGGCGCGCCAGGCCACGCCCGAGCCACCCTGGCCCGGACCGAATCGCACGATCCGGTCCGCATGGCCGTCGTGATCCAGATCGGACAACCGCACCAGGCCCGGTGCCTCATCGAGCGCCGCGACGACCTGACCACCCGGATGCACGATGATCTGGCGGACGGGGCCGACGCTATCGGCAAAGCGGCGCACGCACGACCCCGGCGGGGGCATCAGCGACGTGAAGTAGCCGTCGCAATCGCGCGACTGGGCAGCGAGCGGTGCCACCGCCACGGCGAGCACGAGCAGGAGGCGCATGAGCATGCAAAATATACCGGGCTCGTTCCGACTATTTTCGTGCCCATGGCCGGCGAATACATCTTCACCATGCGGGACCTTCGCAAGATCGTCCCGCCCCAGCGCGAGATCCTCAAGGGGATCTTCCTCTCGTTCTATCCGGGCGCCAAGATCGGCGTCATCGGCGGCAACGGTGCCGGCAAGTCGACCCTGCTCCGCATCATGGCCGGAGTCGACCAGGATTTCCTCGGCGAGGCGAAGCCGATGGCCGGCGTGCAGATCGGTTACCTGCCGCAGGAGCCGAAGCTCGATCCGGCCAAGGACGTGCGCGGCAACGTGGAAGAGGCGCTGCAACCGATTCGCGACCTGCTGACCAGGTTCGAGGAAGTCAGCGCGAAATTCGCCGAGCCGATGACGGACGACGAGATGCAGGCGCTGATCGACAAGCAGGCGGCGCTGCAGGAGCGGATCGAAGCGGCCAATGCCTGGGAACTCGATCGCACCCTCGACATCGCGATGGACGCGCTGCGCTGCCCGCCCGGAGATGCGCAGGTGGAGAACCTCTCCGGTGGCGAGAAGCGCCGCGTCGCACTCTGCCGCCTCCTGCTCTCCAAACCCGACATGCTGCTGCTCGACGAGCCGACCAACCATCTCGACGCCGAATCGGTCGCGTGGCTGGAGCGGTACCTCAAGGAGTTCGCGGGCACGGTCGTCGCAATCACCCACGATCGCTACTTCCTCGACAACGCCGCCGAGTGGATCCTGGAGCTCGACAGCGGCGCCGGCATTCCCTGGAAGGGGAATTACTCGTCCTGGCTCGAGCAGAAGGAGAAGAAGCTCGAGGTCGAGGAAAAGCAGGCCTCGGCGCGGCGCCGCACGCTCGAGCGCGAACTCGAATGGGTGCGGATGAGCCCCAAGGCACGGCAGGCGAAGAGCAAGGCCCGCCTCGCCGCGTACGATGCGCTGGTTCAGGAGGAGCAGAAGGCCGACGCCACCGGACATGAGATCCTCATTCCGCCGGCGCCGCGCATGGGAGACGAGGTCGTCATCGCGAAGCAGCTTTCGAAGAGCTATGGCGACAAGCTGCTGTTCGACAACATGAACTTCTCGCTGCCCCGCAGCGGAATCGTCGGAGTGATCGGCCCGAACGGCGCGGGCAAGACCACGCTCTTCCGGATGATCGTGGGCCAGGAGAAACCCGACGGCGGCGAATTGATCGTGGGTCAGACGGTGCAGACCGCGTACGTGGACCAGTCGCGCGAGGCGCTGGACCCGGACAAGACTGCCTATCAGGAGATCGCCGGCGGGCTCGACTCGCTGCAGTTCGGCACCCGCAGCATCAACTCGCGGGCGTACTGCGGCTGGTTCGGGTTCCGGGGCACCGACCAGCAGAAGAAGACCGGAGTGCTCTCCGGCGGGGAGCGCAACCGGTTGCACCTCGCGAAGCTGCTCAAGACCGGGGGCAACCTCCTCCTGCTCGACGAGCCGACCAACGACCTTGACGTCGATACGCTGCGTGCGCTCGAAGACGCGCTCCTGACCTTCTCGGGCTGTGCCGTGGTGATCTCCCACGACCGCTGGTTTCTCGACCGGATTGCGACGCACATCCTGGCCTTCGAGGGCGATTCCGAGGTCGTCTGGTTCGAGGGGAACTACCAGGACTACTCGGCCGACCTCAAGAAGCGGAAAGGCGTGAGTGCCGACCAGCCGCACCGGATCAAGTACCGGAAGCTGACGCACTAGATGCAACGAGTAACAGCGAACAAGTAAGCAGTAAGCAGTGAGAAGGACGGGCCCTTGAGCGTGCATCGTCGCGAGTTGCTGATCGCCCTCGGTTCGCTGGCCGCACATCGTTTGCCGTGGCGATGGCAGGCGAGCGGCCGCCTCCTGGCGCGCCCGCATCCGCCGCGCACGTCAGTGTCTCCCGGGATCCTGTCGCTGGGCCTCGCCGCCCCGCGCGACACCCAGCTGTTCGTCCCGAGCCGGTATCATCCGGCCCGGCCCTCGCCACTCATTGTCGGCCTGCACGGTGCCACCCAGAGCAACGACGTCATCTGGCGGATCCTGCAGGCCCCCGCCGAGGAGCACGGCACGCTGCTGCTGGCGCCCAATTCGCGCGGTGTGACGTGGGACCTCATCCGCGATGGCTTCGGCACCGACGAGTCCCTGCTCGACCGCGCCCTGGCCTGGACCTTCGATCACTGCAACGTCGATCCGGGTCGCGTCGTCATCGCGGGCTTTTCCGACGGGGCATCGGCCGCCCTGTCGCTGGGCCTTCTCAACGGGGACCTCTTCCGTCGCATCGTCGCGTTCTCGCCCGGATTCATCGTCGGGCAGGAGCGCCATGGCCATCCACCGGTGTTCATCTCGCACGGCACGCGCGACCAGATCCTGCCGATCGACCAGACCAGCGAACGCATCGTTCCGGCGCTGCGGGCGCAAGGCTACGCGGTCGAGTACCGGACGTTCGACGGTCCGCACCGGGCCCCCCCGGAAATGATCGAAGCCGCCATGCGGTGGTTGGAACAGCGATAGACGAGAGACGAGAGACGAGAGACGAGAGAAGAGAAACGCTTGCGCTCAGCGCACCCCGTCTCTCCTCTCTCGTCTCTCGTCTCTCGTCTCCCCTAGACATCCCAAGTGAGCAACGTTATCGTCACTTAGGGCATCTAAGGGAGTATGATGGCGCGTTCCTCCGTCGACGTACTGCAGGGTTCGCTCGACCTGCTGGTCCTCAAGACGCTGTCCTGGGGGCCGATGCACGGCTTCGGGATCGCGCGCTGGCTCCGTCAGCTCACCGACGACGTGCTCCAGGTCGAGGAGGGTTCCCTCTATCCCGCCCTCTACCGCATGGATAATCGCGGCTGGATCAAGTCGGAGTGGCGCCTCACCGAGAACAACCGCCGTGCCAAGTACTACCGGCTCACCGCCGCGGGCCGGCGGCAATTCGCCGAGGAATCGGGAGAATGGCTGCGCTTCGCCGGCGCGATGAGCAAGGTGCTGCGCGCCACCGAGCAGCCGGGCTGAGGGGCGGGGCGCCGTGAGGGACTCCTCGTTCGACCGGGCGCGCCGCCTCTTCCGCCTGCAACCCGATCCGGCCGCGGACGTCAGCGAAGAGATTCGTTTCCATATCGACGCCGCCATCCAGGAAGGCATCGCCGCTGGCCGCACGCCGGAAGAGGCCCGCACGGCGGCGCTCGAACGCTTTGGCGACATCGGCACCCTCACCGGTCGGCTGCACCGGCTCCAGCACGAGGGCAACCGGATCATGCATCGCAGGGAATGGCTCGGCGCGTTGCGGCAGGACCTGACGTTCGGCATGCGACAGCTCCGCAAGAGCCCGGGATTCACGACCGTTGCGCTGTTGACGCTGGCCCTGGGGATCGGTGCCAACACCGCGATCTTCAGCGTGGTCTACAGCGTACTGCTGCGCCCATTGCCCTTTGCCAACCAGGATCGCATCGTCGACATCCGTCAGAGCAATGGCGCGGGCAACCGGGGTCGCGTGGTTCCGTTTCCGAACTTCCTCGCCTGGGAGCATGAATCGAGGGCGTTCACCGCGATCGGCGGGTACGTCTGGCAGTCCTTCACCCTGACCGGTGCCGGCGACGCGCAGCGCCTGCAAGGCAACCGCATGTCGGCGGGGTACTGGCAGGCGGCCCGCATTCCGCCGGTGCTCGGGCGCTATTACACGGACGCCGATGATCACTACGGCGGCCGCCGCGTGGTGGTGTTGTCGTTTCCGCTCTGGCAGTCCCGGTTCGGCAGCGATTCCACGATCGTTGGCCGCAGTATCCTGCTCGACGACGCGCCGTACACCGTGGTGGCGGTGGCGGGGCGCGGCTATTCCATGACGACGCCGGGACCTGAATTCTGGGTCCCACTCGCGGCGACGCCGGAGGAGTCAGCCAATTACGGCGATCACGAACTTGCCGTCGTCGGCCTGCTCAAGCCCGGCATGAACGCCAGGGCGGGCGCCCAGGACCTGAGTCGCATCGACTCTGGCATCCTGAAGGAACATCCCGACAAGAGCTACGACGGCGGGATCGTGGTGAAGCCCATGCTCGACGTGATCGTCGCGCGTTCCAGGGGACGGTATCTGGTCCTGTTGGGTGCCGTGGGCCTGGTGCTGCTGATTGCCTGTGCCAATGTCGCCAACCTGCTGCTGGCCCGAGCCATGACGCGGCGCGCCGAATTCGCGGTCCGCGCGGCTCTGGGTGCCGGCGCCGGACGGATTGTTACGCAGTTGCTGGTCGAAAGCGGCACGATCGCGCTCGGCGGTGCCATCCTCGGAATCGGGGTCGGCGCCGCCGGCATCCGGTTGCTGATGGCCATCTCGCCGCCCGGTGTGCCCCGAATACAGGATGCCTCGCTCAACCCCGTGGTGCTGGGCTTCGCGGTCGCCCTGGCGGCGGTGTCGGCGCTGGTGTTCGGCCTCGCCCCGGCGATGCGTGCATCCCGGACGGACCTCCAGCAGACGCTGCGAGCCGGCGGCCGCGAATCGCGGGCCGTCAGTGGAGATCGCCTTCGCGGCGCACTCATCGTTGTCGAGGTCGCCCTGGCACTGGTGCTGCTCACTGGTGCCGGCCTGTTGATCCGGAGCGCCAAGCGGCTCGGTCGAGTCGCGCCGGGATTCGATGCCGCCAACCTGCTGACCGCGCACGTTGCCTTGCCGACGTCCCGCTACTCCTCGGACAGCAGTGTCGGGGCCTGGTTTGCGCGCTTCGAGGACGCGGTTCGCAACATCCCGGGCGTTGCCGCGGCGGCCATGATCTCGCGAGTGCCGATCGCCGACGGAGGCTACGACTGTACGGCGCGGCCCGACATGGCACCGGCCCCCGGATTGCCCCAGCGTGACGCCAATTTTCGCAGTGTCACCCCCGGGTACTTCGCCACCATGCGCACACCGGTGCTGCGCGGCCGCGAATTCACCGCGGCCGATGCGCGCGGTGCGCCGCAGGTCGTCGTGATCAACGCCTCGCTGGCCCACGCGCTGTTCGGTACCGCCAATCCACTGGGGCGGCGCCTCGTGCACTGTGACGATACCGGCAGCGCGAGCCAGGGTCCGTCGTCGCGCGAAGTGGTCGGCGTCATCGCCGACGTCCGTGCCAACGGGCTCGGGCAGGATCCCGCCGACGAGGTCTACTATCCGGAAGCGCAGACCTCCGAGCGGACCATGACACTGGTGCTGCGTGGTTCCGTTTCCGTCCAGTCGCTGCTTCCTGTCCTGCGCCGGACGATCGGATCGATCGATCCGGAGCTACCCCTCTCGGGCGTTGCGACGATGCATCAGATCATGCGAGACGAGACCGCATCGTCCCGTTTCACCACCTCGCTGCTGATCATCCTAGGCGGCAGCGGGCTGCTCCTTGCGGCGATCGGTGTCTACGGCGTGATCGCCTGCTTCGTCAGTCAGCGGACGCACGAACTGGGAATTCGCATTGCCCTCGGCGCGTCGTCGAACCGGGTGCGTACGATGGTCGTCCGGCAGGGACTGGCCCTCGCCGCCGTCGGCGTCCTGTTCGGCGAGATTGCAGCGCTGCTGGCCAGCCGGGCGCTCAGCACCATGGTCTACGGCGTGACGGTGCACGACCCGGTGACCTTTGTTTCGGTGGGATTGATCCTGGGTGTCATCGCAATCGCCGCCAGTTTCGTTCCGGCCTGGCGTGCCACTCGCATCGATCCGCTGACCGCACTGCGCGCCTGACCGGACGCGGCGTGGCGGGGCAGCCGTCGATACCGTTGCCGGCTGCGACGGCGGCGAGCGCCGGGAAACCGGCCTCGATCAGTGGGCGCGGTAGATTGCGTGGCTGGATATGTAGGTCAAGACCGCCGGACTGGCACCGGCGACGTGAGCATTTCGCGCAGATGCACCGGATCGACCGGCTTTACCCAGTGATCGTCGAAACCGGCCGCACTTGTGTGGCGGCGATCGTCGGCTGAGCCCCACCCGGTCAGCGCGATCAGCCGCACTCCGCTGGTTGCCGGGTCCTTCCGGATGCGGTGCGCCACGACATATCCGTCCATCCCGGGCATGCCCAGGTCTAGCAGCACCGTGGTGGGACTCCACGATCGCACCAGTTCGAGCGCGGACGGACCGTTGTACGCGCTGCGCGCCTCGGCACCCATGGTTCCCAGAATCAGGGCGAGGCTGTCCGCTGCGTCGCGGTTGTCGTCAACCACCAGCACCCGGCGCGGCGCCGAGATCGTCGCTGCGCGATCGACGGCCTCGTGGCGCGGCTGGTCAGCGTTCACCAGTGGCAGTTGCACGGTGAACTCGCTGCCCTGCTCGACACCGCGGCTGTGCGCCGTGATTCGTCCGCTGTGCAGCTCCACCAGGCTTCGCGCCAGGGCGAGCCCGATCCCGAGGCCACCCTGGGCGCGGTGCAGCGACTGATCGACCTGGGTGAACATGTCAAAAACCCGCGGCAGCATGTGGTCCGGGATGCCGAGGCCGGAATCGCGCACGCTGATGACGGCCTCGGCTCCCGCGCGACGAAGCGAAAGCCCGATCTGCCCGCTGTCCGGCGTGTACTTCGCGGCGTTGTTCAGCAGGTTCGCCACGACCTGGACGAGCCGCACCGCATCGCCCTTGACCATCATCGGCTCGCTGGCCAGTTCGATGTGCAGCTGGTGGTGCTTGCTCGCGATGAGCGGGCCGCTCGTGTCTGCCGCGGCCTGCAGCACCGTGTTCAGGTCTAGAGGTTCGAGCCGCAGCACCACCTTGCCACTGGAAATCCGCGATAGCTCGAGAAGGTCGTCGACCAATCGCACCAGGTGGTCGAGTTGCTGGTCCAGCATCCGGTAAATGCGGTCGCGCGGCAGTTCGCTCGATTCCGTGCGCAGCAGGTGCACGCTGTTCCGGATGGGCGCCAGGGGATTGCGCAATTCGTGCGACAGGGTGGCGAGAAACTCGGTCTTGCGCCGATCGGCCTCGTGCAGCGCCTCCTCCGCCCGCACGCGATCGGTGATATCGATGGCGACACCGCCAATCAGGTGAAATTCACCCTCCGCGTTGGCGATTGGAAACTTGCTGACGATCGAGTGGCGCAGCTCGCCGCTCGAGTCGGGCAACAGCTCGATGACCTCGATGCCCGTCCAGGATTCGAGCGCCTGGCGGTCATTGCGCCGAAACTCGGCGGCCACCGTGAGTGGAAAGATCTCGTCGTCGGTCCGGCCGACAATCGCCTCGCGCGACGCGCCGAACGCACTCGCGCCGGCGTCGTTGATGTAGGTATAACGGCCGTCGAGATCCTTGATCCACGCCAGCCCCGGCAGGTGCTGGGCGAAGCTGGCAAAACGTTCCTCGCTGGCCATCAGGGCCGCGGCGGAGAGCTTCCTGGCCGTCTCCTCCAGGCGTCGTTGCTCGGTGATGTCGCGAGTGACCTTGGCATACCCGATGTGGCGGCCCGTCGAATCGCGCAGCGCAGTCAACACCACTGACGCCCAGAACTGGGAACCATCCTTGCGAACCCGCCATCCCTCGTCACTCGTGGATCCGCGGGTCAGCGCTTCGTTCAGCAGCCGCGCGGGACGCCCTTCGGCAATGTCCTCGATGCGGTAGAACGTGGAAAGGTGCCGTCCGACGATTTCGGACTCCTCATAGCCCTTCAGCCGCTTGGCTCCGAGGTTCCAGCTGATGATGCGCCCGGTCGAATCGAGCATGAAGATGGCGTAGTCCTGCACGCTCTCGACGAGAATCCGGAACCGCTCTTCGCTCTGGCGGAGGGCTTCGCCAACGTCGACGTGGACGTCATCGCCGGAGGACTCGGTGTGATTCATCGCGGATGGGTTCTCGGTTGGTGGCGTCCTGAGGGAGACGATGCCGAGCGCCGCCGGTGCACGTTGCGGGCCGGCGACCGGAATTTCCTGGGCAACGGCCGCACCCCCGCCGGCTTATCTTGTCCGACTGTCAATGCGGTCGGAGAATAGCTGCATGCTCTTGCGTTCCAAGATTCCGGCGTTGCCCCAGCGTCTCGAGGGCCTCGCCGCGCTGGCCGTCAACCTGGCCTGGAGCTGGCACCGCCAGGCACGCGCCCTCTTTCGCCGCATCGATGAGCCGCTCTGGCGCAATTCCCATCACAATCCCATCGTGGTGCTCCGCGGCGCGGCACCCGAGCGGCTCGAAGCCCTGGCGCACGACACCGATTTCTGCTCGCACTACGACGAGGTGATGGCGTGGTTCGATCTGGAGCGGTCGACCGCGATTGGCTGGTTCCGCGAGCAGTATTCCGGGATCGGTGCCGAGCGACCGGTGGCGTACTTCTGCGCGGAGTTCGGGCTGCATTCCTCGGTACCAATCTATTCCGGCGGCCTCGGCGTGCTCGCCGGCGATCACTGCAAGGCCGCCTCGGACCTGGCCGTGCCATTCGTCGGTGTCGGCCTGTTCTACAAGAAAGGCTACTTCGACCAGCGCATCACCCCCGATGGCTGGCAGGAGGATAGCGACGAAGCGGTGGACCCCGATACCACGCCGCTGATCCCGGTCCTCGGGCCCGGCGACACACCCTGGGTCACGGTGCTGAACACGTTCGGGCGCGCGGTGCACATCGGCGCATGGACCATGACGGCGGGGCGTGCGCCGCTCTACCTCCTCGACACGGACCTGGACGTGAATGACGAGGCAGATCGCGGCCTCACCAGCAAGCTCTACTCGGGCGGCGCCGAGATGCGGTTGCGGCAGGAATGGATTCTTGGCACCGGCGGCGTGCGCGTGCTGCGCGCGCTGGGAATCAATCCGGCCGTCTGGCATGCCAACGAGGGGCACGCGGCATTCATGATGCTCGAGCGGCTGCGTGAGCTGGTCGGTTCGGGCACCGGCATGAAGGACGCACTCACCGAGGTTCGGCGAACGTCCATCTTCACGACGCACACGCCGGTGCCGGCCGGCCACGATGCATTTGACGTCGGACAGGTGGCCGATTGCGCCGGCATGGCGTACCTCGAGGATTTCGGGTCCGAAGCGGAGCGCGC
>Ga0070711_100001563_pt1 | contig 12610 bp, 14 predicted proteins | sample LARL53metaG_FD_65452 | JGI IMG/M metagenome (GOLD analysis project Ga0070711, IMG submission 65452) | Corn, switchgrass and miscanthus rhizosphere microbial communities from Kellogg Biological Station, Michigan, USA - LAR L5-3 metaG | ecosystem: Host-associated > Plants > Roots > Rhizosphere ... | reverse complement strand
GTCCACCAATTTGGTTACGCCAGGAACGATGGCGATCAGCAGTTCTGCTCGCGGTTTCGCCGCGTCCTTAAGGAGGGCGCGCTGGCGATCGATCCAGTCTGGAGCAGGCGGTCGTTTGCTTTCCAAGTAGTCCAAAGCTTCCAGTCCGCCGTTGGCAACTGCGGATACTTCTTCGGCAAGCGGCACGGCTTCTTGCAGCAGGACTGAAGAGCGCAGAAGCGGCATCACTCGTGTTCGGTTATCGCGCCACAGTGCTAGTCGGCTGCGGAGGTCGGTGGCATTGGTCTGCCATTTCGCGGCTAATGCCCCAAACTCACGGGCCGGATCGCTTTCGGGCGGCGTGGCATCGACCAGCCTGTTCAAGGGAGTCAAGAAAGTGTAATGGTGCACTTGCCGCCGGAGGTCGCAATTGAGCGGCTCAAGGACCTGATCAAGCACGAACAGTGGAGCCGGGTCTGCATCTTCTGCCAGACGTTCCAGCATCATTCTGGAGGAAGTCCAGTGCTTCAATCCCAGCCACTGCAGTTGGCGGTTCACACCCTCAAGACGGTGGTACATGGAATCCACATCCGCGACGTCTGCCGGCGACCATAGCCGCTCGGCCATGGCAGCGGCGCGCGGCCAGATCGCGGAATCCACATTCTGCATGTCTACGTTCTCCGTCCAGAGACATGCCTCGCCCCCCAGAATCTTGCTTTGCTGCTCCTTACTCAGGTTCGCAGTCTCCGCCGACAAAGGGTCAACGAGGTAGCTCGCGGAAGCATGCTCCATCAGATCGAGGTAGTAGCCGGAAGAAAGAATTCCCATATACCCGTGCGTCGCGGCATCGGCCAACGAACTTTGTCCCCGCCAGGACTGCACGATGATATCTTTCGGAAGTTGCGGATGGAGAACTTCATCCCAACCGATCATCTTCTTCCCGTGCTTCTGCAGGATTCCCAGCAGTCGCTGGTTGAAGTAAACCTGCAGGTCATGATGATCCTTCATACCGTGAACGCGCATAAATTCCTGGATCTTCGGATTGGCAGCCCACTGCTTTCCATTGACTTCATCTCCGCCGATGTGGAGGTATTCGTCAGGGAACAGTGCGGCCATCTCTCTGATGAACCTATCGAGGAATTCGTACACCTCCTCGCGAGTGGGATCGATGGCGGCATCGCGAATCTCCAGCTCCCGGTCCATCAAGAAAGGTCCGGGCGCACTCGCTAGCTGCGGATATCCCGGGAACCAACTCCCAGTGTGAGCCGGCATATCAAACTCGGGTACGATGCGGATGCCGCGATCGCGAGCATAGGCCACGATTTCCCGTACTTCTTGCTGCGTGTAGTAGTTCCCGTCGGAGCCCATTTCGTGCAACCGGGGAAACACACGGCTTTCGACACGAAATCCTTGGTCGTCGGTCAGGTGCCAGTGAAAGACATTCAGCTTCACCGCCGCCATGGCATCGAGGTTGCGTTTGATGATCCCTGCGGGTATCCATCGGCGTGATACATCGATCATCAGGCCGCGCCACGGGAAACGCGGGCGGTCGCGGATGATGACGCCAGGCACTGCGAATCCCTCTGTGTCGAACTCAACTAACTGCATCAATGTTGCCAGCCCCCGGACGATCCCCACAGGCGCGTCTGCTTTTATCCTGACCTGCTTCGAGGTGGCCTGCAGCTCGTAAGATTCGTCAGCATGCAACGACTGCACCTGTTCCCCTTGGCCGGCGCATTGCAGAACCAAGGTGGCTCCTGGATCACTTGACACTGAATTGACGATCGGGATTCCGGTGCGCAGGCTGAGTTCCCGCAGCGCAAGGCTCGCAGCGGCACGCAGCGTAGGGTCGCTGCGCCCCGTGATGCCAACATCGAACGAGGCATCGATCGCCAGTCTTCCCTCACTCCATTCCAGGCTCGCGGGTTGGGGCATCAGATGGCCTACCCGCGCGCTTGCGCCTGTTACCAGCGCCAAGAAGATCGGTACAAACCAGTAGGTCGGAATGCGCAGTGGCTTCTTCATTCCTTCTCCAGGATGACCCGAACATTTTCTATTGAACCGGAGATCGCCTGAACTGCTGCGACGCCCTCACTGGCTGTCGATCGGCTCCCCTTTTCGTCTTCGACAGGTTCACATTCATGATCGAGAAGCGACGTTATTTTCAAGTTGTCAAATCCCTTTGTCAACAATGAGATCGATTCGTTTCTGCGACTAAATCTGTTTTCAACTAAGCGCTTAGGTGCTACATTGAACGCGCCCGCACAGGATTAGGATGCCTCAGAGCTGACGCGCCAAGGGCTGGAAGATGTCTTTCAAGAAGAGTACCGGGGCAGTGTTCGCGGCTTGCTTGCTGACCACTCTGATTCTGGGCTGTTCGCCTCCGCAATTAGCAGAGCTGGAACCGTTACCCGAAACGATCGTGAACGACCTCACCGCCCGGGAGAAGACCTTGTGGGATGCTTCCCAGCAAAAAGACACGAGGCGTTTGAAGCAGCTTCTTGCTAACGAGTACGTTGCGGTCAGCGACCGAGGACCTCTGGATAAAGCGGGAGCGATCGCTTACCTGCACGAGCGTAATATCACTGAGTACTCCCTGCATGACGTGCGGGCCACACTTCTCGGCAACAATTCCGTGCTTTTGAATTACGTATGCAGTGCGAAGGGTGACCTGCACGGTATTGCCTTTGATCAGAATTACTCGTGCAGCGACATCTGGATAAACCGTGGTGGGACTTGGCAGAGCATCTTCTTCGCCGACAGGCCGATAGGGTAGTGAGCGGTCTGTGATTTGGCTCTGAACCGCCCAGGTTTTAGTAAACAATTTGTCGCAACATTTCTGGCACGTATTCATTAGACTTTCGGAGGTTGGCGCAGCAAAGGCATTTTTTGAAACTCCGCAGTTACCGACAGGAGGATATATGTCGAGCGATTCGGAACCGACGTTCTCGCAGGACCTCAACCGCCGGAAGTTCATGGGGCTAGCGGCGGTTACAGCTGGGGCGATGTTGATTAAGCCGTCCTTAGTGCGCGGGACGGCTGCCAATTCAGTGGTTCGCGTCGGATTGCTCGGCTGTGGTGAGCGCGGTACCGAGGATGCATCCAACTTTGTTGATACTGGCGGCGCTCGGGTAGTTGCACTCGCCGACATGTTCCAGGATCAACTCGACGCCGCCCGCAGACATTTCGACGATATGCAACGGGCAAAGGGGGCAGGCATCGATGCTTCGCAGATCTTCCTTGGGCCCTCCGCTTATCAGCAGATCGCCAACTCCAAAGAAGTGGATGCGGTCGTGATCGCTAGTCCACCTTACTATCATCCCCGACATCTGGAAGCTGTGGTTGCCGCCGGAAAGCATGTGTATCTCGAGAAGCCTGTAGCGGTAGATGTGCCTGGGGCGCTAAAGGTAATCGAGATCGGCAAGCGTGCGGAAGGCAAACTCAGCCTAGACGTGGGATTCCAAATTCGCGACTGCCCCCCTTTCGTGGAACTGGTGAATCGCATCCATAATGGAGCGATCGGAAACATCGTGTGCGGTGAAGCTCATTATCTGACGGGCTACAACGAGCGCCCAGCCTGGCTCAGCGCGTCTCCGGTTGAGAGGCGTCTTCGCAATTGGATGTACGACCGCGTACTTTCCGGCGACATCATCGTCGAGCAGAACATTCACGTCATCGACATCTGCAACTGGGTTCTAAAGAACCATCCGGTGAAAGCTTCCGGGAGCGGCGGACGGCAGGGTCGTCCGGCGTCCGACGGCGACGTTTACGGCAACTACAATCTGATCTTCCACTACCCTGGCAATGTAGATGTGACCTTCAGCTCAACGCAGTTCGCGAAGGGCTGGTGGGACGTCACCGAGCGTTTCTTTGGAACGAAGGGCACGTCGCAATCGCCCTACTCGGGACCTCTTGGCATCTGGGGCGATGAACCTTGGCAGCCGACTCAGCCCACCAAGCCCAGTGAGACTCAAGCCTTTTCCGCAGTCGGGAAGTTCACCGATAATCTTGAATTTGCTGACCGGGAGAAGAAGAAAGCGTTCATCGAGAGCATCACCAGCGGCGAATTCCACAATCAGACGTCGAAGGGTGCTGAGTCTGCGCTTTCCTGCATGATGGCGCGAACGGCAGCATATACAGGAAGCGAAGTGACTTGGGACGAAATCCTCAAATCGACTGACGTGTGGGATGCGAAAATCGATTTGAATAAGCTGCGCTGAGGTGTACCGCACTTCGACGGTCGTATACTATCGCTTCCGCTTCGGAGTACTTGCCCTCAATACAGGTTCAATCGGCGTCTGGTACATGAAGAAAAATGAATTCGAGTCCGGCGATTGCCTATGGGACGTTGAGAGTAAGACTGCAGCCCCTTCGATTGGGCAACCAGGTTGCACCGGGTTCGATCTCCAGCGGACGGTTTGGATCGTCTTCGCAAAGATGAGGAGCTCGTCGTCGACCTCCTCCAGCAGCAGCGCACCGACATAGCGTATTGGGCAGCGTGTTTCAAGCGATCCGGCGCGAACCTTAAGAGCTACTCGCTTCTTCTTGATCTGCCTGATCTCTCACGCTGAAACTGGAGTACGATAAGCTTGCTCATTCAAAGTGGCTTCATTCCTACCTAGGTGATACGGGCATAGGGACTAGTTTCTCGTCGCATAGTTCCTGTTTCCGTGGAAAAGGGGAGCCATGCGTGATGCCATCAGGACCACCCTATTTGATTCTTGCCGGAAACTCTGCTTGGCGGTGTTTCTCGCATCCCTGTGCCTTTCGCAGGTACTTGCTCAAAAGACCCCAAAGGCAAGTCTTCCCAAGTACGATCTCCAAACGGAGGCGAAGATAAAAGGAACCATAGAAGAAGTAAAACTACCGCCGAAAGGCAGCGCTAAAGAGATCGTTCACCTACTTCTGAAAAATGGGGTGGATACCATGGACGTGTATCTCTGTCCCAAATCCTTCATGGATGAAATGGGTATGGACTTCACCAAGGGAGACGAGATCACTCTCACCGGCTCGAAAGTAAAACAGGGCGAAACCGACCTTGTCCTCGCGCGGGAACTTGTTAAGGCAAACAGCACCTTCGTCCTTCGCGACGCAAAAGGCGGCCCGGTTTGGAACTGACATCAACGAACTGATCGCGCGAAAATCAACCGTTGGAAGGGCAGGAGTATCCCGCCGAGGCGCCATGCCGACCCCTAAGTTTGGTGCACGAGCAAACCTCGAGAATGAGGCCCCCACAGTGCTCACAGGGTCCATGTCACGGTTCTTGAAATTCCTGCCCGGAGACCAACGGCAAGCCTTCCTGCATAAATTGACGGAGAAGGTATCGTGAACCGGATTCTATCCAAACATCCGCGGTTGCGGCTCGGTCCCGAGCTGTACGGACGCCTCTAACGGCAGGTGCTGCGGCGTGACCGGCTGGAGATGCCAGAACTGCCGCAGGTTGAATCTGCAGGTCCACCACAAATGGCTCTCGATCAATGCAAACGCGGATCCGGGCCATCGAATACCCGCCTTGATTTGTGATGCGATCAAAACGTAGTCTTGGGGAGATGGGGGAGGCTTCGTTACCAAAAAGCAGAATTCCAATCGGCGGATTTGGAGCGACTCGCCGCCTCAGGGGAGCATGGATATGCTGTGAATCAAAGCGTTCCGAAGGCGTACTCCAAAGTGAACCAGCAGCGTGCATGGGGTTGGTTTCAATGCCGAAAACATGTACAGGGTTCGTCGGTCCTCATATGCTCCGGCCGGATGGCAAGCATGTGGAGCGCCTACCAATGCGCTGTACAGCGTTCTCTGTAGTGCAAATTTTCTTGCCTCCCGGCCGCAACTACACCCTATTTCAGCGCCTAGCGATCTAACTATCACAAATTGCCGCAAGCTCACTTGGCACGATTCGTGCTCATCAAAAGAAGAGGAAAGCATCATGTTGAAGATAAATGTCGACAACATCGGAGATCTCGCAATCGTTGAGTGTGAAGGCAGAATCGTTCGGAGCGAAGCCGCTTTCAAGTTGCGCGATGCCGTTACCGCCCAAGTAGGCGCGCGCACTGTGGTGGTTGAACTGTCGGAAGTCAAGGCTATTGAAGGTGGAGGTCTCGGCATACTTGTGTTTCTTCAAAGATGGGCTCGGGATCACAATATCCGATTGAAGCTGTTCAACCCGTCCCAATTTGTCCGTCGAAGACTGGAGTTAGTCAGATCTTTATCAGAGTTCGACATTCCGACGCTCGATGAGATGATGACTCTACTCGATTATGCCGGCCTCCCGTATGCTAGGGTTAGCTGAGGCGGTGTAACGCGCGCATTCGCCCCGACGGGCGAACTCGTCGTCCGGATGTTGAGACGAGCAAAACTTCGCGAGATGACCGATGGATCCGGCGACTGTACTTGGCGATACCAGCCGTGATTCTGTTGCTGATGTTGGTGTATGAAATCCAGATGGATCGGTGGGAGAAGACGGTTTCCGCCGCGATCCGACTGGATATATTTGCGGAAGTCCCGCTTTTAGCTCTCTGCCTGGCATTCGGCGTGTGGCACATAGTTTTGAGCCGCAAGCGCAAGAAAATCTAGCCCCGGTCTGACGGTAGACGCTCAGTTTCTCATCTGTCAGGGTTCTTGACTTTGCCGCGAAATGAATTCCGGGAGTCGGCACCCCGTTCTCGACGGTGGAACGGAGATGATTGTCCGGGGGAGACTCGTTGGAGATCGTCTTTGCGATGGTGGTAGCAATCTTAGCCACTATGTTCTCTCAAAAATTTTGCGACTCCTGCAGCACAGGCTTGCACAAAGTCCTGCTCCGCTTTGGTGAACGTTCCAGCAAAATAGCTCTCGATATCACACTTCACCATCGGAGACCCCGACAGATAACGCGGATCTTTAGCGACATCGTGCACGACTACGACCTGACCGCTGCTAGCCGCTGCACCGCACAGTCCCTTGCTAAGAGGGATGCGCGCATTGGGTGTAAAGCTGCCGAGGGTCCGACCAGCAGCACGCCGGGGTCTGTCGGGTCGACGAGGTAAAAGCCTACCCAGTTATTGCGCATCATCTTTTCGTGCAGACACTGGGCAATACGCTCCATGAGGGACATGGCCGTGGAAGCCGTCAGAGCAAAGTCCTGAATTTTCCGGAGCAGTTCTTCATGCACAGGCATCATGTTTCGGCCCTCGTGCTGAGTGGTGGTCCTAGTCTTTGTACATCGCCATTCTAGACTGCAGGAAGACAGCATCAGAGGGGTCACAGATGGTCGCGTCAAAATCGAAGATCCTTCTCCTGAAATCGGTCGACCCCTTCTTTCACAAAGCACGGCGCTGGAGCAGAAATTCCGAACAAACTCTTTGCCACCCACATCCAAAAGACATCAAACCGCTTCGAAACCCGGGCTGAAAATCAGTCCCCTGGCCTCATCGCCTCTATGGGCCCGATGGACCAATAAATGCGTTCACAGACGCCGCCGGGAGCACCCAGATACTTCCGGCGGCGGGTTATACATTGACAGGCGGCCTAACCTTCGACGCGCTTCCGAGGGTGCAGTCGCCTGCTAGCGGCAGTTAAGCGACTGACCGGATTTCAGGCCGGGTCAAATCTTTCTTCCCCATAATGGAGATCGCCAGTGGGATCGTCGTAAACCCTCCAACGACCGTCAGAGCTAATCCCGCTGCCTTCATGGCGTCCTTGCTAAGGCCCCTTGAAATCAACATGCCTATGCCCGCGCCAAGGGCGACACGCGTACCGGTCCAAAGAATCATTTCCGGCAAAGTAATGTTCCGTTCGATCATTGCTCCTCCTTGATGAAATCAGAATTTGATGTTTGGATGCAGGTACGCAACAATGGGATCGTCAGGTTTTGATCGATGAAACCTTCCATCAAACAGTCACAAAGAAAGTAGTTGCTGATTCTTCTCAACCTCGGAACTGCTGCGCTCGGCTCATCCGATCGCCTAACCCCTTCCCCTGAAATCAACGATTTCTAACCTGGCAGTGTTCCTGGCGTTGGCGTAACATTATCGCTTTTCACTCACGACCGTTCTGAGCGAAAAGGCGTGATTTCGTAAACTATCCAGACTCGTCTCCCAAATGGCATCAGAAGATCCACCGAACGTGGTGTTCGCACGAATCGCTTAAATCCGGATTGCAGTGCGCATGAAAGATATGAGCCCCGATTCCGATTCCCAGCGCTGATCCTACAAACATGTCCGACGACCAGTGATCCCGGGCCATGAACCGGGTGACCGTCACGATGGTTGCTGCCGAATAGGCCAGCGCCTGCACCCACTTTTGCGGATATTCGTGTGACACTACCGTCGCCATCGCGAAGGTGAACATAGCGTGTCCACCGGGAAATGAAGTGTTGATGTTGTGGTGCTTCCAAAAATTTCCATTCCCGTTTCCTTCGTCCGGGCGTTCCCGTGCCGCCAGTAACTGCATCGGTGTGTAGATCAGGAATGTGTTAACCAACGTTTCCAACTCCAACACTCCCGTTTCTTTGGCGTGCGGATGATCGCCCTTGATGCCCCATATCCACACTCCACCCAGCGTCGCTCCCAGCCCGGCGATCGCAACGTCGGACGTGGTTTGGTAAAACGTGGAATGTGCATTGCCGATGTGTTTCTCAATGTTTCGGTCCGTGGCCAAAAGTGCTGCCGTTCCTCCTAGCACCAGCGCTTAAAGTTGGAAGGCTTGAAGGGAGCTCGATAAAGCTCCTTCTGGTCCTCCCATGTTCTCTTCAAAGAGTGCATTACCAGTCCTTGATGATCCGACTCCTGCGTTTGAATCTGCGGCTGCGGCGAGCTTCCCGTCACGTCTTGTGCAGCCGAGTCTTCTCCCCTTGCGTCTCGTTCAAACGTCCCCGAAGGCAGGTTAGAGATGTCGAAACTTCCGCGCGTAGGGATCTGAAATGTGTCTTCTACCGGAGAGGCCAAAGATGGCAAGGCTTCGAATGACTCCGTTTGGCAATGGGCGCTGTCGGGAAACAGCGTGCACGCGAATAACAGCAGCAGAATTGTATAAATATCGTTCCAACGTGGGTGCAAGCGTCACTCCCCGCACGTGTCTAAGTCCAGCTTAGATGCTTAGAAAGGGTTGAGGGCCAGCATTTACCGATCCGCATCACCACCCATCCTGGAAAATACGCCCTGCGCGGCGTCAAGGACGATCTACCGATTGCACGCAAGGCTCAAGCTTCGGAATATCCGTCTATGGGGAGCGCCGAGGCGACAAAAGGTTGAAACAGCATTTCCCCCGCAGGAAGCGAAGTATCCACGGCTTCAGTTACCGACACAAAATCGATGCCCAGCGCTCTAACAGTTCTGGTCCAATTAGATTCTTGAGGGAACGAGCAAAGAAATCAAACTTCAGACAACCACAACGTCATTGGCTCGGTGACGGATATCTGTCAACCACTCGTCGAGACCGGGTCGGATTGAGGTTGATCCCGATAGGTTTTTGTCACGATAGATCTTGTGTGGTACCCATCCCGGCGATGTACGGATTCACGCACAGCTCTTTCCTGCATCTCGGTAGTTTTCTAATCCTGTTGCCCACGGAACTCAGAAGAGGGAAGTTCGCTCACGATCGAACACAATATGGAGCGGTATAATCACGGCATCCATGCCCCTCGCAACAGGCTCTCGACTTGGTCCGTACGAGATTACGGTCTTGCTGGGCGCGGGTGGGATGGGAGAGGTCTACAGCGCCCGCGACACACGTCTCGATCGCACCGTTGCCCTTAAAATCCTCCCCCTTCATCGCTCGGACCTGGCGGAAGCGCGCGAACGCTTCGAGCGGGAAGCCCGTGCCATTGCTGCGCTCAATCACCCCAACATTTGTCAGCTTTACGACGTTGGCTCGCAAAATGGCGTGAACTATCTCGTCCTAGAGTATCTGCAAGGCGAAACTCTGGCTGACCGCCTGGCTAGGGGGCCGCTTCCGCTCAGCGAATTGGTTCGCTGCGCACTCGAAGTCACCGATGCGCTGGATGCCGCGCACCGGCGGAGCATTATCCACCGCGACCTGAAACCCGGAAACATCTTTCTGACGGCACCCGGCGCTTGCAAGGTGTTGGATTTCGGGCTCGCAAAGCTGGTCCGCGAAGAAAGCCACGGCGTTGCAGCCGAAACTGTGTCCGCCGCGCTCACCACGGACGGTACGGCCGTGGGAACCATGGCTTACATGTCGCCCGAGCAGGCGCGCGGCGAAGACCTGGATGAACGTACCGACATCTTTTCCTTCGGGGCCGTGCTGTATGAGATGGCCGCCGGGAAGCCGGCCTTCAGCGGGAAAACCTCCGCTATCATTTTTAAAGCCATTCTGGATGAAATCCCGGTGGCTCTCGCGCTACGCAACCCAATCCTCCCCGAGCGACTCGATGACATCGTCAGCAAGGCGCTGGAGAAAGACCGCAACCTGCGTTACCAGTCAGCTGTCGAACTTCGGGCCGACCTGCAGCGGTTAAAGCGCGATAGCGAATCCGGCCGGATGACAGTGCGCGACCCGCCATGGCGCAGTTCTGTGCGGCTTCTCAGTATTGCTGGCCTCATCCTTCTGTTTTTGGCCGCCGTGGCAACTGGAATCTATTACTATCCCCGACAGCGGCGTGCATCGCGCCCCACCAAATGGGAACAACTCACCTTTTTTACTGACTCCGCCGTATACCCTGCTCTCTCCCCCGACGGGCGTATGTTGGCCTTCATCCGAGGAAGCAGCACGTTCTTTGGCAAAGGGGAAGTCTACGTCAAGCTGCTGCCTTCCGGCGATGCTGTGCAACTCACCCACGACTCCAGCAGAAAACTCGCCCCCGTCTTCTCGCCCGACGGTACTCGCATTGCCTACGGTACGGCGGTTCCGTTTGACACTCTGGAAGTCCCGGTCCTGGGGGGACAACCCAGCCTGCTCCTGAAAAATGCGTCTTCCCTCTCCTGGATTGACAACGGCAAGCACCTGCTCTTCTCCGAGATTCGCGAGGGTCTGCATATGATCCTGGTCACCACCAACGAGGGCCGGGCTGAGAGCCGCGACGTATATGTTCCTCCAAGCGAACGTGGCATGGTGCACCACTCTTATCTTTCGCCTGATGGCCGCTCGGTGTTACTAGTGGTGATGAACGAACGGGGCGAGCTGCTGCCTTGCGAGGTAGTTCCTTTCGATGGCAGCGGCAGCAAGCGCGTTGTAGGGCCACCCCATGCCATCTGCACATCAGGCGCCTGGTCCCCGGATGGCAAATGGATCTATGTCAGCGCAAATTCGGGGGGCCACTTCCACATCTGGCGGCAAGGTTTTCCCGATGGGCCGGTGCAGCAGGTGACTTCCGGTATCACAGAAGAGGAAGGCATTGCCATGAGCGCCGATGGAGAATCATTGCTGACCTCAGTGGGCGCCCAAGACGCAACCATCTGGCTCCACGACGCCAACGGAGATCGCCAGCTCTCCTCCGAAGGTAGCGCCTTCGGGACCACGCTCTCGCAAGACAAGACCAAACTCTATTACGTGCTGCAAGAGGGCGAGCAAAGTGCCGGAAACGGCTTGTGGGTTCGTGATCTGGTCAGCGGAACCAGCGAGCGCGTGGCATCGGGCTCCGCCATTCAGCCGGGTGCCGAGCTACAGTACTACTCCCTTTCCCACGACGGCAAGACGGTTGCGATCGCAGTGAAGGACGAGGCGGGAGTGCCTCACCTTTGGTTGGCACCAGTCGATCATCGCTCTTCCCCCCGTCTGTTGGCGTCGGCGACCGGCCAAGACTCGGCATGGTTTCTGCCCGATGGCGACTTGGCGTTGCGCTCAATAGAAGGTTCACAAAATTTCCTCTATCGCATCAGCCCGGACGGCACGCGACGCCAGAAGCTCATCGCGGATCCCATCCTCGACCTGATCTCGGTCTCTCCCGACGGCCGCTGGGCAGTGGCAGCGGTAAAGGACGGCAACGACGAGCACTCGGCCGTTATGGCTGCCTACCCGCTGGCGGGCGGGCCAGCCGTTCGCGTCTGTCGCTCTTACTGTGGCGCCAGTTGGGACGTCACAGGTAAGTTCTTCTATCTCAGTTCCAACAATGTTGGCGGAGGCGAAACCGCTTACATGCTGCCGGTTAACCCGGCCCGCGGCATTCCGGATCTCCCCCGCATGGGTTTCGTCGCAGACGCTGATATAAAGAAGGCAAAAGGAGTGATCGTAATTCCGCGGGAGATTGATTCCGCCGTGGGGCCGAATTTCTACTCCTATACCCGGGTCAATACACGGCGGAACATCTATCGCATCCCACTGCCTGAGTAGCTTGCTGAAACCAGCAGATTCTTTCTGCGGGAGTTTCGTCTAGCCACTGAAAGAATAGTCGGATTAGATGGAAATGCACGGAATACACCGCCCGAGTTAAACCTGATTCGACAGTAGAATAAACATCACCGCCGCAAGCAGCGAAACGCATCTCGCTTTACGCATATCACCCTCCGTTTGATTTCGGGTAGATCACAGCACATTTGGCTGGTGCGAGGCCGTTTTGGCACGACCTTCAAGGTCGGGGCGTAAGCCGTAGCGACGGGGCAGAAACGGGTATTTCAAAACAAAGATAGAGGTATATACCGCCCGAATTGCTAGGAGACAATGTTGGCCCGGAAGTCAAACAGATCTACCGCTCCGAATA
>Ga0070711_100001562_pt1 | contig 12611 bp, 11 predicted proteins | sample LARL53metaG_FD_65452 | JGI IMG/M metagenome (GOLD analysis project Ga0070711, IMG submission 65452) | Corn, switchgrass and miscanthus rhizosphere microbial communities from Kellogg Biological Station, Michigan, USA - LAR L5-3 metaG | ecosystem: Host-associated > Plants > Roots > Rhizosphere ... | reverse complement strand
CGATCGGCAAAGCGAATCGCCGACATCGGGACAGGCGCCGGCTTCCCAGGGCTGCCGCTGGCGGTTGCGTTGCCGGCGAGCGAAGTGCGATTGGTGGAGAGCCAGGCAAAGAAGTGCCAATTTCTGCGCCGGACGGTCGCGGCGGCGGGGGTTGACAACGTCCATGTGGCCGAGCGTAGGGCAGAGGAGTGGTCTGAGGGTCTAGGCGCGCACGACGCGGTGATCGCGCGCGCGCTTGCGCCTGCGCCTGTAGTGCTGGAGTATGCGGCGCCGCTGCTCGAACACGGAGGCGTTCTCGTGGACTGGCGCGGTCGCCGCGACTCGGTTCAGGAGGCAGAGGCGGCCTGCGCAGCCGAGCAGTTGGGCATGCGTCTGCTCGAGATACGCCGTACCGAGCCATATGAGAGGGCTCGCGACCATCATCTGCACGTGTTCGAAAAGATCGCCGAGACTCCCCCGCGCTTCCCGCGCCGCCCGGGCGTCGCCCGCAGGCGCCCACTGGGTTGCTAGCGTCCCCGGCACATGGGCACGGTGTACGCGATCGCCAACCAGAAGGGTGGGGTCGGCAAGACCACCACGGCGGTCAATGTAGGCGCCTGCATCGCCGAGGCCGGCTACCGGACGCTGTTGGTGGACGTCGACCCGCAGGCGAACGCGACGGTCGGGCTGGGGATCGCGCGCGGGCACGCGCCCGGGTTGTATGAGGTTCTGACGGGAGAGGCGAGCGCGCCGGAAGCGCTGACGGATGCAAGCGTGCCAGGCCTACAGGTGCTGCCGGCCGGAGCGGGATTGGCGGGGGCCAACGTCGAGCTGCCGCGCATCGAGGGCTTCGAGCAGCGACTGCGCGAGTGCCTGGCGCCGCTGATAGATGGCTTCGAGTACATCCTGCTCGACTGCCCGCCGTCGCTGGGGCCGCTGACGGTGAGTGCGCTGGTCGCGGCCGACAAGGTGATCGTGCCGGTGCAGACAGAGTATTTCGCCCTCGAGGGCCTGGCGGGACTGCTGGACACGCTGGCTCTGGTCCAGCGCGAGCTGAACCCACGACTGACGGTGGCGGGGATGCTGCTGACGATGCACGACGGTCGCACGCGGCTGGGCCGTGACGTCGAGCGCGAAGTCAGAGAGCACTTCCCGGACCTGGTGTTTTCCACGGTGATTCCCCGCAACGTGCGGGTGGGCGAGGCCCCGAGCTACGGGCTGCCGGTGACCCATCACGACCCACACAGCGCGGGAGCGGAAGCGTACTTCGAGTTGGCAAAGGAGGTGGCTGCGCGTGGCTAAGCCAAAGCCCGGAATGGGCAGGGGCCTGGAGGCGATCCTGTCGGTGTCGACCGAGGGGGGCAGGGCCCGCGAGGACGAGCTGCGCGAGCTGCCGATCGAGCTGATCGCGCCCAACCCCACGCAGCCCCGAAGGCGGTTCGACCAGGACGCGCTGCAGGCGCTCGCGGGGTCGCTGGGAGAGCGCGGCGTGCTGCAGCCCGTGCTGGTGCGCCCGAAGGCCGGCGGGACCTACGAGCTCGTGGCCGGCGAGCGTCGCTGGCGCGCGGCGCGGATAGCGGGCCTCGAGACGATTCCGGCGCTAGTGCGGCCCCGCGACGACGCCGAAGCGCTGGAGCTGGCGCTGATCGAGAACATGGCGCGCGAGGATCTCAGCCCGATCGAGGCGGCCCGCGCGTGCGCGGCGCTGGTGGAGGAGCTGGGGCTCACGCGCGAGGAGGTCGGGCGGCGCGTCGGGCGCAGCCGGGTCGCGGTCAGCAACCTGGTACGCCTGCTCGACCTCCCGGAGGATGTGATCGAGCTCCTGCAGGAGGGCGCGCTGAGCGAGGGCCACGGGCGGGCCTTGCTGCTGGCTGAGGACCACGGGGGGCGCGGGCGACTGGCGCGGATGGCGGTGCAGGAGGGATGGTCGGTAAGAACCGCTGAAGCACGGGCGCGCGAGAGCAACGCCACCGCGGGGGGAGGCCGCGCTGCCGGCCGTCGCCGGCGCACGGGGGAGCTGCACCCCGACCAGGAGCAGGCCGTCCGAGAGATCGCGGACGCGCTGGGCGGGGCGCTGGGGGCGGAGGTGCAGGTGAAGGCGACGCGCGACGGCGGGTATCGCGCAGAGATGTCGTTTGCCACGCCGCAGGAGGCGATCGAGCTGGCGCGGCGTCTGCGACCACGGGCGGTGGCATGAAGCGCGCCTGATGCGCCGCTAGAATCGTCGCCCGCGGGCGATTAGCTCAGTTGGTTAGAGCGCTTCTCTGATAAGGAAGAGGTCCCAGGTTCGAGTCCTGGATCGCCCACTGGCCTAGTTGGGACGATCTCAACCCGCATAGAGTCACGCCGCCTCGTCCGGCCACCGTGTTGGCGCTCATGGATTAGTGATGAATCGACCATACCTTCCTTTTTCGAAGGTATGTGTCCTGGTTATTGAAAATCGCAAAAAATTCAGAGAGATAGGGCACATCTTCCAATCGCTTGCCTTGGGCGGCATAACCCAGGCTGCTCATTACTGTTCCAATAAATCGCGCGATCTGAAGAACGTACATTCGCTCCCAGGGTCTCGCAAACGCCACCGCTGCTGATTGCAGCATAGCGTCGTGGAGGGTTTCTATCGACTCGCCTGTCTCCGCGTGGGAGCGTACGATTACATAAGGGCCCATAGACATATCGAAATGACGTGCTCGCAGCATGTGTCTTTCGCGGTGTCGACGCTTGTAGTGCCGCGCCAAAACGGGGGTCGTAACATTGCGCGACCACGCTGCCACCGGATCTTCCCGTTCACTGGCTCGTGGATTGCCTGTAATCAAATCGAGATTGAAATAGCGAGTCACGTTTGTCGCAAAATCGGAGAGCGTGTCAATGATCCCGCGATGAATGTCAGATCGTGGCAGTCGGGCATCCGGGGTGGGGAGGTCCATCCGCTCAGCAATTTTCTCTGTTTGCAGTAGCAGCCTGTCGAGGTCGTGTCTATAGCCTTTCACTGTCTTGCTGGCCGGGAATTTGCCGGCATGCATAAGTGCGTGGTCTAAAACCAGAGCAAGCTTGCACGATCGCTCGAAACCAACTGAAAGCGCAAAGAAAGCCTGAGCGTAATATGCCTTGCGGTCCATGTCCGCCCTACCCAAAGCGGTTACGCCTATCGCCATGTGCTCAGCGGACAACTCCGCCTCGCGCGCGAGCGCTTGCCAGATGCTGTTCATTGGCGGGTCTTCTTACAGCTCTCGGTAAGGCACTCGAGCGGGACCGTCACCACTTGCATACTATCTATAGTGTAGTCCAAAGCTAGATGGCATTCATCCATGCTGGCCAGCTCGGGGAATGCTCGGCTGCGTACAGTGGTGGAGCTAACCCCGTCGCTTTCTCCCGCGGTGCCTACCCGAGCCTCGGGCTTTCCCCGTCCGTTTCACCTTCACGGCTCTGAGCTTCGCCGTCGCCCCCGGCCCGGGCAGCATGTTCGGCCCACCCCGCGCGGTCACGTTGACGGTGAAGCTCTCGAATGGAAGCACGTTGGTCAACACCACGCTGCGATGCCTCGGCGTAGCGTGCAGGGTCTCAAGGCGCCCGTCGCTGCCCCGGACCTTGATCGCATACACCCGCGCCCCCGCGGCTGGGCTCCAGCTCACGAGCGCCGCCAGCCCATGTCGCACGATTCGCAAATGCTTGACGCGCCTCGGCTTCGCCGCGCCCGGCGCAAGATAACGCCCGACGGTAAGCACTCGTTGGGGCGCTCCTTCGGAGCTCAGCAGATACGCGACGATCCTGCGTGCGCGTGACACGGCGTCCTGGGGGACGAACGCGATCGTGCCCTTCGCTCCGCGCGTCGTGCCGAGCACGTGCGTGCTGTCACGCCCGCGTTCCACGAACCTGACATGTGTACCCGGCACGTAGTGGCCGATCCTGTACGCGAGCTTCCACTTGCCATGACGCCCGTGCCCGGGGCTGACGCGCACTTTCACCTTCGCCGGCGCCACATCGCCGGCGCCTTCGAGCTTGGCGATCGGCGGCGAGCCGGGCAGCGCCTGCGCCTGCCACGTCCCGCCCTGGGGGTGCCTCAGAAAGACGAGCACCTGGTGGCGATCGGGGGCCACCGCGGCGATGAGCTGGTTGCCCGACGTAACTATGTGTCCGGCCGCCGACGGGGTCGTGAGCGTCTGTCCGCCTGGGCCCTTTAGCGTTACCACCGGCGTGCCCGAGCTCGAGGTGAACCGCAGCTCTTCCCCGCTCTGGCCGCCCGCCACCCGGAATGAGTAGCTTTCGCCCTGCGCTGCGCGCGCGCGCGGGAGCCTGAGCGTGTCGCCGCCTCCGACGAATCCTCCGCTGTGCTGGGTCAGCGGCTTCTGCTGGTATTGCTTCAGCTGATCCGAGCAGTTGCTGAAGCCGAAAAACCCGCCGTCGATGTTGCCGTCGGAGAAGCGGTAGCGACCCTGCACGCCAAAGCCGGCGATCTCCCCGCAGCCGGCGATGTACTGGTTGTTGACGAGGCCCGCCACTTCGGCGCTGATTTCCCACAGTTTCAGATACACGCTGCCTTCGGCTTGCCACAAACCGCTGGATGGTTCATCCCAGAAGCCGATGTTGCCGCCGACCTTCACGATCGGATCGTTAGAGCTGAACGGCAGATGCAGGTCGATCGCGAGCTTGGCATCGATGTATCCGTCCGAGTACACGTCCGCCGCGAGCGTCGCAATTTCGTCGTCGTCCAGGGAAAGCACCCCCTGCCCGCCGAAGAACCCCAGTTCCGTCGAGGTCGCTTCGCGGTACTTGAACGACAGCGTCAGCTCCAGCTGCGTAGCGATGCTGGCGCCGAGACTCCCACCGAAGGAGAACGGTTCGACACCCACCGAGCCCCCGAGCTTGTTGAGCGCGACGCCGGGGTAGATGGGAATGCCGGGCGGCGGCGCCACGAACACCAGTGAGGCCGAGTGGAATTGCCCTTTCTTGAATGCCAGTTCGGCTTCCAGCGACGGTTCTCCGAGCGGCCCGAACACGATCGTGCCCTTGGCCTGCCAGGTGTCGCGCTTGGATTCTTCGGGGGCGCTGGGGAAGTAGTAAACGAACGAGGCGTTCTTCACCGTGAATATCGACTCGAGACCCGCTTCTCCGATATTGAACTTCAGCGAGTTGAGGTTGATGCCCGCCTGCGGGTCGGCCTCGATCTCCAACGCGCCGGTGGCTTCGAATATCCCCTTCAGCTGGAGACCCACCTGCACGTCAAACAGCGACTGGCCTTTGTTCGTCAGGTACACAACGATCTGCCCTGTCAGCGGAAAGTTGCCGGGCAGCGTCGCGCACGCGGTGTTTTCATGCGTGGGGGGGCAGCAACCCGCCTTCTTGCTTTCCTTGCCGGAGCATTCGTGCCCGACGCCGATCGCCATCAGCAGCGTCTTGGAGGTCGCGTCGTCGCTCGCCCGCCCGCGCACGCCGCGGGGTCCACGCAGGCCGTGGTTCAGCGGGATCGTCAGATGGTTGAGCCCGCTGTGCGCGGCGAGCTGGATCGGTTCGCTTTCCAGGTCCCGCCCGCCCAGCACCACGTCGCCGATCGGGGTGTTCAACAGCTCGACCTTCACCGGCGTGCCGGACAGTCGCGTGGCGGTGCCGTCGATGGCGAAGTCTTTGACCGTCTGGATCTTAAACACCCCGTACCCGCCGCCGGTCGGCGCGAGCACCATCCCGTTGAGCTCGAGCTGCTTGGTCTCGATCACATACCCGCCGCCGCTCAGCTTCTGCACGCATTCGGCGACGATCTTCGCGTCGCCTTCTTCCCACGTCGGCTCGCATGGGCCGGTGCCGCCATCCGCCGGCGGAGGCAGCGAGATGTGGGAGGGGATGGTCACCCCGAGCTTGGAGCTCGAGCTCTGCCCGTTTGAGCTGGTCACGGTCAGTCCGATCGTGTGCGGCCCCGGCGCGAGGATCAGGTGCGCGATCGGGTTCGCCCCCGTGCTGGTGTCGGTCTTGCCGTCGCCGTTCAAGTCCCAGTCGTAGGAGATGATCCTGCCGCTGCCCCCCTGCGAGCCCGCGCCGCTGATCGTCAGCTCCTGACCCGGCGCGGGGTTGGGGGTCTGCAACGCGAGCCCTGCGCTCGGCGGCGCCGGCGGTATGGGGGTCCCTCCTGGCGGGCTCGGTTCTTTCCCGCTGGTTTCTTCAGTGGGCTGTTCGAAGCCGAGATCGTCGATCCCAACCGAAACCGCCGGGTCGTACGCGTTCGCGGTGCGGATCATGAAGTACCGGATCTGCGCCGCGCCGCTGAGCGTCAGGACTATGCGCCGCCATTTGTCGCTCGTGGCTTCGCCCTTGGCGTTGGCGAGTTCCTGGCCGGAGCCGCCGTAGGCGACCAGCTCGATTTCCTCAGCACCCGCCCCCACGGCCAGCAGGCGCGCATCGACCCTGAGCTCCTTGCCGGGACGTCCGACCAGCGCGCCAAAGGTTCCGCTGAACTTCGTTGGCCCCGGGCTCAGGCACTCGGCCAGGACGGCATACCTGGGCGGGGAGGCGGCTTCGACTGGCGATTCTTGAACGGTCGGAGGGCCACAGTCGCCGTTTCCTTCTTTCGGAGAAGCCTGCCCGAAGTCAGACGCCCTGCCCAGCTTCAGCCCCTGCGCTTCGTACTGGTTGGTGACGGTCGTTCCCGCGGTGAGGTTGTCGAACCCCACGACCGTTTCCGTGCTCGCCTCAGCCGTGCTCACGGAGAGCGCCCCGCCCGCGACCCACGCTGTGCAGGCCAGGATGCAGGCCAATGCGACCAGGACCGCGATCCACCGTGCCGCGGCTGCCCCCGACCCCTGTGCGGGTCGCTCAGTCGTTTTGATGAGCATCCCAGTGCGCTCCCGGCCGAAGATCGTACCGGATGCCCGCACGGCTGTTACATCCTGCCAACAGATGTCCAGTAACGCTCGTGCGGCAGGCGTCCAGCACGCTCGTCTACCGGGCTAAGGCATCCGCCGCGCGCTGCCGATGATGGGCTCGTGAAGCTTCCTTCCCGCTCCTTCTCTGCCCGCTTGCTAGCGGCGGAGCCCCCGACAGGCGGCCCCTCGGCGGCGTCTCTGCGCGTGCCGGTCCTCGGCCGGCTAGCTGCTGCGTTCTTCGTTGCGGCTCTGGTCGTGTCCGCCTTTGCGGTCGCCCCCGCGGGCGCCGTGATCTCGGGAGGCTTCGGCTTTCAACGGCGAACCGCCCCCACGATCAAAATTCTTCCACTCCAGTATCACGGAGGGCCGGTGCTGCATTCCTCGGACTCGTACGCGATCTACTGGGATCCGACCGGTACATACCGCGGCGACTGGAAGCGGCTCATCGACGGGTACCTTCATGGTGTTGGAGCCGCCAGTGGAACGCTCAGCGACGTTTTTGCGCTGAATGGGCAGTACGGCGACAGCGCGGGCCAGGCTGTCAATCAATCGACTTTCCGCGGCGCATATACCGACATGGATCCATATCCAACCACCGAAAACGGCGGCAACTGCACCGAACCGGCTGCGTTTTCCTGTATCACCGATCAGCAAATCCGGGTCGAGCTGCAGCATGTCATCAGCTCCGGCGCTCTGCCAGGCGCAACAGGGCCGGCCGTCTATTACATGCTTACCCCCCCGGGGGTGACCGTGTGTACGCACGTCAGTGGTGAAGGCGACTGCTCAGACTCGACCGCCGGGGAATCTGAACCTCCCAACGGCATCTGCGGTTATCACTCGGTAATCAATCCGAGCAGCAGCAACCCTGTCATCTATGCGGTGCAACCTTGGATAGCGGGATATGCCGGGCTGTTCATCGAATCCGAAGAACCGCTCAAAACCTCTGGGACCTCCCCGGACGTGCTTGCCTGCCAGGACAACAAGGGCTTGGAGGAGCCGAATCAGCTCACCGGTCTCAATCCATTCGGGAACTACGCCGAGGGTCTCGCGGATGTGATTGTCAACGATCTCAGCATCGAGCAGAGCAACATCGTTGTGGATCCCCTCCTCAACGGCTGGTATCAGACGACGACGAACGCCGAGCAGGGGGATATGTGTCGATGGAGCTTTGGTCCGCCCCCGAAATCACCCCCAACGCCAAACGAAGAAACACATGCGGCAAGCCTCTCTAACGAGACGATCAGTGGCGGTAGTTATTATCTCCAGTGGGCTTTCAACAGTATCGGATTGACATCGGGTAAAGGTTTTGCATGCTGGTCGGGAGACAGCCTCGAACCACATTTCACAGCGCCGAATCCCGTCAACACGGGCGATGTGGTGGGCTTCGACGCAACCGAGTCGGACATCACGCTGGAAGCCAAGATAAAAGGACTTCCGGCCGAAGAGCCCTACAAAGCCCTGGTCTACAGCTGGAACTTCGGAGATGGCACCGTTCTATCCGGACCTGATGACGCCAGCGAGTTTCACTCATATCAGTATGGAGGCGTCTATGACGTCACACTCACCGTGACCGATAGTGGCGGCAACAATGCCAGCTTCACCGAGCCGATCACAGTCCTCGGCCCGCCGGCGCCGTCCTCCGGCAGCTCATCCTTGGCCGGCTCGGGATCGAGCACTACGGGCGGCGCGGGCTCCTTGTCGGGCGTCGCCGCGCCCAAGCCGACGCTCCCCGCCCCCGTGGCCACCCAGGCTGTGCTGTCGCGCTCGCTGCCCAAGGTTCTGCGCGACGGTCTCGTCGTCCGCTACTCGGTCGACCAGCGGGTCACCGGCCACTTCGAGGTCCTGCTGGCTGCTTCCATCGCCCACCGCATCGGCCTGCATGGACCTCTTGCCACGGGCCTGCCCACCGGCACGCCTGCTCAGGTTGTGATCGCCAAAGCGCTGCTCGTGACGACTAAGGCCGGGCGCAACACGATCAAGATTCAGTTTGGCCGCGTCACCGCCAAGCGCCTGCGCCGCCTGCACAAGGTCCCACTGATGCTGCGGCTGATCCTGCGCAACGGCTCGGCTGGGTCTACGACGGTCCTCAGCAAGCTTACGCTGAGTCACTGAGCCCGGGCGCTTGCCGCAGACCCGGGCGGGCTCACGGGCGGGCTCACATGCCCGGGCTGTGTCATCCGCCCCGGTCGGGCGGTTCCCGCCGCTTGGCTTTCGCCCGGTCGCTGAACACGTACCGCCACAGCGCGAACAGCAGCAGGTATCCACCGACGAGCGACACCGCCGACACGACGGCGATCGCGGTCGTGTCGCCCCCGGATTCGCTGGTCGCTTCCCCGCCCAGCGCGAGCGGGATCGTGACGAAGGGGTTCGCCGCGAGCACGTCCAAGGTCGCAAGCATCTCCCGTCGCCTCCGGCGCGCCGCCCGCCGCCTACAACCCCGGCCAGTGGCGCGCGACGAACCCCGAGTTGTCGACGGACCCGACCTGCCAGCGCGACGCGTACACACCGCTGCGCCCGGCCGTGTTGTACATGACTCCGTCCACGTACATGTATGTGTGCCCCGCGTTTGCGTACACGGTGATGTACCGCCCCGGCCCCGGCGCGCCCCAGCTCTCCAGCGTGCCGGAGGTCTCCGGCGCGCTCAACAGCCCGCCGGCGGCCAGCGCGTAGCTGACCGAGCCCGAGCAGTCGTACGCGTTGTCTACGAACGAGGCGTGGCCCCCCCCAAATACGTAGGGGAAGTCGGCGATCGCATTGGCTCCCGCTACCACCTTCTGGATGACTTCCGGCACGCCCGTCGGGATCGGCAACGTGCCGTTGCCACCGATCGACTGGCCCCCGGAGACGGGCGTCAGCGCCTGGCGTTCGGTCCTGCGCGCGCTCTCCTGCGCCGCGTGCATCTGGTTGAGCTCCTTGCGCACTTCCGCGTCCGAGGGTGCGCCCGCCGCGACCGCCACTTCTCCCGCTTTGGCAGGAGTCGCCGCCGCCTTGTGGTGGATCGTGGCGGGGGCAGGGTAGCTCTTTGCTTCTTCGGGGTCCGCGATCTCGCCCGCGACGGCCCTCGCTCCCACCGCACCCGCCGCGCGCGCGCCCGCGGAGCCCGCGACGGCCGCGGCCACGTACGCGCCGCTCGCAACGCCCTTTGCGCCCGCCTTCGACCTATGCGCCCTGCCGCCCGCCGGGCCGCCCGCGCCCGCTTCGCCGCAACCGGCGAACGCGGCCACCGCCGCTAGGCAGCCCAGCGCGGCGAGCGTGTCTCGATGCGCTTTCATCCGTGTAGAGGCTAGCGAGAGCATCGGTCTCGCCGTGCCGCTACTCTGACCGGATGCACGACGACGCCACCGTCGTGGACGTCAATCGCGCGAGCGGGCAGGCGTCCGTGGACATACGCCCGCACATTCGCCTCCTGCACGGGATGCGCCGGCCTGCCAACTGGCTGCAGCTGGTCCGCTTCGGCTTCGTCGGCGGCCTCGGCTTCGTCGTCAACCTGGCGGTCTATGCGCTGTGTGTGCACACGCTGTCGATCGACTATCACGTCTCCGCCGTGCTCGCCTGGCTGGTGGCGGTTACCAACAACTTCGTGCTCAACCGCTACTGGACGTTCGCCGCGCGCGGCGGCAGCGCGCGGTTTCAGGCGATCCGCTTCTTCTTCGTCAGCCTCATCGCGTTTGCGTTCAGCTTCCTGCTGCTGACGGTGCTCGTCGAGGGTGTCGGTCTGCCCAAGGTACCCGCCCAGGCGCTCGCCGTCGCCGCGTCGATGCCGCTGAACTTCCTTGGCAACAAGCTTTGGAGCTTTCGTCACCGGGGCTGATCGCGCGGCACACGGCGCGGCGGTCGCGGGCTCTCGCCGGAGTCGGAGAGCCCGGTCGATCCGCTCTCGACAGGCGCCTATACTTCGACACTGCTACTAACCCCTCTCAGAGGATCTTGGTTCCTTGCAAGAGATGGTCATCTACGGCGTTAGCTTCGACATGGTCGGCAAGCAGCCGATCGTGCTGCTGAAGACCGCCGACGGCAACAAGTTCCTGCCGATCTGGATCGGCCATCCCGAGGCCGCCTCGATCCTGATGAAGCTGCAGGGCGCCGGCACCCCGCGGCCGATGACCCACGATCTGCTCGTCGACGTGCTCGGCGAGCTCGACGCCAGGTGTACCCAGGTCTCGGTCACGGAGCTGCGCGAGAACACGTTCTTCGCCTCGATCACCCTGTCCGTCAACGGCCGTGAGCTGGAGATCGACTCGCGCCCCAGCGACGCGATCGCCCTCGCCGTGCGCTCCGGCGCGCCGATCTTCGCTGCCGAGGACGTCATCGCCGAGTCGGCGATCGAGTTCGAGCACGATGTCGAGGAGTCCGAGGATGTGGTCGAGAAGTTCAAGGAGTTCCTCGACGAGGTAACCCCGGAGGACTTCGCCGCGGGAGAGGGCTCCTAGCGCCCGTCGCGCGTGAACGCGCTCGCCAAGATCCGCTCCACCAGCAGGTCGAGCCAGATCTCGGCCTCGTCAGCGGCCAGCGGCAGGAGGCTCGTTTCGGTCAGCCCCGGCACCACGTTCGTCTCCAGCACAGTCAACTCGCCGCTGTCCTCGTCGAGCATCAGGTCCACTCGCGCGACGCCGTGGCAGCCGAGCAGCTCGTACACCTGCAGCGCCAGCTCCTGTGCCCGCTCGCTCACGCCGGCGGGCAGCTCGGCGGGGCAGACGAAAGTCGTCATCCCGATCTCGTAGCGGGACTCGTAGTTGTAGAACTCGGTCTCCCGCGGGATCGCCTCGATCACGGGCAGCGCGATCGGCGGCTCGCCGGCTGCGGGCGCGTCGAGCACCGACACCGCGAGATCGCGTCCCTTTACGTAGCGCTCGAGCACGACCTTGCGGTCGTAGGACAGAGCCCCGACGATCGCCTCGGGCAGCTTATCGCTGGATTGCGCGAACTTCACCCCGAGCGCAGAGCCCTGGCTGGCGGGCTTGACGACCATCGGGAATCCCAGCTTCCGCTCGATATACGGCAGCGCCGCAACTACGCCGAAGTCTTTGACCGCGCTCTCCTTGAACGCGCTGAAGTCCGGCGTCGGAATGCCCGCCTCGCGCATCAGGTGCTTGGCCAGCGCCTTGTCGGTGCAGCGCATGCACGCCGCCGGGCCAGAGCCTGTGTAGGGAATGTCGATCGTCTCCAAGAGCTCCTGCACGGTCCCGTCCTCGCCGTCGCGGCCGTGCATCGCGATGAACGCCGCGTCGGGCTTGGCCTCCAGCAGCTGCGCCAATGTCTCAGCCCCCACGTCGATCGCGACGACCTCGTGGCCAAGCGCCCGCAGCGCCCGCTGCGCGCGTTCCCCGGAGCGCAGCGACACGGTGCGCTCCAGTGTCCACCCGCCCTTGAGCACGGCAACCCTCTTCGCGGTTGCGCTCATCGATTCTGCTGTCGTCTGCGGGCAGGTCCGGACTGCTCGCGACGAGGCAGCGCGACAATATCGGCGAGACTCACACGCTCGTCGGCGGCGTCTGTGCGCTTGGGCGCTGCGCGTGCTGGGGAAGCGTCCGTCCCCAGCAGGCTCACATCCTGGTCGATGAGCGACGCGATCCGCTGGATGCCCTCGCGGATGTCCGCGTCGGGCACGCCCGCGAAGTTCAGACGCATCGAGGTCGCGCCGCTGCGCCCGTCCATGTATGCGGAGCGGCCCGGCACGAACGCCACACCCTGGCTGCGCGCCATCAGGTCGGTCGTGTCCACGCCCTCGAGCGTCGCCCACACGAACAAGCCGCCCTGTGGCCGGGTCCAGCTCGCGCGTCCGCC
>Ga0070711_100001558_pt1 | contig 12633 bp, 15 predicted proteins | sample LARL53metaG_FD_65452 | JGI IMG/M metagenome (GOLD analysis project Ga0070711, IMG submission 65452) | Corn, switchgrass and miscanthus rhizosphere microbial communities from Kellogg Biological Station, Michigan, USA - LAR L5-3 metaG | ecosystem: Host-associated > Plants > Roots > Rhizosphere ... | reverse complement strand
CTTGCCGACCAGTATGCGCGCGCAACTCAGGCGCCTTGCGGGCCCGTGTCCTCGCTCGTAGCTTGACTTCCTCTCCGGTAGGCCACTCATCGGCTTGCAAGATCTGCTCACAATGGCGGAGGTGTTGAGTGAGGCGCTACTACTGGCTGCTAGGTTTTTTCGGCGCGGGATTGGTGGGCTTGTGGGCGTGCTCGCCGGTGGATTCAGTTACAATTTCGCACGCGCGACCAGCTCATCTGCAGTGCCCCGACTGCTCATACTGTCCCGACGGTTTTACGCAACTTCAATGCGAGGCCTATTGGGCGGCTGGCGGAATTGGATTGACTGACACGCTTCCCACATATCGAGCCATGACCGCAGCCGAGCTGGCGTTCGCCAGATACGCAGTCGGCCAGTTTATTACAAACACCACCACAACATATTGTGGTACCATTCAAAGCGCGCTTTACACGATGCTCGACCACGGCCAGATCTACATCGTAGATGCAGCGGCGATCGCCGCTACTCAGGGTTACTTTAACAATTGGGCAGAACGGTCAGCGCCGACGACTGGCCTGACGGATGGGATCATCGTGAACGAGTTGACCTTTATAGACTTTACATTGAATAATCCGAATGAGCTTGGACACGCGCTAACCCACGAATTGTTGCATCCGTACCTGGGCCTGATGAGTTCAGATAACGATCCGTATGGCGATGGCGGCAGTACAGTTGGCAGCTACATTGACAGCCAGGCCGACAATTGCCATTCGGCACCTTAGGAGGCGCCCTGTGAACTCACGTATTGCGCTATCAGTTGGTGCGCTGGCGATTCTCGTACTTTCAGCGGTTCCTTGCGGTGCACAGCAGCCGCGGTCGGAAGCGGGAGCCCTCGCGGCCGCCAGGGCGATAATCCATTCGGACAATGCACTAAATGGGTACGTGGAGGCTCAAGATTCCGCAGCCGTTCGCCGCGATTACATCCGCTGCGACGCCAATAACAATTGCGAGTTACTCGGGCACCAGCGCGTGCTCGTGGTTCGCGTTTTACACTTCAACGGCGACACGGCTGTGGTTGGACTCAGAGCGCACGTAATGGCGAATTCGCCGGCTGCTCGACGAGTGGACGGGACGCCACTTGCGAGCCGGCCATTTATCGACGTACGGCTTCTGCGTTGGACGTTCGTCTATGCAAATGGGGTTTGGACCAGGACTCAGGTTGGTGGCATAACAAGCTAAGTACGGCTACACCCCGGTACTCGACGTAGTGGTCGTTGCTGCCGTAGAGCCGGTGGCAAACTCCCCGCTCTCAAGAATCGTATCGGGGGCCTTTTGACGAACGCGGCCGCCGTCTGATCGGCTCTCCTGAGAACAGTTCCTCTTTCCGGAGACCCGCCATGAAGCTCCTCACCACGGAGCTGCGCGCGCAGTTCCCCAGACTTTACCAACAAGAGAACATCCCCGACCCGACCATCTACGCAAAGTTCTTCACACCGGACGCCAACTGGACGTCGTACGTCACCGAGGGCGATGCCGACGACAGCGATTCCCGCTTCTTTGGCTTCGTCGTCGGCTTGGAGAAGGAGTGGGGTTACTTCCACGGGATTGCTCCCTGCTGGGTCGTCGACATCGAGAATCGGCAGGTAGAGGTGTGGACGCCCGACGCACTCTTTCCGATGGTCGAGCGTGAGCGGCTCGTGTGGCGCCATCCGCACGCGAAAACCGAATGTGTCGTGGAACTCGCGGAGATTTTCAGGCCGATCTAGTCAGCCAGCGCAGCGCGCCGCCCTCAGTTCCTCCGGCCGTTGATCTTCAGCAGCAGCCGCAGGATCTCCAGGTACAACCAGACAAACGTCACCAGCACCCCAAAGGCGCCATACCACTCCAGGTACTGCGGCGAGCCGCGATTGACCGCCTGCTCGATCATGTCGAAATCCAGCAGGAACGACATCGACGCGATCCCCACCACCAGCAGCGAGAAGCCGATGCTCATCCAGCTGCTGCCCTGCATCAGCGGCGCCTGCACGCCAAAAAGCCCCAGCACGATCGAGAGCAGGTAGTACACCATGATCGCGAACGTGGCCCCGATCACCACCGCTCGCAACCGCTGAGTCACCCGTACTACGCGCGTCACGTAGAGCGCGAGCATCGTGAAGCCCGCCACCAGCGACAGGCCGAGGGCGGTGAGCGGGAGCCCGGCGTAGCGCGGCGTGGCGTTGATCAGCAGCGTGACGCCACCGAGGAGCACGCCTTCGACGATCGCGTACAGCGGCGCCGTCACCGGCGCCCACGTCGGCTTGAAGACCGTCGCCATCGCCATCGCGAATCCCACGAGGGCCGCGACCATGATCGCCGTGGGCATCGAGGGCCCCAGCGAACTCGAAGTCACCCAGATGCCGGCCGCCGAAATGGCGCAGAGCAGCATGAGGGCGCCGGTCTTGGTGACCGCGCCGGCGAGGGTCATCCGGCCTTCCGCCGGCAGGGCGGTGGCGTCGGTGAACGCCGTCCGCGCGAGGAATGGATTAGCCATCGAAACTCCGGGTGAACCGCGTCAGTTCGCGGTGGCGGTGAAGTTCACCGTCTTGGTGGTACTGCCGATCAGCGCGCTGCCGGTGATCATCACCGGGCCGGCAACGCCCGGCAGCGTGAGTTGCGTCTGCGCCGACCCGGTTGCATCGGTCCGCGACGAACCCAGCGTGAGGACCCCGGCGGTGGTGATCCAGGTGACCGTCACGCCGGGCACCGGATTGCTGAATTGGTCGGTGATCGAGACACCCAGCGGCTCCGAGAGCAGGGTGCCCTTCGGTCCGGACTGATTGTTCCCCGATCCTGTCATCGTCGCGGGGACATCTGCCATCGCGATTTCCTGGAAGCTGATCGGCGTTGCGATACCGGCAGCCGTCGCGGTCACCGTGACTGCGCCCACGTTGTGCGGCAAGGTCAGCGTGGTCAGGGCCTGTCCCTGCGCATCGGTCGCCACCGTGGTGACACCCAACGTTGCGCCGCCGGTGGCCGCAAACGTCACCGAGACACCCTGGACCGGCAGGGTGTCCGCGTCGGTGACCAGTACCTCGATCGGCCCGATCACCGTCCCCACCGTCGCGGTGATGCTGCCACCCGTGACCAGCGTAAGGTGCACCGGCGTGCCACCGGTATCGGAATTGTTCGACGAACAGGCAGCGATCCCCGCCGCCAGGATTAACGGCACCCAGCAAGCCACCGGAATCCTGCGGAAGAACTCTGTCGTAGGTGAGCGCATTGCGGTCCTCCTGATTGAGCCAGTCAAGAAACCTTGACGGGGGACGCCGACCGAAGCAAGTCTAGGTTCCACGCCAGACACCCGCAGGAGTTGTCATGTCGCCCATCGGTTCGAGAACCGTACGAGCCTGCCTGCTCCTTTGCCTCCCCGGGGCCCTCGCTCCCCTCGGCGCCCAGTCGGGCCGGGCAAAAACCTCCCCCGCCATCACCCTCGCCGACCTCCGTTCCCGCCTCTTCCTCATCGCCGATGACTCGATGATGGGGCGCGAAACCGGGTCGAAAGGCGACTACGAGACCGCCGATTACGTCGCAGCGGAGTTCAAGCGCCTGGGATTGACGCCCTCCGGAGAAAACGGCGGCTGGTTTCAGGCGGTTCCGTTCTGGCTCGCCTCACCAATTGGGCGGTCGCTCACCATATCCGACGGTCAGACACTGCGGCTGGGCGTGGACTACGTCTTGCCGGGGATCACTCGCCCGGCGCCCGCCGGCCCGCTCGACGTTGTATATGGGGGATCGGCGAACGACCCGGCCCACTGGATCGACGCTGCGCACGCGACTGGCAAGGTCGTCGTTCTCGACTTGCGCCCTGACACGGCGGGGAAGCGCGACGCGCCTCCGCTCACGCCGATTCTGCGCGCACCACAGTTCGCCGCCGCCGCCGCCGTCGCGGTGGTCCGGCTCGATGGGCTGTCGGCGGGCGCCGTTGCGAACATGAGCCGGTACACCCCGCGCCCCGATACCTCCCGGTTCGCAGGGGTTCCTGCGTTGCTGACGATCACTTCGCACGCCGCCGACCTCCTGCTCGGTGCGCCGGTGGCATCACTCCAGGCCGGCGCGACGGGACGGACCGTCCAGGGTGAGATCGCCACGAAGTGGAGCCCGACGCCCTACCCGGCGCGCAACGTGATCGGCGTGCTGCCCGGCCGCGACCCCAGGCTGCGCGGGGAGTACGTGTCGGTCACCGGCCACAACGATCACGTCGGCATCTGCATGTCGGCGGTGGACCATGATTCCATGCGCGCCTTTCTCCGGGTGCTGCGCCCGATGGGTGCCGATACCCGGACCTGGAATGAGACGCCGGAGGCCGATGGGCAGATCCGGGTGATCCTCGATTCGCTGCGGCGACTGCACCCGCCCCGTGCCGACTCGATCTGCAACGGAGCCGATGACGACGGCACCGGTACCGTGGCGATCCTGGAGCTGGCCGAAGCGTTTGCGAGCATGCCGATGGCGCAGCGGCCGCGCCGATCGCTGCTCTTCGTCTCGCACGTGGGTGAGGAACGCGGCCTGGTAGGCTCGGCGTGGTATACCGATCACGCTACTGTGCCGGTCGATTCGATTGTCGCCGAGATCGACGAGGACATGATCGGCCGCGGTGCCGCAACCGACCTGCCGAAGGGCGGGCCCGGATATCTCGAAGTGGTCGGCGCGCGCCGGCTGTCGAACGAGTTCGGGGACCTGCTCGAGGCCGCCAACGCCGCGCAGCCAGTGCCATTCGTCTTCAACTACGAGTTCGATGTACCGGGGCATCCGCTGCAGTACTACTGTCGTGCCGATCACTACAGCTACGCCCGCTATGGGATTCCCAGTGTGGCGTTCTCCCGCGGCGAGCATCTCGACTATCACCAGGTGACCGACGAGGCGCAGTACATCGACTATCCCGACATGCTGCGTGTCGTGAACATGGTCCACGACGCGGTGCTCAGGATCGCGAACCTGGACCACGCGCCGAAACTGGACAAGCCCAGGACAGATCCACACGCACGGTGCGTGCAGTAAAGCAGCTAGGGGCTAGGGACGCCGCAGAAGCAGGAAGTGAGAAGTAAGAAGTGAGAAGTAAGAAGGACGCCCGCCATCACCTTCTCACTTCTCACTTCTTACTTCTCACTTCTCACTTCTTACTTCTCCCTGCTTATTACATCGCTGTTTCGGTAAAGACGGCATTGGTTGCCGTGCCGGTCAGCGTCGCGGTGACGGTGACCGTTCCAGCAACGGCGGGCAGCTGCAACGCTGCCGTCGCCTGCCCGCTGGCGTCCGACGTTGACTGTGGCGTTCCGGCGAACGTGCCGCCCGTCGTTGTCCAGGTGATCGCCGCGTTCGACACCGGGTTGCCGAAGGCATCGGTCACCTTGACGACCAGCCCGCTGGCCAGCGCGGTGCCCGCCGTCGCCGACTGATTGTTGCCGCTGACGATCGCGACGTTGGCCGCCGGACCAGCGGTGGCGACAAAGCTGAAGATCGCCGGCGTGGTAACCCCGTTGACGGTGGCGGTGACGGTATCGGCTCCGGCGGTGGTGCCGAGCAGCGTCAGGCTGTCAGTCGCCTGGCCGTTGGCATCGGTGACGGCACTGGCGCTCTGGAGCGCCGCGCCGCCGCTCGCGGCGAACGTCACGGTGACGCCGCTCATTGGCGCGCCGTTCGAGCCGGTGACTTTCACGACCAGCGGCAGCGCGAGTCCGGTCCCGACGACGCCGGTCTGGGTATTCCCGCTGACGATGGCGATCACCGAGGGCGTGGCGGCCGTGGCGGTAAAGGCGAAGATGGCGGAGGTGGTTACGCCGCTCACCGATGCGGTGACGGTATCGCTGCCGACGGTACTGCCGAGCAGCGTGAGGCTGTCGGTGGCCTGACCGTTGGCATCAGTCGTGGCGCTCGCGCTCCGGAGGGTCGCACCGCCGCTGGCGGTGAAATTCACGACGACGCCACTCATCGCGGCACCGTTCTGATCGGTGACTTTCACCACCAGCGGCAGCGGAAGAGCGGTGCCGACGACGCCGGTCTGGGCGTTGCCGCTGATGATGGCGATGGCGGATGCCTTGGGGGTGACCGTGGTATTGTCGTCGTTGGAGGAACAGGCTGCGGCGAGAACCGCGCCGGTAATGATCATTGCAGGCAGGAAGCGGCGCATCCGTGCAGTCGTCGCGCGCGCAGTGGGGGAAACTGGCATGCTCATTCTCCTGGTTGGCCTCCGCACGTACCGGTCATGAGCGACCACACGCAGCGCGACTCGATCGCGCGCATGCCGGAGGATCAACCCTTATGACGAACGAGTGATGCGATATTGACAGCCGACCGGTGCGCAGTTGGGTAACGAAGTCCGGGCAGAAATACGCGTCGTCTTCGCGGTCGGACGCACTGCGTCACTCGCCGTCATGCCGGTGACATTGCTTTGTACGTCTCAATTCTCAAGTCGCGCCACGATCGGCGCTGCGTTGGCGGTGAACGTGAAAACGGCCGAACCCGCGACGCCGCTCGCGGTGGCCGTGACGGTACCGGTTCCGGCGACGCTGCCGAGCACGGTGAGACTGTCGCTCGCCCGTCCGTTCACGTCGGTCGTTGCCGATGCGCTGCGGAGCGTGGCCCCCGCGGTCGCGACGAAATTGACCGTGACGCCACTCATCCCGGTGCCGTATGCATCGGCAACGCGGACCACCAGCGGGAGCGCGAGCCCCGCACCGACGATCCCGACCTGGGCGTTACCACTCACGACGGCGATTCCCGACGCCGTCGTGGTTCCCGTGGGACTGCCGTAGGAAGAGCAGCCGGCCAGGATCGCTGCGGCCATCAGGGCGCCGGGCAGCAGGCTGAGCCGACGCGCGGCGCTTGCACCCGGTTGAGGGGACGATGACATGGCTCGTTCTCCTTCGTTGGCCTCCGCGCCAGCCGCGGTGTGGGCGACCGAGCGGTCGCGACGAGATCGCGCGCATGGCCGGAGGATTGTCTGGATGACGAATGATCCGACTGGGGAGGACATCGGGCCCGGCAACCGCGTGCCGCCGGCGACGAAGGCGTGAATGCCGCGGATGAACGGCGTGGACCCGGCGCTGTACTACCCGCTACCTGCTCCACTCCTTGCTGATAATGAGTTCTGCAACCACGTCCTCGCTGGTGCGATTGGCGGCCTCGGCGGCAAAGTTGGTCATCACCCGGTGCCGGAGCACCGCGCTCGCCACGCTGCGAATGTCGTCCAGGTCCGCTTGCGGCCGCCCGTCCATGGCGGCGCGCGCCTTGGCGCCGAGGACGAGATACTGGGATGCCCGCGGTCCGGCACCCCATTCCACGAACTCACGAATCAGCGCCGGCGCCTCGGGCTCGTTGGGGCGGGTCATCCGCGCCAGCATCACCGCGGCCGCGATCAGCGACTGCGAAACGGGAATCCGCCGGACGAGCGACTGCATCGCGGCCAGCGACGTGGCATCAAGCACGGGATGCACCGTTGCCAGCCGCATGCCGGTCGTCTGGGTGACGATGGTCTCCTCTTCGATCCGCGAGGGATATCCGAGTCGCAACTCCAGCATGAAGCGATCCAGCTGCGCCTCCGGAAGGGGATAGGTCCCTTCCTGCTCGATCGGATTCTGCGTGGCGAGGACGAAGAACGGACTCGGCAGCTGATAGGTCTGTCCCGCAACCGTCACATGATGCTCCTGCATCGCCTGCAACAGCGCGGCCTGGGTCTTGGGCGGCGTGCGGTTGATCTCGTCGGCAAGCACCACCTGTGCGAAGATCGGCCCCCGCACGAACCGGAACGACCGCTTCCCGGTCGCGAGGTCCTCCTCCACCAGCTCGGTCCCGGTGATGTCGCCCGGCATCAGGTCGGGGGTGAACTGCACCCGGTTGAACGACAGGTGCAGCGCCTCGGCCACCGTGGATACCAGGAGGGTCTTGGCCAGGCCTGGAACACCCACCAGGAGGGCATGCCCGCCACCCAGCAACGCCGTCAGCACGCCGTCCACTGCGTCCCGTTGCCCGACAATCCGCTCGGCAACCTGCGTTCGCAGGGTCCCGACCGCGCTGGCGAGATGTTCGAGCTGCTCGACGTCGGTCATCGGCGGTGCGGTCATCTCGGCCTGGAGGTGAGGGGTGAGCGGCGAGAGGTGCGACGTAAGAGGGGACAATTATTGGGCGAAACGCTTCTGGAAGCTAGTCTTACGGGCCGGTCTCTCTCACCTCTTACGTCTCACCGCGCACTGGGGTTTTTGCCTTGCGTAATATTTCACAAAGTCCTAGTTTTCGCGGGTGAATCGGCCCGGGGACGACACTTCAAGGTCGATGGGCGAAGGCTACGCCCTCCTCTCCGTGGGGATCACCTTCGCGCTCACGGTTGCCGGTTTTGTGCTCCTGGGAGTGTGGCTCGACCGGAGGCTGCACACGACCCCGCTGTGCATAGTTGCGGGCGCGCTGGTCGGGGTGGCGCTGGGCGGATTCTGGCTCTACCAGCGGGTGATACGGCAGTCGCGGCAGGATGACTCAGCGAGGTGAACAGCGCCGCCGGCTCGTTTGGGGCGCTGTTTGTGCGATGGCGGTCAGTGGTGCAGCGCTCGCGATCTGGGGTGTGCATGGCGTGATCGGTGCGGCGACGTTCGCCGCCGTGGCCACCGGCCTGCAATTGCTGGCCGCGCAGCTGATGGCGCGCACCGGGAAGCCGGCCGCGCTTGATCACCTGACGGTGTACGTGATCGGCGTTTTTCTGCGGTTGCTGGGCGTGGTGCTGTTCGGGGTCGCAGTGGCTCTCGACCGTGCGATCTTCGCGCCGTGGCCGAGCGCGCTGGGATACCTGGGAACGATCCTGCCGTTGCTCTATCTGGAGACGAAACTGGGACGATGATGCAGAGTCCGGGGCAGGAATTCAACATCGGCGAGATGATCTTCCACCACACGGGAGACGCTCACGAGCTCGATTTTCAGCCGATCGGCACGATCGAGCTGCCGCGATTCGCGCCGATTCATGTCGGGTCGTTGTCGATCGACCTGTCACCGACCAAGCACGTGGTGTTCATCGTGCTGGCTGCGGTGATCGTGTTCACGATGCTCAAGACCGCGGCCCATGGGGTACGCAAGGCGCAGCGGCTCGGACAGGCACCCCACGGCTATTCCGGTGCGATGGAGGCCCTGGTACTCTGGGTGCGGCACGACATCGCCATCGACAGTATCGGCCACGAAGAGGGACCGCGTTACGCGCCCCTGATCATGACGTTCTTCTTCTTCATCCTCGTCTGCAACCTGCTCGGCCTCTTTCCGTGGGGATCGACGCCCACCGGCAACCTGGCGGTGACGGGTGCGCTGGGGATCATCGCCTTTATCGTGATTGAAATAGGCGGCATGAAAAAACTGGGCTTCAAGGGATACATGGGGACGATCTTCCCGCACATCGACGGCCTGCCGCCCGCCGGTGCGATGGCGCTGTCGATCTTCATGGCGCCGATCGAGATCCTGTCGAAGTTCGTCAAGCCGTTCGCCTTCATGGTCCGTCTATTCGGGAACATGAGCGCGGGACATTTCGTGATTCTCACCATGTTCGGCATCGTGTTCCTGTTCGGACACTTCGGACTGGTGAGCTGGGCCCTTGGCGGCACGGCGGCCCTGATCGTGCTGGCGGTCATGCTGCTCGAACTGCTGGTGGCGTGCCTGCAGGCGTATGTGTTTGCGCTGCTCTGCGCGGTGTTTATCGGGTTGATGCAGGAGACGCATTGAAGAGTGAGTCGTGAGTCGTGAGGATGGCGACGCCTGCATCTCAGGCCGATGCCGACCCTACATTCCTCACGACTCACGACTCACGACTCACGACTAGTCCACCGTCCCCTCGCGCATCCCGCGGTGACGGAACACGACAGCGAATCACGCTGTCCCTGGAGGTTGGGCTCCGGCCCATCGACCTCCACCGAAGGGTCCCCGTTATGGAAGAGACGGGCCGCCCGACGAGCGATGCGAACCACAATCGATCTTCCATTGCAACGGAATGACTGACATGCTGCTCCCCATGCTTCTCCAGGACCAGGCCGCCGCGACGGCTTCCTACGGCCAGCTCGGCGCCGGTATCGGCCTCGGCCTCGCCGCGATCGGTGCCGGTATCGGCATCGGCCTCATCGGCGGCAACGTCGCCAGCGGTATCGCACGGCAGCCGGAGGCCACGACCGCGATCCGCGGCGCCGGAATCCTGTTCGCCGCGCTGGTGGAAGGAACGGCGATCATCGCGCTGGTATTCGCCCTGCTGTTCAAGTTCGTCAAGTGACCTGCACCGGAGCCGCACGATGAACAATCTGCCGGCGCCATTTCAGCCGACGCTTGGCCTCTTCATCTGGACGATCGTTGTCTTCGTCCTGCTGCTGATCGTGCTGAGCAAGTACGTCTTCCCGCCGCTGGTGCAGATGACCGCGGACCGTGAAGCGGCGATCAAGCAGCAGCTCGCCGACGCGGAACGGATGCACGCCGATTCGGCCGCGGCACTGGAGGAGCAGCGCCAGCTGCTCGCCAGCGCCCGCGGCGAAGCCACGGCGATCGTGGCGGAAGCCCGCCAGGCGGCGGATCGCGAGCGCGCCGCCGCGGTCGAGAAGACGCGCCAGGAGCAGGAAGACCTGCTCCACCGGGCGCGGCGCGAGATCGACGCCGAGCGCGAGCGGGCGGTGGCGGCAATCCGTCGCGAGGCGGTGGACCTGGCCATCTCGGCGGCCGGGAAAGTCGTCGGGGCCCGCCTCGATGCGGCGGCCGACCGGAAAATCGTCGAGGAGTATATCGAATCGATTGGCAGCGGAACACGCGGATGAGGGACGTCACGATCGCCCGGAACTACGCGGAAACGCTGGTCGCTCTTGCTGGCCAGCACGACGCGCTGGAGAAGTGGGGCAGCAGGCTGGACATCACCGCGGCGGCGATGAGCAACGCGACGGTCGAAGCGGTGCTGATGTCGCCGCGGGTGGCCCGCGAGAAGAAGATCGCGTTGATGACCGAGGCGCTGCAGGACTACCCGCGGCCATTTTCCCTGTTCATCGCGGCGGTGATCCGCCGCGGCCGGCAGCAGCTCCTCGGGCAGATCGCCGACGAGTACCATCGCCTGGTGGACGTGAAACTGAACCGGGTGCGTGCTGGAGTCACCGTGGCGCGGGACGTGGACGCGCTCGCGCGCCAGGTGATCGTGGAACGGTTGTCGAAGGCAATTGGCAAGAACGTAATTGCCGGATTCACGATTGACCCCGAACTGTTCGGCGGGGTGATCGTCCGCATCGGCGACCGGATTTACGACGGATCGGTGCGCAAGCGCCTGGGAGCATTGCGGCAGAAGTTGCTGACGGCGTAAGTCGTGGCGCAAAGCGGGGTGGTGGCGCGCGTGTCGAGCGCGTCGAGCGTGTCGAGAGTGTCACGCGCGTCGCTCGTGGCTAAAGCCACGGCTCGGCTGATGTCGCTAAAGCGACGTGGGATGCGTTGCAAGGGTACGGCTTCCGGGGCGATGGGGTTCAGTATCGGACCATGCGGCATCGCTTGTTCATGCACGTCGTCTGGACGACCCGGAACCGTCAGGCTTTGGTCGACCTGCAGGCGGCCGAGTTCCTGGCCGAACATCTTCCGGTGATCGCACGACAGGAGCGTGCCCGTCTGATTCAGGCGGGTATAGTCTCCACGCACGTCCATGTCCTATTGCGCATTCATCCATCGACCGAGCTGTCTCGTCTGCTGCAGCGGATGAAAGGCGGTACGGCGATGGCCTTGAACCGGCTGCGAGGGCCTTCAACGCCAGCAGTGCGCTGGGCGAAGGGCTCCAACATCGAGAGCGTGGGTGTTCGTGCGTTGAGCGATGTCCTACGCTATATCCGCGACCAGCATCGTCACCATCCCGGCGATGCGATCGCGGGCTGGCCGAGGAACCCGTCGCTTTAGCGACCTCAGCCGAGCCGCGGCTTTAGCCGCGAGCGCCCGCGAGCGCCCGCGAGCGCCTGCGCTGCACCGCGAACTCGCCGCCCTACACCACTAGCTTTCGGCCATGTTTCCCATCCTCGCCCTGCTGACCCTGCAGCAGCCGACTACCCCCGCGCCAGCCCAGGTTCCCACGCCCTACTGGCAGCAGCGGGTCGTCTATCAGATCAACGCCCGGCTCGATGAGCCGACCTACACCCTCTCGGGCGACGAGTCGGTCAAGTACATCAACCACTCGCCCGACACGCTCCGGACCATCTCGTTTCACCTCTATCTCAACGCCTTCCGGCCCGGGTCGCGCTGGAGCGACGCCGACAGCGCCGAGGGGCGCCGGAGGTTCAACGACCTCAAGGATCCGAACTACGGCTTCAATCACGTCAGGAACGTGAAGGTCGATGGCGCGGCAGTGGAACCCTTCTGGCCGTTCGGACGCGACTCGACCGTGGTGCGCTTCACGTTGCCGCGGGTGCTCCCCCCCGGCGATTCGCTCGACGTCACGATGGACTGGGACGCGCGCCCGTCGATTCCGCCGCGCCGGCAGGGACGTCGCGGGCGGTCGTACGATTTCGCGCAGTGGTACCCCAAGGTGGTGGTGTACGACAAGTACGGCTGGGAAGAGCACGCCTTGTACCCGGCGGGCGAGTTCTACGGCGAGTTCGGGGATTTCTTCGTCAAGCTCGATGTGCCGAAGGACCAGGTCGTGGGGGCGAC
>Ga0070711_100001555_pt1 | contig 12639 bp, 10 predicted proteins | sample LARL53metaG_FD_65452 | JGI IMG/M metagenome (GOLD analysis project Ga0070711, IMG submission 65452) | Corn, switchgrass and miscanthus rhizosphere microbial communities from Kellogg Biological Station, Michigan, USA - LAR L5-3 metaG | ecosystem: Host-associated > Plants > Roots > Rhizosphere ... | reverse complement strand
AGAACCTCGAACATGCGCTGCACGGCGAAGTGCAGACGGTCGTGGTCGTCACGAGCTGCGCGCGCAAGCACGGGGAAGGCGGCGCTGACCGCAAGGCCGGCGACGCTGGCGGCCACAACGAAGACTCTGAACGATGCCGCAAACAGGCCGTTCTGCTCGCCGGTGGTCGTCAGCGAGGTGATGATCTGCGTTGCGAACACGTACATCGCGCCGACGCTCGTGGCCAGCGAGAACGTCAACGTGTCGCGCAGCAGCGTTACCCAGGCCCGTGGTCTCACGGCCGGACGGATCGGCATGTGCCTGCGAGTCATCAGCGCCGTTACCCCGAGCATCGCCAGCCCGGCGGGCACCGTCGCGGCCAGCAGGGGCAGGAGCCCGGCGCCAAGCTGCACCAGGACCACGAGCAGGCCGACCCAGATCGCCAGTCGCAGCAGTTCCAGGCCGGTGGTCCGTCCCAGCTGCAGCATCGTGAACATGGGAACAGCGACAGTCACCTGTACCGAGGCGAGAGCCAGCCCGATCCCGGCGAGGGCCGTCCCGACGATTCGTTCCGCGTCATAGCCGGCTGCGATCGCAAAGCAGGTCGCCAGCCCAACCGCGACCACGCTGATCGCGATCCTCAGCCCGAGCAGGTTGCGCATCAGGTGCTCGCGGTCGGCGCCCGCGCGCGTCGCATATTCGCGCGTCGCGAGACCGCTCATGCCCAGGTCCGTCAGCGTCGTGGCGACCGTCACGATCGAGATCACGGTCGTATACTGGCCGAACAGCGTCACGCCGAGATAGCGCGTCAGCAGCACGGCCGAGCCGACCGCTAGGACGGTGCCGGCCACGTAGCCGAGGACTCTCAACACTGCGCCACGGATGACCAGGCCCCCAGCGGCGGCGGTATCGAGAACGTCGCCCGCGGGCCGGGGCGTATCGACCGACGGGTTGTTGCTTAGTTGGACCATGCGGCTAAACGTAGATGATGAGGGGTCTGGCAGATGCGCCATGTGCGCCGTCATGGTGCACGTTTGATCTGCAACCTCATCACCCATGCGGGTTACGGCCGGCCTAACCTTGGGACTGGCGCTCGACATCAGTGCCCGCGGCGGCGCGTGGCAACTGTCGCCGGAGCACGAGGAGTTCGCTATCGGCCCCCATCGTCCACGCACAGTGCGTCGAACCGCGATCTCCAACGTGCGAACAGGAGCTGCTCTGATTGACCTTCGCCGTTCATCGACTGCCGCAGGATGCGGAGGGCGCTATTGACCTGAGCCTCACGCGTCGGCTTGCCCCCGCTCGGCCGGTGGGCCTTCACCACGACATTTGGAAGCAGGCGACGCCTATCGGAGAATGTGCTGGATGTCGAGATACGCGTAAACCCAAGCTCGCCGAGGACGTAGCGGAACCGATTTGCTGACCATCCGTCCCTGTGCTGAGCCCACGGGGCCTCCTGAGAGCCGAAGATGTGGCGGAGGATAACGCCCTGATCGCCGACGGGCCGACCAGTAAAATTGGCGATGCATCCCTCAAAATCCGGCGTCTCAACAGTTATATGACCACCTGGCCGGAGCCAGTGATACCAGCGTATTAGAAGGGCCAGCGCCTCCGCGCGCTCGAAATGCTCGAAGAGGTGGTGGAGTCGGATCTCGGCAAGGGTCTCCGGAGGGCAACTGACTCTTGTCGCATCGCTCTCGAGATCCGGCCGACTCGTGCCGGTGGCGACGCCATCCTTGGGAGGAAGGTCCACGTTAAGATAGCCCCGAAGGTACATGTCACCACATCCGAGATGGACGCGCCCGCGCTTCGGGGGCCGCAGGCGGATGTTTCCCTGTTCGTCGTACCCCGGGTCCGCCGGCGATGAGGGCCACGCGCGGCCGAGGAGTCTGCTTCCCATCGTGAGATTCATCGCCCGAAGGCTAGCTGTCTGGCGTCGGAGGCGCTGGCAGCACCCTGAGGTTGCAGTTGTAAGCAGATGCCCTACGCCGCGAGCAGCGCGTACGCGTAGAGTGCTTGCTTCATGTGCATCCTGTATGTCGCCATGCGGCACGAATACGACGATCCGAGTCGTGGTCTGTCGTTCGAGGAGAACAACTTCCGCAGCTCGCTCGAAGGCATGGGGCACAAGCTAACCACGTTCGACTTCATGGAGAGAGCCAGGCGCGACGGTTTAGCGCGGATGCGCAGCGACCTGATTGCGCTGGCCGCCGAGACCAAGCCCGAGCTTGCGTTCTTTGTGCTCTTCACCGACCAGCTCGACACCCCGACCATCGAAGCGGTCGGCCAAGCGGGTGGCTGCCCCACGGTCAGCTGGTTTGCCGACGACCATTGGCGCTTCGAGAACTTCACCCGGCACATGGCGCCGGCGTTCGATCTCGCGGTGACTACCGATCCCGATTCGTTGCCCAAGTATCGGCTGCTGGCGAATACGCGCGTGCATCTCTCACAGTGGGCCTGCAACCGCTATGCCTACGGCAGGGTCACGACCGAGCTCAAGCACGATGTGACGTTCGTCGGTCAGCCGCACGGCGATCGCAGGCAGACTGTGGCGAAGCTCACGGATGCCGGGCTTCCGGTCGAGTGCTGGGGTTTTGGCTGGCCCTCGGGACAGCTGGAGCACGAGCAGATGGTCGATGTCTTCGCCTCCAGTCGGATCAATCTGAGTCTCTCCAACTCTTCGGAGGCGCCTGGACTGAAGGCGCGGGTGCGGCGACTGCTGCATTTCCATCCGCCCCCTCCGCGCCCACCTCAGATTAAGGGTCGCAACTTCGAGGTGCCGGGCTGTGGCGGTTTTCTTCTGACTGAGCGCGTGCCTCATCTGGAGGGCTACTTCGAGCTCGACCGGGAGGTCGCGGTGTTTGACACGGCGGACGATCTGGTGGACAAGGTGTGCTACTGGTTGGAGCACGATGACGAGCGACAACAGATTGCCGAGGCTGGGTACCGCCGCGTGATGTCAGAGCACACATACGACCACAGGTTCGCGGCAATCTTTGCGGAGTTGGGACTAGCGGCCAGCTCCCCGACTCACACGTGATCGCCCTCCGCCCGCTCTGTTCTGCCGGCGCACACGGAGTCCCGCCCAAACCTCTGCGGCCAGCACGTGCCCGACGGCGACGGAGGACCTCAATGCCACTTTGATGCCTGCGAGACAGACGGGAGCACGCAGCGCATGCTTCCAGACAAGGCGTGTGACGCCCAACTGAATACGCGCGCGGTCGAGGCTAAGCCGGTCGTCCGACGCATCCTCGTAGCGCACCAAAACCTCTCCGAGGATGAGAAACCGAGCCCCGCGCCCGGCGAGCTCCAGCCAGATGGCGTAGTCCTCGGGTTCCTTCACCCGGATGTCGGTTGGAAACCCGCCGACCGAGAGCAATCGTTCACGCCGGACAAGAGCTGAGGACATGACGATCGGGTTTGCCTTCAGCAGATCCAGACGTTTGGGGCGCCAGATCGACGCATCCGTAAAGTAGATGCTGCCGTCGCTGCGCAACGCGTTGGTGGCTATGACGTCCGCAGCCTCCGTCGCCAGGGCGACTCGCTGTGCCGCCAGCTTGCCCGGAAGCCATTCGTCGTCGTCGTCGAGAAACGCGATCCAGTCACCACGTGCATGCTCGATGCCGAGGTTGCGTGTGATGGCCGGGGTGCCACTGTTGCGGGACGTGCGCAGGTACCGGACGCGCTCGTCGCGCCGCTCCCAGTCGCGCATACGTGCCTCGGTCTCGTCGGTAGAGCCGTTATCGCAAACGAGCACCTCTAGCGGAGACTCGGTCTGGGCGAGGGTGGAGCGCAGCGCCCGTTCGCACGCGTCGGGGCGCTCGAATGTGGAGATGACGACGCTGATCGCGTCGCTGCCAAATGGAGCCAGGTCCGAGAGTCTAGATGGTCGCTTCCGTGATCCCGCCACAGTCATATCCAAGACATCTAATCGCTTTGGAGTTCCCTGAGCATCTACGATGCTGCATCATGGTCGGAGAAACGATTCGCGGAGCGTGGCAATCCATTCAGGCGCGCCGACAGTTGGCACAGGTGCAGCGAATGAGACGCCGCCGTTTGCGGTTCTACGGCAGCTTCATCGGCAGTGGCGATTTGGTCTTTGACGTCGGCGCGAATATGGGCGAGCGAAGTGAGGACTTCTTGGCGCTCGGTGCCACCGTGGTGGCAGTCGAGCCACAGGCGGAGTGCATCAGGCGTCTGCGCAGTCAGTGGGAGGACGAGCCACGGTTCGCGTTGTTCGAGGGTGCCTGCGCCGAGGAGGAGGGAGATCGCGAGCTGTTCGTATCGGACGCTCACACACTCTCAAGCATGTCGTCCGACTGGATCGATGCGGTCCGCGAAAGCGGCCGATTCAGCGACTACCTATGGAATGAGACTCGCGTCGTGGCCACCACCACGCTGGATGCACTGATCGCGGAGCACGGCACTCCTGTCTTCCTGAAGATCGACGTGGAGGGCTTCGAGTACGGAGTCCTCTCGGGTCTGAGTCAACCGGTGGGCTGTGCATCGATCGAGTGGGCCTCTGAGTCGCTGCCGGCCGCGACGCGCTGCATCGATCATCTGAGTGATCTGGGGATGGATGAGTTCAACGTCTCGCTCGGAGAGTCTATGTCGTATGCGCTGCCCCGATGGGTCGACGCCGTAGAGGCCGTCGCATTTCTGAGCCGCACCACGAAAAAGCTCGCGTGGGGCGACGTGTATGCAAGGAAGCCCGAACGCGCCGGCGACTCTTTATGACGCCTCGGCAGAGTCGTGCGGACTCCCGCCACGACGGCGCCGACTCGCGCGTGCTGCGTTGAACGCGGGGATGATGATGAGAACGGGATCTGGCGACATGGCGCCTGCGCGAGGAAAAGCTCAGTGCAGACCAGCGGATACCGACCACGATCATCCAGGCGCGACTCTCTTGTCCCCGGCTTGGTCCTTTGCGTGATCAGCGCCGCAGGTAGCCGCGGGCGCGGTAATAGGCTCGCCGCGCGGACGCCGTCCAGCGCATCAGCCGACTCCCGTGTAGGGTGTGAAGCGCTTGCTGCGCTGTGGCTAGTCGCTCGGATAGAGCCGCCGCTTGTGCCTGGTGGGCCTCGCACGCTTCGCCCAGCGCCTGGATCTGGTCCTTGGCGCTCGCGAGCTCCCGCTCTCGTTGCATGAGATCCCACTGGCACTGCTCGAGCTCGAGTGGCGCTTGCAGTGTTCTTTGAAAGAGCTTGAGGGCATGGGCGCTGTCGGGACGTGTACGCGGTAACGTACCCTCACGCAATGTGCTCATGAACCTAGCCAGGCGATCGTCGAGCACGACGCTCCCGTCGTGCAGCCCACGCTCCATGCTTTCTTCGTCCAGCGTCCGCCCGCAGAAGTAGGCGGGCAGCTCGCCGGAGCGGTACATCTCCAAGAGAAGCATATTGTCGCGCCCGACCTCCGGTGAATCGGGCCCGAGCCTTTCGTAGCCCAAACCAGTCTGAAGCACCTTGCGCTCGAACTGCTCAAAGCTGCGCATAGGAAAGTGGAGGATCTCGATCAACTCCCCGGCGGGGACCATGCGCAGACCATCCACAAAGAGCGAGTGGTTGCCTGGCGCCACTCTCACGTCTCTGCGCGGCCTGTGTGCGACCTTGGGTTGGGCTGGCAACCCGTAAAGATCCAGCGATGCGCTCTCGCGGTACAGCAGGCGGGTATAAAACTCACCCGAGTTATCGGTGAGTGGCAGGAAATGTCGGAGTTGTACCGTGATCTGGCCGAACTCGTCCGGGACTGACGCGAACACGTCGCGCAAGCTCCCCGCGAGGGGCCACCAGAACTCGTCGGCGTCGCTGTTGATCACCCAGTCTGCCGAGTATCGCTCCGCGGCGATCTGCACCATGCGGTTCACACGCTCGCTCTGGCGGTGGCCCTCCCGGTCGTCGCGGATGACCTGTGCGACGCCCTCACGCTCGTATCGAGCCAGGATCTCACTCGTGCCGTCGTCGGAGCCGTGGTCGGTGACGAGCACGAAGTCGACTCCCTGAGCCAGGTGGTAGTCGATGTTCGCCTCGATGATATCCGCCTCATTGCGGACGACGAGGGTCATCGCCAGCTTCATGCGCGCATCCGTTGTGCACCGCGACGACTTGACATGGGGAACGTGCCACGGTTCACGCCGGACACGGTAACGAAATGCAAAGGCCGGACGCGTGATCCCGGCCCCCTGCGCCCATTGAGCTCATCCCAGCGGCGCGATCCAGTGCTCTGCGCCAGGGATGTCGTCAGGATGGGCGCGCATCACCGCCTCGATTGCGTCGGCCAGCGCCCCGATGGCGTCGCGGCTGCGGGTTGCCGGAAGGAGAATCAGACCGGCGTGATCGCGACCGTCTGCGATGCGCTCAGCCGCGAGCGGTCGGAAGTCCTTGACGTTGTTTGTCACTACCGCTCGCTTCTCGCGCGATGCCGTCTCCCTAACCTCGTGGTCGGGGGCCTGCGGCAGGTCGGCGCGCTCCACGACCGCTTGCGCGTTTAGGCCGCGCTCACGCAACAGGTGCGCTATCTGACCGGAGAGCTGCTCGTCGAGCAGCACCTTCACGAAGCGAGCGCTCTCTGTCCAGCCTCCCAGGCCGCGTAGCCGCGCTCCCACTCGGCCCGGTTGAGCTCGATCTGCCCGTCGATCTCCTCCCGGTAGGCGCCGTAGTAGCTGATAGCCGCCTCCACCAGACCCAGCGGTATCTCCAGGTAGGAGGCCGTCGCGGCGAGATCGTTCTCGTTCTCGCGAGCAGTCGTGACAACCTCCCACACGTCAAGCCCGCTGCCAACCAGCGCGGCGCGACGGCCGCTCGGGCCGTCGGCGAAGCGCACCAGCGGATGATCCTCGTGCCGCAGGCCCTCGTCTACGTACCGTTGCGCGAGCGTCCTTGGTGCAATTCCCGCTCGTCGCGCGTGTCCCCGCAGACGATCGCCCACTCCGGTTTGCAAGCGCAGCGTGAAGTGGTCACTCATGCTCTCGATCGTATCACACTGTGTCACTTTGTGGCACGCGTGTGTAGTCCAGGTCGTGCTGCTTCTTGTATAAGAACTGTCGTTTGCTCAGCGGACAAGCGGCAGACCGGCCGCGGGCAAAGACCGGTCTGCACGGCCACTGTTCGCGGCCATCCATCGTTTCGACACGTGGTTCAGGAGGTCAGCTCGCCGGCGCCGATCGTGGCCAGCGAGGGCGTGCCGCGCTGATGGGCGACCACATCCTGGATGATGTCTTCCAGCGAGCGGATCGGGCGCCAGCCGACGAGCGCCTGCACCTTGCTGGTATCGGGCACGCGCCGGTACATGTCCTCGAAGCCTTCGCCGTAGGCCTCGTCGTAGGGGATCAGGGCGACATCGGAGTCCGAGCCCGTCACTTCGATGATCCGCCGAGCAAGGTCTAGGATCGAGATCTCAGCGGTCGCACCGACGTTTAACACGTTCCCGTAGGCGCGCTCCTCGCCCGCCACGCCGAACAGGGCCTGGACGACGTCGGCGACGTGGCAGAAGCAGCGGGTCTGCCGGCCGTCGCCGTAGACGGTCAGCGGCTCGCCGGCGAGCGCCTGGCCCACGAGCCTCGGCACGACCATGCCGTAGTTTCCGGTCTGGCGTGGCCCCACCGTGTTGAACAGGCGCACGACCGTGGTCGGCAGGGCTTGCTCCCGCCAATAGGCCATTGCCAGGAACTCGTCGATCGCCTTCGAGCAGGCGTACGCCCAGCGGCCCTTGTCGGTGGCGCCCATCTGCATGTCCCCGTCCTCCCTGTACGGCAGGGCATCGCTCTTACCGTACACCTCGCTCGTGGAGGCGATCAGCACGGGCTTCTTCTTCTTGTTGGCGTGCTTAAGCACGACCTCGGTGCAGTGCACGTTCGTCTCGATGGCGCGCACGGGACTCTCGACGACGAGCGCGACGCCCACTGCGGCGGCTAGGTGCACCACGAGGTCCGCCTCGTCGACCAGCTCGGCGACCACGGCGTGGTTCTCGGCGGAGTCGATCGTGTACTCAAAGCGAGGGCTGTGCCTGAGGTGGCGGATGTTCTCGATCCCACCGGTGGAGAGGTCGTCCAGCACGTGCACTGTGTCACCCTGCTCGATCAGCAGATCGCTCAGGTGAGAACCGATGAAGCCCGCCCCGCCGGTGATCAGGAACCGCATGGGGTCTTCACGCCGAGGGAACGGATCGGCGGCTTCGTCGCATGAGGGCTCCCCCGAACCCGCCGAGGATGAGGATGGCGGCCCCTCCTCCAAGGAGCGTCAGCAGCGAGCCGTCGCCTCCTGGGGAGGCCTGCGATCTAACCGAGCTCAGCACGTTGGGAGGGATGGTGACTCCCGTTCCGGACGGGTTCGTCGAGGAGGCGTTCGAAACCCCATGCTGCCCATGGGAGCCGTTGGTGGGGGATCCGGGATGGGATGATCCTCCCGACCCGGGGGGGTGGATGCCGGCGCCGAACGGAGCGCTTGCGGAGGAGCCTTCGTGGCCGGCGGGGCCTGCTCCGGTGTGCCTCGCCTGATTCAGGGGCAGCGTGTACTCCTTGGCCGCAGGCGTGCCCGGATCGGGGTGCACGCCAGGTTCCAGGCCGGTGGCGGCTTGAACGGGAGCCACAGGACAGCTGACAGTGAGCGCCGCGAGGGCTCCAGCCACGGACACACCGAGGGCACGCACGCAGCGGAAGATACCGATTCGTCTAGCGGAAAGCGTTTGCCGGATAGGCGGACAGTTCCATAAGTGTGGGATTTTGGGGGTTGAGCCGATGGGCGCGCGTGTAGTCGTGCCCAGCCGTCCGCAGCCTGCGCTCGCGCACAGCAACATCGCCAAGCAGGGCCCAGGTGACGAAGTTGTCCGGCTCGCGCGCAAGCGCTTGCCGAAGCGCTGCTTCAGCGGCGGCGGCTTGGTCGAAACGAGCGAGGGCGGCCGCCTTGACGTAGTAGGTTTCCACGGCGTCCGAGTCGAAGTCCAGGGAACGGTTGGCGTCGGTGAGCGCTGAGGCGGGCCGATTGGCCAGCTCATGCTGCGCGCGCGCCCGGTAAAAGCTGGCGAGACCCTGGCGGCTGAGGCTCGCCCCGGCGATCACCAGCGTCACCACCATCGCCGAGCCGCCCAGCGCCAGGCCCGCGCGGCTTGCCAGTGCCCCCCGGACTGCGGGGGGCACTGGGCCGGCGTCGATCGAGCGCGACCGCACGCCTGCTCCTGCTCTCACCGCGGGTCGCGGCCTGAGGAGAACGGCCGCGCCGACGAGCGCGATCGCGGTGAGGCCCGGCAGCAGGTGCATCCAGTCGACGCTGGTCTGGACCAGCCAGGCGCTCAGGGCGCCGAGTCCGCCCACCATCAGCGCGCGCGCCAACGGCGAGCGCCCCGTCGCGGGGCGCATGCGCACGATCCCCCAAGCGACGCCGGCGATGAAGCCCGCGAGCAGCAGGGCGCCCACGACGCCCAGCTCGGAGAGGGTCTGCAGCTCGATCGAGTGTGGCTGCTCGATGTCCTCGGTCGTGGCCCGCTGCTGGTAATAGGAGCGAGGGTAGTTGCCGGCTCCCACGCCGAGCACCGAATGTTCGCGCCATACTCGCCACGCGATGCGCCAGTAGTCGTAGCGGTGGCCTGAGCCGGACAGCAGCCGTGTTTGGCTGACTGAGGATGAGCCTGCGGCGGTAATTGGTTCGGTGAGGTGGGTGAAGGCGTGCCACTGGTCGCGCACGCCGTGATCTATGCGCTGCGCGTAGCCCGTCGCCACCACCAGCGCGACCACAATAGGGATGGCAAGCAGCCATGATCCGATCGCCTTGGCCCGCGAGGCCCACGCGCGTCGGGAGACAGTCAGCTCCCATCCCAGCGTGAGCAGCCCCCAGACCAGGCCCGCGGCAGCGGCGGCGAGCAGCACGGCTCGACCGGCGGCATTGTCGATTTCGAGTGACACCGATCCCGCCGCGGCGTGGTCATAGACACGCAGCAGGTCGGGCGTGGCGAGCGCCACGGCGCCCGCCACCACGAGCAAGCCGTAGACCCGGCGGGTGCGGCCGGGGACGACTGCAACAACGGCCACCAGGGCCGCGAGCATGGCCAGCGCGCTGCCGCGTGACTGCGACAGGAGCGCCAGGCAGGCCATCAGGGTGGACATACCGCCAGCCAGGCCTGCCATCGGAGCCCGCCGGGCCTCGACGGCGGCGAAGCACAGCCAGAAGCCGACGACGAACAGGCACCCCTCGCCGTTGATGTAGCCCAGCGGGGAGTTCAGGCGGCCTCCGAGGAAGAGGGTCCCGGGGTGGGAGCCCAGCAGACGCGCGAGCACCGACAGCGCCACGACTACCACCCCGAGCGTCGCCGCGCCCATCAGCAGCGCGGAGCTCCGGTCGCTGCGCAGGAGCACCAGCAGGAGCACCAGCAGCGCCCCGTAGACGAGCCAGCGGTTTCCGCTCACCACCGCGTTCTCCACAGATTCCGTCCAGGCTGTGGAGGTCAGAGACCAGACACCCAGACCAAGAAGGCTCCCAAGAGCCAGCGCCGCCGGGCCGGAGAGGTGAGCGGGGCGCGCCACGACACCCACAGCGCTTGCGGCGACAAGGCTAAGGCCGATCGGCACCCAGACCGAGGCGTCGTAGTAGGCGAAGAAGAACGGGCTCAGTCCGGCGCCCAGGCCGAGCAGCAGCAGGCCGATCAGCGCGGGCAGCGACCGATCGGAGATCGGCCGGCGCGGCCGTGTATGAGCGGTGTCCGTGGCCATTTGGGGTGCTGGAATCCTCCAGTGTCTGTTGCGAGCTGAGCGACACAGTACGATGCTCTCCGTTGTCCGCAGCCTTACAGCTACCCGCTGCCTTCGCATTCGCCCTAGTAGTCACCGTGCTCGCGGTCCCAGCGGCGATCTCGGTCGCTCGGCGCTGGGGGCTGCTCGACCATCCGAAGGGCTGGAAGCGCCATGTCCAGCCGACGCCCTACCTCGGTGGTGCGGCTGTCCTATGCGGTTTCTCGATCGCCGTCGTGGTGTTTGCCGAGGGGTTTGGTGGCCTGGCGTGGCTCCTCGTCTGCTGTGCGGGGCTGTGCGTTCTCGGAACAATGGACGACCATCGGGGGCTGACAGCGAGTGTGCGACTCATCGCCACGGCGGCTGCGGCCGTGGTGCTGTGGGATGTGGGCCTTGGCTGGTCGGTGTTTTCCAGCGGGGCAGCCGACCTTTTGTTGACCGTCGTGTGGGTGGTCGCCGTCGTGAACGCGATCAACCTTCTCGATCTTCTCGACGGCGCTGCGGCAAGCACAGTCGCCGCCTGTGCTGCCACCTGCGCCGCCGTAGCGGGGGTCTTCTCTGACACACTGATCGCAGTGCTCGCGCTCGCGCTGTGCGGGGCATGTCTGGGCTTCCTGCGGCATAACCTACGTTCCCCGTCGGCGATCTTCCTCGGCGACGGCGGCACGATGCCCCTTGGGCTGCTGACGGCGGTGTCGATCGAGATCCTGCCGTGGGGGAGGACGAGCGCTCTCGCTGCGATCAGCGGCGGGATATTGCTCTGTGGCCTGCCGATCTTCGACATGACGTTCCGCATTTTCTCCCGTCTGCGCCGCGGAGACACGCTGCTCACCGCCGGTCCCGACAGCGTTGCCAACTGGCTGCGAGCACGGATGCCATCGGCGCGCTGGGTGGCGCTCGCGCTTGGACTTGCGCAGGCGACGCTGGGCTCGATAGTGGTCCTCGCGGCGGACTTGGGCTCGGAGGCGCTGCTCATGGCCGGCCTCTGCGCACTCGTGCTTGGCGGCTCTCTGATGGTCTTGCTCGACGCGTCCGGCTTCGGTCGCCATCTGGTGATGGATCGCGCACCAACCGGCCGGCGGGCAGGCGCTACGCCGCGGCCAACTCGCTGATGGAGGCATCCAGCGACCTCGGCGGTCGTCCGTGACCGCGCGGTTGAGGTCATCGCCCTTCTTCGGCGGCGCACAAAGCGACATACCGATCGAGGACCGCCTTGCGCGTAAACCGTGTCTCATAGACTTCGCGGGCGTGCCTACCGGATTCCTCCAGCGCTGCGCGGTTCGCAAGATTGAGCTCGACCCAATCGGCGATAGCGGCGCCGTCGATGGCGTTGAAGCCGCATTTGCAATCGGATACCAGCCGGGCCACGTCGGCTTGTGGGTCCATCACCGTCAGCAGCGGTCGTCCGGCAGATAGCAAGGTATATGAGCGTGACGGAACCGCGAAGCGCTCCATCCCGCGGCTCAACGGCACGAGGCCCGCATCGCAGGCCGCCACCAGTCGGCCGAAGAACTCGCCTGTGCCGTAGGGCAGGAATAACACGTTGGCGAGTCCGTCAAAGCGTGCTCGCCAGTGGGCTAGGCGTGCTCCTGATGTGACGAATACAAAGCGCACCGGGCGGCCGTCCAGCCTGCGAGCGCCGTCCACCACCGGCTCGAGCGAATGCATGATGCCGAGGTTGCCGGCTGAGAGCACCAACAGCTCATCTGCGCCGATGTCCAGCTCTTTGCGAAGACTTTCGTCTCGAGCTGACGGTCGCAGCTCGGGCTCAGCCCACAGCGGAATCACGTGCACCCGCTCCGAAGCCACCCTCTTCTCCGCCACCAGCAGTTGCTTCATCCCCTCGCCGAGCACGACGATGGTGGAGGCGGCGTCTAGCATGACGCGGTTCAGCAAGTTCCAGCAGCGGACGATCGGACCTGGCAGGAACATCCAGTCGGTCG
>Ga0070711_100001554_pt1 | contig 12640 bp, 6 predicted proteins | sample LARL53metaG_FD_65452 | JGI IMG/M metagenome (GOLD analysis project Ga0070711, IMG submission 65452) | Corn, switchgrass and miscanthus rhizosphere microbial communities from Kellogg Biological Station, Michigan, USA - LAR L5-3 metaG | ecosystem: Host-associated > Plants > Roots > Rhizosphere ... | reverse complement strand
AAGCGTGGGCTGGCAAACGCGCGAATGCGCCGCAACCGGCGCCGTCCCACCATGAAATGTGAAATCAGGAAGCGCTACCTGGGGCAGGACCAGGATCACGGCAAACAACACCAGCTCGAAGACCAGAATAACCAACTGCCAGCGCTTCATCTGGACGGCACTACTAAACAAAAAGTACGCGCGCCGCCGTGCCCTGTCAATCTATCTGATTATTAGGTGGGCACCCTCCTCGCCACGATTGATGCGGTGATGTGGCCTTTGGTCCTGGTTTGGCTTATTGGGGGACAGCCCGGCCAACGTACTAGTGTTCAGGTCTGAAACAAATCAACCTCAACGGCGGCGAGCGAAGGCACCGGGCGGCGCAACTTAGTTATTTTTCTTTTGGTTGCTTTGAGAGGACTGCCACTTTCGCCGTCACCTGCTGGCCCTTTTCCATACCTCCGGCGACCACCAAGCCTTCCTGTATCGCCACCAGCCCATGGTGATCCATGGTTGGCTCTGGCGTATTCAGGTTCAATGCCTCCCACTTGCCGGTACGAACATTGAAAGCGAAGGTGACTGGGGACGGCTCTGCTGGCTTGCCGTTGTATCCCTCACCGTTGTAGTTGTAAGGATTATCGGTACCTCCAGAAAAATAAATCTTTTGATCTTTCTCGGAGCCGCCGGCGGCAATGCGGTAGCGGGCGTTTCCGGGATGGCCAGGCAATTTAGTCCACTGAATTTTCGTGAGGTCGTGATGGTCAATCTTGCCCATCCAGCATTCGTCCGAGGCGACGTACTTCGGTTGATCTCCCGCCGGATTTTTGTGAGCGCCGTCGACATACACAATCGTGTCGCCGACCACACCGCCCGCGTGCCCAAATACCGCGGTTCCCGGAATAGAAGTCGCCTTCGACCACTTGTTTTTTTGCGCATCGTACATCTGGACGTCGTTCACAGCGTCTGTCTTTGACCATCCGCTAATCAGATAGATGTAACGGTCACGGTGAACGCCGACGACCGAATCATCTACCGGAACCGGCATGTCTTCTGCGCGAAACCAACGGTCAGTCAGCGGCTCGTAAACATTGACGTCCGGCACGGTGGTTTCGTCCCCCTGACCGTCGACCACATATCCGCCAAATAAAAAAATATGTTCCCGCGCGCCCGCGGCGGCGGCAGCGAGACGCCCAGCTGTCCCCGGAACCGAACGGATCTCAGCCCATTTCCCGGTATCCGGATCAAGTGCGTAGGCTGCGTTCGAAGTTGCGTCCCATGTCTTCTTCGGCCCGATTCCCATCATGGAATACAACATCAGCGTTCCGCGACTCTTTACGCTTGCCAGAGTATTGTTAGAAATGGGAGCCGGAAGAGGCTCGTATTTCGGTAGTGGAACCGCGAGAAGAAGTCCTGCGAAAGCAATCAGCACAAATAAACCGAGGCGCTTTTTCATCGTCTGAGATTGTAGAACTCATCCTGGAAACAAGCCATCGAGGACGCCGCCTCGCAGGCGAAGGCCGGAATCGGGGCAAACATAATTGCACCATTGCCCGATGAACCGTTAGCATTCGAATGGTGGTGTTCATGGGGCGGAAAGCCTGGTTATCGGCTACCCGGCGATTTCTAGGCTTGCTGTTGCTGGCAGGCGTGACCGCCGTCTGGGCTCAGTCGCCTTCCTTACAAACTTTGCTCCGAAGCGGCCAAGCTGCTTTGGACAATGACGATTATTCCCGGGCCGTTGCCAGTTTCGAGCGAGCCCACCTACTTGCGCCGGACGATTTGCAAGCCAGCCGCGGGTTGGTTCTGAGTTATCTGCAGTTAGGTCGTCTAGCTGACGCCATGAGTATCGGTAAAGAATCTGCGGGCAGGTGGCCGCGTGATGCCCAACTTCAGCACTGGCTCGGGCTTGCCTACTTTAAAGCCGGCCAAATCCCCAGCGCCCGCGAAGCATTGCAAAGATCTGAAGCGGTTGATGGCACCAAATATGACATCCATTTTGATTTGGCGCTGGTTCTGCTCCAGATGAATGATTCCATCGCTGCTGCCGATGAACTGGAGAGGGCGATCAAGCTCCAGCCTTCGCATGCCTTGGCCCACGTCCTGTTGGGGCGCGCTTATCAGAACACCAATCGGACATTGCAAGCCGTGGAGCAATTTCAAACTGCACTGCGCCTGGACCCTAACACTTCGCTCGGACACTATCATCTGGCATTCGCCTATGCCAGCCTGGGGCGCAACGATGAAGCCATATCCGAGTATGAAAAAGAGAGCGTCCGGGCACCTGATAATCCTAAGGTCCTTTACCAACTTGGACACTGCCTGTTGGAGGGCGGAAAGCTGGAAGATGCGATTACCCATCTGAAAAAGGCCGTCGAGTTTGATCCGTCCAATGCTGACATCGCTTACGATCTGGGAAAGGCTTTTCTGCTTTCTGGCCATTGGGAGGCAGCCATTGCGGAATTGCAGAAAGCCATTGCTTTGAAACCTGGAGATCCAAGCCCGCACTACCAACTGGCTCGCACCTTCGAAAAAATGGGAAACCGCGACCAGGCGAAGCAGGAATGGCAACGTTTTGCCGAGCTGAAAAAGAACCAACCGGAAGTGGGTGGCATGGCCACGGGCCGAACACAGTGAACCAAAGCCTTGGGAGTCTACCCAGGTTCGTCCTGATCGAAGTCCTCCTCGTCACGGCGCTCATGTGCGCACCCTCTGAGGGACAGCAGTCGTCACATCGCGCCAATCGAACGCTACTTAAGACGACAAACACGGCCTCCGTTTCGTTCGCCGACGTGACGCGCTCTTCGGGCATCGATTTCCACCTCACCTGCGGAGGCCCGGAAAAGCGCTACATCATGGAATCTATGTGCGGTGGTGTCGCCATTTTCGACTACGACAATGACGGATGGATGGACATTTTCCTGGTGAACGGTTCGACCCTCGAAGACCTACGCGCTGGAAAGTGCCATCCCTCGAAGCTTTATCACAACAATCATGATGGAACATTTATCGACGTCAGCGTGACAGCGGGGATCTCGCACTGTGGTTGGGGCTTTGGGGTGGCGGCCGGCGATTATGACAACGATGGACGGGAAGACCTCTACATCACCTACCTCGACGGTGCGGTGCTCTACCACAACAACGGGGATGGCTCGTTCACTGACGTCACAACCAAAGCCGGCGTAGGCAACACGGGCCGTTGGGGAACCAGCGCGGCCTTTGGCGATTACGATAATGACGGCAATCTGGATCTTTACGTTGCTAACTACGTCGACCTCGATCTGGATCACCTGCCCGCCTTTGGCCAAGGCCCATTTTGCACCTATCGCGGAATTGCGGTCTCTTGCGGCCCTCGCGGATTGAAGGGCGGTCGCGATCGTCTTTTTCACAACAACGGAGACGGGACTTTCACTGATGTTTCCGACAAGTTGAACATCGATCCTGGGGCTTATTACGGCCTGGGCGTTTTGTGGCTCGATTATGATCTGGATGGTTGTCTTGATCTGTACGTTGCTAACGACTCCTCGCCCAGCCTGCTCTACCACAACGATTGCAAAGGAAATTTCACCGAGGTGGGTGCCCAAGCGGGAGTAGCCTACAGCGCCGATGGACGGGAACAGGCGGGCATGGGCATAGACTCCGCAGACTTCGACCACGACGGCTGGCCTGACATCGTCAAAACCAATTTCTCCGACGACACCAACAATCTCTACCACAACGATCACAACGGCCAATTCACCGACCTGGCGGGAAGCACTGGATTTGGTCCAGTCAGCGTCCCATTTCTGGGGTTTGGCGTAAAGTACTTCGATTTCGACAATGATGGTTGGAAAGATATTTTCGTGGCTAACGGGCACGTCAATCCCCAAGTCGACCAGCATTCTTTTGGCGTGACCTATGCCGAACGGCCGCTGCTATTCCACAATCTTCAAGGAGCAAAATTCGCGGAACTCGCCCTTAAGGCCGGAATGCCCTTGTCCCGTCGTTATGTCGCGCGGGGGGCGGCCACCGCCGATTTTCTAAACAACGGCCAGGAGGATCTTTTAATCACTGTCCTGGACGGCTCGCCAGTCCTATTGCGTGCACAGGCAGCGCCTTCAGGCCACTGGCTCCGTCTCAAGATGGAGGGCAAAAAAGCGAATCGTGATGGATTTGGGGCGCGGGTTGAGGTTAAGGCCGGTAACCTGGTTCAAATTAGCGAGACCCGAGCCAATAGCAGTTTCGAATCCGCAAGCGATCCTCGATTGCATTTTGGCCTCGGAACGAGTCAGCGAGTCGATTCGATCACGGTGCATTGGCCGTCGGGGCAGGTCGATAAGATCGGGAGCCAACCGGTCGACGGGGAATTGACGATTGAAGAGGGCAAGGGAGTTGTAAGGAGCCAACTTGCCCCACACTCTCGCGTGCAGGCTCGATCTACAACAACTCGCCAATGACTTTGTTATGTCATGACAAAAAACAACAGCACCGCTGGAAGTGGTGCCATTTACGTAAACTGACAATCTTCCAATTCTTGTAGGGCTGTTGTATAACACCTACCGATCGCCATAGCCCTCCCTCAAGGGACTTACTGTAAGTGCTTGACGCTCTTATCTAAATGGTTTTGGAGAGCCACGTGCGACTTAACTGTCTAGGTTCCCCACTGGCCGGGCGCATCTCGGGGCCTCGATGCCGGTGAAGGAACAATCCCAGGGGCTTCACAAAGATAGATTTAACGGACCTTGCCATTCTGCGTTGTTGAACGCAGAATGGCGCCCATTTTCAGCCGCGTGCCTGTTGTTCGTGCCGAGACGCCGAGCTGGTTCGAAATGTTTCCGTTTGCAAGATCTCCACACGAGAGGGTAGGTCAATAATGAAGAGACTTGGATTCTTCCTCATGCTGTTGTCGGCTCTGTCGCTGGGCGCGTTTGCGCAGATCCAGAATGGCCAGTTCACAGGAACGATAACCGATCCATCGGGCGCTGCAATTGCCAACGCCAAAGTTACCGTGACCAACGTCGGGACCAACCTGTCAGTCACCGCTACCACTAATGCCACTGGCTCTTATATAGCCAAAGAGCTTCCAGTGGGCACTTACCGAATCACCGCTGAAGCGGCGGGATTCAAGACGACCACCAACAACGATCTGCAGCTTAACGCTGGAACCATCCAGCGCGTTGACTTCCCCATGTTAGTGGGTCAGACCCGGGAAGTGGTTGAAGTGACGGGAGAAGCGCGGACGGTCAACACCGAGGATTCGAAGCTGTCGTCCACGGTGAATTCAGACCAGGTCGCGAACCTGCCGCTAAACGGCCGCAACATTTATGACCTGATGCAGCTGGCGCCGGGCGCCGTCAACGTGCGTGGCGTGCTCAGCGAGAACGGCGCGAACACTGTCGTCAATGGCTTGCGCGAAGACTTTAACGGCTTCCTGATCAATGGCGCCTCGAATAAAGGCCTTAGCGGCGGTTCCGTGAACCAGCCAATCGAAGACACGGTGCAGGAATTCCAGCAGCTGACCTTGAACATGTCGGCGCAGTACGGCAATAGCGCCGGTTCGGTGACCAACTTGGTGACTAAGGCTGGTACGAACAGCTACCACGGAAGCGGTTGGGAATTTAACCGTAACGACGCTTACGACGCCAACGCTTTCTTCCTGAATCATCAGGGAGTTGACCGCCAGGCACTGCGCTTCAATCAGTTCGGTGGAACATTCGGTGGCCCGATAATCAAGGACAAGCTGTTCTTTTTCTTGTCTTATCAGGCAGACCACTTCCGTGAGTCCGCTCCGCCCAGCACCCTGACGGTCGAGTCTCCCGAGTTCGAGCAGGCCGTGATCTCCGCCTTGCCGAATTCGGCGGCTGCCCTGCTGTACCAGAACTTTAAGCCCACCCACCCAGGTGCGCCCGTTACCGATCTCACTGGCTATCTAGGTGGTGGTTCCGGATCCGGATTTAGCAGCTTTAGCGATTATTTGTGCGCCACCAAATCGACCCCTCTGATCGCCAGCCGGATCGCAGCCGTGATCGGAGTCACGGCGGCGGACAACACGAGTTTAGCCGCCGCCGGCTGCCCCACCCTCCCATTACAGGCGGGCACGTTTCCGCGCACCGGAGTCCCGTTCGAGCTCAGCGCCATTTCCTTTAACGGATCCCAGAATCAGAACAACGTATCTGAAGGAAACCTCTTTAATGGCTGGGAAGGTTCAGCGCGGCTGGATTACAACTTCAGCCAGAAGGACCGCCTGTTCACTCAGATGAACTGGAACCGTCTGAACGATAGCTTCGGCTTTCCCAACACTGTGAGTCAAAGCAACGGGCGCGGTGCTGCTTTCCTCAACCCCGTCATTCAGAAGTTTCCCAACGGCCAGATCAGCTACATTCATACCTTCAGTCCCGCAGTGTTGAACGAGTTGCGGGCGGGATATACCTTGAACGAAACGGGAGATGTCTCGGTCGCTACGCCGGGTGTCCCTGATTTGCGCTTCGACGATGGTAGCATGGGGTTCGGTTCATACGCCGGTTATCCCCAGACCTTCCACGAGAATATCTACACCTATTCGGACATGGTTTCGATCTCGCACGGCAAGCACAGCCTGAAGGCAGGCGTGGATTTTCGCCGCAATCTTGAGAACAGCCAGTTCAATGTGGCCCGGCCGTCGTACTACTTCTTCGATCCGCTCTTCTTTGCCGCCGACAGTCCCTACACTCAGACCGCCGGAGTCGATCCCGGAATTCTGTCTGGGACACCGGCTCATCTGGCGAGCAACTTCCGCCACTGGCGCAATCTTGAAGTGGGCGCTTACTTCCAGGACGATTGGAAGGTCACCCGTAACCTCACCCTTAACCTCGGAATTCGCTACGATCTCTACACCCGGCACACGGAACTCAACAACCAAGTCACAACCTTCATTCGCGGGCCGGGAGCCGGGATTATCGACAATATTTCGACTGGCGCGGGCCAGATCCAGGGCGCCAGCATCCCCGCTGGTCTTCCGGGCTGCGATACACCAGCCCAGATAGCACAGGCGCAGATCGCGGGTGTTTGCGGTCCGGGTGGATTTACCACAGCCAAAAGCCTGGGCAAGGGTGATCACAACAACATCGGTCCTCGAGTCGGCTTTGCCTGGGATATGTTTGGCGATGGGAAATCATCCCTGCGCGGCGGCTTCGGCGTCTCCTACGAGGGCACGCTCTACAACCCGCTCTCTAACTCTCGCTGGAACTTGCCGTACTACTCGTTCAATTCCGCCACCAGTTCCATCAACGGCGGAAGCGACACGGTGATCTATGGGCCTTACGCTTGCAACCCCACCTGCGCACCGGACACGACTGCCACTCCAAGTTTTTCGGGTCCGCCGACCAATCCGAATCAGGGCGTGGGAGCGCAGGCGATCGGAAATTTGACAGGCTGGGACGCCAGCAATCCGAACACGGCGTTTTTGACCGGAATCGTCTATCCGCAAGGAATTCGCGATCCTTACGTTTACAACTACTTCATGGGGTTCCAGCGGGAGATTATGCCCAGGCTCGTGGTGGAAGCTAACTACGCCGGAACGACCGGACATAAGCTGTTCCGCGCTGAGAACGTTAACCGCATCCCTGGAGGTCGGCTACCCCAGGGCTCTTGCGTAACCGATACTTTTGGCAGACAGCTGTGCGGACAAGTCAATGCTGACAATCCGCTTGGTCGTCTGAATCCCAATTTTGGAACGTTGCGCGTGTGGGAAAACGTTTCGAACTCCAACTACAACTCGCTTCAGCTGTCGATTAGAAAGCAAGCCGCTCACGGCATAACCTTCAATGCAAACTATACCTATAGCCATGCCATTGATGAGGGTTCTACCTGGCATAGCGGCGCCACTAGTTCTAACGGTCCTGCCGCCGGCGAGGGCTACACCACGGATGTTACTCAGCCGGGCTTGGATCGAGGCAACTCGATCTTCGACGTGCGGCAACGCCTGGTTGGCAACTATGTGTACGAGCTGCCCTGGTTTAAATCGCAACAAGGCATCCTCGGTCACATCCTGGGTGGGTGGAGCAATATCGGCGTGATCTCCTGGCAAACGGGAGCACACTGGGAGCCGTTCCGCGCCTCCAGTCGCAAGCTGTTGGACTCGGCAGGCAATACCTGCACCGCGGCCGATGTGAACGCGGGTGACTGCACCAACCACGGTGGGGACTACAACTTGGATGGCGTCGCCAATGACCGTCCGAACTCGAGCGTCTTGGCCTTTAATGGCGCTACCCATGATCAGTGGGCCGACGGCTTCTTCTTGGCGCCGACTCCCGCTAACATTACCTTCTCGGCTCCTTGCCTGGGCTGTGTGGGTAATCTCGGCCGCAATACCTTCGTTGGGCCCAGCTTCGTGGGCTGGGATACTTCGGTGCACAAGAAGATCAAGGTCACCGAGCGAGTAAATATGGAGTTTCGCGCGGAAGCATTCAATACGCTCAACCACACGAACTTCCAGCTCCCGGGGGCGCATAGCGCAACCAACAATCGCATTACCAACGGCAACTTCGGCCAGGCCGGGTCTACTTTCAATCCACGCCAAATGCAGTTGGGATTGAAGATCTCCTTCTAACGGTAGACCGTCTTCAGACTGGGGTCTGCTCCGGCTACTCGGAGCAGACCCTTTTGTCGTTACAATGAAACTATCAAGGTGCAGCCAATGATGCGCGGGCGACGAAAGGCACCAACACTTCTTAGCGCGATCCTTGTTTCTCTGCTTTACGCTGCGCTTCCAGGGGGGCTTTCCGCACAGTCAGCGGGAAGCATTGTTGGCCGAGTACGAATTGCCCCCGGAAACGAGATCAAATCGCCGATCCTGGTCACTCTGAGCAGTCGCGGGGCGATGGTCAACTCGGTCTACACCGACAGCGAAGGAAACTTCGGTTTCAATGGACTTCCTGGAAACCTTTACCACGTCGTAATCAACGAGGAAGGCTATTTGCCGGTGCAGGAGGATGTGTCGGTTGATCCGGTAACGACGTCCATGAAGATTGTGAATATCAATCTGGTTCCCAGCGTAGCCAAGGCGAAGTATTCGCGATCGATCAAGGGCGGTAATACTCGCCTCGCGGACTCGACTCAGTATGAGCAGCAGGTCCCCAAGCAGGCGCGAAAGGAATTCGATAAGGGCGTTCGGTCTGACAAGGTTGGCAAAACCGATGATGCTATCGGTTACTACCAGAAAGCCATCAAATTGGCGCCCGAGTTCTACGAAGCTCGCAATAACCTGGGATCAGACCTGCTGGGCAAGTCTCGTTTCCCCGACGCACAACAACAGTTCGAGCAAGTAATCAAAGTCAACCCGAGCGACGCCGCTGCCTATTTCAATCTGGCGAATCTCTTCCTGCTCACGCAACAACTTGAAAAAGGACTACAGTGGGTTGAGCAGGGCCTTAGCAAGCAGCCAGACTCGGCCTTCGGACACTTCCTGCAAGGATCTCTTTTTGCTCGAAGCGGAAGGCCTAACGACGCGGAGGCGGCCCTCAAGAGATGCCTGGAACTTGATCCGATCATGTCCAAGGCCCACCTTGCGCTGGTAAATCTATATATGCAGCAGAAACGAAAAGGCGAGGCTGTTTCCGAACTCAAAGCATTTTTGACTGCTTTCCCGGAGGATCCGTTCGCTGCCCATGCTCGCGAAGTCCTGCAAAAGCTTGAAGCCCCACCCCCATTCCCGCAATAGAACTTTCTCGATGGGACCCAATCACAGAGAGGGAGCAAACTGGCAGAACTTCTGCTCCAGCTTGCAGGCCAACGCATATTCTTGCTGGGCTGCTTTGATTTGATTCACTCTCTGATACGCAAAGGCCAAGTTGAGATGAGCTTCAGCCAGATTGGCATCAAGTTCAATCGCCCGTTTATAGCTCTCGATCGCTCTGGCTAGGCGATTCGTGTGGCCATAAGCGATGCCTAGAAAATTGTAAAGAGGCGCATCGCTGATGCCAAGCTCTGCAGCTTTGGCGAGATGCTCCGCGGCATCTGCGTAATCCTGCCGCTGAAAATAGAGCATCCCCAGGTCACGCCGCAGAGGGGCAAAGCCTCCCTGAATCGAGACTGCTTTCTTATAATCCTCGATCGCTGAGTCTTTATTTGTCTTCGACTCAATGAGGCCCAGTTGATACCAGGCCCGATAGTTCGCTGGATTCACCTTCAGCGCATTCCGTGACCATTGGACGGCTTCGTCATCCTTACCGAGAAAAGACAGCGATCGGGCAAGTCCCGTCATGGCCTGATCAAAATTCGGGTTCAACTGCAGGCACTTTTGGAATGCGGCGGATGCCTCTGCCCATTTCTGCTGGCGCGCTGCACCTTCTCCCAGCATGAAAGGAACGATGTACATTTGCGGATCTTTCTCCTGCACTTTTGCCAGCAATTCTTCGCCTGCGGAAAAATTGCCCGCGTGAAACGCGTCCCCTGCTTCGAGGATGGCGTTAAACTCCCACAGTTTGCTCTTAGGATCTGGCAGGCCGGCCGCTAACGCCTCTGGAGAAACCGGGGAGCGATAGGCTACGTAACCCAACGCGCGAAGCTTTTCCAGGGCGTCCGCATTGAGCGCTGCGTTTCCAGTTTCTGCCGGCTTATATGGATGCTGTCGCAGCAAGGACTGCAACTTATCCTCTAGTATGGCGAGGGTGGCACTCCGTTGGTGAGCCAGGTTATCTTTTTCTGCCGGATCTGCAATTACATCGTAGAGTTCGGGTTCAGGCGCTTCGATGTAATGGAATTGGCGAGTTTGCAATGCATGCAAAGGACTCCACCCGAACGAACTGAAAGAATAAAAGCTCTCGCTATAAGAAGCATCTTCCTCCGAGGTATCTGTCGCCAGATCGCCCAAAAGGCTCCTCGCCTGAAACTGCTTTTCGCTCAACCCCTTGCTTCCAGCAAATTGCGCCAGGGTGGGCGCCACCGCAATCGTCTCAACCGGTCTGGTAACTCGGCCCGGCCGAAACCCCCTTCCCGCGGGTGGTTTGACGATCAGCGGGATATGAGTGGTCGAGTTGTAAACAAAAAAGCCATGTTCCTTTTCGCCGTGGTCGCCCAGAGACTCACCGTGATCGCTGAGAAACACGATCAAGCTGCGCTGGTAAAGCTGGCTCTGCTTCAGCCACGAGATTAAGCGTCCCAATTCATGATCGGCGTAAGATATCTCGCCGTCGTAGAGATGGCTGCGATATTGCGTTCGGTAAGGCTCAGGAGGATCGTAGGGGCTGTGGGGGTCGTACAAGTGCAGCCAGAAAAAAAAGGGACGCTGAGACCCCCCCGCCCGGTTGAGCCACTTCAAAGCTCGCGTGACGCTTTCTCCTGCTTTGCGATCGACCAGTCCGATATCTTTTTGCTGAAAAGTAGTGGCCGGAAAAGTATCGTCGTAAAAATCAAATCCTCGCGCCAATCCCCAACTGCGATCCAGCACGAAGGCACTGACTACTGCACCCGTCGTGTAACCTTGCTGTTTGAAAACCTGAGCCACTGACCGAAACTTCTCATCAAGAGGCTGCCCCGTGAAGTCCTGCACTCCATTCTGAAATGGGTACGTGCCAGTCAGGATGGCAGCGTGGGAAGGCCATGTGAGTGGCACCTGCGATATGGCGCGCTCAAAAACTATGCCATCGCGGGCGAGGCCGTCGAGTGTCGGAGTGTGGACGTCTGTGTCTCCGTAACACCCCAAATGATCGGCGCGAACGGTATCGATTGTGATGAGAATCACATTGGCTGCTGTGTGACCAGAGGGTGACGACGCTGCCAGAGTACAGCTGGATCCGGCAAGAACGAGGATCACTAGTTGGAGAAAGTGTTTCAAATGAAAAACCCGAAACCAAGATCCAGAACGATGTCGCCGCCGCAATGCGATTATTGTGGCTGGGCCTGCTGGGCTCTGCGCATTTCTTCTTCAGCTTCGCTGTTCAAGCCTTTCGCGGATAGCGCTTTTGCCAATGCAACATGATTTCCGGGATCGTTTGGAGCAAGTTCAACCGCACGGCGGAGCTCGGCTAGAGAATCATCCACTTGTCCCTGGTACAGCAAAGCTTCTCCTAAACCACGGTGACCCAATGCATAATCGGGAGAAATAGTCAGTGATTGACGGAACGCCGCCAGAGCCTCGGCCACCATTTTTTTCTGAGAATAGGCGACTCCCAGATTGTACGCGGCTGAGAAATTGCTCGGATCCAGTTCCAGCGTACGCTTCAAAGCTGGAATGGCGTGATCGAAGTCACCCGCCCTCGCATAGGACAGGCCCAACTGAAAGGCTGCCAGGGCGTACTCGGGGCTTAGTTGCATGACTCGCTCGAGTTGCTCCACGGCATTGGAAAATTGACGCATCCGATAGTAATTCAGCCCCAGCAGGTAGCGCACAGATACGGAATCAGGATCGGTTTTCAGCGCCAAATTGAGTTTTTCGGTGGAGTCTGAGTAATTGCCGTGCTGGCTCTCGGCCATCGCGTCAGAAATAAGTTCGTAAACCTGGATGCGATCTTTGGGATCAGGTAGTGAGTTGCCGCTACCCGTCGAATGGCCACCGCCAGAGAAGCCGGCATAACCGAGAGATTTCAATCTCTCCATGAGTGCGGGATCGAGGCCCGTCTTCTCCGCTAATTCCTGTCCCGCGCTATATTGCCGGATCAGAGCGGTCAGACGAGCTCGCATTTCCTCGCCAACCGCCTTTTTATTCTGA
>Ga0070711_100001553_pt1 | contig 12648 bp, 7 predicted proteins | sample LARL53metaG_FD_65452 | JGI IMG/M metagenome (GOLD analysis project Ga0070711, IMG submission 65452) | Corn, switchgrass and miscanthus rhizosphere microbial communities from Kellogg Biological Station, Michigan, USA - LAR L5-3 metaG | ecosystem: Host-associated > Plants > Roots > Rhizosphere ... | reverse complement strand
CTGGACGTCGGCTCGTCCATGATGACGAGGCGCGCATCGAGCGACAGCGCCTTGATGATCTCGACGAGCTGACGCTGGGCCAGCGACATCTCGGCGAGCGGCGCATCAGGCTCGAAATCAGCGCCGAGCCGCTCGAGCAGCGGACGGACCTGGGCGTAGAGCCGTTTGCGGTCGATCAGTTTCAACGGCCCGCCATAGACCGGCTCGCGGCCGATATAAACGTTGCCCGCGACATCGAGATTGTCGAAAAGGTTGAGCTCCTGATGGACGAACGCGATACCCGACTTGATCGCGTCCGCGACCGTCAGCGAGCGGCGCTCGGCGCCGTCAAGGCGGATGAAGCCGCCGCTCGGCTCCACGACGCCGCCGAGCACGCGCATCAGCGTCGATTTGCCGGCGCCGTTCTCTCCGATCAGGGCGATCACCTCGCCTGGGGACACCGACAAGTCGACGTGGTCGAGTGCGACCACGCCGGGATAGGTCTTGCTGATATCGACCAGTTCGAGGAACGGATCTGGCATTGGAGGCTGCGACCCCTGCAGCGCCGATGCGTCCACTACTTCTTGAGCATCTGCTTCATCGACGCCATGAAGTCGTCAACATTCGACTTGTCGATGACCTTGCCGGGAACAATGATGACCCCGTTGGCGGGGATGCCCGACTTGTCGCCGCCGATATAGGCCGCCATCAGCTTCATGCCCTTATAGCCCCACTCGAACGGCTGCTGCACGACGGTGCCGACGATGCTGCCTTCCTTGACGCCGCCGAGCGTGATCGGATCCTCGTCGAAGCCGATGATCTTGATCTTGTCGAGCTTGCCCGCTTCCTTCAGCACCTCGTAAATGCGCGGCGTGTTGTAGGAGTAAAAGCCGACGAGGCAGCTCACGTCCGGCATGGCGGCGAGAATGTCTTCCACGTTGCGCTTGGCACGGGTCTGATCGATCTCGTCGCCGCGGACGTCGACCAGTTCGACCTTCGAGCCCTTGATCGTCTCCTTGACGCCCTCGATGCGCTCACGCGCGTTGTCGGCGCCGGGCAGTCCCACGAAGCCCACACACTTGCCGCCATTCGGCAGAGCCTTCAGCATGAGCTTGCCGGCATCCTTGCCAAGATCGGTATTGGACGAACCGATATAGGCAACGCGCTTCGATTGCGGAGCATCGCTGTCGGTCGTGAACAGCACGGTCTGCGACGCAACCTTGTTGAGTTGTTCCGTCTGGTTCTTGGGATCCACCGAGCTGACCATGATTCCGGCGGCGCCCGCCGCCACGAGGTCGTCCATGACACGCTGCTGGACGGCGGCCGCGGCCTGTTCGGGATATTTGAACTGCAGGTCGTAATTGGGCAGTTCGCCCTGCGCCTTCTTGACACCGGCCTCGGCGATCTTCCAGAAATCGGACGCACCGTTGACGACGAAGGCGAGCACCTTCTTGTCGGCCGCATTTGCCGAGCCGAGACCAAGCGCTGTTGCCAGCGCAAGAGACACACCCGCAACCACCAGACGCTGCATTACATACCTCCCTTTGGATGGCGCCGGCCGTACATGCGGCCGGCTCTTGTGGAACGAACACCCATTTCAGCGGTGCACGAGAAGGAGCCGCCGTCCGACAAAATGAGGCACGTACACCTCAAATTACCAGAGGCGCGCCAGGCCTGCAACTTCAGGTAATCCGAGCGTGCAGCGCGACAAGGTTTTGCCGGGTTCGCATTCACTTCCGTTAAGAATCCCCGGATCATCGGCGTGCGTCCGAAGAGAGGATCGCCTGCCCCTACTCGATGATCCCGTCGGCCAACGTGCGCAGCTTGTCAGGCACCGTCAGCCCGAACGCCTTGGCGGTCTCCATATTGATGAACAGCTCGAACCTGACGGGAGTCTGGACAGGAAGGTCGCTCGGCTTCTCGCCCTTGAGGATGCGATCGGCGTAGGACGCGGCACGCCGATATTCATCGACGAGAACGGGCCCATAGGAAATAAGGCCGCCGAGTTCCGCGAATGAGCGGGACCAGGAGATGGCAGGGACATGATGACGACTGGCCAGCGCGGCGATCTCCGCACGATGGGTCACGGTGAAGGCATCCGGTATCACCACGACCCCGCCATTGCCCTCGCTCGCAGACATGATCTGCCCGACCTCGCCCATGTCCTGAACCGGCGAGATGCGTGTCTCCGTGCCGAGCGACGCCGCGGCGGCCTTGAAAGAGCTCATGAAAGTCTCGATAAACGGCGCCGACGCCGGGTTGAACATCAGGTTGATGTGGCCGAGGCGCGGGGCGATCTCCTTTAGCAGCTCCACCCATTTCCCGCCCAGCGAGCCCACGATCGGGGTGAACCCGGTCGCATTTCCACCCGGCCGTGGCAGGCTCGCGATGTAGCGGCTCCCGACGGGATCCGCGACCAGCAGGAAGATGATCGGGATGGTCCGCGTATGTTTGAGCATCACCCCGGCGGCGGGCGTGCTGCTGGTGACAATCAGGTCGGGTTGAAGCGCCACCAGTTCGGCCGCGAATTGCGACATCAGCCCGACATCGGCGTTGGTCCATCGAACATCGATCTCGACGTCGCGACCGTCCATCCATCCCAGCTTCCGGAGTTCCTCCCGAAACGCTGCGACCCACGCCTGAGCTTCGGGATCTTCCTTGTCAGAGCTCGTGAGGAGACCAATCCGCCGCTTGCGGGCCGGCTGCTGCGCATGCGCAGCAACCGGGTACATGCCCAGCGCGCCGATCAGCGATATGAACTCGCGTCGCTGCATCGCTCCTCACGAGCATCAAGCCATGATCCGGAAAAGTGTGAACGGTTTTCCGAAAAGACCGTGCCCAAACAAAAAGCCAAAAGCGCGATGATTTATCTTCCAATCATCGCGCTTTTGCGTCAACCCTTCGCGGTCAGCACCACGTCGTCCATGAACAGCGCGTCGATGCCGGATTTGCGGAACGTGACGATCGCATCCATCGGCGTGCAAACGATCGGCTCGCTGTCGTTGAAGGACGTGTTGATGACGACAGGCACGCCGGTTTTCTCATGGAAGCATGAGATGAGCTCGTGAAAGCGCGGATTGGACTTGCGGCTCACGAGCTGCACCCGCGCGGTGCCGTCCTGGTGCACGATGGCGGGGATGCGCTTGCGCTGCTCGCGCCTGACCGGCGGTGCAAACAGCATGAACTCGTGACTGGTCGTGGGTGCCCCGATCTCGAACCATTCATCGGCGTGTTCAGCCATGACGCTCGGCGCAAAGGGACGGAAATCCTCCCGGTGCTTGACCTTCTGGTTGAGGATGTTGCGCATCTCCGGCCGCCGTGGATCGGCGAGCAGTGAACGGTTGCCGAGCGCGCGAGGCCCGAATTCCATGCGCCCCTGAAACCAGGCGACGATCTTGCCGCCGGCGATCATGTCAGCGGCGTCCCGCGCGGGCGATTTGCTGCGCCTGGCCTTGAGACCAGCCGATTTGACCGCCTCCAGGATCTCGCTGCGCGTGAACGAGGGACCGAGATAGGGCGTTGAGTAGCCCCGCTGCGGAGGTTTCTTTTGCTTTGCGCAGTGCACCAGAAGCGCGGCGCCGATCGCGGTGCCGGCATCGTGCGGCGCGGAGGGAATGAACAGGTTTGCGAACTCGCCGGATTGCCGGACAATCTCGTTGGTCACGCAATTCAGTCCGACGCCGCCGGCCAGACACAAATTGTCGAACGGCACCTGGCGTTTGATGCGCCGCACGAGCGCCATGACCGCCGCGTTCGTCGCCTCCTGCAAGGCGGCCGCGATGTCGGCATGCCGCGGCTCAAGCTGCTCGGACTCCTCGAACCGGCCCGGGCCGATCAGGGCCGCCAGCTTCTCGAACTTGTTGCCGTGAAAGCCGATGAAATCCTGGTTCACACCATAATTGTCGTTGTCGGCGCGCACGATCTGTTCGAATTGACTCCGGAAAACCTTTGCATCGCCCCAGGCTGCGAGCCCCATGACCTTGGATGCGTCGTAGCTGGAGAAACCGAGATAGCCGCTTATCACCTCCCACAGAAAGCCAAGCGAGTGCGGATAGTCGAATGTTTCGATGGTCTGGATGCGCTCGCCGACAGCCTTCGCGAGCGTCGAGCCGGCGGCCTCGCCGATCCCATCGATGTTGAGGATGGCCGCGCGATCGAACCCTGACGGGAAATAGGCGGAAGCGGCGTGGGCCAGATGGTGGGACACGAAGTGGAATTTTTCCCTCAGCCGGCGTCCAAGGAGCTCCTCCGCAATGTCCTGCACCTGTCCGAGCCGCAGCAGGAAGACCTCCTCCCAGTGTGGAAACCACCATTCGGGACGAAATCGCGCTCGGCGCAGCTTAGGATCGAACGAATAGGCCACGTGATCGATATCGCCGGCCGAGATGCCGGCCTGCTTCAGGCAAAAGCGTATCGCGCGCTCTGGAAACTGATGAGGATTATCGTAGACCGCTTCCTTGCCGTGCTTGATGCGATTGAATCGTTCCTCCTCGACAGCGGCAACGAGCTTGCCGTCGACGAGCAGCGCAGCCGCCGACTCGTGATACACGCAATTGATTCCAAGAATGATCACCGTCTACCTCTATGCAAAACCCACTCCGGCGCACCTCAGTGGGCAATCAAAGCATAGAGCCGCTGTTCCCGCCAGACGCGAGCAAGTGGGCAGCGTCCGCTTTTCGCTTTGCGGCAGAGATCAGGACGGGTGGAGGATTCGAGACTCGGTGAATTGCAAGTGATAATGTCACACAGCGACAAGCCGCCGCGCCCTCCAACAGTCGTCGAGCCGGCGTCGAACAACAAAGCAAAGCCTTGGGGAGCTCGTTGGGCGGTGCCGGGGCAACAGGGAGGCATTGACGATGAAACGAAAGGCCGCCGAAATGCTCGTTACCGCCGGGATCGCTGTTGCAACGTTGACGGGCACCGCGACTGCACAGACTTCACCGGGGAGCACCGCCATCGACGCATCGCTCCGCAGCGCGATCGAACGCAAGGATGTACCGGGCGTGGTTGCGCTGGTCACCGACCGCGACCGCGTGCTCTACCAGAACGCCTTCGGCGTCGCCGATGTCGCAACGGGGCGTCCCCTCGCGTCGGATGCGCTGTTTCGCATCGCCTCGATGACCAAGCCGATCACCTCGGTCGCAATGATGCAATTGATCGAGCAGGGCCGGATCGGCCTCGAGGATCCGGCCGAAAAATACCTGCCGGAGCTTGTGGGGTTGAAGGTCATCGAATCCTTCGATGCGAAAACCGGAGACTACACGGTCCGTCCGGCATCGCGACCGCCGACGGTGAGGCACTTCCTGACGCATACATCCGGATTGGGCTATCCCTTCACCAGCGCGATCATACGCGATTTCAAGCCGCGCGCCGGCGAGACCTATCCCTTCGGCGGCCCCCTGCTGTTCGATCCTGGCGAGCGCTGGCACTACAGCACCAGCACCGATGTCGTCGGCCGGCTGGTCGAGGTGGTGTCCGGCCAGAAGCTCGAGGAGTATTTCCGCGAGCACATCTTCATCCCGCTCAAGATGAACGACACCTCCTACAACGTACCGGAGGCAAAGGGTCCTCGCCTCGTCGCGCAACAGCAGCGCAGCGGCGAGCACATGGACGGCGCGGTCGAACTGCAAAAAACGCAGCCCGGACTGACCATCGCCTCGCCGATCGGAGGCGGCGGCCTCGCCTCCACCGCCGACGATTACGGGCGCTTCGTGCGCATGATCCTCAACGGAGGCGCGCTTGACGGGGCGCGTGTGCTCAAGGCCGAGACCGTGGCGCTGATGAGCCAGAACCATATCGGCGCGGTCTCGGTGCGTGCGCTCAAGAGCGCGTTGCCGCGCAGCGCCGATTTCACTTTCGTCGACGATGGTCAGGACAAATGGGGGCTGGGCTTCATGATCACGGCCAATCCGGTTTCCGGCAAGCGTTCGCCAGGCAGCCTGAGCTGGGGCGGCATCAACAATACGTACTTCTGGATCGATCCCACGCGCGGCATCGCGGGCGTGATCATGATGCAATATCTGCCGTTCGCCGACGCCAAGGCGCTCGCCGTCTACGACCTATTCGAGCGCGGCGCCTATCAGCTCGTGGCGGGGCAGTAGCAACCAAGCAAAATTCGGCCGGCTCCATGCCGGCCGGATTTTGCACTACCTCGCCGGCCACTCCGGCTCATGGGTGCCGAGCGGCACGGCGGGGCGCGACCAGGAAGCCGGCGTCTTCGAGAGGATCGCCGAATGCCGCACGGCGCTGAGCGCACCGAAACCGGAATCGACATCTTCCATGAAGGGTGCCGCGGCTTCCGCCTTCAGGTCGGGCTGCGCAAAGCCATCGGCGACGCGGCCGAGAGACCAGAGCCAGCGCCCGGTCTGCGCAAGCGAGACGCGGACATGCCAGCTGCCGCCCTCGCGCGCCTGGCGTGCCTTCGCCATCATCGCACCGAACGCCATCAGATAGCCGGTGGCGTGATCGAGCATCTGCGCCGGCAGTTCCTTCGGCCCCTCGACGCCGCTGGCTGCGCCTTCCGCGTGGTTGAAGCCGGTCGAGGTCTGCACCAGCGAGTCGAAGCCGCGGCGTTCGCTCCACGGTCCGGCATGGCCATAGGCCGAGAGCGTGACATAAACGATACCGGGCGAAATCCTTGCCGCCTCTTCGGGCGAGAAGCCCTGCGCGGCGATGGCCTGGGGACGATATCCCTGCGAGAAGATATCGGCCTGCGCGAGCAGCTCACGCATCTGCGCCCTGCCCTGCTCGCTCTTGAGCTCGATGAAGGTCGAGAGTTTTCCCCGCCCGGTGTCGATCGTGAGCCAGCGCATGCCCGGCACGTTCGGGCCATACACCAGCAGCACATCGGCGCCATGCGCGGCGAGCGTTCGCCCGGCCACGGGAGCAGCGATCACCCGCGACAGGTCCAGCACGCGGATACCGGCGAGCGGACGATTTCCCGCAGGCCAGAGTTTGGGCGGCGCTTCGCCGATCTTTTCGATTGAAAGCACCGGAAGCGCGGCAAGCGCCCTGGCATGCGGCGTCGCCGACCATGTCTCGTGCGAACGCATGGACGACACTACCGCGCCGCCGGCATAGGCCGCGGTCTCGAAGGCTTCGCCATCCCACGCCATCAAGGCCGCCTGGATTTTCTCGCGCTCCGGCTCGCAGGCCAGCACCCTGCAGACGGCCTCGCGGTGATGGGCGAAATTGGTGTGCAGCCGCACATAGCCGCCATCGCGCGTGCGGTAGACGCCGGCGGTCGGATCCCAGGTCGGCGGCGGCGGCTTGCCGTCGAGACGCATGTAGCGCTCGGAGCGGCATTCGACGACGGCGTGAAGCATGTCGACCGCGACCTGCTGCGCCTCACCGCTGCGCATCTTCCAGATTTCGGCGGCGGCGAGTCCTGCGGCTGCGATCGGCACCTGCGCGGCCGCTGCGACGCGAAAGGAGGACGGAAGGATCGGTTCTGCGCCGGTCAGAGCGACGGCGTCGAGCGCGGACGGTGCGCCGCCGGCGAGGCGCCAGAGGTCGGCGAGGATGTCACGGGGAGATTGCATGGCGAGTTCCGTCATTGCGAGGAGCCAACGGGTCCGCGCAAAGCGCGGCCCGATGACAGGCTCCACGACGAAGCAATCCAGCCTTTCGCTCGGCGGTCGTGGATTGCTTCGCTTCGCTCGCAATGACGGTCGGTGTCAATGAGAAAATCCTGCGATGGGTTGTTCGTGATATTGATTTGGCTGATCAACATCAGAGGCTGGCGGTCGCGCCCTCGGCGAGAATCTCGCGACTGCGGCAAACTCTATTGCCTCGCCATACGAGGAAGATCAGGACGTCTTGTCCTTTGCCGCGACGGCCCTCATCCAGGGGATGACATGGAAGGCGGCGAGCACGGGCTCGAGCAGCGCGATGCCGAGCATCGTGCCGGCCAGCCGCGCAACGCCGGCCTCCGGATCGGGGGCGACGTAGCTGTCGGGAACGAGCGCGACCAGCATGGCCAGCGTGAATTGGGTGCCGCTATAAGCGATCGGGCTTGCGCCGTTCTCGATGTGCCGGCCAAGCATCACGCCGAACAGCGCTCCCGCAATGAGGATGTCGGCAGAGCCCCGCGCGACCAGCAGGATCAGGGCGGCGAGAGCCGCGCCGCAGATACAGCCCGCGACGCGCAGCATCATCCGCCGGCTGACCGGCAGCAAACCGCTGCCGCCGATCCGGCTCGCCGGCACCAGCATCAGTGCCATGATGGCGACCGCAGCCTGGCCGAGTTCGGGCAGGCGCCACAATTCGTGCACCGGCGGCAATAGCGCCATGGCCAGGGCTCCCTGCGCGGCGTGACGCGCGGCATCCGGATGCCAGCGCACGACGCCCGAGTCCGGCCGCAGATCGGCCGGCCATTTCTGCCGCAGCGTCAGCGTCGAGACCATGCTGACGAGAACGCAAGCCGTCGTGCCGGCAATGACTTCCAGTATTCGCGACCGCGCGAAAGCCAGGAGATCGATCCAGCTTTCGGGATAGCCGAGGACGATCATCGAGAAGGTCAGGCCGATGAACAGGAAGCCATAGGCGTGGCGGTGGGTGAGCGCGCCATAAAGCGAGCAGCCGCCGATCAATGCCAGCGCTGCGGACAGCGCCAGCGGGCTGACCGCCACGAGCGGATAGGTCGCCACCGCCAGCGCGGCACCGGTGGTCGTGCCCAAAATCCTGAGTACGCCGCGCCGGAAACTTTCCGAGACGTGCCCGCGCATGACCATGTAGCCGGAGAACGCCGCCCAGGAGATGTTGGTGGCGCCGACCAGATGTCCAAACACGATCGCAAGCAGCACCGAGAGAACGCACTCGAGCTCGTCGACCATCCGCGGGCCGGGCGTGAGGAAGGCCCTCGCCTCGGCCGCGAATTTTTCGCGCGCTTGTGCGATGGCTTCAACATGGCGGCGGACCAGCCATTTGGCGGGAGATCTTGTGGAGGCTTCCGTCATTGCGAGCGCAGCGAAGCAATCCATAGGCAGGAAATCAAGAGTGGATTGCTTCGTCGCTTCACTCCTCGCAATGACGAGCACTAATGAAAATCCCTCGACCGCGGCAGCACCCGAACATTGCGGGGATGGCGGATTTTCTGCGGGGAGTTTTCGCCGTGGTCGCGGCGATCGCCGTTGAGCGGCTCGATCAGCGCGGGGCCGACCGGCATCGCCTCCTTGCGCAGCGCGTCGTTGGCAAGACCGATGAGATCATGGGAGCGGTCGACCAGCCGCTGCGCGACCAGATGGGTCACTTCCTCGGGGCTACTCTGGATATAGCCCTCGACCAGGATCAGGCGGGCGCCCATCACCTCCTTGCGGTACTTCTCCATCACCTTCGGCCATACCACGATATTGGCGATGCCGGTTTCATCCTCCAGCGTCATGAACACCACGCCCTTGGCGCTGCCCGGGCGCTGGCGCACCAGCACGACGCCGGCGCAGCGAACGGACAGCCGGTCGTTGCGGTGGCAGACGTCGCGGCAGGCCATGACGCGCTCCCGCTCGAACATCGCCCGCAAAAACTGCATCGGATGGCCTTTCAGCGACAGGCGGATGGTCTGGTAGTCGGCGACCACCTGCTCCGGCAGCGGCATCAACGGCAGCGGCCTGGCGTTTTCGTCCGGCTGCTCGCGCGCGGTCGCGGCCTCGAACAGCGGCAGCGGCGCGTCATCCGGCAGCCGCCGCACCGCCCACAGCGCCTCGCGCCGGTCGAGCCCGAGCGAGCGGAACGCATCGGCATCCGCAAGCAGGATCAGCGCACGCTTGGGCAGGCCGGTGTCGCGGGCGAAGTCTTCCAGCGAGGTGAAGGGCCGGCGCGTGCGCGCGGCGACGATGCGCGCGGCCCAGTCGTCGAGTTCTACGTCATTGTCATTTCGAGGCGTCGGCATTTCCTCTCCGTCGTCATTCCGGGGCACGCGAAGCGTGAACCCGGAATCTCGAGATTCCGGGTTCGTCGCTATCGCGACGCCCCGGAATGACGGTAGGGAGGGACGATCCCGAAACCACACCTGCTGTTGCTTCAGCCTCTCCTCATCCGCATCCTTCCAGGAAAATCCGTCGATCTGGCGGAAGCCGAGACGCACCGCGCAATATCTCCCACCCGTATTCTCCAGCGTATTCTGCGCGAAGCTGCAGGACACATCGACATCGCGCACCTCGACGCCGTTCTTGCGGGCGTCGCCGACGATCTGCGCGGGCGCGTAGAAGCCCATCGGCTGCGAATTGAGGAGACCGCAGCAGAAGGCGTCGGGGTGATAATGCTTCAGCCAGGAGGACACGTAGACGAGCTGCGCGAAGCTTGCGGCGTGGCTTTCCGGGAAGCCGTAGGAGCCGAACCCCTTGATCTGGTCGAAACAGCTTCGCGCGAACGCCGGGTCGTAGCCGCGCGCGACCATGTTGCCGACCAGCTTGGATTCATACTTGCCGATGGTGCCGAGATTGCGGAAGGTCGCCATCGAGCGGCGCAGCCCGTTGGCCTCCTCGGCGGTGAATTTCGCCGCCTCGATCGCGATCCGCATCGCCTGCTCCTGGAACAGCGGCACGCCCAGCGTCTTGTGCAGCACCCGGCGCAATTCGTCCTTGTCGCCATGCTCCGGTGACGGTGATGGATAACTCACCTTCTCAAGCTTGTTCCGGCGCCGCAGATACGGATGCACCATGTCGCCCTGGATCGGCCCCGGCCGCACGATCGCGACCTCGATGACGAGATCGTAGAACTCCCGCGGTTTCAGGCGCGGCAGCATGTTCATCTGCGCGCGGCTCTCGACCTGGAACACGCCGAGCGATTCACCGCGACACAGCATGTCGTAGACTTCGGCATCGTCCTGCGGGATCGTCTCCAGCTTGAAGCGCTCGCCCTTGTGCCGATCGATCAGGTCGAAGCATTTGCGGATGCAGGTCAGCATGCCCAGCGCCAGCACGTCGACCTTCATCATGTGCAGGGCGTCGACATCGTCCTTGTCCCATTCGATGAAGGTGCGGTCGTCCATCGCGGCGTTTCCGATCGGCACATAGGTGTCGAGCCGGTCCTGGGTGAGCACATAGCCGCCGACATGCTGCGACAGATGCCGGGGAAATTCGATCAGCTCGGTCGCAAGCTCGACCGCGCGCACCACCATCGCATTCTTTGGATCGAAGCCGGCCTGCTTCACCTGCATCTCGGAGAGGCCGTCGCCCCAGCTGCCCCAGACGGTATCGGCAAGCGCTGCGGTGACGTCCTCGGTCAGTCCCAGCGCCTTGCCGACGTCGCGGATCGCGCTGCGCGGCCGGTAATGGATGACGGTCGCGATGATGGCGGCGCGATGGCGGCCATAGCGGCGGTAGACATATTGCATCACCTCCTCGCGCCGCGAATGCTCGAAATCGACGTCGATGTCGGGCGGCTCCAGCCGCTCCTTGGAGATGAAACGCTCGAACAGCAGATCGACCTTGGTCGGATCGACCGAGGTGACGCCGAGCACATAGCACACGGCGGAATTCGCCGCCGATCCCCTGCCCTGGCACAGGATGTTCTGGGAACGCGCGTAATGAACGATATCATTCACGGTCAGGAAATAATGCGCGTATTTCAGCTCGGTGATGAGATCGAGTTCTTTCCGTAACGTGGCGCGAAGCTGGTCGCTGATGCCGTCAGGGAAATATTCGTCGACGCCGGCCCAGGTCAGGTCTTCCAGATGCTGCTGCGCGGTCTTGCCCGGCGGCACCGGCTCGTCCGGATACTGGTATTTTAACTGGTCGAGCGAAAAATCGATGCGGCCCGCGAAGCGCAGCGTCTCGGCAATCGCCTGCGGAAAATCGCGAAACAGCCGCGCCATCTCGTCTGCGGGCTTGAGATGCCGCTCGGCATTGGCCTGCAGCCTGGTGCCGACCGCCTCGATCGTGGTCTTTTCGCGGATACATGTCAGCACATCCTGGAGCGGGCGGCGGGCGGGATGATGATACAGCACCTCGTTGGTCGCGAGCAGCGGCACATGGGCCGCGCGCGCGATGGCGTGAAGCTGCGCCAGGCGCCGCCGGTCATCGCCGCGGTAGAGCAGGCTCGCGGCAAGCCATACGCCCTCGGCGCCGCTCTGTTTCATCAGCTCCAGCCATTTTGACGCGGCCGCCGCGTCAAAGCGATGCGGCAGGATCAGGACCAGAAGCTGCCCCTCGGCAAATTCCAGGAGATCGTCGAATGCCAGACGGCACTCGCCCTTCTCGACCTTGTCGGCGTCGCTGCCGCGTTTTCCCCGGGTGAGAAGCCGGCAGAGCCGGCCATAGGCGGCACGGTCGCGCGGATAGACGAGGATATCCGGCGTCCCGTCCATGAAGACGATGCGCGCGCCGATCAGAAGCTTCGGCTTGTACAGCACTTCAGGATTTTCAAGCTCGCTATGGGCGCGCACGACGCCGGCGAGCGTGTTGTGATCGGCAATGCCGATCGCGGCCAGACCGAGCCCGCTCGCCTGATGCACATAATCCTGCGGATGCGAACCGCCGCGCAGGAAGGAGAAGTTCGTGGTGATGCCGATCTCGGCATATGGGATGGTCATGTGTATTTCCCGATATTCACCGTCATTCCGGGATGGTGCGAAGCACCAGACCCGGAATCTCGAGATTCCGGGTTCGATGCTTTCGCATCGCCCCGGAATGACGTTGGGATTGCTTTGCTCCCCGCAATGACGAGCCAGAT
>Ga0070711_100001550_pt1 | contig 12652 bp, 10 predicted proteins | sample LARL53metaG_FD_65452 | JGI IMG/M metagenome (GOLD analysis project Ga0070711, IMG submission 65452) | Corn, switchgrass and miscanthus rhizosphere microbial communities from Kellogg Biological Station, Michigan, USA - LAR L5-3 metaG | ecosystem: Host-associated > Plants > Roots > Rhizosphere ... | reverse complement strand
TTTGAGTTTGGAGGAATGATTCACAGAATGGGAATATGTCTTTATGCAAAGCTATAACTATTTCGAAATCTAGACTCTGTAATGAACAAATAACGACATATATTTAGACACTCCACTTAGAAATGAACATCCAGAATTAATTTATTTATTTTTTATTTATTTACTCTCTATTGGATACTCTTCTTGTGTTATATATTGTTTTTAAGAGTAAAACAATTGTTTATCGCCTGATGCGATTATGATCGCAGTCATCATGTTTACTGTTTCATTATTAACAATTGAACATGATGAAGCCTCAGCGAAAAAAGATTATAGCAGTTCTAAAGATTCGGCCAATGGAGAAGGGGGAAGTGATTCATCGAGTGGCAGTGGATCAGGTTCGTCAGGAAAAAAGGATACCAGCAGTAATAGTGACAGCAAAAAGTTTACAGCACATGTATCCCTTGACATTTCGCTGTAGATATCCCATATCGCATCGAATTAAACAAGTATCTTATGTTTTAAGCTTAAAAATACTATGTCACCTGTAATGTCAAATTCCACATTTTGTGTTCTAACTTCTCAAATACTCTAGCCATAGAAGGCAATAAGGGGTGAAGGAGACATTTTATTAAAATCCAAAGATGAGCAATTTATGAAAAGTTACTATCCTGAAGTAAATGAAATGACAACACATTTGGAGCAGGTTTCATTCATTTCCTAAAATAATCAAAAAACTCACATTTCTTATATCACGTAGTGATTTACTGCACTATGAGTGAATATGAAAACATGCGTACGGCTGACATTGTTGCTGAAGCCTTGCTTGATTGGAAGGTTGATATCATATTCGGGTTACCAGGGGATGGCATAAATGGATTTATTGAAGCGTTGAGACGTCGTCAAGATAAAATTAAATTCGTACTGGTAAGACATGAAGAATCAGCCGCATTTATGGCTTGCGCTTATGCAAAATACACTGGAAAGCTTGGTGCGTGTGTTGCAACTTCAGGACCAGGTGCAATACACCTTTTAAATGGGTTATATGATGCTAAGGCAGATAATACTCCTGTTATTGCTATCACTGGAACCACTTACTCTGATTTGATGAATTCTAACTATCAACAAGATGTTAATTTGGTACAGCTATTTTCAGATGTCGCAGTCTACAATGGTGTGATAACCGTTCCAGAACAAGCCGAGATGGCGGTTGATATTGCGTGCAGAACTGCACTAGCACAACGAGGAGTAAGCCACTTGACAATCCCGATTGACGTTCAAGAAAAGAAATTGAGAGGTAAATATTCTAGACATAATGTTGCATATCATACGTCTGATGTCTATTCTGCCGAAACAATTCCAAGTCACTCCTTAATAGAAAAAGCAGCCAGTGTACTGAATGCAGGAAGTAGAATTGTTATACTTGTAGGACAGGGAGCACTTGAGTCTGGAGACGAGGTAGTGGCAGTTGCAGAAAAGTTAGATGCTCCGGTTGTCAAAGCACTATTAGGTAAAGCGGTAATTCCCGATGACAATCAATATAGTCTGGGCGGTCTTGGTTTACTTGGAACTACACCATCTAGTGACGCTATGAGTGAAGCAGATACTCTACTTATGGTTGGAACGTCTTTTCCATATGTCGAATATCTTCCAAAGCCAGACCAAGCAAGAGGTATTCAGATTGATATAAAAGCTGAAAAGATAGGCCTCAGATATCCTGTTGAAATTGGCCTTGTGGGTGATTCAAAGCTAATATTATCTGCATTGCTACCACTTTTACATCAAAAGCATGATCTAGGATTTCTCAAATCGAAACAAGTTGCAATGAAGAAGTGGAATAACTTATTGAAAGAGCAAAGTACCAGAAATGATAAACCAATCAAACCACAAGTTATCGCTAAAGCAGTTTCAGATGAACTGGATGACAATGCGATAATTTCAGTAGATTGTGGAACAAACACAAGTTGGGCTGCTCGTTACATAAACATAAGGAAAGGAATGAAATTTTCGGTGTCAGGTACGCTATCGAGTATGGCTAATGGCTTGCCATATGCGATAGCAGCACAGATTGCATTTCCAGAAAGGCAATCTGTAGCTTTTGTCGGTGATGCCGGTCTAACGATGCTGATGGGTGAGTTCGCTACTGCTGTACAATATGACCTTCCTATCAAAGTAATTGTCATCAAGAATAATACACTAGGGATGATCAGATGGGAGCAGATGGGATTCCTCGGAAACCCTGAATTTGGTGTAGAATTTAGTCCTATAGATTGGGTAAAGTTCGCTGAAGCTTGTGGCGGCAAAGGTTATGCTATAAAAGAACCAAATGAAGTAAATTCCATAATGCAACAAGCCATGAAAGAAGAGAAAAAACCAACCATAATTGAAGCATATGTAGATCCATTTGAACCTCCGATGCCGCCGAAGGTAGAAATGGAGTTTGTTAGTAACCTAGCTGAATCGTTTGCAAGTGGGCAACCATATGCTAGCAGGATAGGTTTAACTCTCTTCAGAGACCAAGTACATAACATTCTAAGAAATATACATTCACATCATGTAAAAGAGGAGGCCGACTAATTATTATCATTATTATTATTATTAACAATCTTTAGAAAAGACAGTAACAAATGCCAAATGAAGAAACGATCAGTTAAATCTTTATTTTGCTCAATGACGATTCATAAATTGTGTAGTTATGGGGAAAATTTCTTGTTATCTTTGCTGTGATTTGTTCTATCTTCAATGATCAAGCTATTACCAAATGAATACCTGCAGTTAGGACAAAGGCTGTCTAATACTACATCATGCATTATTCGCCTACAAGTAATATACGCGTCTCACTTTGATACAGTTAGGACATAGCCATGATGTATTTTTATTATCTGCGCGGGTAAATTGCTTGCAATATCGAATTTGTTGTTGGGTTGATAATATAGGGGTGATTCTATAAACAATAATATCAGAAAAACAAAAATCTACACATGAAAACGCATGTCAGATAAGTTGGCATTGAATATTGGTGTCCGTGGTATTGTCATACTAAGCATTTCCGAGGTCTTTTGTCTAATTGAAATGGAGGCACAAAGAGTATAATTCACATATTTTATGTAATATTACGTTGGAACTCGACAATGCGACTGGTTGAAGACAGCTTACTCAGAGTCCAAAATGGGAACTTATCTTGATCCTTCAGCTTTACATCTATATCTTGTTTTATTTTATTTTATTTTGTTTTGTATCATATTTTTAATATACTAACCTTTTATATACAACGATCACTGTATATTCTGGTTTGAAAATTCACGAGACGTTGATATTGACAGGGGTATTAACAGTAATAATATTGTCGGTAGTTTTAATTACAGAAACTTCCAACCGAATTTTTGCAAACGCGGCATCCGCAGGACAAAAACAACAATTGGTGATAGTAGCGAATAATACGAACAATGCTACCAAAAGTGGCTCACTGGCCTCTTCTGTAACTATCCGTCCTAACATTCACACAGATTTTAATTCCAATACAACATCTCCAGTAATCTCTAAATTTGCCTATGTCGATCCTTTTGCAGTAGTAATTGGCGACTGTGAGATAGGAAAGCTAGTGTTGGTTGCATCATTTGCCGTTTGCAGGGGTGATGAAGGCACGCCTATTCATATTGGAGACTATTCTAATGTTCAGGAAGGCGTATTTTTGCATGCACTTGAAACAACAGCTCATGGTAAGAACATTGATGACAGAAGATATTCAGCGCAAGGATCTCTTTTGAAGGCGAATGATACGGCCTTTAACACTGGTTTCGCTATATATGTTGGAGAAAAGTCCAGTTTAGCACATGGCGTACAGGTACATGGGCCTGTATATATAGGAAATGATACGTTTGTGGGGATGAAGAGCCTAATCTTTAATGCAAAAGTTGGTAATAGAGTTGCAATAGGAGTAGCAAGTACAGTAACGGACGGTGTTAGAATTCCTGATAACAAGTTTGTACCACCAGGAAGTATTATAACCACACAAGCACAAGCAGATGCGTTACCAGTTAGACTTGGAAGTCCATATGAGAAAATAAATAGTGGCGTACTTCATGTGAACCAAGTACTTGCAAAAGGATACAACGCCCAAACTATTCACAGACTAGCAACAGAGATAGAAGATCAGTTAGAGCAAGAGGAGATGCTTCAAACAGGGAGTCCAACAGGGAGTCCACATGTAACCAGCAATAGCAATAGCTCCATTGTAGGTGCTAAATAAAAACTGCGCTAATAACTAACTAACTATAGTATTATTATGTGCTCTCAGTTCTAATTGGAGCATAAACCGTATATTACGAATTAACAGCTAGGGCACTCTATAGAAAAGTAATTCGTGTTGTAGATGCCATATTGAGTGTTGCAAAACAAAAGTCTTCTGATAACAATGCGGATTTGGTCAAATTGTTTGATAACCTATTCTACAACACAGTTATAACTTTCAAATGAAAATATAAAATAAGATTATTATGATTCCTTAAAACTATCGCCATCACTTTCATTAACTAGAACGCCAATCTCTTCCTGAGCAAGACTACCTTTAAATACACTTCTTATCTTGATCAAGCATGTCCAAATCGATCTCTGCGAAATCCTATCAGCTATGGCATCTCCTCATTGGATATACCTTGAGATAACTGGAAAATTATCTAAAAGTGATCACACACAAAAATAAGATTTACAAAAATGGGTGGAATTCAATCATCAGATGAATCACGCGGCCAATTAAATGAGCTTTTTTATCATGTCATGAACTTTTAATGGAAAGGCAGAATGAAAGGTGTTGTATCCTTTTGTGAACATCTTGTAGAGTCGTCAGCTTGTGTGTGCAAAAAGCATATACTTAATTATTAAACCGGGGTCATGGTCATTATATCATAATTGCTACATTTTTAGTTTATAACAAACTGTGTTGCCATGTCCTGTTATTCTGTATGATTCTTTTTCTGCCTCAGCTCCTATTCCTATATAAACATCAATATGTTTTCCAATTATACTAGGTCCAGTATCTACTGCTCTATATTGGTAGGTATTCCACGGTGAAGGGAGTGTTCGAATAGTTAATCCGTTTGTTCCAGTAGGAATCACGCTAGGATCTGTTGCCACGGATTCACCTGCTTTTAACATTCCATCGACAGAATCTGGAGGATAAGAAATTTTGGTCCATCCATGACCATGATTTACAATATACCATCCAAAGTGAGTTTCTCCTGCTCCTTCTATTCTCACGTCATTTAGGAATGAATTATAGAAACTCATGTTGCCAACTTCATGTACAAATATCGTCTTCTTCAAACCGCTGTAATCAGACTCTTTTGGAGTAAAATATCCTGTAACATACCAATCACTGCTGCAGGTCGTCTGACCTTGATTTCCATTCTGAAATTTGCTGTGGTGGTCTTGACTTGATTGTACAGTTTGAGTGCTGGCAGGTGAATAAGTCATATATTGACCATAAGACACAATCGGTAAAAACCCTGCTGCAATAGTTATGAAAACCATGATGATATCGACTATAAGGGCATAATTCATAGCATTATTTTTCAATCTTTAGTTGCCACAATAGAATATAAGGGATAAGCCAATTAAAGTTGCACCATCTATATACCTAACTCGTTTCGTCTCGTCCTATGTGTAGTAACAACATCATGCTTCATATGTATTTAACATAACGCAATTCACTTCCATATGTCATTTTTAGTAGATACAGCATGCAGTTTCGGGTACTTTTCTGTTAAATAGTGAATATGGAATAAATCGGCGGAATTTAGTCAATATAATATATAATGATGCTAAATATCAATAGATCGAAAACATCACAAAAGCAATGGTAATTCTAACCGTCACAGCCGTAATGATACTGGCTACAGTAGTAGGAGTCGCAAGTACAACACAAGCGGCACATGCCAATAAAGGTGGAATTCCTGATGCACATGCTGGTACACATCGATTCAAGAGTTGCATTAGTCATTCAACACAAAACAAGTGCACTAGATCCCAGGTTGCAGTATAATATGATGATGAAAACACTAAAACAAAAATATCACTTAACTCGGTCTTCCCTTTTATATAATATCAAGGAATCAATGCACTGTCATGATATGTATTTTTTGTGAAGATTTTCTGTGCAACGTTAGTCAATCATATGTGAGGCCGTTGTTCGCTATGATTCTCATAAGCTTTTAAGTCATCTCTAGAATTTTCTCAATTTCTGACCAAAATATATAGATAAATATTATAAATTGATCCATAATTATCGCAAAAAAATGCCCCCGTCGGCAATAGAATGGATAAAACCTTGTTATTAAGGATTGATATATGAGAAAATACGTGTCGTTAGCTTATAATATGTCGAGACGAGGAAAGGACCCTATTGAATTCAAACAGAACTATATATTGGTCCAATAGCTGCCTTGGATACTGCCTCTACGAAAGCGCTATCACAATCACTTGTTGGCTTCATCTATCGTAACAAAGTCTCCATGTGTTTTATATGACTAGATCATCCTCATCTTCCTCTCTCAACACAGAATTAGGATACGATTCCATCAGGACTGTAAGTAGTAACCAAACTATATCCTTGGATGGCAGAATACGGATAAGCAAAAAAGGCTGGCTAATAAGAATTCTCACATTTGCTTTTCTAAGCCTCTTGATAGTAGTATACAACCTTTTTGGTTTAAGAAATCCTCAAGAAGAACCAATTATGATGTATACAGGATTTGTAATTTCGCTATCATTATTTATATTAACTTTTGGATGGATCTTTTATAGAAATCCATCCGCCTCATCAACAATACCAGTAGTTGCATCTACTACTACTGCTGCTGCCACAGCCAACGCCTCCATCACTATTGAAAAAAATACATACACAGCAAGCAGAAATGAGAGTGCAAACAGAAGTACAACAAGACGTCGTTTTTCTGATTTGATATCTGTAATAATTCCCGTGTACAACCAAAAGAAAATGATTGAAATTGTAATTGATGCTGTTTCAAATTCCACGTTCAAGAACATCGAAATTATTGCAGTCAATGACGGAAGCACTGATGGTACAGCGGAAATTCTTGACACTCTCAAAAACAAATATTCCCATCTAAAAGTCATACATAAAAAGAACAGAGGAAAGAGAAAAGCAGTTGCCACTGGTTTCTTCAAATCCAAAGGCGAGTATGTGGTGTTAATCGATTCGGATAGCGTAATAGACAAACATGCCATTGAAGAGTTTGTAAAAACCTTTGATCAAAATGATCGGATAGGTGCTATAGTGGGCCATGTAAGGTTATGGAACTCGGGAGAGAATTTTCTTACAAAGTGCCAAGATGCATGGTATGACTATGAATTCAATATATACAAAACATCTGAAAGCTATTTTGGTGCCGTAACCTGTTGCTGTGGATGCTTAGCAGCTTACAGACGTAAAGCAATAGAGAGTTTTATTTCATTTTGGAGGGACGATGATGATTGTTGCACCACACCTTTGGCGCCGTCTTTACGACCACTATCCAAGAGTAAACTTATGGAATCACTTGCAAGTTATGATGATTCTGAAGATCGTGCCTTAACAGCTTATTCTCTGAAGACATGGAAAACTGCATATGTCCCAAGTGCAGTTGTTTATACTGATGTACCAGAAAAATTTGATGGTTTTATAAAACAACAGAAGAGATGGAAGAAGGGTTACATAAGGGCAAACCTATTTGTAAGTACTTTTTTCTGGCGACAGAATAATCCTATCATTTCTTTAATATTTTATGCTGGATTTGTAATGGCGTTTCTATCACCTATCATTACTGTAGCCGCCTTATTCTATAGTATTTTTATGTTTCATCATCCATGTTCTCCTTTATTTTTAATTGGAGGTTATGCATCGATAGGATTTTTTGAAGGCTTGGATTATAAGATGAGAGATCCAAACGCAAAATACTGGATCTATAAACCTATGATGAACCTGATCTTACCTTTCATTGTTTCTTGGCTGGTATTCTATGCTATAGTAAAATATAATAAGAATGAATGGCTAACAAGGTGAGAAATACTTCAGAACATATCGTTTTAATCTGAACATGAGAAACTAGCTAGTTAAGAGTACATCAGTATACTTATGCTAATTGGCATAAGTTAGGTTCATATGTAATAGATCTACCGTCTACACAGTCAGATGGTGGATAATGGTATCATGAAGCATGTGCCCCTTTAGGACTAAAAATGGATTGCATTCACCATATGAAGAGATATTGTATATAGAAAGAGCATAAGAATATTTCAAGGATAGAAGAGACATTTGATGATTATTCTCCTTGCATGAGATCAGGAGCGTTATTGTGTAATCTGCTGCTACATGTATACAAATGGTTGAGTCTTTTTGTTTTCATGCATAACAATATTGTAAGATGCCAAACCAAATCGAGTGTTTGAAGAGGTGGATGTAGCTAAGTTAACATGACTTTAGCATACGCCCAAAAGTATTTAATATTCATGATACTGCTGTTCCGTATTTTGTAACTTGATCAAAAGACATAATCCTTATGTTATTTGATACAAAGAAATCTATGAGCTTTGATAGGTCTAAAACTTCTTTTTGGTCTATTGAATTACTAAATGTTGTTGCATTGACAGATTTTGCAAAATCTTGAGGGTGAAGTACAATTACTCCATAACCATATCTCGCAATGTTCCTAGTCACATTGCCAATAATGTCCTTTAGTGGGGTTTTTACCCATTTGTTGTTGTCAAAGAATTTGAAGAATATCGTTGCAGGTAAATGATATATTGTTGCTGATTTATTTATTGATCCTTTGTTGTTATCATGAGTTATTGTTGTTGTTGTTGTTGCTCTACTTCCATTAGCAACAAATATGGTTCTATTTTGATCGAAGCTATCTTCTTCTGCTGGACCACTGCTTATTATTTTGATTCCAAGTTGCCCCATTGCTTTAATTGTATCATTGTTGAATACATCATAAGGAGGAATAGATACTACTGATTTTGCTCCAAAGAGTCTTTCCATTTTTGCATTGGCTTTGGATAGTGAATCTCTCTGCTGGTTTTCATTTAATTGTGTATAATTAATATGATCCCATCCATGTAAATCTAATTCAAATAAACCTTTATGAAATCCTTCCTTGACTTTGTCGACAATCTTAGAATCGTTGCCTACGATATGCATTATTGATCCTAATGAAAGACTTTGATTCTTCGAGAGAAACAAATTCATGACTGCGACCTGTGCTGAATTAAGCCAATCGTCTTGTATGTCATCCATCCTAAATACTATACATTTACATGAAGATGATGCAGTTGTACCAGTAATACTACTTGTCCTTGCAAAGGCTTCAGTTGGATAAGTAGACACAGGTAGAGACATAATGATAAAAGCGAAAATCATCATCAAAACCATAGTGAGCGGATAAAGCAATGAATAGAAGTTGTCATGCATACAACATAATTTCGAATTGAAGAATATTTTAACGTTGATTTTTTAGATTCAGGCTAACAAGTCTTTTACTTAATTTGGAGTTGTAGCCATGATCTTATGAATGCCTTATTTGCGGTTGCTCCATGAAGAAATATCAATATAAATTAATCAAGACCTGAGAATAATTATACAAATGTTGTCATATTTATACTAAATGAGAAACGCAGTAGGCTCATTTACACTATTATAGAGGTCCTAAAGAGAACAGCATTTTTGTATCCTAGTCAGGCATTTTTAGCTAATAGTGTTGTTTCAGTTTGATTTGATTTATGTGCATTCCTGTGACACTATCCTAGCAATACTCTCCTTTTTTGGTTCATCAGTACAAATATACCTTTATATAGGAAGTCACAGATATTTTATGAATTAGTTATAAATAATAACAATATTATCCTTATATGAATACAAAGACTATAGTTAGCATGATGGCCATAGTTGCAACAGCGCTGCTTCTAACATCTACTTTTATTAATTCAGCTAGGGCTCAAGATATTCTAGAAGAGGCTTTGTCACATGGCCTGAACGCTAAGAATCAAGGTCAATGTAAGCACCAAATTAATGAATTTGGAACACAACACGGAATAGATACAAAGAATAAACAGACAAAGGATGCAATAAAGGGCTTTTGTGCAGAGACATCAAAATAAAACGCATGATGGCTATATTTGACTGATTGTTTCAGCCCGATACTGTTGCTCTTGTCAATAAGTATACGAGGGAGCGAAAAATACCATGAGTAAGTGGGGCGGTCTGTGTTGTTGCTGCTGAGGACTGGTTATATAACAAGGAATTGAATTTACTAGGATCCTTTCCTATGGATTCGGTTAGAGATAGAAGGGCAAATTTCAGGTGTATCTTTGCTTCCGATACGGCGGGCCTTAGGAATCATACTTACATACAGCCAAACTTCATAATGCTAATTTATCTAGGTAATAGACTATCTTATCATATTTGATTACACTTCACCAGGATATAGATACAATAACCTCGATATTGTACCATATTTTTGAAGTAACATCTTTTAAAAGAAATTATGATGCTGCATTTGGACAAATTGCCAATATCCTAAACCGTTATGGATTAGTTGAAAATCCAAGGAATTTACGTTTTAGATTTACTTTGTGTATGCAAGAGTTTTTTGATTCCATTCCTCAGGATCAATGGAAGATAAAAGATCCTGCATTTGTTAAACAATCTGAGGAATTTGCAATTACAAAATTTAAAGACTGGATAATAGAACAGATCACGTAAGTCATTGCTGCACCTCATGGGATTACTTGTTGGGGTGGACATGGAGACGTCAGCTACGTAACTAATAATCCACAATTTACAATTGTTAAATAATATTTTCTTCTGGATGAAGGGGATAACAGATATGAGCCATGATACTATGGCGGCTATGTTTTCAGAGAACCGGTGCAGAACAATCCATGTAAGGTTCCGTAATTAATGCAATCATTGGATATATCACGCAAAATATGATGCACAAAGGAATAGTCTCTTTTTGGAAGGAGGCGATACTACCGGTGGAGGAGGATTAAAGTCAGCCTTGTCTGGTCTTGGTGGTTTGAATCATGACCATGCATTAGTATAAAACGTACAACAAACTGCTGCTATTCAAGGCCCAGATCAAGCCTCACAATACACTCAGCATGGAGTCAACTTGTTTAAGGGACAAGCAGATGGCAATCCACAAGGCATACAGTCAGTACTTGGTGGATTCCTGGGTGGAGGTAGCAGCAGTCAACAACACCAATAATAGCAGAAGAATGAAGGTACTGGTGTAGATGGCGGTATCGAAGATATGCTAGGCATATAATGTCTGTCTGTTTAATAAAGAAGTCCTTGTTAAATAGCCAGATCCTAATTATGTTATCAAAGATACAAACATCAGCTAATTATGTTGGAAGAGAAAGTAATTTATAGAGGTATGCAAACAAGAGAGAAGCAGTCGTTACGTTGCAGAGGCGCTAAGATTGGCCCTCAGAGACATAGCATCTTTTTAAAAAAGCGGGACTTGTTAAAACAAGATAGAAAGGACGACGACAGATATTCGAGATGGATATGTATCATTCACATTTCTAAAAGTAGTTGCATAAAAGTATCATGACGTCATCTTCTAGTCTTGCGAATATCAAGCTAAAGTGCAGAATCTGCACGCCTTCTAGTTTTTATATCTGTTGCATAACTAACCTCAGAAACAAAAATTTTCCGTTCTTTGCCATAAAAATAGTAAAGGATCTTTTCAACTACTACTCCATCCTCCATCGAATTCCTTCCTTTTCATTCCTAAACCTTTTCAGTTAGAAGTGTATATTATATATGGTGTCACAAATAAAAGAAGAATTCGATAGTTCAACAAATTCGATGGATGATATTCTACGAGAACTAGATCAGGAGGATATTCATATAGTCATATCTAAAGATATCAGAAGATTTCGAAAAATAGCGACTGTAGTAAAGGGATTGAAAGATAGAAGAGAGATGGAATCGCTAACAAAAGAAATGAAGACACTGGTTGGAACTGGAGGTACTTGTAAAGACGGTCAGATTGTTCTGCAAGGCGACCACCGCGACTATGTTAAGAACTTCCTTCTACAGAAAGGATACAACGAGACATCGATTGAAGTAATATAATAGATACAAATGACAACATGTATGTTGTTGAGTTGGACATCATGTTGTTATTCTCCTGTAAAATCCTGGTTTGATGTATAGAGTACAAGGCCTGTATTCAGCCTTAATATCAATATCTTTGTTCACAAGAAATTTGTATAAATGCTATTTGCATTAGACTCGGATAAGTGCCACGACTAGGTTCTTATTGTTACTTCTTGTCAATCTCTTCTCTCCATGTTATTGCCATTCCTTCTAACAATAATCCTCCCAGTATTTCTCTCCATCTAACTAAATATGTAAAACATTCTATATTATCGCTTGAATGTTTTGTTTAGGGGAATGTCGGCCAGCTCACTTATTGTGATCGTTAATGAATTGTAGCTATTTGCAACAAAATTGTAGGAATTAGCTGTATAATAAACAATACACATTTATGAAACTCCAGAAGAATTCTCGTATACTGTAGTATTTTTCTCTATAATATCCTTCTTCAAAGAAACTATTTGATCTTCTTTTCTAGTTTTCAAAACGGTCATTAATTCTGTCTCT
>Ga0070711_100001545_pt1 | contig 12672 bp, 10 predicted proteins | sample LARL53metaG_FD_65452 | JGI IMG/M metagenome (GOLD analysis project Ga0070711, IMG submission 65452) | Corn, switchgrass and miscanthus rhizosphere microbial communities from Kellogg Biological Station, Michigan, USA - LAR L5-3 metaG | ecosystem: Host-associated > Plants > Roots > Rhizosphere ... | reverse complement strand
CAGAATAAATTAAGACCGGCCCGAACGATACAAACAAGCCCATGTCGGTACACCTAGCAAGCTGCTTCTTACTTCCAGCAAACCAATGTAATAGACCATTTCGAATATTGTAGGTTTTCATTGTTTCTATTATGTGATCTAATGATCCTCGAGAATGTATTGAGACGGGCTTCTTTGTCCTTTCCGCCAGGGAAAGCATGTTGTTGAAGACATCCTTTTGCTTCTCGTACAAGCTCAAGTTTGACCCAGCATACACGGGGTCGAGGCCAATCTCACCAACACCTTCGATCGAGTTAATATTTTTATTGATAATTTCAGTGAACTTTGCAACATCCTCAGTTTGTGCGAATTCAGGATGTATTCCAGCAAACGGTATCACTACGTCGCGGGTGGAACTGCTGAAGAGTTCCAAACTTTTTAAAAGTGTTTCAGTATTTACGGTTACAGAGCACGCAGTGATTCTTAATGCCCTGAGATTATTAAAAATATGTTCGATATATCCAGAGTACTCGCTGTCCGTTAGATGAATGTGTGCGTCAATTATTGTCATCGAGTCATCATCGTCAAGCCAAGTAGAATTCTCTCAATATTGAGTTTACTAAGATATGTACTATTACTACAAGGTTAATCAGCAATTATTTATCGGTTTGTAGTTTTGTTTTTTGACTCAGAGCTTCAAGATGTTTTTTGATGCGAGATGCACATCTTCAGACTTGACGGTTTTCCTACCCGCATGAACGGATAACTCTACTGCTTGCCGGGCGATCTTTTCAGCGACGTCTTCCAAAACTTTACGGAGCTCGTCTGCTGCATCGTCACTTACTCTGTCAGCGCCAGATTTCTTAATGACGCGATACATACTGGCAAGACCGAGTTCAGGATTAGACGGCATAATATCCATATTGACAACTGTTCCGACATGTTAAAAGTCTTCTTGTTGCCCAGAAAAATCACTATCCCAACCGACGATAAACTCTGCTTTCATGCCAGCCTAGACTGTTGAATAAATGAAAAAATGAAGTCTTTTTCATTTGACTGTGACGGATTTAGCAAGGTTCCTCGGATAATCAGGATCGGCATTCCTTCTGAGTGCCAGATGATATGCAAGAATCTGGAACGGAACTACCTCCAAAAGAGGATAAAAAGGAACTCTTACAGACGGTATTCTAATAAAAATGTCATACACGTCGTTCGGTTCATCTGAAACTCCGATTATAATAGCTCCCCTCGCCTTGATCTCGTGTGCGCTGGCTAAGTTATCATCAAAGGTCGTGTCCCTAGGGTTGATTATTACTACTACACTATTTTTATCTATCAATGCTAACGGACCATGCTTCAATTCACCTGCTGCTATACCCTCGGCATGAATGTATGCGAGTTCTTTAATTTTGAGCGCACCTTCAAGGGCAACAGGATAATGTATAGACCTTCCCATGATATAGATGTCCCTTGCTTCTCTTATTCGGTCCGCGACCTGTCCAATTTCTGTTTCAGAAGCAAGCACTTCTTTTATGGCGTCCACAAGTTCCAGTTTACCCGCCTTGTATTCGACACAACCATAACATAAAGTGTCTAGTACGGTATAAAGTAGTGATAACTGTCCAGTAAAGCTCTTAGTTGCAGCAACACCAATTTCGGGCCCACAATCTATACTGAGGAAAGAATCGCTAATTCTTGCTAGCGAAGATGTAGGAATATTAACTATTGAAAGAATCTTTGCACCCATTAATTTAGCAGTCTTGACGGATTGCAAAACGTCCGCCGTCTCTCCACTTTGCGAGATAGCAACCAGAACCGAGCTACTGTCAATAGGATCAAGGGCGTACTGAAACTCGCTTGACATAATAGATTCGGCTCTAATCTTTGCAAACCTTGCAAAAATATGCTTGGCAATCAAAGCTGAATGATAACTTGTTCCACTTCCTGTGACATAGATAGTCTTAGAATTGAGTAGGATCTGACAAAAGTTATTTATTTTCTCTCTGTCTTGGGTAGCCGCTGTTATGATTGTGTGTGGTTGTTCGTAAATTTCTTTCAATGTGTGATGAGTAAATTTTCCTTTATCTATAGCTGCCAATTCCCAAGCTACCTGCGTAATGGGACGACTCAAAGGATTTCCGTCAGAATCATATAACTTTAAACTCGGCCCCTCAATAACAGCAATGTCTTTATTATCAAGAAAAATGGCCTTATCCGTGTACGGCAGAAACCCTAGAATGTCGCTAGAGATGAAAAACCCGTTTTCGACAGGTCCGATTATTAGTGGCTCGTCGTATCTTGAGCCACATATCGTCCCGTCTTCGAAGGCCGCCACGAAGGCATAGGTTCCAGTCAGTTTTTTGCATGTTTTAATTATAGCTTGAGTTACATCCTTTTGCTCGGCGAAATACCTTTCTATGAGATGTGCGATAACCTCGCTATCTGTGTCACTTTTGAACTTATGCCCAAGCTGTACAAGTTCTTCTTTTAATTCCATATAATTTTCTACAATTCCATTGTGCACTACGGCGATATCGTCTGTGCACCCGTAATGAGGATGTGCATTTTTATCTGAGACACCTCCATGAGTCGCCCACCTGGTATGTCCGATACCTATTTGTCCTGCCATCGTTATGAAGTTAAGAGATTTATCGACAGTGGCTACCCTGCCAACGCCTTTCCGTGTTGAGATCCTGCCGTCATTAATCGTAGCAATTCCTACACTGTCGTATCCCCTGTACTCCATTCGTTTAAGGCTTTCAACTAATACAGGGGCTACATTCAAACTACCAGTATATCCTATAATTGAACACACAGAAGTTAATGGCTGTAAGGGGCTTTTAACAATTATCAACGTACTGACGTACCATTGTGAGATTTAGTATAGTGGTGATCAGGTTCGGCTAAGGTCAGTCAGTTAATATTTTTTTATACCGCTAAATATCATTATATAGTGGTTCTGACGATTATGGTCGTTGTTAACGGAGAAGACGCTTGTACATCTTGCGAATGGTAAAGTATTTGGTAAAAAGATTGTCGTTTTCGATAATGTGGAACACATTAGGGTACTCTCGAATCCTCTGGCTTGGCAGATAATGCAATTGTTGTCGGCTACTCCAATGTATCCCATAGAAATCGCAAAGAAACTCAGAATCTATGAACAAAGTGCGTATTATTATGTACGAAAGTTGGTTGAAATTGGTGCTTTGGAGGAGGCAGGTACAAACCAGGTCAGAGGCGGCACAGCTAGACTGTACCATTCGTCTAGTCCGGCATTTGGAGTCGAGATGGGGTGGGGTGAAAGTCAATTGAATTTTCAGAATCATGCTAATATTGAGCATCGGCATGCACGCAAATTTTTTAACGAATATATTGTTAACAATTCCTTCAAGGGTTTAATCATAGTAGGTGCTCCTGATCCTCATGGCCCCTACAGGTCATCTGCAAGAGATGGGCATTATGCGGTACAGTTAGCTTTTTTTTTAGGGACAATTAGTAATATTCCTTCTGAGTTTATAGTGAAGTTGGATGCCGATGCAAAGGCTGAAAAAGTAATTGACGGAAACAATCTGATATCTATAGGAGGCCCAGGCACTAATATAATAACTGCAGAATTTAACAAATTCTTGCCAATAAAATTCAACGAGAAGAACTTCTGGTCCGGTTTAATAGCCGGGTCTTCTGCCAAGCCATATAATCTTGATAATCAAGGCTTGATTGCGAAGATAAAAAATCCGTATAACGACGGAAAAAATATCATTATTGTTGCAGGTGTAAGGTCAATCGGAACCAAATCTGCGGTTATAGCACTGACCAACTATAGTGAAGAAATTCTGAAGAGTTATCAAAATGAGGAAGAGTGGGCATTAGTTGTGCAAGGATTCGATATGAATGCTGATGGTAAAATCGATCACGTGGATATCATTTCTGAAGTGACAACTTAAGAGGTTTTCCACTTATGTATTTGGTGCGGGTGTACTTGATATTGGACCTAGAACATTTGCGTGCAATGTAATCAGCTGTTCTTCTTCTCTTCTCACCAGATACCCAGGTAGGTTTATGATTCTATCCCCTATCGATACATGTCCATGAACGACCACCTGCCTTGCTTGATGCGGTGATTTTGTACCGGCCTTCCTCATCACTATGGTTTGAAGTCTCCTCTCTAGCAGGTCTTCAATCTTGAGGTTGAGGATGTCATCGAGGGAGGCAGATTCACTTACGAGGCCTATTCTGTTCAGGGACTTGAGCAATCGGCTTTCCCTTTCGGTTCTGCCCTCAGTTGCCAAAGAAAGCAATGCTCGGGCTTGATTTCTAAATCTAGCCACTCGAGTCTGTGCTTTCCACAGCTCTCGCTTATTACGCAAGCCATATGAGCCTAAGGTGTAAAGCTCGGCATTCAACTGATCTGTCGTCCAAATTCTTCTCGGTCTATTGTAGCTCTTTTTTGGTTTACTAGGATCGCCCATTTTTCAGCCGCCTACTTTTTTTCGCTCTCCTTGGAGGGCGCTTCTTTAACTTTGGTAGGTGCAGCTGCAGTAGCAGCTGTAGCAGCAGGTGGAGTAGTTCCACCAGCAGACGGCGGAGCGCCGGGTGGTCCTCCTGCAGCAGGTCTGGCCAATCTCTTGACACCTACAGCACCACCTTTTCGGCCGGTGGTCCTTGTACATTGACCTCTAACTCTTAAACCGAACATATGCCTGTAACCGCGCCAACTCATTACAGATTTTTCACGTTCTATATCATTTGAAATCATAAAATCCAAGTCTGATGTGATAAGATGCCGGTTAGTACCAGTCTCCATGTCTTTTCGTCTGTTAAGGTACCAGTCTGGCATACCTGCTCTTGCTGGATCTCTAATAACTGACTCAATGTCAGCCAATTCTTTATCTGTTAGAAATCCCAAGCGAATATTGGGATTTATTTTCAAGGACTGTAGTAAGACCTGTGCTAGGTTATGACCGATTCCTTTGACTGCGCTCAAGGCGACAACTATCTTCCTGCTTCCGTCTATGTCCTTCCCTGCAATTCTGAGGATATGCTTGTAGTCAGAGGCTGACAATCAAAATCACCAGGGAATGTCTTAAATAAAAACCATACTAGATTAGTAGTCGATACTTACTTTGAGTCTACGGCGGTCATAAGAATGCTGGCATAGTCAGCCGAGCCGGAGTGCCAACGGTATATATATATGAGTAAAAGAAACCAATTGTATTGGCATATTACGCCTTCGCACTATTCTTACACTACTCAACATATGCCTCAAAACGAAATAGTGGCTGCGGACATCTGACCACGTTCTGATTTATTATGCGCCTCGTAATGAAATTCGGAGGAACCGGAGTCAATTCGTCCACCAAGGTAAAAGCAATTTCCAACCTCATAAAGCAGCATCACGACTCGAAAAATGATCTTGTCGTAGTCGTTTCCGCCATTCGTGGAATGACTGATGACATTTTCTCGATTACTGACAACATAAAGGAAGGGCAGAAAGTTTCAGTCGAAAATTTCATGAAAAACACGCGCGCCTCTCATCTAGATATTCTGCGAAATGCTATCACAGATGAGGCAATCATGAAGAAAGCGAACTTGGTCGTTACACAACTTCTTGATGAACTAGAGAACGTTCTTAGAGGCATCGTTCTTCTCGCGGAAGTAACTCCCAAATCATTAGATTATTTATTGTCCTTTGGAGAGCGTCTCTCGGCTCCGATAATTTCCTATGCGTTACAAGACATTGGCATAAAATCTGAACATCTTACAGGCAGGGAAGTCGGAATTCTGACTGACTCTAATTTTGGAGAAGCAAGACCATTGATGGATACGACAAGGCTACGTATTTCTCACAAGCTCACACCTATGTTAAAAGATGGCGTACTCCCAGTTGTAACGGGCTTTATCGGGGCAGATCAGAATGGCATTACCACGACGATAGGAAGAGGCGGCTCTGATTACACTGCGACCATAATAGCCTCCAGCATTCAGGCTGACGAAGTATGGTTGTGGAGCGACGTCGACGGTTTAATGACTGCTGATCCTAAAATCGTCAGAGATGCCAAGGTCCTCAAGGAGGTATCATTTGCTGAGGCAATGGAAATGGCTCTATTTGGTGCTAAGTATATCCATCCACGCTCGTTCTATCCTGTGATCGAATCCAAAATTCCAATCCGTGTACGTAATGCCTTTAACGTCAATCATGAAGGCACAGTTATAACACAAAGCCTAACAAAAGCCTCCCAAAAAATTGTAAAGTCAATCAGCGCCATCCGTCATACTGCATTAATTGATGTAAGTGGCGGGGAAATGGCTGGATCTCCTGGAACGGCCTCACGTATTTTTGATATCCTTGCAAAAAAAAGAGTAAACATCATGATGATCTCCCAGAGCCCTTCCGAATCTAGTATCTCGATGGTTGTGAGAAAAAGTGACCTAGAAAAAGCAACAACGGCACTCGAGCTCAATTTACTTGGAAGCATAATCAAGAAGGTAAGCGTCAACGATGATGTAGCCGTCATTGCGGTAGTTGGCTCGGGCATGAGGGGAATAAAAGGAGTAGCTGCAAAAATATTCGGATCAGTTGCACGCCGAAATGTTAATGTCATAATGATCGCCCAAGGATCTTCTGAGCTAAATCTAGCTTTCGTAGTCAATGATGACGATTGTGAAATGGCAGTCCAAGCGCTTCATAATGAATTTAAACTCGCATCATCTAGTGGCAAACAGAATGATGTTCCAAGAAAAGGATAAATTATATTTTACTGCATGTGAAAGAAATGACTGAACGCAAAGGTAAATTATATGTTGTTGGAGTTGGTCCAGGTAATCATGACCACATGACCTATAGGGCAAAGATCGTGATTGAAGAAAGTGAAATTATAGTTGGCTATGATACTTATGTTTCTCTTGTAGAAGATCTGATCAGCGGTAAAGAAGTCTATCGGTATGCAATGACGCAGGAGGTAGAAAGGGCCAATCAAGCAATAGCATTTGCAGAAGCGGGCAAGATCGTAGCGTTAGTGTCTTCAGGAGATCCAGGTATCTATGGTATGATAGGTTTGATTTATGAAATTCTCTTTGAAAAAGGATGGAAGAGAGAAACTGGTATATATGTTGAATGCGTGCCAGGGGTTTCTTCATTAAATTCTTGCGCTGCTCTTGTTGGGTCCCCATTGATGACTGACTTTGCTGTCGTCAGCATGAGCGATCTTCTGGTTCCTTGGGATATGATTGTCAAACGTGTCGAAGCTGCCGCTGCTGGAGACTATGTTACTGTGATTTACAATCCAGCGAGTAAGAAACGCATACATCAATTGAAAGACACTCGAGATATCTTTTTGAAATATAGAAAGCCAGAAACACCAGTCGCGATAGTTAAGGGTGCATATAGAGAAAGCCAGACTGTCGCTATTACTACGATCGAAAAAATGCTTGAGCATTCAGAAATCCTGGGTATGATTACCACAGTTATCGTAGGCAACTCGTCTACTTTTGACTATAACGGCATGATGATAAATCCGAGAGGATATAGATCGAAGTACGATTTGATCAAAAAAGAAAGCCGGGAAGAAAGTCCTACTTATGCAGGGATGCAGTAGTACTACTAGTGGTAGTGCTAGTTGTAGTGGTAGTGGTAGTTGTAGTGGCAGTAGTTGTAGTAGTTGTAGTCTGACTAGTAGTACTTGGGAATTGATCTAAGGTTGACTTTTTCTCCTCTAATAAGAGATTGTTTCATTAAAATTTGGTTCTCTTCCCCTGAAATGTTTGCGTACAGGCTCAATTATCTGATTGAGATATCTGGCCGTAGCATTTTTTAAATCCATTGCGTGGATTTTTTTCCCTACGTAGTCTCGTTCTAGCTCCTTAAAAGTCGTGTACGAAACATTTCCACCATATTTTTGTGGCCTTTCGATGATAATTTCAGTATTTTCATGAAATACGACATATCTAATAAGCTCCAGTATTGGATTATTTTCAGCTGTACCTAGTGGGCAAAACGCTTTGGTAATTTTTTGTCTGACGGTTTCCTCATCATCATGTATTAGGATCCCACTTGCGGGATTGCTTTTGCTCATTTTACTGTACGTTTCTGCATCACCCTCTGTCGACGGTGGTTTGAGAGGTTCTGAAAGCCCCGGAAGCAAATGATGATGTACTGAAACTGGAACTTTCCACCCTAATTTAGGAAATATTTCCCTCACGAGCATATGGATTTTTCTTTGATCCATTCCAGCGTGAACAATGTCTAACTCTAGTGCCTTAATATCAACGGATTGCATAGGTGGATATAGCAGTTGCGCAATATCCAGGTTCTCTCGTTCCGTCCTGCCCATAATCGTCAGGGATCTTATTGTTCTAGACAGACTGAGGTGTTTACTAAAACGTACTAAATCTTTCCAGTAGCCGTTCGTTCTGTCGTAAAGCTTGCTGCCTAACTCGATTGATATTCCTGGACAAAAATATCTGAAAGCTTCGGAATAATATTCCGAAATCTCTTTGATTTTTGCCCAATTCCCGTGGAGCTTGTCATTCATATATGTATGCCAGTCTGCCAAAAAGACAGTGCATTGAAACTGAGCCTTAATGAAATCATTTATTTTGAAACCCGTTAGAATCAAAGAGCCAAGGTGTAACATTCCAGAAATTTCCAGGCCGATGTAGTGCCTTGGATGAGCCACAGTTTCTAAAAGGGCCCTCAGTTCAGGCCCAGTAACCACTTCCTCTGTTGGTTCCCTTGAGATCAGAAATAACCGATCTTCTAAATCCATTATAGAATTTGGGCATTAAATAAAGCCTATTAGTTTTTGCTTTGCAAATATCTGGTGCAATGTTCAACATGTGCTTAACCCTGCAAGGTTAGTTACGAGGGTAATTACCATAACATGGGCGCGCGTTACATTAGAGTTCTACAATAATGTAGCTTCAAGATATTGAAATGGGGGTCTCATTTCTCTGTTATAAAAAGTTAAATTGAGTTCTTGAAATATTTGATTGGTTGAAGACTAAGGCTACTGTTGAAATTGCCTCCACGACGCGTGCGAAGACTCCCGCTACTACCAGCGTTGACACTATTCCTCCTCCTAGTTACGGAAGAGCGAAAGTACGGTACGACAAAAAGGCCGAATCAGAGTTTTTTGTAGACAACTCTGCACTTGCTGGATTTACCGGAGAACGAATTCTCTATATGGCTGTAAGAGAACTCATTGAAAACGCACTCGATTCTTGCGAAATACACCACATTTTACCAAATATTTCTTTGTCCTTGAAATTAGTGGATCAGGAAAATGATTTATGGTTCATTTCATGCCAGGATAATGGTATCGGGATCCCTTCGGACAAAGTTCCGATTGCTGTTTGTTCTTTTTTAACTTCAGCTAAATATGTCGAGAAGCAACAAAGAGGGCTTTTCGGGGTTGGCTTAAAAATGATTGCTGCTTTTTCTACCAAGGATACAGACCATCCTCTCAAGACCTGGTCGAGGTCAATGGAAGAGGGCTCAGAATATTACTTTGAGCTCCGAACCGACATCGGCACAAACAAGCCAATAACCCTTACAAAGAAATTGCTGAGAGGCGAAGAAGCCCACATTAAGGGCGAATCGGGTTTTAAGATTGAAGCGGTATTACGTGCACGGTTATCTCCGATTACTAAGAATAAGATTTACGATTACGTCAGTCACACTAGTATTGTAAATCCATATGCTTTTTTGGTATTTCAGACTGATGAAGGCGAGGTAATCTTTGATAGAAGAACCAAGGTAATGCCTGAACCAGCTAAAGAGGTATTGCCTCATCCCGCAGATATGGATTTGAAAACACTCAAAAAGGCAATTATGAATTTCATGCACCAAAAGACAACCCTTCATGGAGTGTTGTGTAATTCGTTCCAAAAAATGTCTGGGGGCAAGGCAAAAGAAATAATCTCTAAATCGAATGTAGATATAAAAACTGCAGACAAATACGATGAACATGAATTAATCAAGGTAGTTAATGTCTGCAAACAGACAAGATTCCACTCTCCAAATACAGACCACCTGAGTCCAATTGGAGAGGAAATTCTGACTGCCGGGATGACCTCGGAATATACGATTGTCATAAACAGAAATGAAAACGACACCCATACGCAGACTAGATTATCAACCAAATTGCTAAAACCGACACTAACGGCATACTCATCTAGATCTTGTGTAATAAATAATCGTCCCACCATTGTGGAATGTGGAATTGCATACGGAGGAGATATAGGTTCTTTCAAAATCTTCAGATTTGCAAACAAGATCCCCTTGTTATACGATGAGGGATCGGATGTGGCCAAAGAAGTAGTGTCGGAAGTGGAAATTAACAAAATGGGAATCTCTAAGAAGGAAGTGAAAGAGAAATTTGCCGGCGCAGACAATAAATCTGATAGAGCCGTCGAATTTCTGCCTTTACACATTTTCTTTCATATTTGCTCGACCAAAATTCCTTACAAAACCGCTGGTAAAGAAAGCATTGCATCTGAAGGTGACTTGAAGAGATATATGAAGGCCTGTTTAGCCGATCTCTACAGAAAAGTAAGCGCCCAAATTCGCAAGGAATTGCGCATCAAAGAGGCAGAAAGCCGATTGAGACTTTATAAACATTATATTCCTTTGATAATATCCGCCATCTCCGAATCCATCCATGTCGATACGCAGAAGCTCTCCGCTGCTTTCGCCCAACTTGCGGAAAAACATGTGAGAGGCGAGATTACGGGTGTGGCCATTTCCGAAAAACATGATAAAATCACAGGCCAAAGAATCGAAAAAGAAGCAGACAATCTTGAATCAAAAAGGACATCAACGTACCCTCAATCCAAGCCAATCTTGAATCAGAAAGGACATCAACGTACCCTCAATCCTGTGCGTACTCGACAAATTATCAAAGCCCAAAGCAACAGAAATACATCAAAAAAGAATATCGGGAATTCAGGCAGTGTTCAGAAGAATGATCAAACGACAATGGATGGTTTCTACCGAGCAAAAGGGAAAGGAAAAAGGTAAATGACTACCAAAGATAAACGGCATAAAGAAGTTATAAAGAAAATAAAACTACTCATGAGTGACGTAGCCGAAGATCTGATGGTTGAACGAAAAATGCCAGTTTTAGATGTTCCCAAAGTGGGATATGACAATACCGTATGGTCTGAAGACAAGAGGATGCTTACAATCGGCTGCAAGACCGTTCAAGTTAGTCCTGACAGTACAAAGAAAATTCCAACATTCTCTCAATACCTCGTTATGGCCAACGCCGTCAGAAAGTTGCTTGACGAAGAAATGGAAAGTACGATTAGGGGAATGTACTATGCTACGCTTACATCGATAGGAGATGAGGAGAAAGGTAGACAAAAATTTTGGAATAGTCAGGAAAATTCTGATGATGCAATTAAAGCTATTGAATTATTAACAGCTGTGCCTCGCGAGGAATTTTCGGTTACCTCTAAGCCAAAAGGAATGATATCTGGTCCTATTACTCTGCGTGTGGGCGGCGATATTATCGATTGTAATCTTGGAAGTCGGGCGACATCCCAACTAATACCGACGAATATACGTGACGTCGAAATAGTCAACGTAAAGGCCGATTTTGTAATGGTTGTTGAAAAGGACACCGTTTTGAATAATATTCGAAAATCAGGATTTATTCAAAAGTATAACACAATTCTAATGACCGGATCCGGGGAGCCCGACCGTGCCACGAGAATGATGGTAAAAACTCTAAATGAAGAGTGGAAAAAGCCTGTCGTCATTTTTGCTGATGCTGACCCGTGGGGACTGGGTATTGCTCTGCGTTACAAAATTGGCAGCGAGTCTCTGAGCTATGATAGTGATAGACTAGTAACTCCAGACGCCAAGGTATTGGGCATGATGTTCTCTGATATTTACGAATATAATATCCCGGAAGTTGCAAGACTGGCTGCTTCGGAAGAAGATATCAATAGAGCCAATGATATGAAGAGGAAGCCTTGGCTGAAGGATAAACAATGGCAAAAGGAGCTAAACATTTTCTTACAGCGAAAGGAAAAATGCGAGCTCGACGCATTCTTCAAACATGGATTCAGGTTTCTGGCAGAGACATACCTGCCTCAAAAACTTCGTATTGCCGGATTGATTTGAAAAATAGCTTTATGTTTTTTGATGTTATTAGGGTGAAAGCAATACAAACCTGCCTAGTTTATCTGGCTTGTTCTCAGCATTTTTGGTCGAGTTTGCTGCGGAGCAGATGGTGGTAGATATCCGGATAGCTCCTGAAGATCCATCACTACCCCATAGTAGCCCTTGACATTTTCAAGAGTTGACTCGTAGTGCGTGTGGTTACTAGATGATGTTGCATCAGAAATAAGCACAATGTCGTATCCGATATTAAACGCGTCTCTTAGAGATGTCTCAACACAAATGGAAGTATCAATCCCACAGAAAATAAGCGTGTCAATTCCTAGGCTTCTTAGCCACACTCCAATTTCCGTATCATGAAAAGCTGAATCCCTCCTCTTTATGACGATGTGGTCACCGCTGATTGGCTTTATCTGATCGACAATCTCAGCATCCCAGGTCCCTCGTACACAGATCGGTTTCCTCATAATTCTTTCTTCACGCGCCTTTGGCAAGATCTTGTGTGTTCTGGTCAACAAGTCAATACCAGAAGACTCCCTGACAGCCTGGGTATAAAAAACAGGTATTGC
>Ga0070711_100001540_pt1 | contig 12692 bp, 9 predicted proteins | sample LARL53metaG_FD_65452 | JGI IMG/M metagenome (GOLD analysis project Ga0070711, IMG submission 65452) | Corn, switchgrass and miscanthus rhizosphere microbial communities from Kellogg Biological Station, Michigan, USA - LAR L5-3 metaG | ecosystem: Host-associated > Plants > Roots > Rhizosphere ... | reverse complement strand
ACCCGCACCAGTCGTTCGATCGCCTCGAGCACCAGCTGCGGGCCGATCGAGCAATTCACGCCGACGATGTCGGCACCAGCGGCCTCGAGCGCCGGTCCGAAAGCCTCGGGCGCGGTGCCGTAGGCGGTGCGTCCGTCGAGGCCGACAGTGACCTGCGTCATCACGGCGAGATCGCTGCGGGAACGCACGGCACGAAGTGCCGATTCGAGCTCGTCGACGTCGGAAAACGTCTCCAGGCAGAATCCGTCCACGCCGCCGGCGAGCAGGCCGTCCACCTGGCGGCCGAACGCCGCTTCCGCCTCGTCACGGCCCAGTGCGCCGAACGGCTCCAGTCGGACACCGAGGGGACCGATCGCGCCGACGACGGCGCAATGCGGACCCGCGGCGCGCCGGGCCACGCTGGCCGCCGCCGCATTCAGCGACTCGACCTCCGCGGACAGGCCGTACTGCGCCAGCTTGAGCGGATTGGCGCCAAAGGTGTTGGTTTCGATCACCTCGGCACCGGCATCGGCGTATGCGGCGTGCACCGCGCTGACGACGTCCGGGGCGCGCACCACCAGTTCGTCGAAACAGGTGTTGACGAAAATCCCCTTGTCGTAGAGCATGGTGCCCATCGCACCGTCCACCACATGCACGCGACCATCCGCAATCAGATCACGGAGCGTGGGCATCGTCATTTCCTCGCATAACCGAGCACCGGGGACAGCCACCGCTCGGCGGTCGCGACGTCCCAGCCCTTGCGACGGGCGTAGTCCTCGACCTGATCGCGCCCGATGCGCCCGACGCCGAAGTAGCGGGCGTCCGGCCGCCAGAAGTACCAGCCGCTCACCGACGCACCCGGCCACATCGCAAAACTCTCGGTCAGCGTGATACCGGTATTCCGTTCGAGGTCGAGCAGCGTTGCCAGCACGGCCTTTTCGGTGTGGTCGGGGCAGGCAGGATAGCCCGGTGCGGGCCGGATGCCCTGATACCGTTCGTGCACCAGGTCATCGCCGCCAAGCTGCTCATCCGGCGCATAGCCCCAATGCACCCGGCGCACTTCTTCGTGCATGCGCTCGGCGAACGCCTCGGCCAGCCGGTCAGCGAGCGCGGAGAGGAGGATCGCGCGATAGTCATCGTGAGTCGCCTTCGCCGCCTCGACCAGCGCGGGCAGTCCATGACCCGCGGTGACCGCGAACGCGCCGACGTAGTCGGCGATGCCGCTGGCGTGCGGCGCCACGAAATCGGCGAGTGCCAGTGCCGGGCGGCCATCCTTGCGCGCGGCCTGTTGCCGGAGCGAATGGATCACCGCGTGCTCAGCCGAGCGTGACGCGTCGGTGTAGAGAATGATGTCGTCGTCGCAGGCATTCGCCGGCCAGAAGCCGACGGCCCCGCGCGCGACGAGGCCCCCGCTCAGCTCGACCTCGTCGAGCAGCTTCTGGGCGTCGTCGAACAACTCGCGGGCCGCGTGGCCGTGCTCCGGGTGCTTGAAGATCGCCGGATACGCGCCTTGCATCTCCCAGGCCTGGAAGAACGGGGTCCAGTCGATGTACTTGCGGAGTTCCGCGATCGGCCAGCGATCGAAGGATCGCACGCCGAGGAACGCGGGCACCGGCGGCACCGCGGTGAGATCCACCTGAAAATGATTGTGCCGCGCCTCGGCGAGCGAGATCAGGGGCCCTTCATGTTCGCCGGCGCGGTCGGCGCGCACCCTGGCGTATTCCGCATTGATGCCGGCGGCAAACGCCGCGCGGCGCTCGGGGTCGCGCAATGAGCTCGCCACCGGGACGGCCCGCGAGGCGTCGAGCACGTGGACCACGGACCCCGAGTAGGCAGGCGCAATCCGGAGCGCGGTGTGCGCCTTGGACGTCGTGGCGCCGCCGATCAGGATGGGAATGTCGAGGCCTTCGCGCTCGAATTCCGAGGCCACGAACGCCATCTCGTCGAGCGACGGGGTGATCAGGCCGGACAGACCGACCAGGTCGACTTTCTCGCGCCTGGCGGTCTCGAGGATTGTCGCAACGGGTACCATCACGCCGAGGTCGATCACTTCCCATTCGTTGCACTGCAACACGACGCCGACGATGTTCTTGCCGATGTCATGCACGTCGCCCTTCACGGTGGCCATGAGGATGCGCCCTCGGCTGCGCGCCGGCTTTCCGCTGCGCTCCGCCTCCATGAACGGAATCAGGTAGGCCACCGCGCGCTTCATGACCCGCGCGCTCTTGACCACCTGCGGCAGGAACATCTTGCCGGCGGCAAAGAGGTCGCCGACGCGGCTCATGCCGGTCATCAAGGGGCCCTCGATCACGGCGAGCGGCTGCGACGCCGACCGCCGTGCCTCTTCCACGTCGGTTTCGACGAACTCGGCGATGCCGTGCACCAGCGCGAACGCGAGACGCTCTTCGGCGGGCGCATCGCGCCACGACAGGTCGGCGCCGGCCGCCACGCGACCCTGGGCGCGGTCGGCGATTTCCAGCAGCCGCTCCGTGGCATCGGGGCGCCGGTTCCAGAGCACGTCGGCCACCCGCTCGCGCAACTCCGGGTCGAGGTCGTCCACCACCGGGAGCTGGCCCGCGTTGACAATCCCCATGTCGAGCCCGGCGGCGATGGCGCGTTCGAGGAAGACGGCGTGGATCGCTTCGCGCACCCCGTCGTTGCCGCGAAAGGAGAACGACACGTTGCTGATGCCGCCGCTGGTTCGCGCGCCCGGGCAGCGAACCTTGACCTCGCGCACCGCCGCGACAAAGGCGTTGCCGTAGTCCGCATGCGCTTCGATCCCGGTCCCGACCGCAAAGACGTTCGGATCGAGAATCACATCCTCCGGCGCAAAGCCGACCTCATCCACCAAGAGCCGGAACGCGCGTTCGAGAATGTCCACGCGTTGGGCCACCGTCTCCGCCTGGCCGCGCTCGTCGAACGCCATTATCACGGCGGCGGCACCGTAACGGCGCACCAGCCGGGCCTGCTCCAGCAGTTTCGCCTCGCCCTCCTTGAGCGACAGCGAATTCACGACACCCTTGCCCTGCAGGCACTTGAGCCCGGCCTCGAGCACGCTCCAGCGCGAGGAATCCACCATGACCGGCACCTTGGCGATCGCCGGGTCGGACGCGATCAGCCGCAGGAACGTGGTCATCGCCGCCGGGCCATCGAGCAGCGCCTCGTCGAAGTTCACGTCGATCATCTGCGCGCCGTTGTCCACCTGCTGGCGGGCGACTTCGAGCGCCGCCTCGTAGCGCTGTTCCTGGATCAGCTTCGAGAAGCGGCGGGAGCCGGTGACGTTGGTGCGCTCTCCCACGTTGACGAACAGGGAATTTTCGCGGATCAGGAATGGTTCGAGGCCGGAGAGCGAAGTCGTGAGTCGTGAGTCGTGAGTCGTGAGGAGGGCGCCATCCCCCCTCCCGTGGCGAGCGAAGACCCGCGGGGCCACGCCCCGCACGGCGTCCGCCATCGCTGCGATGTGCTCGGGCGTCGTGCCGCAGCAGCCCCCGACGATGTTCACCAGGCCGGACCGCGCCCACTCGCCGATCCCGGCTGCCATCGTCTCGGCATCGAGGTCGTAGCCGCCGAGGGCATTGGGCAATCCGGCGTTGGGATGGGCGCTGACCGGCACATCGGCGATGCGGGCGAGATCCTGCACGTACTGCCGCAGCAGGTCCGGCCCCAGCGCGCAGTTGAGTCCGATCGAGAGCGGGCGGGCGTGGCCGACTGAAATCCAGAATGCTTCGGGGGTCTGTCCGGATAGCGTCCGTCCGCTGCGATCGGTGATCGTGCCCGAAATCATCACGGGGACGCGGAACGCCAGGGCGTCGAAGAGTTGCTCGATGCCGAAAATCGCCGCCTTGGCGTTGAGCGTGTCGAAGATCGTCTCGATCAGCAGGAGATCGGCGCCACCTTCGACCAGGCCCGCAGCCGCTTCGCGATAGGCGGCGGCGAGGGTGTCGAAGTCGACGTTCCTGAAGGCCGGATCTTCCACCGAGGGCGAGAGCGACGCGGTGCGCGCGGTAGGTCCCAGTACCCCGGCGACGAACCGGGGCCGGTCGGGAGTCGAGGCGGCATCGGCCGCAGCACGCGCCACCCGTGCGGCGGCAATGTTGATGTCGGGCACCGCGTCCTGCAGTCCGTATTCGGCCTGCGAGATGCGCGTGGCGTTGAACGAGTTGGTTTCGACGATGTCGGCGCCGGCTGCGAGGTACGCGGCGTGCACGTCGTGCACCACGGCGGGCCGGGTCAGGCAGAGGACGTCGTGGTTGCCCTTGAGGTCCCGCGAGGCTGCGGCGAACCGGTCGCCACGGTAATCGGCCTCCGTCAGGCCGGCCCGCTGGAGCATGGTCCCCATCGCCCCGTCGAGCAGCAGGATGCGCTCGTTCAGCAGCGAGCCAAGCCGTTGCAGGCGGATAGCGCGATTGTGGTCGGGATCGGTCACGGAAATCGCCTTAGCGGATTGTTTTACGTGGCCGCAAGTCGCCGGAAATCGCCACGTGGAGTCGTGAGTCATGAGTCGTGAGTCGTGAGGAGTTTGTGGCATCCATCGCGATGCAAGCCGGCGGTCCTCACGACTCACGACTCACGACTCATGACTTACGACTATAGCATCCCCCGCATCACCACCTGTTCGGCCAAATATAGCACGAAGTAGGCCACCAGCGGGCTGATATCGAACATGCCGATCGTCGGCACAACCCTGCGGATCGGATCGACCAGCCAGTCGGTAAGCGCGTGCACGATCCGCATGAATTTCGAGTACGGCGACACTCCCAGCCACGACGCGATGACGAGGATCATGATGGCGAGGCGCAGCAGCTGGAAAACGGTGTGGACCACGAGTGCCAGCAGGTATCCCTCGCTCGCCGTCCGGTACATGGTGAACACGAAGCCGACGATCCAGTCGACCAGCGCGATGAACGCCAGCCCGCCGACGACCACGATGCCGACCAGCCACAGCGGGGCATCCTGCGGATTGGCGCCCGCGCGGACCAGGCGGTGCTCCACCGGACGCAGCAGCGGATCGCCCCACCGGCGCACAAAGCGCGCCCAGGCGCCGAACGCGTTGATGCTGCCGCGCCGCACCATCCAGTGCGTCGACGCCACGATCGCCGACAGCACAAAAGCGCCCGCCACGAACAGGCGGGCGCCATGCACCACGGTCAACGCGACGTCGTCCACCGGCTACTCCATCACGAACTCGCGCGCGAACGCGACCTCGAACGCAAACGTCTTGGCACGGCTGCGCGTTTCCATGAGGTCGGCAATCCGCCGCAGCCGCTCCGGCACCTCGAGCATGCGCTCCTGCGCCTTGCGGCCCCATTCGTCGAGACCCTCGAGGGCCTCGATCTTCCAGTGGGACAGCTGGTCCTGCACGATGCGCAGATAGTCCCGGGGGCCGTAGATCCCGGAACGCCGGATCACATCCGCGAATTCCTTGAAACCGGGAATGGTGACACCGGGCATGTCGATTGCCGGGAGCACGTGTGCCGCCGAGCGCAGGGCTTCACTGGGATCGCGCTTGAGGATCTCGGTGAACACCTTGCGGTAGAAGGTGAAATGGCGAGCCTCTTCCATGGCGATCTTCGCGAGGATCCCGCCGAGCAGCGGCTCGTACTCCTCGATCACCCGGCCGGTATTGGCGTGCGAGTACTGCGTGGCGCGTTCCTGCAGCGTGGTGTAGACGAACACGCGGTAGGGATCCTTGTCCCATTCGGGATTGAAGCCGGCCTTGATGTACTCGAACTTGAGCTGCTCCATCTTGCGCTGGTCGACGACCGCGGTGTCACGCATGTAATCGCTCAGCACCGTGCCGTGGCGGTCTTCTTCGGCCGTCCAGAGGTTGTTCCAGTTGCGCCAGTGGGAGTCGTCGCCGAGGTAGACGGCGATGATGCGATGGAAGTGCGGGAGGCCTTCTTCGGTGAGCGTGTTGAGCGCGAGGGCGGCGCGACAGGCGTCCGGAATCCCGGCGACCCGTTCGCGCAGCTGGCGCAGATGCGTGGCCGGATCGGTTCCGACCGGCGCAGCCAGCAGTTCGCAAGGGAACCAGAGTTCCCGCTTCTTGTCGTGCTCGGTCATCAATGCGTGAACTACCGGCTCGAGGTCGCGAAGCACTTCGACCTTGCGAGCCATCTTCCGTGCGGCGTCAGTCAAATTCATTTCGTGCCTGGAATCCTTCTGTTCAGGAACTGCGAGCCAGTACCCTCGGATCGCAAGGCAACGGGGAGAAACCTCGCACGATCCGGACCGCGGAACTGGCGGTCCGAGGCTCGACCGCGAAAAATGCGCTGTTACCCATCAATACGGTAGCCGTAGCCGGTTGGTGCCCGGCCGGACGCCAACCAGCTAACTCGATACGCAACAACGAGTTGCTCCTATTTCGTGCGGCATTCCTGCGAGACGGGCGGGCGGTTGCCGCAGGCAATCGTCTCGTTCATGCCGCGGGTGACCGGTCCGCACGCCGTCGTCTGCGCCGACCGGATGGCCTCCAGCTGGTTCTCGTGGGATGCCGAGGCGCAGTTCTTCTGCCCGTTGAACGCGACGCAGACATTGCAGGTCACCTTCTGCGCCGAGAGCGTCGTCCACGCCAGGAAGGCGGCAAACAGCAGGATGACGGCGATGGTAAGGAGCGTTTTCGATTTCGGCGCAAGGGCAGGCATCATTTCTCCGCGATCGTGGTCATCTCAGGAGCGTGTTGTGCAGGATGAGGAAGGCGACGCTGAAATAGATCACCAGCCCGGTCACGTCGACGAGGGTGGCGACGAACGGCGCCGAGGCACTGGCCGGATCCAGTCCGAACCGGCGCAGCAGGAACGGCAGCATCGATCCGGCGACCGATCCGAACAGCACGACGCCGATGAGCGCGCAGAACACCGTGGTCGCCACCAGCAGGTAGTGCACGCCGTAATCGAGCCCGAGCTGGACGCCGAAAGCCTTCCAGTGATGTGCCGCCAGAAACTGCCAGAGCACGATCCGGACGAACCCGATGCTGCCGAGCATGGTGCCGAGCGCGAGTCCGGTCGGTATCTCCCGCACGACCACGCGCCACCAGTCCCGCAGCGCCAGTTCGTTGAGCGCCATCGCCCGGATGATCAGTGACGTCGATTGCGAGCCGGAATTGCCGCCCGACGAAATGATCAGCGGAATGAAAAGCGCCAGGACTGCCGCGCGTTCGATGTCGTGCTCGAAGTGGCCCATCGCCTGGGCGGTGAGCGTCTCGCCCACGAAGAGGATTGCCAGCCACCCGCCGCGCTTGCGCAGCATTTCCACCGCGGAGATCTGCAGGTACGGCTCGTCGATCGCCTCCATGCCGCCGAGCTTCTGCACGTCCTCGGTCTGCTCCGACACCAGCGCGTCGATGATGTCGTCCACCGTGACAATCCCCAGCATCCGGTGCTGGTCGTTGACCACCGGCAGCGCGAGGAGGTTGTACTTGGAGATCAGCCGTGCGGCGTCCTCCCGGTCCACGAGCGGATTGACCGTGATCGGTTCCCGGTCGTCTCCGATTTCGGTCACCACCGTCCCGCCGGGCACCATCATCACTTCCCGCAGCGAGATGACACGTTGGAGCGTGTTCTCGGCCGGATCGAGGATGTAGATCGCGTACACCGTCTCTTTCGCCTCGCCGACCTCCGCCACGTATCGCTTCACCTGGTCCGCCGTCCACGTCGCGGGGACGCTGACGTACTCCGTCGTCATGATGCCGCCCGCCGACGCCGGCGGGTAGTTCATCAGCGCCCGGAGCGTCTCCCGGGTCGCGGCCTTGAGGAGGGGCAGGATGCGGGCGCGCCCGTCGGCCGAAAGCTCGCGGTACAGGTCGACCTGCTGGTCGGCGGAGAGCGCGTCCACCAGCGGCGCCGCGACTGACACCTGCAGGACCTCGAGGATCGCTCCCCGGTGCTCCAGTTCCGGTTCGTCGAAGAGCTGGACCGCCAGCTCGAACGGGAGCGCGCCGACGACGCGCGATGCGGCCTCGACCGGCAGGTGATTGAGCGCCTCGGCGATGTCGACTGCGCGCAGATCGGTGGTCGCCGCCGCGAAATCATCGGCGTCGCCGCTGAGCAGGTAAAGGAATTCCGGGGTGAGATGCGGCGGCGCGGAGGGTGATTCCATGGTGTCGGCCCTCCGGGTGATGGCTGCTGGGGGGTAGCTGTTGGCATCTGGCTACCAGCTGCTAGCTACTAGCTACTAGCTACTAGCTACTAGCTACTAGCTACTAGCTACTAGCTGCCACTCTACTTGCCCTTCGGCAAGTTCACCGTCTCATCACCACTCTTCCCGTCAGTGACCGGCGTGACCTGCGTGACCCACCCGTCGTTGAACGTGACCACCAACCGGTACCCGAGGGTGTCGGCGACCACGGTTTTCACTTGGGAGAACTTCTTCGAGTAGCCGAGGGCCGCCTGCGCCTGCTTGGCGAAACCCGCGGGTGTGCGCCCGGAATAGCCCTTGCCGAACTCGCGGCCGATCGCCATCGCGATGGCCTGGTCGGGACCGTACTTGGCGTATTCATCGGCCGAGATCAGTCCCTTCTGGGACGAGACGTACCCGTACCGGTCGTAGTCGCGACATGCGGTAAAGGCGAGAAGCAGTGAAATCGGGATGATGAACCTGCGCATCGGTGCGTCTCCGGCGGTGTCTGGGCAGAAAGGTAACGAGCGGCGGCGTTCCGGTCATCCTGCCGCGCCGCGCTTGATCCGGGACATGGCGGCCCGTAGATAGGTGTATCCCAGAAGGAGGGTTGCATGGCCGCCGATCTCGCTGGTGCTCCGCTTTCCCAGGTCGCGCTCGTCGTCCGGAACCTGGAGGCGGCCACGGCGTTCTACCGGGATGTACTCGGAGTGCCGTTCATGTTTGCCGCGCCGAATCTCGCGTTCTTCAACGTCGGCGGCACGCGGCTGATGCTGAGCCCGCCGGAAGGCGAATTCACCCAGCCCGGTTCGGTCCTCTATTTCAAGGTGCCCGACATCCGGGCCACCCACGCCGAACTCTCCCGCCGCGGAGTTGCCTTTCGCGATGAGCCGCACATTGTCGCGCCGATGCCGGCCTACGATCTCTGGATGACCTTTTTCAAGGACCTCGACGGGAACACGCTGGCGTTAATGAGTGAGGTGCCGCGGTGAGGCGGCCCGCATTGCGGCATACATTTTCTCCGGTCGAAATGATACTGTTGTCCACCGATTCATCACTGACACGCCGCACGAGGTGCAGTTAATGAGTGCCATAGGCAACATCCCCGTTCCCGTCAACGAACCGATCCTTCACTATGCCCCCGGCTCGGCCGAGCGCGCCGGACTGCAGGCCGCCATCAAGGACCTGGGTAACGTCGTCACGGACATTCCGGTGGTCGTCAACGGCAAGGAGCATCGCGCCGACAGGACAATCGCTGTCAATTCACCGCAGCGGCACCAGCACCGGCTGGCCACCGCGCACCAGGCCCCGCCCGCACTCTTGCAGGACGCGATCGACGGCGCGGTCGCGGCACAGCTCGATTGGGAATCCTGGAGCTTTGCGGACCGTGCCGCCGTCTTTCTGAAGGGAGCCGACCTGCTGGCCGGTCCCTGGCGCGCGCGGATGAACGCGGCGACCATCCTGGGGCAGGGAAAGACGCCGCACCAGGCCGAGATCGACGCGGCATGCGAGCTCGCCGACTTCCTCCGATTCAACGTGCACTACGCCGAGCGCCTGCTGCACGAGCAGCCCATCTCGGTGCCAGGCGTGTGGAACCGGCTCGACCATCGGCCGCTGGAAGGGTTCGTCTACGCGATCACGCCGTTCAACTTCACCGCCATCGGCGGCAACCTGCCGACGGCGCCCGCGATTCTTGGCAACGCGGTACTCTGGAAGCCGTCGGCCACGGCGCTGCTGTCGAACTGGCTCTTCTACCAGATTCTGCAGGAAGCCGGCCTGCCACCCGGCGTGATCCAGTTCGTGCCGGGCGAGTCGGCGGCCGTCACCGGCGTGCTGCTCTCCGACCCGCGGCTGGCGGGCATCCACTTTACCGGGTCGACGCCGGTATTCCACCAGCTCTGGAAAGGCGTGGCCGACCGGCTCGATCAGTATCGTGCCTATCCGCGACTGGTCGGGGAAACCGGCGGAAAGAACTTCATCGTTGCGCACCCCAGCGCGGATGTCGAGGCGCTGGTGACCGCGCTGATCCGCGGCGCCTTCGAATACCAGGGGCAGAAATGTTCGGCCGCGTCGCGATGCTACATCCCGCGATCACTCTGGCCCCGGGTCGAAGCCCGTCTTCGCGAGGAAATTGCCGGCATCAAGACCGGCGATCCCGCCGACTTCTCGGTGTTCGTGGGCGCGGTGATCGATGCGCGCGCCTTCAAGCGCCTGGAGCAGGTGCTCACCGCGGCGAAGGCCGATCCGCGGGTTCGGGTGATCGCCGGCGGCGGCTGCGACTCCAGTGAAGGGTGGTTTGTCGAGCCGACGCTGCTGGAGACCACCGATCCGCGCCACCAGGTCATGAGCGTCGAGTTTTTCGGCCCGATCCTGGCGGCGTACGTGTACGACGACGCCACCTGGGATGACGTCCTCACGCTGGTCGACACCGCATCGCCGTACGCGCTCACCGGCGCGATCTTCGCCCAGGAACGGAGTGCGATCGTCGCGGCCGATCGCCGGCTGCGCCATGCCGCCGGCAATTACTATGTCAATGACAAGTGCACCGGCGCGGTCGTGGGACAGCAGCCGTTCGGTGGTGCGCGCGCCTCGGGCACCAACGACAAGGCCGGGAGCATCCTCAATCTTTATCGGTGGGTGTCGCCGCGGGCGATCAAGGAAGTGGGCAACCCGCCGCACGACTGGCGCTATCCATATCTGGGCGACCGGTAGGCGGGGCGACGTGCGAAGTGCGGCGTGAGAGGGATCGCGGCGTTGAGGCTGGCCGTGGTTCCGATCGTCATCTCGGGCGGCGAGGCCCAGGCCGCCCGGTATCCGCTGAACCTGGCTGGCGCGACCTTCGTCGAACGAGTGCATTCCGACGTGACGACCCAGTCGGGGACCGCCGAACTGCACCGGACCATTCTCCGGCTGGCGAGGTACACCACGACAGCGCGGATCGACACCCTCGTTGTCACCGCCGATAGCCTGGGTCTCGACGAGACTGTCGACAACCGGCACCACCCGGTCGACGTCGATGCGGTGATTGGCGGGCGATGGAAGCTGGTGGCCAACGGGCCCCGGAAGACCGCCGTGGTCGACGCTCCGTTCGTCCCGGGCGAGGTAGCCGACGTGAGCGACCTCGGTTCCGCAATGGACGATTTTTTCCCGATGGCACCGCCATCGCTGGCGCCCGGTGCCCAGTCGACCGATTCATCGCAGCGCGTCTGGCGCCGCCTTGCGGACTCCGGCAGCGCCCAGCGCTATCACTGGTCCGAGCGGCGACACGGCGACAGCACGTCGGTCGGGACCGACAGCGTCGTCGTGCATGCGGTGGTCGATACCCATGAGGAAGGCGATCTTGCCTGGAGTGCCACGCGCGGACCGGTGGCCTGGATGAGGCGCATCCAGACGATGGTCACCTCGCGGTTCGCCGGGCGCACGGTCCGGGCGAACGTGGACCAGCGAATCGTGGTCGCGAGAACGCGATAGCCGGCGACCTGAGTCGAGACAACGTGAACGGAGAGCTGACGTGCGATTGCCTGCCACCCTGTTGATCCTGCTCGTGGCCGCTCCGGCGGCGGCCCAGGCGCCGAACGAGGCCGCGCAGCGCGAAGCCCGCGATATCCTGACCGAGATGGTGTCGATGAACACCTCGCTCCAGCGCGGCGATGTCACCCCCCTGGCCGAGAAACTGGCGGCGCGATTTCGCAAGGCCGGTATCCCGTCGGCGGACATCGAGGTGGTGGGGCCCGATGCCAAGAACAAGAACCTCGTGGTTCGCTTGCGCGGAAAGCCGGGGAGCAAGGCCGTGCTTTTTCTGGCGCACCTCGACGTAGTCGACGCCTTGCGAGGCGACTGGTCGCTCGAACCCTTCGCGCTGACCGAAAAGGACGGCTGGTTGTACGGGCGGGGCACCGCCGACGACAAGGGCCCGGCCGCCACGCTGGTGGCCGCCGCCCTCGCGCTGGCGCGATCGAAGGCGGTCCCCGACCGGGACATCATCCTCGCGCTCACTTCCGGTGAGGAGAATGCCGACGAACCCGGCGCGGCGTGGCTGGTGCGTACGCACAAGGACCTCGTCGACGCCGACTGGGTGTTCAATTTCGACGCCGGTGGTCCGGCCATCGACCACGGAAAGCTCGCGTGGATCGAGTTGCAGGGGTCCGAGAAGGTCTACTGGACGGTGACGCTCTCGGCTCGCAACGCCGGCGGACACTCCTCACTGCCACGCGCCGACAACGCGATCTACGAGCTGGTCAATGCGCTGCGCGGGATCGAGGCGCTCAATTTTCCCGTTGACCTCACTGACGTCGCCCGCGCTCAACTCGCCGCTCGAGCGCAGTTCGTCACGACGGCGGAGGGTGAACTGATCCGGGCGGTTCTCAAGCAGCCGCTCGATTCCAGTGCGGCCTACAAGCTCGCCCGCTTTTCCGCCTCGTATAACGCGTTGCTGAGAACGACCTGCATTCCGACCATGCTGGCCGGCGGGCACGCCGAAAACGCCCTGCCCGCACTTGCGACGGCCACGGTCAATTGCCGGCTGATCCCGGGCGAGAACTCTGCCGACGTGCTGCGGCAGATTCGGCGCGCGGTGGCCGACACCGGCGTCACGATTG
>Ga0070711_100001536_pt1 | contig 12722 bp, 8 predicted proteins | sample LARL53metaG_FD_65452 | JGI IMG/M metagenome (GOLD analysis project Ga0070711, IMG submission 65452) | Corn, switchgrass and miscanthus rhizosphere microbial communities from Kellogg Biological Station, Michigan, USA - LAR L5-3 metaG | ecosystem: Host-associated > Plants > Roots > Rhizosphere ... | reverse complement strand
GGGCTCCGGACAGGCAGGATTCGTGCTCGAGCTTGCATTCCAGCCCGATTGGCGACCCAGCCGGCTTGGTTCGTGCCCGATTGAACTAGCTTTAGGACAGAAAGTGACCTAAAGTGGCCCTGTGCATCGGCGCTGTACCGTCTGCGCCTACCCCCGAGCGGACTGGCTGAACCAGCAGCTAAGCCAGCACGCCCAGAACATCCTGAAGCTGGCCCGCGAGACTGGCCTCAATCGCAACGCTCTGGCCAATCACCGCAAGCTGCACCTACCCAGCGGGCCATACAGCGAGGACGAGCAGAAGGGCGAGTTCCTCGGCGCCTTCAAGACCAGCGGTGACCTCAAGGGCTCAGCCGAGACGGCCGGCGTCAGTCGCGGCAGGGTGCAAGAGTGGCTCGAGCATGATGAAGCGTTCAGCTTCCGCTTCAACATGGCCAAGGCTGAACTTGTCGAGCACCTCGAGGTCACTGCTGTCGAGCGTGCCACCGTCGGCGGGAAGTTCGTCCGCAAGGTGTACCGCGGGGAGCACCTGTACGAGGAAGTCCACGAGTGGCGGCCGTCTGACGCAGCCCTGATCAAGCTGCTCTCGAGCCTCAAGCCCGAGGTCTACGGCGAGAAGATCAGCGTCACCCAGACCAGCATCGTCAAAGCGGTGGACATGAATGCCTGGGCTGAAGTCTGACCAATGAAGAACCCCCGCAGCGGCATGCGCGCGAACGGCTCGTCAGCCGTGACCGCCTTGGGGGTTGATTCCAGGCTACCACGATGCCAGCGCTGAAGTCTGAACTCGTCGTCGAGCACATCACCGAGAAGCAGACCTTCGACGACGACGCCCGTCCCTACCGCCCCTTCGGCGCCAACCTCGAGCTGTTCCGCGCGAGAGATCGCGAGGTGGTGCTCGAAGGCCCAGCCGACTGCGGGAAGTCCAGGGCGTGTCTCGAGAAGCTCAACCTGGCCATGCTGAAGTACCCCGGTGCCCGCGGCGCCATCGTCCGTCAGACCAGGAAGAGCCTGACGTCGACGGCCATGAGCACCTTCGAGCGGTACGTCGTGCCGCCCGGGGCGCTCAAGCTGTGGAACGGCGAGGAGTATCGCTACACCAACGGCTCGAAGGTGTACCTGTTCGGCCTGGACGATCCTGAGCGCCTGAAGTCCTTCGAAGGCGACTTGATCTACGTCCAGGAGGTCAGCGAGGTTGCCAAAGAGGATTACGAGCTGCTGACGACGCGCGTCACCGGCCGCGGTGCCACGATGCCGTACCAGCAGATCATCGCCGATCTCAATCCGCGCGAGCCCAACTGGTGGCTGTACGAACGCGAAAGCAGCGGCGCCACCCGCTTCCTGAAGGTCACCCATGCCGACAACCCCACCATTACCCCTGAGCGCCTGGCGCCCCTCGAAGCCCTCACTGGCTACCTCCGAGACCGCCTGCTGCTTGGTCTGCGGGTGGCCGCCGAAGGTATGTTCTTTACCGAGTTCGATCCTCGTCACCACCTGGTCGATGCCTTCGATCCCCCGGACGATTGGGTTCGCTGGGTATGCGTCGACTACGGATTCTCCCACCCATGGGTTGCCCTGTGGCTGGCTCGTGAGCGCCCGGGCGGCCGCATCTACGTCTATCGTGAACTGAGCCTCACCGGGCTCCGCGATGAGCAGCAGGCGCGCCTGATCCTTGATCGCAGCAAGGGCGAACAGCTCGCCCAGGTGGTGCTCGATCCGAGCATGTTCAACAACCGCGGTGAGCAGCAGCGGCCATCGATCGCTCACGTGTACGCCCAGGCTGGCGTGCCGAACATCGTCGAGGGCTTCAACCGGCGAGTTCAGGGCTGGGCGATTGTGCGACGTGCACTGGCGTGGGGTCCCGACGTCGCCGAGCAGCGGGGTGTCGAACTCGACTCACTGCCGCGGCTGAAGATCATGCACCAGCGCTGTCCAGAGCTGGTCAAGAACCTGCCGGCCATGGTGCGCGACAGATTGGACCCTGAGGACGTCGCCGACAAAGTCGGCACCACCCGCACGCCCGACGATGAAGTCGACGCCCTCAGGTACGGCCTGTGCGCGGACGCCCAGCCAACTCGCTCCGCGGAAGCCCGCGACCTGGTGTTCGGGTGAGGTACGCGCGGCAGCGATGGTGGTACCCAGCGTCGTGGGCCTATCGCTGGGTGCTGTTCCGCGGCTGCTGGAACTTCGACCGCCATCACACCTGGCGGCAGGCATGAGCGTGGCGATCCAGATTCCGCACGGCACGACGCTGTTTCAGGGGACCTGTCGCGAGTGCACCATCGGCTTCGCCGTTCTCGAGTCGGACGAGGCGCTCCAGCACGCTGAATATCACCCCCGTTTCTGCCCATTCTGTGCCCGCCGCGCAGTCTTTCTGTGCGCTTTGCCAGTCGACACCATCACCACCACCGTTGAGGAGGCGTACGAAGGCTGATGCCCACGCTCACGCGTACCAAGCCGGCCCCCTGGGGCAAGGGCGCATCCGCTGAGGAAACCGCGGAGCGCCTGACGAGTGAGCTAGCCGAGCAGCTGCAGTACGACTTCCGAGCGCGCGACACGCTGTACCGCGACATCAACGCCACGCTGTTCAGCGAAGATCCGGTCGAAATCCCCGAGGCGTACCAGAAGACCGCCGCCGAGGTGCGCGCCAACCTGGCGCTGAACATCGTCCAGAAGGTTGCCGCTGCGCTCAGCGTGAACGCGCCGGCGGTGAGTTTCCGACCGGTCGGCTTCGGCGACATTTACCAGGAGAACTCGACTCGGCGCGAGCGCTTTTTCGAGGCCTCGTGGAATCGCCAGGAGCAGGAAGCTCGCCGTCAGCTCTTCCGCCTGTTCATGTGGAGCCTGGCGGCCAAGGGCGAGGGCATCCTCAAAACGTGCGAGCGCACCAACCAGGTGTGGAACACGTACACCGAGGACGCCGACCAGTACTCCAAGCAGCTTGTCCAGGACGGTTTCGACCAGCACGCCCAGGACCTGGCGTATGACAAGCACACCGAGCAGTACAAGCTCGGGCTGCCGTACCCGCTGGCCACCACCGATGTGCCGCCGGAGACCTGGTACTACACCAAAAACGAAAACGGCCTGACCGCCGTCGTCGAAATCAAAGAGGTGCCGTACCTGGAAGCGCTCGAGCGCTTCAGCTCGGGGCTGGATGCCTCCGGCAACGTGATCCCACCGGACACCTGGAGCGGCTACGACCCGCGGGCTGCCGAGCTGGCTCGAGCGGAGTGGACCAGGGTGATGCGCCACGCTGGCACACACACGCTGCGCTGCATCGAAGCGTGGGACGACGAGAAGCAGATCATCTGCCTGCAGGGTCCCAACCAGCGCGCCAAGAGCAACAGCAAGGCGACGCTGTGCCGCGTCACCCAGCATTCCTATGGAGACCCGTATCTGCACACGCTGCGGGGTCCGTACTTCCATGCGCTGGGCATCACCACCGGCAGCCGCTTGCCGGAGTACGCCGGCCTGGGTGTGCTGTTCGGCTACCTGCAACTGTTCAAGACGCTGGACTCGCTGCTGACGCAGAAGACCAACGCGGCGTACTGGACTGGCTTTCCTGCCTTCAAACAGACCCAGGCACCGGGTCAGATTCCCGGTCTACCGAACACGCCGTATGGCAATGACGGGCGTGAAGAGGCGGCCAGGGACACCATCCAGCCGGGCAAGCTGTACCCCTTCGACATCTCGCCCATCGAGCAGCCCCGTTCTGGTGCGGACCTGACCGACATGCTCGGCGACATCCAGCAGCTCATCGAGAAGGCGATGCCCGCGGCGTTCTCCGGCGCCGTCGGTTCCGACACTTCCGGGTACGCCCTCAACCAGGCGGCGTACCTGGCTGGGCTGGCGTTCAACCCCATCGTCAGCAACGCCGAGATCGCCCTGGCCGAGCGCGTCGGCTTCGAGAGCTGGCTGATCGAGAACCGTATCGCCGAAAACGTGTACGCCTGGGGCGAGGAGCAGGGCCGGCCGGGCAAGCGCGGCGCCGGTCAGACCAAGGGCACGTGGCTGTCCATCGGCCCGGACGACCTGGACAACATCCACCGCTACACCGTCAGGCTGAGTCCGTCCACGCCGAGCAACGAGATCATCGAGATCCGCGCCATCGGCGAGAAGATGCAGCTCAAGCTCATCACCTACGAGGACGCCGTCACCGACGCGGGCGCCAATGCCGACGAGGTCGAAAAGTCCTGGCTGCTGCACGACCTGAAGCAGTCGCCGGAGATGCAGCAGGAACTCAAGAACCAGGTCTTCCAGAAGCTCGGCACCATCCAGCAGCAGAAGATCGCCGCCTCCGGCATCAGCCCGCAGGAGATGGCCGGCATGCCGCCCGGTGGACCCCCTGGGCGAGCGGTGGCGCCGCCGACAGGGGTACCAGGTACGCCGGGTACACCTCCCGGTGCGCCGGTCGGCGGCATGCCTCCGAATCCCGTACCGGGTCCAGGCAGTGGCCTCCCGATAGCGCCACCACCGCCGCAGGCCGGCCTGGGCATGCCGCCGGGTGGAATCCCTGGCGCGCCCGGCGGAGTCCCCGGTCCACCCCAGAACGCGCTGCCGCTGCCGCCAGGACGCTGACATGCCACGACCTCAGAATCTGATGGACTCGATCGCTACCGACCTGGCCGCCTGGTTGGATCAGACCTCAACGCAGATCGCCGCCGCCATGGCACCCCAGGGCGTGGCTCCGTTCGCCGCGCCGCTGAGTGAGACCGACAAGCTCGAGTACTACCGCAACCAGCTCTTCAACCCGGACGGCACGCCCAATCTGCAGGGGCGTGCCGCACAGATGGCGCGCATGGGACCGGAGCAGTTCACCCAGGTGTTCAGGGCAGTGCTCAAGGCGTACCCATTCCTGAAGCTGCCGACACCACCAGGCATGGCCGGCGGAGCGGCAACGCAAGCCACGCCGCCGACTCCACCGTCTGGAGTGCCGGTGCCATACATCCCCCGCGGTCAGGCGACCGCATCCCAGGCGAACATCACCCCGGTCGTGGGTCCAGGAGAGTAAGCCATGCCAGATCCCATCGGGAAGAACCAGTACGGCGACGACGTCTACGACACGCCCAACGGAGCCAAGACCGGTACACAGATCACTCAGGAACTGCAGGCCGCCGGCTGGCAGGGTCAGGGCGATCCCGTCAGCGTCTACAACCAGACCGCAGCCGGGTCCGGAGGCGGTGGAGGATCCGGTGGAGGAGGCGGCGGGGGATCCGGTGGAGGTGGCGGTGGCGGCTCCAGCAGCGATCCATATGGTGGTGACTACGCCAATTACCAGAACAACTCGCTGCTCCTCCAGGGCGCCAATAACGCCGCACAAGCTGCCTACAACCAGGGCATGCTCAAGTTCAACAACGACAAGCTTGCCTTTGACGCGGCGACCCAGGCGTTCAACAACGCCATCTCCGCGGCGGGGCTCACCGGCATGTACCAGGGCGCACCGACGATTCCGGCGATGCAGCAGTACGCCACCACGTTTGGTACCTGGGGGGTTCCGATACAGGGTCAGCAAACGCTGAATGCACAAAATCAGGGCTTCACCCAGCAGCAGGCGCTAGCTGCGATGTACGGCCAGTACTACGCACCGGGACAAGCCCCGACAGCCGGCATGACCACCCAGGCTGCTCAGCAGCAGGCCTGGGGCCAGCAGATGGACGCGCAGAAGCAGGCGCTGGCGCAGTGGCAGGCTCAGCAAGATGCTTCCCAGAAGTACCTGTCGATGATGGCTGGGCTGCGAGGTCCGGCTGACTGGATCCAGTACCAGAAGGTGCTCGGCGCTACACCCAACGGACTCCAGGACCTGGCCGCTGCTGCCGCCGGCCAGTATGTGCCTGGCGGCGGTGCGACGACCGGAGTCCAGCCGCAAGCCGCGAGCATGCAGAGCTTCCTGAATTCCGCCACCGGCGGCCAGTTCGGCGCTCAGCCCCAGCAGGATGCATCCCAGCAGATGCAGCCGCCGATGGGCAGCAACGCCCAGCAGACACAGGCGTTCCAGAACAGCTTGGTGGCACCCAACCAGATGGCCCCACAGACCTGGGCCAACCTGACGCCGTCGCAGCAGCAGATGCTTCTGGGAACGTGGGAGGCCCAGGGCTATACCCAGGACGACGCCAAGGCGCTGTTCACCCAGTCGCTGCCCAAGTACGCCAGCCAGTCCACTGGCGCGGGGAGCTTCAAGCTCCAGTGAACAACAACCAGGTCAAGCGGCCGCCACCGGTAACGGAACCTCGCTCCACGTGTTTGCACAACACGCCGTGTCCTATCGCGGTGTGGCGCAAGTACCCCTGGGGCTACGTGTGCCTGGTGTGCCATCCACCAGCGGGTAAAGCGGCATGACCATGTTGCCCGACGTGCCCGAAGACGAGTACCGCCAGTACTTGAGCGATCAGTTCAGCAAGGGCGCGACCGACCAGATCAACTCGCTGTCGGAGCCGCCGCCGACACCGCCTTCGACGTTCATGGCGACCGACGAAACCCAGACTGCGCCGCCGCAAGCGCCACCACCCGCTCCTGAGCCTGTACCGGTACCAGCTCCAGCAGCACCGGTTCTAGCAGCGCCCGCAGTCAGCGGACCGGCGCCGTCGACGACGTTCATCCCGGCCGATAGCACCGCGCCGTCCGGTCCGTCGCCGATCACGTCCAGCGCAGCACCGCCGGACACCGGCTTTCGGAGCCCTGGTGTGGTTCCGTCGACGACGTTCCTGCCCGCTGATTCCGCGGCGTCGCCGATCATTTCCACTGCTTCACCGCCGGATACCGGCTTTCGCAGTCCGGCGGTGACCTTCCTGCCGGACGACTCGTCATCGTCCTCGGCGACACCGTCCACCTCCCCTCCCGGAGTCTCCCCAACGGTGTCGCCGGGCGGCGACCTGCAGAACTACGCGCGAGCCGCAGCCCTGCAGGCCGGTATCGACCCGGACATCTTTGTCCGTCAGATCCAGCAGGAGTCTGGTTTCAATCCGACTGCCAAGAGTGGTGCCGGCGCGCTCGGTATCGCGCAATTCATGCCAGGCACTGCAGCAGGGCTGGGCATCGACCCTACCGACCCGTACGCCGCGCTCGACGCGGCGGCGCGGATGGATGCTCAGAACCTGAAGCAGTACGGCGGTGACTGGTCCCGCACTCTCGCTGCATACAACGCGGGACCAGGCGCCGTCGAAAAGTACGGCGGCGTGCCGCCCTTCGAAGAGACGCAGCGCTACGTCAGCAACATCCTGCAGGGCCAGGACACCTCGAAGCCGGTCAGCCCAGCGGAGTCGCTCGGTCGTATCGGCGGCTGGGCGGTGCCCACCGCGGACCGTGTTAGCCAGTTCGGCGACCAGCAGCTGTCCACGGATGAGGCCTACGCCGCGTGTGGACCGGCCGCCGCGGTGCGCTTCGCCCAGGCGTATGGTCGCAACCCGACGCTGCGCGAGGCGGTAGACCTGGCCAAGGGTGTCGGCTGGACCGCGCAGAGCGGCATGGCTGGCATCAGCAGCGAGCAGCAGCTGCTCAGCAAGATGGGCATCCCGACCAAGCTCACCAATGACGTGAGCGCCATGGCCAAGGAGGCACAGACTGGCAACCCGGTCACCATCTCGACGCCAGGCCATTACTTCTACGCCGACGGGTATGACCCCGGCACGGGTGCCTTCCACGTTGGCCGCTCGGGCACTGACCTGAAGGGCGGCTCAGAATGGATGACGCCCGCTCAGATGGAGTCCGTCATGGGCAAGATCCAGGGCGGACTGCTGGCGGACAACCCGACCATTCCCCAGGACTCGACGGCGCAGAACGTCACCAGCCAGGTGGGTGGTTTCTTCAGCAACGTCGGATCCACTATCCAGCAGGCCGGGTCCACTATCCAGCAGGCCGCCAAGCCCATCACCCAGCCGATTCAGGACGCGATCACAGGCGCTGTTGGCGGTGCTGGCGCCCTCGGCGACCAGGCGCTGAGTTCCCTCAATGAGGCTGTTAGCAACGCCCACAACAACCAGCAGTCGCAGTTGCCTGGCGGTGCCTTCAATCGCCTTGCGCCTGGCTCCGAGGGTGGTCCACCGCAGTACACCGACTTCGGCCAGGCCGCTGCAGCCAGCGGGCCGACACCGGCTGATGTGTATTCGGTCAAGCCAGGTGACGTTCAGAAGGTGTTGGACCAGGTCACCGGCGTTCCGGGGCTGAGCAATGTCATCGACTGGCAGCAGCAGCAGCGTCAGATCGCTCGAGACGTTCTTACCCAGGCCGGCATCGACCCAGACGCGGGTGTCTTCTCGTCGAAACCCGAGATCGATCCGCTGGGCACGCTGACGTCAGCGCCGCAGCAGATTCTCAGCGGACCGCAGCAGGGCAACTGGGGGCTCGGCGGCACGCTCGGTGGTGCACTGGGGCTAGCTGGGCTTCTCACCGCGGGGCAGACCCCAGCGGGCTCCTCCGGTGCCGCTGCTCGAGCAGCCGAAACAGCACTCGGAGGGCTCGAGCGGGCGTTTCCGCCGGACGTAGCGCACGCCGCAACCACCGAGTCTCCCTTCATGGCCAATTTCGGCCCTGGCGGTGCTGTGCCGACCACCGGCGCAACGCTGCTGAAGCGCGCGATCGACACGCTCTCTACGTACCCGGAGGAGATCGCCGCGCCCATTCGCGACTTCGCTGCCACCGTCGATGCGCCGTCGTCGCAGATTGCCACCACGATCATGCGCTGGATCCAGGACAACCCGATGCACACGGTGCCGGATGTCAGCGCTGGACCCGTAGCGCGAGCTGCTGCCGCGGACGTCGGCCAGCAGGCTGTCCAGGACCTGGTCGACTCGATCAGGAGTCGCCCGCCCGCGTATCGACCTGGCGGGCCCGGTCCTGAGTCCGGCCAGCTTGGGCTGGAGTCCCTGCCGACGGTCGGATCACCTGAGGCGGGCCGCCTCGCCGAGGCGAGTCCTGAAGTCGCCGACTGGCAGGCGCGCACCGCCGCCGAGGGCAGAGCCGGTCAGGAGCCGCTGTCCGCAGGGACCGGCGGTCCGGGCTTGCCGCCGACCGAACCACCATCGATGACCGCCTTTGCCACGCGAGTCGCCGCGCTCGAGCGGGCTCGTGACGCAGCTACTACGCGGGCGGGGTTCCAGGCGATGCAGGACGAGCTGGATCGCATGGGCGTCTATGGTGATCGCACCAGCACTATCAGGGGCATGTTGCCTGGCTTCGAACCGACGCTGTTCGGGGATACTGCTGGGGCAGCCGGAGCCGGAAGGGGGACGGCCGGATCGATGCTCACCGAGCGTGTTCCGGGTATGTTGCCAGTGGCGGCTCAGAATTCAGGCACTGGCGGTTTGCTTGACCAGCTCGCGCTCGAGGCGTCACGGGCTGCGCAGTCCGGAGAGGGACTGCCGCGAGGTGTCACCGCCGACATGGTCGATGCTGCGCACGCCAAGCTCGAGAACTTGACCAACGCTGCGGGCGAGAGAGTGCCGATTCCAACGGGCGCTCACGGGACGCTTGACAGCATGCTGGCGCGCGGGGCTAAGCCGGATGAACTGGCGCGCTGGTTTGCCAACCTGCGCGGTGACACGCCGGGCATCGCCGACTGGGTCCGCTCGCTGCGTACCGGCTCCATGGCCGGCGGCCTGGCGACTGAGGGCAAGGTGGCGCTGGGACCGGTCATCCAGACCGCGATGCGCGCTCCAGCGGGCGCACTCCATCTGGTGATGACGGGCCGTGCTAACGAGATCCCTAGAGGGCTGCAGGGTGGCCTGTCCGGGCTTATGGAAGGTGCACATGAGGGGCTGCAGACGATCCGTTACGGCACCAACTACCGCAGTGTGCTGACGGGCGGCGCGGGCGGTGGCGGGTATGGCTTCCGTCCTGGACCGTCACTCATCGCTGGCACACCCTTCCAGCGTGCGCTGGGTACGGTGCTCGAGGGTCTGGTGCGGACTCACGGCGCCGTCGGCGACGTCAGCGCGGGTATTGGCCGTGGCGCGAATGCAGCGCTCGGCGCCAGCGCCAAAGACGCCGCCGAGGCTGGTCAGCAGTGGGCGCTCCGCAGCGGTGAGTACGGCTTCGTCGGTTCGCGCCTGGCCAGAATGTTTGACGCGCTGCGCAGTCAGAATCCGGCTCTCGACGTCGTCAGTCAGATTGTCCTGCCGTTCTATCGCGTGGCCTACAACGTGTTCACCCAGGGCGTTGAGCGCTCGCCGGTGGGGCTGGCAGGGCGCATCACCGATGCCATGCAAGGTAAGCCGCTGGATCGGGCCAAGCTGGCCAACAACCTGTTCGGCGTCGGGCTGGCTGGCATTGCAATGACTGAAGCGGCCCAGGGCAACATCACCGCCGACCATCCGCAGGGCGGCGCGCCGAAGAACAGCATCCGCATTGCCGGCCAGTGGATGCCGCTGCGCGTCCTGGGGCCGCTCAGCGAGTCGCTGGCGCAGGCGGCAATCACCTACGAATCCGCTCGTGACAGCCGCGGCAACACCGCGAAATTCGCGGAGCAGCTCGCGTCTTCATATGTCGGTCATGTCATGGACGAGACCTGGCTGAACAGTATCCATGACGTGTTCGACACCATCGGGGCTGTCAGCAATGTCGGAAGTGCAAATCCCGGAACTCAGTCCAAAGCGCAGAAGGACCTCGAGTACCTGGGGAAGTCCTACGGTAAGTCGTTCATTCCCCAGGAGAAGCTCGGCGAGCAAGCACTGGGGCTGCTCAACCCGAAGGGCGCGGGCTCTGGTTCTCCCAGTCGCCCGGCGGGCGTCCTGCCGGTGTACAAGCCCGGAACCGGTGGGGCTGGCTCGATCCCGGTGTACAAGCCCAGTTCGTTTCCGAAAGTCGGCGCAGGGAGGTGACGTAGATGCCAGGACCATTCAATCCAGCTCCGTGGCCCTGGGAGGATCAGAATCCCCCAGCCCCGGCGCCAGAGCCGACGCCTGACTACAGTGGGCGCGAGGCGGCCATCAAGCAGTATGTCGACAAATACGGCCCCCAGATCGGTCTGCCCGCCCCCGTTCAGGGCACCGTGCATGTGCCGTCTGATGCAAAGGACGCAAAAGGTAATCCGGATCCGAACGCGGGCAAGACCATCACCGCGGACACCGGCTTCAAGACGTACACCTTCCCCAATGGCGTCTCGGTAGAGATCAGCGATGACGGCCAGGTCCGCAACGAGAAACTACCCGCGTCGGCCACCCGCGCGCCGACGACCACGGCGCCGACCACCAAGCCCGTCGTTCAGTACAACAACGACGGCTCGAGCGACGAGTTCACCTTTCGCTTCGATCCCAACGCGACGGGGCCGAACGGGGAGAAGGGTGGCTTCGTCTGGGACAAGAGCATCCCGACGGTCCACAAGCCTGCGGACGCGGGCAAGGTTCCGCCGAGCGACCCGAACACCTGGCAGAAGATCTACGCCACCCCTGGCGACCCGACCAGCAAAGTCATCGGGCTCATCGATCCCAAGACCGGCTCCAAGACGGATATTCCCCAAGGGGCACAGCCGGCACGTCCAGAGCTGACCACCATCCCTGGATTGGGCACGTACTCCTGGGACGGCACCACCGCCACCAAACTGTTCGACGCCAAGCCTGACAAGCCCCAGATCGTCCAGTCCGGCGGTCAGACGTACACCTGGGATGGCACCACCTTCCAGCAGATCGGCGGTGCCAAGGAAGGCGCTACCCGCACCAGCCTGGACCCGAAGAACCCGAATCACACCATCACCGAGACGTACACCGGCGGGAGCTGGGTGCCCACGGCGATCACGGGCGCCAACAAGCCTGGCGACACTCGCGAGTCCATCGAGGGTGGCTACAACGTCACCCAGACGTACGGCGATGACGGCTGGCGGACCACCGCCGTCCACGACAGGGCTACGCCGTCGCCGCAGACCGCGGTCAGCTCTCCGGCGACAGCCCAGTTCATCACCACGATGGACGACAAGGGCAACCTCACCACCAAGCCCAACCCGAACTACCAGCCGACGACCATGGCTGGTATCGCTGGCCAGACCGCGTCACTCCAGCAGCAAGCCCAGGCCCAGCACGATCAGATCAACAGCAACCTGCAAAACGGCATGTACGGCAGCGGCCCGGACGCGCAGTCCAAAGCCAATGCCGCCTGGTCATCCTGGTGGGCTCAGAACGTCGAGCCCCAGAAAGCAGCGCTGGCTCAGGCGCAGCAGCAGGCGCAGTTCGATCAGCAGAAGCAGCAGCAGGACCTCGCTCGAGCCAACTACCAGCAGGCCCAGACCGCGGGCCAGAACGCGGTGTCGAACTTCGCTTCGACGCTGCCGTACCGCGTTGGACCTGGCTACAACCAGGCCTTCAACCAGGTCCTGAACGCGACGGCCACCGGCAAGATGCCCGGCAACATCGACATGTCGCAGCTCACCTACAAGATGCCGGACCTGGGCCAGATGGCCCAGACCGCGACGGCGCAGGCGCTGGCGCACATCTCGCCGACGGCCGCCCAGATGGTCAACGGTCAGCCAACGCCGAGCATGTTCGGCAATCCGCCCGACATCAATGCACAGTTGAACCAGACCAGCTACTCACCCTTCGGGGCGACTCCGGTCGGTGGTGGGCCGCCAGCGCCGGCTCAGGCTCCGGCAGCCCAAACAGGCCAGGGCTTCGCCCAGCAGACGATCCCTGGCATGAACCTCCAGGCGATGCCTGGAGCCACTCCGGTCGGTGGCCAGAGCACTGTCCTGCCCATGCTGGCGCCGCTCCAGAACCCGTGGGGCCAGGGCACCGGCGCGAATTTCG
>Ga0070711_100001535_pt1 | contig 12722 bp, 9 predicted proteins | sample LARL53metaG_FD_65452 | JGI IMG/M metagenome (GOLD analysis project Ga0070711, IMG submission 65452) | Corn, switchgrass and miscanthus rhizosphere microbial communities from Kellogg Biological Station, Michigan, USA - LAR L5-3 metaG | ecosystem: Host-associated > Plants > Roots > Rhizosphere ... | reverse complement strand
ATAAGAAGCGCCAGCTCGCTGAACAAGTTTTCGGACTTGTGGCAGGGCGATCCAGTCACCAGTCACGATTTTCCAGGGCTGTCCACGCCGTATTAGGATATCGAGACGATGTTCCATAAGCTGCGCAGAACCCAGGCCAATACCTGGTTGGTACCGTTGGTCTATGCGGCGGCAGCGCTCACGTTTGGCTTCACCAGCGCGCGTCTGGCGCATGTGCTCCTGCCGGGCTTCGTTTCGACCATCAGCGCGAACGCCGCGATTGGCATCTATTCTTCCGTTGCCTCCGGCATGCTGGCCCTTACTGGGATTGTATTCTCGCTGACATTTGTAATGGTGCAATTCAGCGCTACAGCCTATTCACCTCGACTCGTTCTCTGGATTGCGCGGGACCCCGTGATATCTCACGCGATCGGGGTATTTACGGCCACATTTCTGTACGCGTTGGTTGCGCTGGCTTGGGTCGACCGCAACGGTTCCGGCCGAGTTCCGCTGGTCGGCATAGCGGTGGTGACTGCGCTGCTCGTCATCAGCATCATCATGTTTATTGGCCTTATCCAACGTGTGAGTATGCTCCAAGTCACGCGGATGTTGATCTTCACCGGCGATCGGGGCCGCGAAATTATTGAGTGTCTCTATCCACCCTTGGAGACACCACCATCTCCAGTCTCAGCTGCAATCTGCCATGCTCCCAACGTCCAGACAATTGTGCATCACGGGCGCCCACAGGTGGTCCAAGCTGTCGACGTGCCAGCTCTGGTGAACATTGCTAGCCGGGCCGACTGTGTAATTGAGTTCACTGCAGCCGTTGGTGATTCTGTCTTGGATTCGACTCTAATTCTTCGGGTTCTTGGGGAACGCGGGCTCCTTCCGGAAGCACACTTGAGAAGTGCGATTGATCTCGGCGGTGAGCGCACTTTCGAGCAGGATCCCAAATATGCGATCCGATTGCTGGTCGACATCGCCATCAAAGCCCTGTCTCCGGCAATTAATGACCCGACCACTGCGGTGCAAGCACTGGACCAGATTGAAGATCTGTTGCTCCGACTCGGTCGACGCCGTTTAGAAATCGGCGCGTTTCGGGACTCTGATGGCAAGCTCCGAGTCCTCATTGCCTTTCCGAGTTGGGAGGACTTTCTGCGCCTGGCATTCGATGAGATTTGTTTCTATGGCGCCAATAGTGTGCAGGTTATGCGTCGTATGAGGGCCCTCATCAGTGAGATGATCTCGGTCCTGCCCGAAGAACGGCATCACGCTTTACGGTATTGGCAGCAGCGGCTGCAATCCACCATCGAGCGCTCTTTTGGTGGCACGGAAGACAAACTGGATGCATCGGCAGAAGATCGCCAGGGGCTCGGGACTTCGCGACCCAAGTAATCGCTCACTTCCCTTCTACGAAGCGAGAATCGCCGCAGCTTCGTGATCGGGGGCGATGGTACGCTTCGGGGTGCAACAAATCGCCAAAGAAGCGAATCGGCAAGGGATGGCCCTCGGCGTCATTGGCATTCCGAAAACGATCGACAATGATGTCTCCTGCGTTCAGAAGACTTTTGGTTTCGGGACCGCGGTTCCCGAAGCGCGCCGCGCTATTTATGCGGCCAACACCGAGGCAGAGGCTGCGCCCAACGGCATTGGGCTCGTAAAGCTCATAGGCCGCGACTCCGGATTCATTGCGGCCTATTCGGTCCTGGTCGACAGCCAGGCAAACTTTTCTCTTGTTCCCGAAGTTGACTTCACGCTGATAAATTCCTACCTGAACTGAAGGACATCGGAACTTTTCTGCGCGCCGCGATCAACAACTACTTTAATCAGACCGGCACGAAAGTGAACATCAAGTATATCGATCCGAGTTACATCATCAGGAGCGTGCCGGCAAACCACATGACTCGGCCTTCTGTCTGCTTCTTGCGCATGGCGCTGTACACGCTGCAGATAGAACAAAGAAAAAGTTCCGAAGGGTTTAAACCTTCTCTCGCGCTCTTAACTAACTGGGGTTAGGAGGGCTTCTTGGCGGCGTCTTCTTTCGCCCACTGCTGTTTCTTTGCTTCGACAGCCTTTGGAGAGGGTGGATAGCTCTTGAAGGCGTTCTTGATGTTGCTGTCAGCTGTCTTCCAAATTTTGGCGGAGTCAGAGTGAATTAACTTGACGCTAACAAACATGCGCCAGGCGAGTTCGCGTGCTCTCGCGTCAATGAGTTCAATGCCAAGTGTACCTTGGTGGTTAGTGTAGGTCTCCATGGAATAGTAGGCAAATCCCCAGTGATAACCAAAGTATGGGCCGAAGACACCCCAGTTGGCGCTGGCCGCCATGTCCACGTCCTTCTGACTGTTAACCCAATATCGAACCACTAAGTCCGGATTCTCTTCCGGCTTGACCTCGCGAAGCCCCTTGGCTACTAATTCACGGGTGACCGCGCGATGGATTTGGTTGTTGAGCTGCTCCGGGTTCAATTGCATTCTGACCAGCTCTTCAACGCCACCAATAAAGGCAAAGGTTTTGAATTTCGAGAAGTCAAGATTGGGATCGAAATCGGTGGACATTTTGGCTCCCACCGGCGATACGAAGAAAACCAAAGCAAGCACCACAGGGAGTAAGAGTAAAAACCCTCCGCGACTGATCTTAGACATTGCCTGATCTATCCCGTACACTCGCGTTTTGAACAAATGACCTAGCTCCTGTTCTGGTCCGGCCATAATTGACGCTCCATTGTTCTTGGACTCTCAATATTTCTGCGGGATGAATTTGCGTCCCTCGAGAGATACCTGATCGTTGTAGGCATGCTTTTCGGCGCGCTTTGGCAGTTTGATTTTCTCGCGGGGAACTTTTTTGTAGGAAATCATGCCCAGCAAGTGGGAAATGCAATTCAGCCGAGCCTTGCGCTTGTCGTCGGATCGGACCAGGTGCCAAGGGGCGTGTTTTGAGTCCGTGGCCTCGAGCATTCGGTCTCTGGCACGCGAATAGTCGTACCAGCGGCGGAAAGACTCCAGGTCCATGGGACTGAGCTTCCACTGGCGGAGAGGATCTTTGAGACGCGCTTCGAACCGGCGTTGTTGCTCCTTTTGGCGGACCTCCAGCCAGTATTTGATGAGGATGATCCCGGCATCGGTAATGTATTTTTCGGCTGTCGGGCAGAGTTTCAGAAACTCGCGGTATTGTTCGTCCGAGCAAAAGCCCATGACGTGCTCAACGCCGGCGCGGTTGTACCAACTGCGGTCGAAGATCACGATCTCGCCAGCTGCTGGAAAATGTTGCATGTAGCGCTGGATGTACATCTGACTTTTCTCGCGGTCGGAAGGGGCCGGCAACGCGACCAGGCGAAAAACACGCGGGCTGACCCGCTCCGTGATGGCACGAATTGTACCGCCTTTGCCCGCGGCATCACGGCCCTCGAAAACAACAATGACCCTGAGACCCTTGTATTTAACCCAGTCCTGCAATTTGCAAAGTTCAGCCTGCAGCCGCCTCAGCTCTTTTTCGTATTTTTTCCTCTTCAGCGGTTCTTCTTCTCGTGACGCGGCGTTTTTGGCCATTGCAAGTTTGCTCCTTTATCGCAATCGAGACTCTTATGGAGTAGGTGACTGCGCAGGCGCGGATGTCCCACTCGTGCTAGTCCACTGCGAATCATTTAGATTCCAGCCGCCGCCTAGCGCTCGATACAGATTCACGAGGGCCTCCTTGCGGCCGAGGTCATAGATAATTGCAGATCGCTCCGCTGGATACATTTGGATCTGCGCATCAATGATCTCGAGATAGCTTGCGAGGCCGCTGTCATACCGAATGCTCGACAGCCGGACGGACTCCCGATAAGCCTCCACCGAGTTGAGTTGTTCCGCGTACGATTTGGCGAGCTCTTGATGGGCTGAGAGCGACGTTGATACCTCGCCAAATGCCTGCGTAACTGACTTCTCAAAGGCAATCTTTGCCTGGTCGCGTTGCGCCAGAGCTGCCCGATATTCATTCTTCAAGCGGCCAGCCGTAAAAAGTGGACCGGCCAAATTTCCGGCGAGACTCCACGCCCTTCCGGCACCTGTGAGTTCCGAAAGTTGAGGGCTTACTCCACCAAACGCGCCTGTTAGGGAAATCGTCGGAAAAAAATTGGCTTTTGCGACGCCGACGTTGGCATTCGCAGCAATCAGATTCTCCTCAGCCTGCTGGAGATCGGGCCGGCGCTCCAACAACTGTGACGGCAACCCGGTAGGCACCTCGGGTGGATCAAACTGCTCGGCTAAGGCTCTGCCACGGGCTATTGGGCCAGGGTTACGCCCTAAGAGCAAATTCAACGCTGCTTCCTGCGCAACAATTTGTCGTTGAAGATCTGGGATTACTGCAGCAACGTTCGCGAGAGCCGCCTGTGCCCGAGCAACCTCAAGGCCGGAAGCCGCGCCACCTTCAAGCCGGTGCTGAAAGATCTCCAGAGTATCCTGGAAACTCTTGACCGTTCGGCGCGCAACTTCCACATCAGCATCCAGTGCTCGCAGCTGAAAGTATCCCTGAGCAACTTCCGAGAGAACCAGGAGACGAATGTCGCGCCTGGCATCCTCGCTGCCAAAATACGCAGCACGTTGTGCTTCATTCAGTTTGCGGATACGCCCGAACAGGTCAATTTCCCAGATGGTGCTGAAGTTATAGGCATAATAGGTATGGTTCGAAACCAGGGGGAACGGAGCCTGCTGCCCGGAAATGCTTCCGCCGTATCCTACCTGAGGGAAATACTGGGAACGAGTCACACCAGCAAGAGCCCGTTCCTGCTCTACCCTCGCCAAGGCTACTTGCAAGTCATAGTTGTTCTTCAGCGCTTCACGAATCAGGCCTTGGAGCACCGGATCCTTGAACAAATCCCACCACGCCAAATCCGCCTCGGAGTTCACGCTTATCTGCCTCTCTGCGTAGAAGTCGGTTGGTGGCTGAAGTGCCGGACGCTTGTATTTGGGGCCCACGCTGCAGCCGGCCAAGAGAAGTGACAGAAGCACAACTGTGCTGGTCATTCGCATCAGTCGTGGCCTCCTTCGAGGGCCGCGGGCTGACTGACTTCCAAGTGAGGCTTCTTTTTGGCGATGCGCTCCACTACCACAAACAGGACGGGAACGAGGAAAACTCCCAGGATGGTTGCGGCACCCATGCCGGTGATTACTGAACTTCCGAGCACCTTTCGGCCAATAGCGCCTGCTCCCTTCGCCGTCCAGAGAGGAACGCATCCCAAGATAAACGCGAACGATGTCATCAGGATTGGTCGCAAACGTAACCGGGCACCTTCCAGTGTGGCTTCCACCAGCTCCTTTCCTTTTGAGTGTTCCAATACTGCGAACTCGACGATTAAAATCGCGTTTTTGGCAGTGAGTCCAATCAACATCACAAGGCCGATCTGCGCAAAGACATTGTTATCGAATTTCCGCAAGAGCAGCCCTCCGTAGGCCCCCAGGACCGCTACTGGGACGGAGAGAAGCACGCTGAAAGGAAGCGACCAACTCTCATACAGTGCCGCCAGGATCAGAAACACAAATAAGAAGGACATTCCAAAAACCATTGCTTGCCCGCCTTCGGACTTTTTTTCTTGGAACGACATGTCGCTCCAAGCGTAACCGAAGCCTGCAGGCAAAACTTCCTTCGCAACTTGCTCCATCGCCGCCATGGCCTGTCCGGAACTGACACCGGGAGCGGGCGTACCGTTGATCTGGATGCTTCGGAACAAATTAAAACGGTTCGTGTACTCGGGCCCCGAAACTCGCTTGATCGTGACCAGTGATGCCAAAGGCGTCATGTCGCCTTTGGAGTTGCGAACGTAGAAGTTGCTAATTTGATCTGCGCTGTTGCGGAACTGCGGTTCTGCTTGGAGATAGACCTTCCACTGGCGTCCGAAGCGATTGAACTGGTTAACGTAAGCGCCGCCAAGGAACGCCTGCAATGTCTGAAACACCTCGCCGAACTGAAGTCCTTGCTTAAGAATGCGATCTTGATCGACATCCACAAAGAGCTGGGGTACCGAGGGACGGAAGGTGGATACCAACGACGCAATTTCTGGACGTTTGCGTGCAGCCTGCGTTAACTTTTCCAGAGTGTCCCAAAGCTGTTGAAGGCTTCCGCCGCTGCGATCCTGCAACATGAACGTGAACCCACCTGCGGTGCCCAGACCGGGAATCGCAGGAGGACCGAAGGCGAAGGCCATAGTCTCCGGGATTTCCTTGCTCAATTTCTGGTTTAAGCTGCGCATCAGGGCCGTGGCGGAAAGCTCCTCGCTTTTGCGCTCTTCCCACGGTTCAAGCTGAAGGAAGTAAAAGCCCGTGTAGGAAGCAGAGGTGTTTGAAAGCAGGCTGAAGCCGGAGATGCCGCTGAAACTCTGAACGCCGTGCGTGTGCGCCAGTATTTCGTCAATCTTGCGCATCACAGCATCAGTCCGCTGCAATGAGGCCGCATCAGGGAGTTGTATCTGCAGGAATGCATAGCCCTGATCCTCTTCCGGTATAAAACTCGTAGGGAGGCGCCGGCCCATTCCCACAGCAATCACCGAGATGCCGACGAGGAACAGCATCGCCAGCGCCCACCTGCGAATAAGAACATGGCTCCAACTCACATAACCGCCGGTCATCTTTTCGAACCCGCGATTGAACAGGTCGAAAAATTTCCCCAGTGGGCCTTTCGACTTCTTGCGGGGACGAAGCAGCTTCGCAGAGAGCGCAGGCGAGAGCGTCAGAGCATTGAAGGCAGAAATAAGCACAGAGATGGCGATGGTAATCGCGAATTGTTGGTTCAGCAGGCCCTTGATGCCGCCCAATGCCGCCATCGGCACGAACACCGCAGAGAGCACCAAGGCAATGCCAATTACCGGACCGGACACTTCTTCCATCGCCTTATGAGTTGCGTCCTTCGGCGATAGTCCGTGTTCAATGTGGTGCTCGACGGCCTCCACAACCACAATCGCGTCGTCCACCACCAGGCCGATGGCGAGGATGAGTCCGAAGAGCGACAGAGTGTTGATCGAGAAACCGAGAATAGGAAATACGGCGAATGTGCCAATGAGTGAGACTGGTACCGCCAGCAGTGGAATGAGGGTCGCGCGCCAATTCTGGAGGAACAGAAACACAACGATGATGACGAGGACGAGTGCCTCGAGGAGGGTCGAGACGATCTCTTTCATCCCTTCTGTAATTGGAAGGGTGGTGTCCATGGCGACGACATACTCGAGGCCACTCGGGAAACGAGACTTCAATTCCTCCATTTGCTCCTTGACCTGTTTAGCTACGGCCAAGGCATTCGAACCTGGGGCTTGATAAACCGCAATAATGACCGCCGGTTTCCCGTTGTAGCGTCCAATCTGCTGATAGACCAGGGATCCCAGTTCGATCCGTGAGACGTCCTTGAGTCTGACCGTCGAGCCGTCGGGATTCTGACGAACGATGATGTTGCCAAAATCTTCAGGATTCACCAGCCGGCCGGGCGCGCGAACGGCATAGGTGAATTGCTGGCCTTTGGGAGCAGGTTCAGCGCCTATCTGGCCGGCGGGATTCACCGCGCTTTGTTGCTGGACGGCGTTTGTCAAATCCGTGACGGTCAGTCCGAGTTTCGTCAGCTGATCCGGCTTTACCCAGATGCGCATCGCATAGTCGGCGGCGCCAAAGTTCGTAACTTGCCCGACTCCCGGGACGCGCAGAAGCGCGTCGTTGATATTGATGGTCGCGTAGTTGCCCAGGAATTGGCCGTTGTACGTGCCGTCCGGCGAATAGACGGAGAGCACCAGGAGCGGAAGGCCCATCAATTTCTTCACGGTCACGCCATATTGGTTGACCGAGGTGGGAAGATTGGGGCTGGCCTGGGATACGCGGTTCTGCGTATTCACCTGGTCGATGTCCACGTTGGTGCCGACATCGTAGGTCACCTTCAGCGTCATGGTGCCGTCGTTCGCATTCGTGGACATCATGTACAGCATGTTGTCCACCCCGTTCATCTGCTGTTCGAGCGGCGTGGCGACAGATTGTTCAATCGTCAGCGCGTCCGCGCCCGTATAAGTCGCAGATACGTTTATTTGAGGTGGGACGATATCGGGCAGCTGAGCGACCGGCAACTTCATCATCGCCACGAGACCCCCAATTACTGTGACGATGGAGATAACGATAGCGACGATCGGCCGACTAATGAAGAATTTTGACATGTCTACTTCTCGCCATTCTTAGCGCTGGCCTGAGTGTCTTTGAACGGTGTCGGAGCGACCGTCGCGCCCGTCTTCACGCGTTGTAATCCGTCGACGATTACGTTCTCCCCAGCCTGAAGTCCGGATTCAACCACCCACATGTCACCGAACTGGGGGCCGAGTTTTACTGTCTTGATTGTGACCTTATTATCTGAGCCGACGACTCCAACCTGATAGACTCCTTGCAACTCCGAAACCGACTGCTGAGGGACCAGAAATGCAGCCTTACGCAACTCCGTAACCGCTCGAATTCGCGCGTACTGACCAGGACGCAGCACGTTGCCTGGATTCGGAAACTCTCCGCGCACTTGAATGGTTCCCGTTCTCGAGTCCACTTCGCGGTTGACGAAGCGCACGCTGCCGCGGTGCGGATAGACGGTCCCATCTCCCAAAATCAGTTCCAGATTCTGCTGTTTCGACTGACTGGGCTTGTTCCGCTGAAACCGCATGTAGTCCTGTTCCGCGATGTTGATGTCAACGTAGATTGGGTTCACGGTCGAGACGGTCGTCATCACCGCCACCGGAGTGATCAGATCTCCGATTCCGACCTTGGCAACACCCGCAATCCCGGAGATCGGCGAAGTCACAGTCGTCCAGCCAAGATTCAACTTGGCGTTGTCCAGGGCAGCTTGATCGGCGTCCACAGTAGCGGAGGCAGCCCTTTCCGAACTCGTAGCTTTGTCCAGTTCTGCTTGGCTGACGGCTCTTTGCGCCACCAAAGGGGTAAAACGCCGCACATCGATCTGAGCCTGGCTCAACGCAGCTCGTGCGCGCTCCAGGTTTCCCGTAGCCTGTTCGACCGCGGCTTGTGCCTGTCTCTTATCCAGTTGGAACATCGGCTGCCCCTTCTCCACATAGGAACCTTCGGTGTAGAGACGGGTAAGCAGGAATCCTTCGACCTTGGGACGAATCTCCGCGTCCACGTTGCCGACCATGGTCCCGACCCATTCCTGATGGATCGGCACATCCTTTTGGACTACAGGAGCAATCGTGACGCCGAGAGGCGGTGGGGCCGGCTTTTCTTCTTTGCCCGAACACCCGGCGATCAGGGCAAGCGCCACCCAGGAAGCGTGGAGAAGTGGAGCAATGCCAGACGGATACCTGTGCACTTCTCGGCCAAAAAGAGACCCAGGAGGTCCCGTCATCGATTGGGGTCTTGGCCGCAAAAGAGTGCGGCACTTAAATTCCATAGTCATGCGATTTGCCTCCGGCCAGCGACAACATTGGTGCGTCAACGACGCATGGACGCCACTTGAGGAGCAAGGGCCGATTCATTCCTTCGCCAGGGAGACGGACGCGTCCACCACATCTGCCGGCCAGCTATCGTCGGTGAGTTGCCAGGATTTGTCCGGGTTGTACAGATCCATGTCCTTGAAAATTTTCAGCGTATCCGGACCCAGGTCTTTCTGATAGACAACACCTTCATAGCTGACGATGAAAGTTTTCACGCCTGTGACACGGTAGTCCGCGGGAGCAGCTGCAAGAGCAAAACCACCGATCATGGCTCCCTCAACTACGAAATTCATCTCTCCGAGCGGCGCCGCCGGGCCCTGTCCTTTAAGGATTTTGAAGAAATACCCACGATAGGGCTTGGCTTTATCCGTGTATCCCTGCTGCAAGGCATCTGCGATGCGCTCAGAGATTGGTCCGCCCAGGCTCCCATCCGGGTTCCGCCACACCAGTCCGTCATGTTTGCCAGGCGTGCTGATAACTCGCTGAGCGTACTGGTTCACTTCGGAATTATCGTGTTTCTCCAAGGCATATTCGTGCTGCGCTTCGACGAAGCCACGACAAATCTGGAGGGCATCCAGTTCGTTAGAACCAATGCGCCTGTAGAGCATTTCTTGCCGACCGGCTTTGGTATCGAAGAGCCATTTTCCATTTTGTTTCACGATCGGGATCGGCATCGGCCAGTTGTTATCTCCGACAACTAGGACGGCACGGTCCGGTTTTTTCGGATCAATTGTGACGGAATTCTTCTGATGCGCTTCCGCAGCAAATGCGATCGCGATGTTTTTGTCTTGAACCGCATCTTCGGACTCAACCAGATCTTCGCCAGCCGCTCCAAAAATCTGTTTCAGAGCGGGCACATCATTGGTCTCCGCTGCTTTAATGAGTGCGTCGGCTGCCTCTTGCGGACTGCCGAAGGTTTGCTGGCGTTGTGGCGAAGAGTCGGCTGGCTTTGTCTGCGAGCGTACCAATGAAGAGCAGAACATCGCTAGCGCACAAGTCAGAGCAACTAACGTCAAGCCCACGAGAGCTTTTCGCGCAAGCGTATTTGGTTCGATTGAGTTCATGTGCATTTCCTCGTTCACGATTTGTCTACCTCCTCCGCCCACCGCCGCCACCACCGCGCGATCCCATGCTGGAAGAACCCCGCGAGCTGCTGGCTCGAGCCGCACTGCCACTCCTGCTACTCGATCCACCACCGAGAGCATCCCCTCGTGAGCTCGAACCAGTGCTTGGGGATACGCTGCGATTTCCGACACGGTCTGCCCCGCTTCCCGATGAAGAACGATTACCGCCACCCGAACTGCGGTCGTTAACGCGAGCCTGTTGTCCACCCGGTTGGCCCTGGTTAGAGCGTCCGCCGGATTGGCCTCGGTTCCCGGCGTTCGCTTGATTTTGACGCGCATTGGCTTGCCGGTCGGACGCCGACGCCCCTCGAGTTGTGCCGCCATACTTATTCGCCGTTGACCGATCCGAGTAGGGAGTTCCGCCACGGTGCTGAGCGTTGTGTTGCCAATTGTTGCCGCCCGATCCGCCAGCGCGATTTCCATTGGCATTGACGCGGTTGCCGCCGTTTATGTTGTTGCGGTTTCCACCGTTGATATTAGCGTTGCGGTTGTAATTATTATTGTTGTTGATGGTGATGTTGTTGTTGCCGCCCCAGCCGCAGCCATACCCCCAGCCGCCTCCCCATGCCGCTCCCATGGCCAGTCCCACACCGAAGGAAATCGCAACACCGGCAGCGTAGTACCCAGGAGGCGGGTAAGCGATTGGAGGATACGGATAAACCGGCGGACCATACACCACGACGGGGTTATAGCTCGGAACGTAAACAACTTGCGGATTGGATTGTTCGATGACAACCACCTGTTTGGATTCGACCACCTTGGTTTCTACTTTTTGCTGCTCGGTCGATTTCAGGTTTCCAGCGTCCTTGGCCTTTTTCCTCATGCGCTGAACGGCGTCCATCACATCGTTCTGCTGGGCCAGAAAAGCGTTGCCGAGATCGGTAGTCCACTGAATGTCATCCGCGAGGCGCTTCACTACTTCCGGGAGGGCAGCCAAGCCCTGAATGCTCGGGTCCCAAGGCTGCTTGGAAACCGCATCCTCGAGCGCCTTGTCCTTCAGATCCTTATTCTTTGCCAGCCACTGCTGGAGCTGAATGAGTTCCAATGGATAGGTGGAAGCGGCAAGCACCTGGGCAAGCATAGGGTCCGGATACAGGGCAATGGGCGCGACGAGGGCATCAAGCTGGTCCGGCGATATTTGGACAGCGGCTTGCTGTTCAGGCGGTACATTAGTGCTAGCTTCCTTCGGAACCGGGCTGTCAGGCTTCTGTTGCGTTTGAGCAGCAAGAGGCGAGCCCGTTTGTAAGAGCAGAAAAGAGCACAGTACGGCCAGAGCGTTTTGACCGATTTTCGTGAGCAGTTTCGATCGAGGAGTTTTCATTATCATGGTTGAACTTTCCTCCATCACTTCCTCTACATTTTGCCGGCCAACCCATCTGAGCCATTGCTGCAGGTTCACGGTGGTGAAGAGGAGCCCATAATGCTAGGGCCCCTCTTGTTTGGGGCACTCTAGACGCCGATATTTGCGCGGAGGATCTTGACTCCGAGCGAGGCCGTTAGGCAAAGAAGCCCAAGCAGGCCAATCAGAGGCAGTTCGCTCCCGGTCTTCGGCAGGGTCTTCGTTGCGGCCGGAGCCGCGGGTGCTTCCGCAGTTGCCGGCGCGGGCGTGGGTTCTGACTTGGCAATCAGGATGGGAACATCAGCTGGAGGAGCTGATGGCGGAGAAGGCATGGTTCCTGTTACATGCTTCTGTTGAGACACTAACGTCTCAGGAACCTCAACGATCTTGGTGGCCGTGACGACCATTCCCTTTCTCAGACCAAATGCATCGACCATCTCGCCATTCACATTAAACTTCTGTCCCTTGGGGATCTTGAATGACTGATTGGTGTTGTCTTCCAGTTGCAAAATCACCGAGTTTGGCGGGGTCACGTGCCACACTTTCCCGGTAACCGTCTGGACGGTTGTTACCACTTGGGGCGTCGTGGTGGTGATGATGGTGCGTTGCAGTTTCATGCCCGGCTTCAGGTCATGAATGCCAAGTTGCCTGCCGTCTACTGTGATCTTGGCGCTTTCCGGCACATTGGCAATATGCCGGAAACTGCCGTCAGCCATTTTTACGACCAGGTCGTTGCCATTCACGAGCACAACTTCGCCGCGCTCGACCGTAACTTCTTTGCTAGCCGGCCCGGCCTTCGTGCTCTGTGTTGTTTCAACTTGCGCGATAGAAGGCACCGCGAAGACGC
>Ga0070711_100001534_pt1 | contig 12723 bp, 12 predicted proteins | sample LARL53metaG_FD_65452 | JGI IMG/M metagenome (GOLD analysis project Ga0070711, IMG submission 65452) | Corn, switchgrass and miscanthus rhizosphere microbial communities from Kellogg Biological Station, Michigan, USA - LAR L5-3 metaG | ecosystem: Host-associated > Plants > Roots > Rhizosphere ... | reverse complement strand
CGCATCAGCGAGCTCGAGCGACGTCTGGAGCAGGCATATGAGCAGGTCCAGGAGAGCACGGCGAAGATCAACAGGGCAGTGAAGCGCCTGTAGGCGTGCCCTCGTTTTCCCCCTCCTGTTCCTCGTTTTCCTCCTCCTGCTTCTACTTCGACCTGGCCAGCCCGTTGGCCTATCTCGCGGCGGAGCGCGTCCTGCACGTGCTCCCCGGCCCGGCCGAGTGGCAACCGGTGCTCGCTCGTGAGCTGCCGGGCGCCGAGACCTTCGACGCATTTCGCTGCGGCGAGGAGGAGGACGTCTTCCGCGTGGACACCGCTCGTCGCGCCCGCGAGCTGGGGCTGCAACCGCTGCGCTGGCCGAGCCCCTTTCCGTTCGACAGCTCCCTGGCGATGCGCGCGGCCACCTACGCCAAGTCGATCGGCCGCGCCGTCCCCTTTGCGCAGGCCGCCTTCCGCCAGGCGTTCGCCGGCGGACGCTCGCTCGGCGAGCTCGACAACGTGCTGATCGCCGCCGCCGCGTGCGAGATGCACCCGGCCGCGGTGCTCAGGGGAGCCGAGCTTCGCTCGGTGCGCGAGCAGCTGTACGCGACCACCGCGCTGGCGGCCCGCGCCGGGGTGACCGACGTGCCGGCGGTGCGCGTCGGGGATCGGGTGTTCCTCGGCGAGCACGCGCTCGAGGAGGCGGTCAGACTCGCAACCCAGCCGGCGACCAAGCCAACGACCAAGTCGAGGAGGCGGGCGGCGGCGCGATGAAGGCCAGCCGCGCCTACCGGCTGATCGTCACCCGCGGCGGGCGGGCGCCCGCGCTGCTGGCGGACGCCGACCGGGTCGATCACATCGAGGTCGTCGAGATCGACGGCGGCGAGGTCGTCCTGTTCTGGGACCGCCCACCGCACGCCGCGTCTCGACTGGCGCGCGCCCTGCGCGAGGATCTGTCCAAGCTGGAGGCTGACGAGTTCCTCGCGCGCTGGAGTACCGTGGAACACTGATGCCCGATCTCCCCGAGCCGGCCCTCGCGCGCGAGTGGCTCGCCACGATGACGCTCATCCGCCGCTTCGAGGAGCGCGCCGGCGAGATGTACGCGCGGGCGCGCATCGGCGGGTTCCTGCACCTTTCGATCGGCGAGGAGGCAACGATCGTCGGGTCCGCGCGGGCGCTGCGCGAGGAGGACTACCTGATCTCGACCTACCGCTCGCACGGCAACGCGCTCGCGCGCGGCACCCCGCCCGAGCAGGTGATGGCCGAGCTGTTCGGGCGCACCGGCGGCTGCTGCGGAGGGCACGGCGGCTCGATGCACATGTTCGACCTGCAGCGCCGCTTCATGGGCGGCTACGGGATCGTCGGCGGCAACCTGCCGATCGGCGCCGGCATCGGCTTGAGCAGCGACTATCTCGGTCACGACGAGGTGACGTTGTGCGCGTTCGGCGACGGCGCCACCAACCAGGGCACGTTCGGCGAAACCCTCAACCTCGCCGCGCTGTGGCGCCTGCCGGTGGTGTTCATGGTCGTCAACAACCAGTTCGGCATGGGCACCTCGATCGAGCGCCACTCGGCGGTGACCGACCTGCGGCGCAAGGGCGAATCGCTCGGCGTCCCCGGGATGCGTTGCGACGGGATGGACGTGCTCGACACCCGCACCGTCGTCGCCGAGGCGCTGCATCGCGTGCGCGAGGATCGCCGGCCGCTGCTGGTCGAGGCCGTCACCTATCGCTTCCGCGGGCATTCGATGGCCGACCCCGAGGAGTACCGCACCCGCGAGGAGGTCGCGCAGTGGCGGGAGCGCGACCCAATCCCTCAGTTTGCGCACCTGCTAGAGCGCGAAGGCATCCTCGACGCCGCCGGGCGCGAGCAGATCGAGCACGAGGCGGCCGAGCGGGTGGAGCGGGCGGTCCAGTTCGCCGAGAGCTCGCCGTTCCCGGCGCCGGAGTCGCTGTATGAGGACGTGTACGTGCTCGGCGAGCAGGTCCACGGGCGGTACCACGGATGACCGCGCCCCGCGGACGAGCACGATCGCACGGGCGGCCATTCCCTATCGGCTGGGAGCCATATCCCATCGGCGGGAGGCGGCGGGGATGACCGAGCTGCGCTACCGCGAGGCTCTGAACCTGGCGCTGCGCGAGGAGCTGCGCCGCGACGAGCGCGTCCTGCTGCTTGGCGAGGACATCGGTGTGTTCGGCGGCGCGTTCCGCGTGACCGAGGGCCTGCTCGAGGAGTTCGGCGAGCGCCGCGTCCGCGACACGCCGATCTCCGAGAACACGATCGTCGGCGTCGGCGTCGGCGCGGCGATGACCGGCCTGCGCCCTGTGGTCGAGCTGATGACGATCAACTTCTCACTGCTCGCCTTCGACCAGATCGTCAACCACGCCGCCCACGTCCGCTACATGTTCGGCGGTCAGGTCACCGTGCCGCTGGTCATCCGCATGCCCCAGGGCGCGGGCCACCAGCTCGGGCCGACCCACTCCCACTGCCTGGAGGCGATGTTCCTGCACGTCCCCGGCCTGCTCGTCGCCGTCCCCGCGACGCCCGGGGACGCCCGCGGTCTGCTGAAGACCGCGATCCGCGACGAGAACCCGGTCATCTTCATCGAGCATGAGTCCCTATACGGCATCCGCGGCGAAGTGCCCGACGACGAAGACGCGTGTGTGGACTTCGGCCATGCGCGCATCTGCCGGGAGGGCTCAGACGTGACGATCGTCGGCGTCTCGCGCATGGCCCTCACCGCCGAACGGGCCGCCACGACGCTCGCCGACGAGCACGACATCCAGGCCGAAGTGATCGACCCGCGCACCCTGCGACCGCTCGATCTCGACACGATCCTCGCCTCGGTCCGCGCCACCAACCGCTGCGTCGTCGTCGAGGAGGGCTGGCCACACGGGGGCGTCGGCGCCAACCTCGCCGCGCTGATCTCAGAGCACGCCTTCGACGATCTCGACGCCCCCGTCGCGCGTGTCTCCGGCGCCGACGTGCCGATGCCCTACTCCAAGCCGCTCGAGGACATCGCCCACCCGCACGAGCCCCAGATCGTGCGCGCCGCATTGGCCACGCTCGGGCGCGCCGAGGACTCCCGCACGGTGGGGGAAGCGCAGGGGGCGCATTGATGGCCGACCTCGTCATGCCCCGCCTGTCGGACACGATGGAGGAGGGCACGATCCTGCGCTGGCTCGTGCCCAACGGCGCTCCCGTGCGCCGGGGCATGGAGCTGGTCGAGATCGAGACCGACAAGGCCACCATGACCTACGAGTCAGACCTCGACGGCGTGCTTACGATCATCGCCGCCGAGGGTGAAACGCTGGCGGTCGGCGCGCTCATCGCGCGGGTGGGAGAGCCGGCCAGCGCGGACACGGCCAGCGCGGACACGGCCGACGAGAACACGGTAGGAGAGCCTGCCGGGGCGGACATCCCCGGCGTAAGGCCCGCTCCCACGCTCAGGGTAGAGCCTGCCGGCGAGGCCCCTCCTGCCGGCGAAGCCCCTCCTGACGGCGAAGCCCCTCCAGCCGGCGAGTCCCCGGCCCATCCGGCCGGTGAGACCCCCCCGATCGGCGGGCCCTCGACGCATCCGGTCGGCGCCCCCGCCCCCCAGGAGGGCGAGCGCGTCAAGGCGTCCCCTCTGGCCAGACGCATGGCCCGGGAGCGGGACATCGACCTGCACGCGCTCACCGGCACGGGGCCCGGCGGGCGCATCGTCAAGGCCGACGTTCAGGCCGTCACAGCTGCCCCGAGCCCCCCGGCGGCGGATGGTCCAAGCCCCCCGGCGGCGGCGGGGACCCCAAGCGCCCCAGCCATGCATACGCCAAGCGTCCCGGCTGCGGATGGGCCGAGCGCCGGGGCAACCGAGAAGCCGCTCACCGCCAAGGGCGAGACGACCGAGCTCGAGCTGTCGCGCACCCAACAGACGATCGCCCGGCGGATGGCCGAGTCGAAGGCCACGATCCCCCACTTCTCACTCAGGGTCGACATCGACATGGAGGACTGCGTCGCGCTGCGCTCAGAGCTGAAGCGCCTCGGGCAGGCGCACGCGCCGACCTACAACGACATGGTCGTCAAGGCCTGTGCGCTGGCCCTGCGCGAGCACCCGCGCGCGAACTCCAGCTATCGCGACGGGCGCCTGCAGCTGCACGCGCGCATCAACATCGGGGTCGCCGTGGCGGTCGACTCCGACGAGCCCACCGGCGGCACGCTGATCGTGCCGACCGTGTTCGACGCGGACGTCAAGTCCCTCGGTGAGATCGCCCGCGAGACGCGCGCCCTCGCCGCCCGGGTGCGCGAGCACGCGATCACGCCCCCCGAGCTGAGCGGCGGCACGTTCACGGTCTCCAACCTCGGCATGTTCGGCATGGTGAGCTTCACGGCGATCATCAACCCCCCGCAGGCGTCGATCCTGGCGGTCGGCTCGGTCCAGCGGCGGCCCGTGGCACGCGGACAGGGTGGCAGCGACAGCGGTGACCAGCGCGACGGCGAGCGAGACGAGATCGCTGTCCGACACACGATGACCGTCACCCTCGCCTGCGACCACCGCATCCTCTACGGGGCCGACGCCGCACGGTTTCTGGCGCGCATCCGCGAGCTGCTGGAAGCGCCCGCCATGCTCACGTTGTAGGGACTATCCGATAGGACATTCGGGGCCTCCAGGGCGGTTCTGAGTAAAGCGATCCTGAGTAAGGAACACGCGCGACTGGCAAACCGGCCGCGCCGTATGGGGCCTGGTTTTGCTTGGTGGCAAACATCACAAGACTGGGTACGGTGACACAAACAGGCGGCGCCGACCTGCCCACCTCTCGTGCGGCATGGGCGGCGCCGAGTACGAGCGTACTCAGCCAACTGGGACGAATGGAGGTATTCCGTGTTATCCATCAAGTTGCTCTTCGTGGGCCTGCTGACCGCGGTCGCGCTCAGCGGGGTCACGGCGGCAACGGCAGCTGCGAGCGAATTCTTCGTTGAAAAAGAACCCGTCAAAGCGGCCGTCGCCACCGAAGGATCGAGCGGGGTCACCAAAATAGAAACGACCGGAACTGCGATCGAATGCGCGAAAGACACCAACACGGGCAAACTCGAAGAAGGGGGAAAAAGCAAACTCGAAATCAAAGCTAAAGAATGCACCGTCAAAACCCCCGCGGGCTGTGCCGTCAAAGAACCGATAGAACTCAAAACCGCTGGCAGCCTCGTCAGCGAACCGGTGAAAGACGAACTCAAACCCAGCGAAGGGACTGCCATTGCTGAAATAACGATCACCGGAGAAAAATGCACCGTAGCGGGCAAATACAAACTAACAGGCTCGCAGACGTGCGAACTTCCTAAAGTCGAAGAAGAAGCCCTCGAACACGAACTCGTCTGCAAAACAACCGGCAGCAAACTGGAACTAATGGCCAAACCGGCGACCCTCGAAACAACCGAGAAAGTCAAAGTCGTCGGAGGCAAAAAATGGTCCGCCCAGAGAACGCCACCGGGACGGCCCGAATGGGTGGATTTCGAAAATAACCAGCCCGTCCTGATCGACCATACGAAAAACACAAAACACGGGGAAAAAGAAGCAGCCGTCAATATCGAACAGGTCGGAGAAAAACGAGCGGTCGAGTGGGAATCTCCCAAAGCAGGGGAAGTCGTCAAGAACTGGCCCCTCGCTTTCGTGACCAAAGACACAATCGAACTCTCGACACGGATCGCCCTGGGAAAAACCACCGCCGAATTCCTGGAAAAAAATATCGAAGGGAACACTACCATCACAGGCGAAACGGCCATCGGCGGGGTCTCGATCAAATTCACCAAGAAACTTACCCTGGAAGAAATCAAAAAACAGCTCGGAGAAAATAAAACCTTTCTCACCGCCAGCAAATTCGAAACATCGGCGCCGCTGGGGGAAAAAGTCGTCAAATCATTAGCCACCATCACGTGGAAATGGTCGTTCAAAGAAATCGGCCAGGCGAACTCCACCGAACAGGAACTGGGCAAAAGCACGCATACGTTCTATCTTCTTTTCCAAAAACCATTAACCACGATCTACTTCACCATTCTCGACCTCGCCACCATCAATATCCAGACGCAACCTGAACCGTTTGGCGAAGAAAAGGTCATAGCGGGAGCCTGGGCAGGCTTCGCCACGAAAGAAAAAGAAGGCGAAGCGGGCAGGTGCACCGTGCTGGAATGCCCGACCATCCATATCCGCACCTACGAACCGAAAACTGGCACGATCACACGGACCGGCACCACCGTGCTGTGGTATTACGAAGAGGTCAAACTAGCAACTCTCGAAGAATACATCTTAAAAAAACTCGGCAACGCCCAGTGTGCGCTCGTGCAGTCGACGGCCGCTCTGCTGGAAAACCTCTCCGGCGAATGCAGCTCGTGGCAAGATGCGTTCAAAAACGCGCTTGCGATCGAGGGCCTGAGCAGCACGGCGCTGGAAATCGTCGTAAAGTTCCCGAAAAACGAAGGCAAACAATGCGAAGTCGCGGCAGAATGCGACTTCCTCGTCAAGAACTGGAAATTCAATGAAGTGGGGACCTCGAAAGATCCGCTGTTCCCATTCAAGTGGAACGAGGTAAAAGACGCAAATGGACTGGCAGGTCAGGGTGTGGAAAACCCACAGTCATACTTCAACAACCACCAGATCATCGAAGTTAGCAACAACCTGTACGACCCGTCCTATGGCACGGCGCCGATCGGCAACGGCAAACCTGGAGAACGGGCGGCGAACCTGTTGAAATACCAGGAAGCGAGCATCAGCGGTTTCTGCAACGCCGTACCCAACTGCCAGTCGCCCGCGGCCGGCACGTTGAAGCTGGAAGCCAAATAGACCGCCGTTGACGCTCGATCGCTGACGGTCGGCGTCGATGCACACATCGGGTGGAGCCGCCAGCGGCTCCACCCGGTCAGCGCACGCTGCGCCACGCTTTGCGGCGTGACTTCGCCATCGGAGCGCCCGGCGCTAGGCTGGACGGGCAGTGGACATGCAGATGACCGTCTCCGATCAATCGGCCTCCGAGCTGTGGGTGTGCCACCTGGGCGTCCTCCCCTACCGCGACGCTCTCGCCCTCCAGCTGGACATCCGCGCGCGTCGCCTGGCCGGCGAGCTGCCGGACACGCTGCTGCTGCTCGAGCACCCACCCGTGTACACGCGCGGGCGGCGCTCGGCGCCCGGCGAGCTGGGGGCACACAGCCCGGGCGGCTGGGCCGGCGAGGACTTCTACCGCGCACGCGGGATCGACGTGGTCGACACCGACCGTGGTGGGCGCGTCACCTATCACGGCCCCGGCCAGCTGGTCGGCTATCCGATCATGGGCATTCATGACATCGGCGCCCACCTGCGCACGATGGAATCCGCGATCGTCTCCGCGCTGGCCGAGTACGGCATCCGGGCACGGTCCCGCTGCGCGGAGGGCCCTGACTACACCGGCGTGTGGGTGCAGGACCGTAAGATCGCCTCGATCGGCGTGCACGTCTCGCGTGGCGTCTCCACGCACGGGTTCGCCGTCAACGTCGACCTCGACCTCGCTCCATTCTCCTGGATCGTCGCCTGCGGCCTCCCGGACGTAACGATGACCTCGATCGCCGCGGAGCTGCAGCACTCGAACCCCGAACAAGCGGATTATGATTCCGCCGCTCTGATTGCGAGCGAGCCGCCGGACATGGCGCGCTTTCGCAATCAGATGGCCCGCTACTTCTGCGAGGCCCATCGCCGTTGCCCGCGAGTGGTCGGTCGCTGCGAGCTGATGCGGGGCCGGACGCCCCGCGCCCACGCCCGCGGGATCTCGCCGGCCTGCGCGGATGCGTCCCAAGCTAGCCCGACCCCTGACGCCGCGACCGCTGCGGTGTCCGGGAGTCGCGGGGTCGCGGTATGAGCGCGCCGCCCGCCACCCGCTCCCGGGCCAACCCCGGTGGCATGGACGTGCTCAGCGTGCTCGGCCCGGACGTCCGCCCGCTGCGCGAGCGCAAGCCGCCGTGGTTCAAGGTGCCCCCGCCCGGCGGCGAGCGCTACCGCGCCCTCTCCGAGCTGATCCGCGCGGAGAACCTGCACACCGTCTGCCAGGAGGCCGCCTGCCCGAACGTCGGCGAGTGCTGGGAGCGCGGCACCGCGACCTTCATGATCCTCGGCGACACCTGCACGCGCCGCTGCGGGTTCTGCAACGTCCGCACCGGGCGTCCCACCTGGAACGACCCCCTGGAGCCCGCCCGGGTCGCGCGCTCGATCGCGCGCATGGGCCTGCGCCACGCGGTCATCACCTCGGTCGACCGCGACGACCTGCCCGACCTGGGGGCCTCCGCGTTCGTCGGCGTCATCCGTCAGGTCCGCCGCCAGGCGCCCGGCTGCCGGGTCGAGGTGCTGACGCCCGACTTCCAAGGCCAGGAGATGCCGCTCGCGCGGGTCATCGCCGAGCGCCCGGACGTCTTCAACCACAACGTCGAGGTCGTCCCCCGGCTGTATCCGCTCGCGCGCCGCGGCTCGGAGTTCGCCCGCTCCTGCCGCGTCCTGCGCCTCGCCTCAGAGCTCGGCGAGGGCGAGGTCGTGACCAAGTCGGGCCTGATGGTCGGGCTCGGCGAGACCCACGAGGAGCTCCTCGACGCGTTCGCCGCCCTGCGCGCGCACGGCGTCCAGGTGCTCACCGTCGGCCAGTACCTGCGCCCCTCCGAGCGCCACCTGCCGGTCGTGCGCTACTGGCACCCTGCCGAGTTCACCGCGCTGGAGCGCGCCGCATACGAGCTCGGCTTCGACCACGTCGCCGCCGGCCCGCTCGTGCGCTCCTCCTACCACGCCGACCAGCACGTCCCCCAGCCCCACGCCGGCGTGGGACCACTCGCGGCCAGCGTCTGAGTCGGCCTCACGAGGGTGGCCACACCGGCCGCCCTTCCCGCGCCTGCCCGCCCTGACCCCCGCGCCCGGGGATAGGCTGCGGCGGCCGATCCCGAGCCCACCTTCGCCGGGCGCGTGCGGCGGCACTGCGATGTTTCCGTTTAAAGACAACATCCCCCAAGAGCGCTTCCCGATCGTCACCATCGTCCTGATCGCGCTCACCACGATCGCCTGCCTGCTGTCCATCCGCCACAGCGGCAGCTTTGCGGACCTCCTGCCCCTCCTCGTCAACATGCTGTTCCTGGCGATCTTCGGCCCCACCGTCGAGGACACGCTCGGGCGGGCGCGCTACCTCGCCCTGTACCTGCTCGGCGGCCTCGTCGTGCTGGGAGCCCAGGCGCTCACCGACCCCACCTCGACCGCGCCCACGCTCGCCTCTGGCGCGGTCACCGCGGTGCTCGCCGTCTACCTCGTGCGCTACCCCCGCGCACGCGTGATCAGCCTCGTGTTCATCATCTTCTTCTTCACGATCGTCGAGGTTCCCGCCGTGCTGCTGCTCGGCCTGTGGCTGATAGCGCAGACCTACTTCGCCCTCGCCGGCCTCACGTTCGCATGACCCGACTCCTGGTCATCGGCGCCACGCTCGTGTTCATCGCCGGGTTCGCGTTCCTGACCATCAGCGCGGTGTCCCAGCAAGGGTTTACCCTGGCTGGCGCCATCTCGATCTTCGTGCTCGTGTTGCTCGTGGTCGGGATCGTCGGCGCATTGCTGAACCCCCCGCGACGATGAAATGACACCGCTTCCTCCCGTTTATATGACCCCCGACCAGAGCCGGCAGCGGCGGGAGCTCGCTCGGCGACGGCGTCGCGCGCGGCGGCGCGCCATGATCGTCGGCGCGCTTGCCGCGACGATCGTGGCCGCGCTGGTGGTGATGGCCCTCGCCAAGGCGCACTCTCACAGCTCGGCCTCCGCCTCGTCCCACCGCACGCACCGGAGCGGACACACGACCACGGTCAACCCCGCCCCCATCCGCTCCCCGATCGGCCTGACGCTCGGTCGGCCCCCGCTCACGCTCGCGGGGATCGGCACCCCCCAGCGGGACCCCGTGCAGATCGCTTTCCACCACCCGCCGCGGGCAGGGCTGCTGTTCAACCTGAGCACCGGTCAGGTTCTGTGGCAGCACAATCCCCGCGCACGTCTGCGCATCGCCAGCCTGACGAAGATGATGACCGCGCTGCTCACGGTCCGCTCGGCGCCGCCGGACGCGGCCGTGCTCGTGACCAGACAGGCGGTCAAGTCGGCCGGGTCGAAGGTCGGCGTGTTGCCGCTCGGCCATCACGTGCGCGTGGAGACGATGCTCTACGGCCTGATGCTGCCCTCCGGCAACGACGCCGCCATCGCGCTCGCTCAACACGTGTCGGGGGGGAGCATCACCGGGTTCGTGGCGCGTATGAACGCCGAAGCGGCGCGCTTGGGAATGGGCTGCACGCACTACTCCTCGCCGTCGGGCTACGTCGATCAGTACAACTTCTCATGCGCCGCCGACCTCGCACTGCTCGCGCACGTCGATCTGCAGCAGCCACGCATCGCGCGCATCGCGCGCACCTACACCGCAAAGCTGCGGTTCCCGATCAAGGGCGGGTACCTGTACCTGTACAACAACAACCCGCTCCTGATCTACCACTACCCGGGGCTGACCGGCTTGAAGACGGGCTACACACTGGCGGCGGGCAAGTGCCTGGTGGCGACCGCCGAGCGCGACGGCGTGCGCCTCGGAGTGGTGCTGCTGAGCTCGCCCAACCCGGGCACACAGGCGCGCCAGCTGCTCGACCGCGGATTCGAGGGCGTCTACCACCAGCCGGCCGTCCCTGAGCCGCCAATGCCCGCGGGGGAGTAGCAGCCGGCAGCCGCCGGCAGCCAGAGCCAGCCGGAGCCAGCGGGGAGGTGCAGCCCGAGCCCGCCGGAGCCCCGCGGGGTGAGCGTATTGTGGTTCTCGGCCCCACCGACCCCCTTGGGGGAGTAAAGTCTCTCCCAGGCGATTGACTGGTCAGTCAACCAACGCTGGCAACGCGATCTAGACGCAACGCGATATAGACGAAGGAGGCAGCCGTCGTGGATCTCGACGACACACCAGAGCAGGCTTCCTACCGCACCCAGGTGCGGGGCTGGTTGGAGCAGCACAAGCCCGAGGCGCCCATCCTGCAGGGCCCCGGAGCGATCGAGGACGAGGACGAGATAATCGCCGCGCGCCGCGCGTGGCAGGGCAAGCTCGCGGAGGGCGGACTCGCGGGGGTGACGTGGCCGAAGGAGTACGGCGGTCAGAGTCTCGGCCCGATCGAGCAGGTGATCTGCAACCAGGAGATCGCGCGGGCGCGGGTGCCCGGGATCCTCGACGCGATCGGCGTGGGGATGCTCGGTCCGACGATCATCGCCCACGGTGACGACGACCAGAAGGGGCGCTACCTCGGCCCGATGCTGCACGGCGACGAGGTCTGGTGCCAGCTGTTCTCAGAGCCCGCCGCCGGCTCTGATTTGGCGGCGGTGCAGACGCGAGCCCGCCAGCAGGACGACGGGACCTGGAAGCTCAGCGGCCAGAAGGTGTGGACGACCAACGCCCAGTTCGCCGCCTACGGCCTGCTGCTGGCGCGCACCGACGCGGATGTGCCCAAGCACAAGGGCCTGACGATGTTCGTCGTGCCGATGGATGCCCCGGGCGTGACCGTGCGCGGCCTGCGCCAGATCTCCGGCGAGGCGGAGTTCAACGAGGTGTTCTTCGACGACGTATCGCTCGAGGCCGGTGCGGTCGTCGGCGGAGTCGGCAACGGTTGGGGCACGGCGCTGACGACGCTGATGTACGAGCGCGTCACGATCGGCCTCGGCGGCGAGGGGCTCGGCTACAACTCGAACCGCTTCGCGGCGGCGATCGCCGGCGACGAGCACGCCCGGCGCGACCCGGAGGTCCGCCACCAGCTCGGCGAGATCGCCAGCGAGCTGCTCGCGGTCCGCTTCACCGGCTATCGCACGCTGACCGCGCTGCAGCGGGGTCAGATTCCCGGCCCGGAGGCGGGCCTGGCGAAGGTCACGATCGTCAACGGCGCGATCCGCGCCGGCGAGCTGATCACCGACGTGCAAGGCCCCGACGCGCTGGCCGAGGACAGCGAGTGGGCCTACATGATCTCCTTCCTGCCCGGCCTGAAGTCGGCGGGCGGGACCGAAGAGATCCTGCGCAACACGATCGGCGAGCGCGTCCTCGGCCTGCCGCCGGAGCCGCGCCTGGACAAGGGCATCCCGTTCTCGGAGCTGCGCTCCAAGGAAGGAGCGGCGGCATAGCGATGAGGACTTCACCGCACGGCCATCACCCCACCTCCCGCACCACGCCCAGCCCCGTCCCGACCGAGGAGATCGCACGATGAACCTGGCACTGTCAGACGAGCAGGAGTTCCTGCGCGAGGCCGCCCGCGGCGCCCTGTCGCGCTTCAAGACGCTCGAAGCCGCCCGCGAGGCGCTGGACGGAAACGACACCGCCCTGCCCGACATGTGGCCCACCGCCCGCGAGGCCGGCTGGCCGGGCCTCCTGATCGACGAGGCCCATGGCGGCGCCGGGTTGGACGCGTTCGATGCGATGCTCGTGCTCGGCGAGTGCGGACGCGTACTCGCCGGCATCCCACTGCTCGGGCATCTGCCCGCGACGGCGATCCTGGGCGACTCCTCGGGCGGATCGGACCTGCTGGAGGCGCTAGCCACCGGCGAGCGCCGAGCGGCATACCTGCCCGCGAGCCCTCCCAGCGATATGGACGACCGCTGGAGTGTGGACCCCCGCGCAGGCATGGAGCGGCCCTCGGCTCCGACCGCGACGGGGGCGGGCGACGGCGGGACTTCGGCGACCGTCAACGGCGAGCTGGCGTTCGTGCCCGACGCACCGGGCGCCGACCTGCTCGTGGG
>Ga0070711_100001533_pt1 | contig 12727 bp, 8 predicted proteins | sample LARL53metaG_FD_65452 | JGI IMG/M metagenome (GOLD analysis project Ga0070711, IMG submission 65452) | Corn, switchgrass and miscanthus rhizosphere microbial communities from Kellogg Biological Station, Michigan, USA - LAR L5-3 metaG | ecosystem: Host-associated > Plants > Roots > Rhizosphere ... | reverse complement strand
TTCGTGCCCGAGCCGGGAACGATGGCCATGCTCGCGATCGGCCTCGTTGGTATCGCAGGCAGCGGGCTTCGCCGGCGCAAGAAGAAGGCGTAAGCGTCGCTACTACAGTTGACGAACGTCACGGGCGGGCCTCGAAGCAATCTTCGAGGCCCGCTTCCGTTTCCCTCCCCTGCAATCGTTCTTTCCAGCCCGTGAGCGCCAATTCCTCCCTGCCCGAGCACGCCGACCCCACGGTGACCGTGGTGATCCCCATGCGGAACGAGGCCGGCTGGATCGCCCGCTGCGTCGAGTCCGTGCTCGCCAGCGAGCTGCCCCCCGGGGTCAGCATCGAGGTTCTGGTACTCGACGGCAACAGCACCGACGACTCGCCGGCGATCGTCGCGGGAATGGCCGCTCGCGACGGGCGGATTCGCCTGCTTTCCAATCCGGCACGGTTGCAGGCGGCTGCCTTCAACGTAGGCCTCGCCGCCGCGCGGGGAGAGTACCTCGTTCGCATGGACGCCCATTCGACGTACGCACCCGACTACATCGCCGAATGCCTTCGCCTGCTGGAGAGCACCGCCGCCGGCAACGTTGGCGGCGTGCAGCAGGCGACCGGGTCTTCGTGGCTGACCCGCGCGATCGCCACCGCGGTGTCGTCCCGATTCGCCGCCGGCGACGCGCAGTACCGCAACGCGACCGCTCCGGGGTTCACCGACACGGTGTACCTCGGCGCGTGGCGCACCGCCACGGTGCGCGAACTGGGCGGCATGCGCCCCGACTGGGCGGTGAACGAAGACTACGAGATGAACGTCCGGCTGCGCGCGAGTGGGCGCACGGTATATCTGTCGCCCACAATCCGCTCGACCTACCAGGTGCGAAGCTCGCTACCGAGGCTGGCGCGACAGTACGCGCGCTACGGATTCTGGAAGGTGCGCACCCTGCTCGAGCATCCGGCGTCGCTGCGCTGGCGCCAGCTGGTGGCCCCCGCCTTCGTACTCTCGATTCTGCTCACCCCATGGCTGGTATCGCGATTCGGCACCTGGGGATTGAGTCACCTGGTCCTCTACGCGGCGGCCAGTACTATCGCGAGCGTCTTCGTCGCGCGCCGTGCCGGGATGATGCTGCTGCCGCTCCTGCCGCTGGTATTCCTCATCATCCATTGCAGCTGGGGCTGCGGATTTCTGGCGGGCCTCGTCTGGTGGCCATTCCGCCGTGCCTAAGCCGCTCTCGGCGCCGCGGCGCGCCGCCCAGCTCATCGCCTGGGCATCGGTGCTGGTGATTGTCGCCGGCTGGCTCACGATCACACTGCTTGGTGACCGCGTCTGGTGGACGCTGCCGATCCTGTTCGGACCGCGCTGGATCGGGATGCTGTTCATCGCGGGAGTCGTTCCGTACCTCGTGATGAGTCCGCGCCGAGGAATTCCGCTGGCAGCTGCCGCCACGCTGATTGCACTCCTGGGCATCATGGACTGGCGGCTCGGGCTCGGACGCATCCATCGCGCAGGCGGCGTGACGGTGCGGGTCATGACGCTGAACGCCGGCGCCGGTTCGTCCGTACCGCAGAGTCCGCGCATCCTCGACGAGATCCGCAGCGAGGATGCCGATGTGGTGGTGATCACCGAGTGCGGGGGCAAGCTGCCTTCGGCCTTGGAGGCGCTGTCGGCGACGTACCGGGTACGGGTCGCCCGGGAAACGTCGAACTGCCTGCTCAGCAAGGGCGTCATCACCGGGTGGTGGGAACGCGATCCGACCGACGCGTTCCGGCAGAGCGGCAGCGGCGCCATTCAACGGGCCGAGGTCCTGCTGCCGCAGGGAGCGGTGCGCCTTGGACTGGTCCATCTCTCGACGCCGCGCGGCGCCCTGCAGGAGTTTCGTGATATTTCCTCGATCCCGTCGCTCGGAGCGGTGACGCGCCGGAACACGGCCGAGCGTGAGGAAGAATCCGAGCACGCGGTGGAGTGGATCGACCAGGGGCCGCCGATGCCGTTGATCATTGCCGGAGACTTCAACCTCCCGGTCGAGAGCACGATCTATCGCCGGAACTGGAGCCGGTTTCGCAACGCGTTCTCCGAGGTCGGCTGGGGACCGGGTTACACCAAGCACACACGGTGGTGGGGGATTCGCATCGATCACGTCCTCAGCGGCCGCGACGTGCGTCCGCGGGAGAGCCACGTGGGGCGTGACGTGGGATCAGACCATCTTCCGCTGATCGCCGATCTGGTGCTACCGGGGAGGTAGGGCTGAGTCGTGAGTCGTGAGTCGTGAGTCGTGAGGACTGCGATGCCGGCATGGGAATGAGATGCGGACATCGCACCCCTCATGACTCACGACTCACGACTCACGACTTCTCCTCAGCGCACCAGAACGACGCGGTAGTTGTCGAGGGTCTGCAAGGCATAGGTGCCGCGCGCCGCAGCTGCTGCGACGGTGGCGCGGTACTGGGACGTGAGGCTCAGGTCGGGAACGAAGACGCGGGCGACATCGCCATTCCCGACCTGGCCGGTGACGATGAGATTGGCAGTGCCATTGTCGATCGTCGCGAATCCGTCGTAACTGACCAGCTTGACGCTGTCGATTGCCGGACCGGAGACGCTGACCTGCACGGCGCCATCATCGGTGTGCGGCGAGGAGAGCTGCAGGGTAAGCCAGCCGCCCGTGGGAGGCGGCGGCGGAGCGGTCGGGGTCGTTGCGGTGCTCGAACCGCACGCGGCCAGCGCGAAGAGCGCGAGCGGCGCGAGCCTGCAGTATGAGTTGCGAATAGGATTCATGACGCTTCCATCTTTCAACCCAGTGTGATCTCCGGCCAATGCGGGCACGGGAGTTTGAGCTGGCGGCTGGGCGGGCATGGCACTCGATGGGTTGAGTGCGGTAGCTCCCTGGCTCTGCGAACCCGGATTTCCCCGGGCGTGCTCTGGGCAGCGTCACTGTGCTCTTCCGCAAGGAATCGGCCAGACATCTGTACAGTATTGACGCAGTCGCTTTCGCGGCTGATCCAGTGAAGTTGTTGTGACATAACTTTATGTTTTATATGGAGTTATACGATAAACTCTGTCTCTGTTCTTGCTTTATCAAAGTGCGTACTGTACAGTTTTCGACGCCAAGTTATTGGTCACCACACACCAAGCGGCGCCCCGGGCAGTGGCTCTCCGCGGGCTCAAAACTGGTGTGAACCCCCAGTCGGAGCGCGCAAATGCCCGGTCTCAAGTTCTGGTTGGAGCGCCGCCGGATGAGCTGGCGGACGCCGCGCACGTCATGCTGATGGAATGGCGGGCAGATAATAATTCGGCGGTGGCGAAAGAGCGACCCGCCGGACCACGGAGTGCTGGGTGACCGTCACGCGACGGATCTGGTGGGGGCTCGGGATCGCCTGGCTCGCGGTGATCCTCGGCCTCACGTTGCGATCGGCCCCCGAACAGTCTGCGCGCGTCGCGGAACTGCCATGGTACTGCATCCTCTGCGGCGAGGCGGGGCTCGCCGACTTCATCCTAAACCTGATACTCTTTGCGCCGCTCGGCCTAGCCGCCCGCGCGCTCGCACTGCCCCGGTGGCGCGCGATGGCATTTGCCGTCGCATTGACGGTCGCCATCGAGACGACCCAGGCCCGGTTTCTCGTGGGACGAGACGGATCGCTGGGCGACGTGCTGTCGAACTCGGCCGGTGCGGTGCTGGGGTGGCTCAGCTATTCCCGGCTGATGCACCTCGGTCGGCCGTCGCGATCGTTCGCGCGCGCCGCAGTGGCTGCCGTGCTCACGCTGACGGCCGCAATCTGGTTCGCCACGGGAATAGGGCTCCGTCCCTCGCTCAGTGCCGAGGCACCGTGGATCGGCCAGCTGCAGCACCAGTGGCCCGGGCACGACGCCTTTCCGGGGAAGATCGACTCCGTCGAGATCAACGGCGTCCAGGTTCCCAATGATCCGCTCGACCGCCTGCCGACGGTGCGGGATTCCGTGGAATTGCGCGTGGCGCTGACTCGCACGCGGCCGAGCCCGAGGAGACGGGTTTCGCTGGTGCGCATTGTAGATGCGAGCGGACACCCGCAGGTCTCCATGACCGGAGTCGGCACCGAACTCGACGCGGAGCTGCAACTGCGGGCAAGTCGCTGGGGCTTTCACACGCCGCAGTGGGCGTTTCCCGGCGCGATGGAGGTGTCGCCTGGTTCGCGCGCGCAGGTCGTGACACGGTGGACCGGCAATCGAGTCAGCATGACCACCGTGGACGGCGCCGGAGCGGTTTCAGTCGCACATTCGCACCCACTGTCGATCGCGCTCGGCTGGGTATTCATCCATCCGTTCGTGCTGCTGGTGGGCACCAACGCGACGTTCTGGAACTGCGTCTGGCTCGTCTGGTGGTTCGGCCTGCTCGGGTGGGTGGCGGGAGCCCTGAGCTGGCGAGCGGCCGCGCTCGCCGCCGGCGTACAGTCGGCGACGCTCATCGTCGCGGCCGCGCTCACCGGCACAGCCTGGCATGCCAACGAACTTCTCGTGGCGATCGCGGCCGCTGGATTGACTGCAGCGGCCGCCCGTATCCGGGCTCGCGCCAGCTTCGCGCCCCGGCGTCCGATCAGTTCAGGATGATATCCTGCGGGATGCGCGGCTTGAGCACCCACGTCCCGTCGCCCTGCGGAACCAGCACACCGCGAAACGTTCCGGTACGGCCCGGTGAAAAGATCGAGCGCGGCGCATTGAGCAACTGATCGATCAGCACGGTGACCGTGACGGCGGGCGCGGCGGGATCGGCGACCTTCAGGATGAAGTCCGGTCCCGACGACGTGGTGTCGCGGATCACCACGCTGGTGAGCTGAACGAGGGCGGCATCGAGCGCGCCTCCCCTGGCATTGATTGCGTCGGGGACGGTCACCACCTGCGGTAGTGGTGCCACTCCCGGACCGTAGGTGAGAAAGAGCCCGTTGCTCAGGACGGCCTGGCCGGCCTGCTCGGCGGTTGTGCCGAGCACGAGGACGGAATCGCCGATCGCGTTGCCGTTGCCACCCAGGCGCGGGCGGGCGTCGGTCACGCGCAGCGTGCCGCTGGTGTCGAGGAGGAAGGCGGTGGAGTCCCGGAAGGCCTGCAGCGGCGAAATCACCTTGCCCCGCACCAGCACACGCTGGCCGGCAGGAAGCAGGCGCGCCGCGGCAAGCGACACCTCGAGGTAGCCAAGCCGGATGACGCGGCTGCTCTTGATCGAATCGGTGCTGGCGATCAGGCGGACGATGCCCGTGTCGCCGGCGACGACCCCGACCGAATCGGCGAGCGCCTTCCGGTCGACCACGAGACGGTAGCTGCCGATCGGCACGGAATCGAAGACGGCGAAGCCGCTGGCATTGGTGGTCGCGGTGCGCAGAGTATCCTGCCCGGTCGGGGCGAGCAGCGCGACGCGCACACCGGCGACGGTGGTGTCGAGGGACGACTGCGTCAGCGAACCGTCACGGTCGAAATACACGCCGACGCCGATCGTACCGGTGGCGAGCGGCGGCAAGCTCAGGGTTTCGCCGGCATTGGTGCACGCCAGAGCAGCGATCAGCGCAAGCAGAAGGGGACGCGGAAAAGCGCGCATTACCAGTTCTCCATCCGGATACCCACGCGGATTACTCGCGGCTCGCCGCGGCGGCTCAGCAATTGTCCGAACGACGGATTGGCGATCAGCGGCAGGACGGTATGGCCGCCGGCGTCGGTCGTGATCGTCCCCCGGGGATCCACGAGCACCGCCGCGTGGTCGTAGAGACCGGTGGTGCTGCCGACTACGCTGAATCCGTCCAGCGTCACGGCCCAACCGCGAGCAATTCGCAGGTCGGCATGCACGTCGAGCGATTCGACGGCCGGATCGCGGCAGCTGTTGCGAGCGGCGATCGCCCCGACTTGGGACGCCAGGCATGCGTTCGACGTCGTGAGCCCGGTCATGCCGGGAATTGTCGCGCCAACGAACGCCGGGTCGTTGTTGACCGATCCGTCACCGTTGGCGTCGACGCCGTTGCGAAAGCCCGGCGTGAACGGAAGGCCGGAGCGATACCGGAACCGCGCCGCGAGCGACAGACCCGGCCTGGCCGGTGCGTCGTAGGTCAGCGTGGCGGCAATCCGATGCGGAATGTCTAGATCCGATCTCGCGTCTTCCCAGCGGGCACCGTTGAGACCGTTCGGAAACGGCGAGAGCCGGTCCGCGGGATCGGCGGAGAGTTCCCCGGGAAGATTGTCCGTCGCGCGCGAATACGTGTAGGACAGCAGTGCGCCGAACCGCTGCGACACCCGGCGTTCCAGTGTCACCGACGCCTCGTAGTAGTCGTTGTAGCCGCTGCTGGAAAGTCCGTACACGAAGTCGAATTCCGGAAAGCGCCGGTTCGAGCCTGGCGCGGCCGTGAGCAGGCCACCGAACTGCTGGAGCGATCCGAAGATCGGACGTCCGTCACTTCCGGTAGTCGTCTGGCCGGCCACCAGGTTCAGGTCCTGCCGTTGCAGCAGGTAGTCGTCGTGCCGGTAACCCACGCCGACGGTAACCGTGGTGGCAGGCGCAACCTGCTGCGACAGCGAAAGGTCGGTCTTCAAGGCGCGGGGCCGCCGCACCACCGGACCATAAAGGGTCAACGCTTCCCCGGCGCTGCTGCCCGCGCCGGCGCCGACTTGCGGCCACGCCAGGGCACCGGTAGCCCGGCGTACAGTTACGGCGCCATCGAACTGCGCCGCCTCGGCAAACGCCGCCGCATCGTACTGCCCGGGCACCAGCCCGATCGCTCCGCGCAAGGTCGTCCTGCCGGAGCCGCTCGGATCCCAGAAGAACCCGGCGCTCGGGCCAAACCCACCGCCCTTCTTGGTGCCCGGCAGCAGATTGCTGGCGATGCCGGTCACCCGCGCCCAGTCCGCGTTGAGCGATATCGCGTCGGTCGGCAACGATTCGTGCTCGAGTCGCACGCCGCCGAACAACTGCACCGATGGCGTCGCCTGCCAGGTGTCCTGGACCAGCACGCTCAGGTCGGTGATGCCGATGTCGGGTGCTGGTGCGGTACGTACATTCTGATAGAACGCGCCGGTCCCCGACGAAAAAGTCGGCAGGTCGCCGAAGAGAAACCGCCCGGCACTCCCCGGCAACCAGTCGTACAGCAGCTGGCGATGCAGGAGCGCTGCGCCGGCCTTGAGGGTGTGAGTGCCCGCCCGGTAGCTGAATGTCTCGGAAGCGTCTACCGCGGTTTCATGGAAGTTGCCCGCGAGCGTTGCTGCACCGCCAATCGCGACGGCGTCGCCGATGAGTTCGGTGAATGGCAACGTCGCCCCCGACCAATCGCGCTTGCTCACGTGCACGCCAACGCGCGTGTCGCTGGTCCACAGATCGGACCCCGTGGTCAACGTTCCGGCGGCCGAAATGTCCTGCGCCTTGAGATGGGATCCGGCGCCGCTGACCGGCTCCGAGCCCACCTGCGGATTGTCTTCCGTCCACGCGGTGCCACCGGCACGGAGGGCGAAGAGCGTGTTCGAACCGAACCGCCAGTCCAGCCGCCCCGCGCCACTACCACCCTGCCAGGTGCGGACGGCGGGAGTGAGCCAACGGGTGACGTCGGTGTGACCGAGCGACTCGGCAGCCACCCGGACCGCACCGTAGAGGTCTGCCAACGTATCGGTCCTTGCCAGACCCGCTTCAAACGGATTGGCCATCGGCTGGCGGAGCTGCTGGTAGTCGGCACGGATGAACCACGATGCGGTGTCGTGCTTGATCGGACCACCCATCGCGATGCCTCCCTGCACGGACATGGCGCTCGAATCGGAGGGATTGTCGGCGGTGCGTCCGCCCAACTTTGCCCCGCTGAAGGTGACCCACGGCTCGATGCGCAGACGCTCGCCGCCTCGACGTGATTCTGCATCGAGTAGCGCGCCGAGCGTCCCTGGCCACTCCGTGCCGGAACCGAACCCGAGATAGGTGACCTGATCGACGCCGTCGCGCGCAAAGAGCGGAGTCGAGGCGGGTTCATCGGGCAGGCCCGGATGCCGCATGAGCGCTTCCCGAACACCATCGACGACGAGGCCTGAATACCCCGGCCGGAGCCCGTTGGCAGAGGCGACGAATCCGCTTCGCCCATCCAGCGGAGCGTTCGCCTTCGAAAACATCCCGGGCACCCCGCTGATGTCGGGCCGGCGGTCGAAGCGCAAAAGCGCATCGCCCGTCGCGGCGTCGCCGGACGGTGCCCCGCTGATCGTGACGTTGGCCGCCTGGTCTTCCACAGTGGTGACCGGAGGCGGGCGACGGGCGAGACGAATCGTGACGTGAGAGGTGTTGCCGCTCACCACCGTGACACCGTGCATTCGTACCGGCTGGAATCCGAAATCCTCGGCGAGGACGGCGTAGCTGCCGGGCGAGAGCAGAGCGAAAGAAGCAACGCCGGTGCGATCGGTGGTGGTAATCCTGACCGCGGCGCCGGACCGTTCGAGGGTGACAGTGACGTCGCGGAGCCGATCACCGCGCTGGTCCTCGACGGTTGCAGTCAGCGTGCCCACTGTCAGGCTCTGGGCCGGCAGCGAAGTGGCGGTCAATGCCGCCCAGCCTGATACGACAACGGAAAGAGTGGCGAGCACTCTGGGCCGCTGGAAAAAATGAATCGGCATGGCCGTCCAGGTTGCGAGGTGTGCGCACCGGGTTCCCAGGAACCCGGAATGCCCGCCTTGGTGCAGGAGCAGTGCCAGCGGACGAGAATCGGTGTCGGCGACGTCCGGAGGACGAAGACTGCCCGTTGGCGGGCACATCGGTCCCGGGTCCGCCGCGACCTGTTGCGTCAGCGCAACACCACCGGAATCGCATTTCAGCGCATGCTCGGCCACGTGCGGCTACTGCTACCTTATTCGCTGTGTCCCGTCTCTCCTTTCGCGCTCGCCTGTTCATCGCGCTGCTCGTCGTCAGCGCCCTGCCGCTGGTGATGGTCGCGGGCGCCGGCGTCTGGCTGATGCGGAATCCGCCGGCGATCCATGCCAACGACGACATCACGCCGGTCGGGCGAACCGAAGCCGCCATGACCCGGGCGATGCTCACGATGCCGCTGACAGTCGAGGCACGGCACGCCCTGGAGGTTCACGACAGCGCCGTCCAGCACCTGCTGGTTGCGACAACCAATGTCCAGGATCAGAACAAGAAGTGGCCCGCTGCGGCGGCGGCATTCCTCGCCCTGGCAACCTTTGTCCTGTTGGCGCTTGCCGCCGTGGTCGGCCCGTGGCTGTCGCGTCAGTACGCGGCTCCACTCAACGAGATTGTGGATTGGACGCGCAGGATCCAGCGACGCGAACCGTTGCCTCGCGACACCAGGCCGGGCACGGTGCCAGAGCTGATCACGCTGCAGCGATCCCTGTACGACCTGCAGCAGGGGCTGGAGCAGGCGCGCGCCGCCGAACTCGAAGCGGAACGACTGCGCGCCTTCGGCGAGGTCGCACGACGGGTGGCACACGAGATGAAGAATCCGCTCACCCCGATCCGGCTGGCGGTGCGGCAGCTGTCGCGACGCGCGCCGGCGGACATGCAGGTCGAGCTCGAGGTGATCGCGGCGGAGTCGGCGCGACTGGAAGCCATGGCCAGGGATTTTGCCGAACTGGGCCGTCTCCCGGAAGGAATCGCCGCTCCAGTGGACCTGTGCGAGCTGCTGGAGGACCTGCTGAAGAACGCCGTACCGGATGGAATGACGCGGGAGCTGCGGGCACCGCAGCCGGGCGTCTCGATCGACGGGCACTATGATCCGCTGCGGCGTGCATTCAGCAACGTGCTGCGAAACGCGGTGGAGGCGTGCAAGGGCGACGGGACCATCGTCGTCGCGGTCGCTCGTGAGGACGGGCTGATCCGGGTTGCGGTCAGCGACAACGGTCCCGGGATTCCCGCAGACCGGCGTGAACTGATCTTCCAGCCGTACTACACCGAGAAGGGCGGTGGAACGGGGCTCGGCCTCGCCATCGTACGTCAGACCATCGAGCAGCACCGCGGCAGCATTGTCGTGACCGACACCGCCGGGGGCGGCGCGACGTTCCTGGTGAAGTTCCCCGCATGACCACCCGGATCCTCATCGTCGACGACGAAGCCAACATCCGCCGCATGGTCGGCGCGCTGCTCAAGTCGGAAGAGTTCGAGGTGGCGGAAGCCGCCAATGGCAATGCGGCATTGCTGGCGATTCCCGACGTGCATCCCGACATCATTTTGCTCGACCTGATGATGCCGCCGGGCCCGGACGGCCTCGCCACGCTGGAACGGATTCGCGCAGCCGATCGGGATGTCCCGGTCATCATGATGAGCGGCAAGGCCCAGCTGGCCGACGCGGTGCGCGCCGTGCAGATGGGAGCGTTCCAGTTTCTCGAGAAGCCGCTCGCGCCGGAATCGTTACTCGTGGCCGTGCGATCGGCGGAGACGCTGGTACGCACGCAGGCGGAAAACCGCGCGCTGCGCCAGGCGCTCGGGCCGCAACCCACGCTGGTGGGCACCAGCAGCGCGATCGAACATGTGCGGCAGCTGATCGCGCAGGTGGCACCGACCGATGCGCGGGTGCTCATTCTCGGTGAATCGGGCACCGGCAAGGAGCTGGTCGCCAACGCGATTCACCGCTATTCACCGCGTGCGCGCGGGCCGTTCGTCTCGGTCAATTGCGCGGCCATCCCGCGCGACCTCGTCGAGAGCGAGATGTTCGGCCACGAGCGCGGGGCATTCACCGGCGCCACCGATCGCCGCATTGGCCGCTTCGAGCTCGCCGATGGCGGCACCCTCTTCCTGGACGAGATCGGCGACCTGCAGCTCGAGGCGCAGGCCAAGCTGCTGCGGGTGCTGGAGAGCGGCGACATCCAGCGCATTGGGGCCGAGCGCAGCCAGCACGTCAACATCCGGGCACTCGCCGCCACCAACCGGCGGCTCGAAGACGCGGTGGCGTCGGGCGGCTTCCGCGAGGATCTCTATTTTCGATTGAATGTCTTCCCGATCGAGGTGCCTCCGCTGCGCGAACGCCTCGGAGACATCCCGGATCTCGTCACGCACCTCGCGGCGCGATTGCGCCCACGGCACCCGCCGCACTTCACGGATGAAGCGCTGGCCGCGCTGGCGCTGCACTCGTGGCCGGGCAACGTGCGCGAGCTGGCGAACATCGTCGAGCGACTGACCATCATCGGCGGCGACGAGGTCACCGGCGATCTGGTCCCCCGCGTGCTGATGCGGGCGAGCGGCTATCCGGCGGCCATGGCGTCGGCGAACGCCAGCGGGACCTTCGCCGATACCGGACGGGGGCTGAGTGACCGGCTTGACGACATGGAACGTGAGTTGATCAGCGGGGCGATGGGGGCAGCGGGTGGCAACATTGCCGAGGCTGCCCGGCTCCTGAAGACAGATCGTGGCAACCTGTACCGACGGATGCGGCGGTTGGGCATTCGAGGAGGAAGCGAATGATGGGCAGGCTCGTTCAATTCATGCCGCGTTGGCTCCGGCCGGCGGCGACCTTCGCGGCGCTGCTCATCGCGATGGCGCCGGTGCTGGTCCAGAGTGACGCCGCCGCGCAGAATCCGGTGCGAACGCTCGACATCGGGGGACCACCGCACGATTCGATCGGCAGGCACTGCTACTCCGACTCCGTGCTCACCGCGGCACTGGCTGGCTTCAACAGCCCGACCGCGGTGAATGTTTTTGGAGGCAACGCACGGATCCCCGCCGCCGACACGATCCGCGCCGCCTATGCCGTCTCGGGCGGCTCAGTGCGCGTCGATGGAGCGGTGCTCGGACCGATCATCGTCTTCAACGGCGAGGTTCGCGTCAGCTCGACCGGAGTGGTCACCGGCGACGTGATCGTCCTTGGCGGCCATCTGACGGCCGCCGCGGGCGCACGCATCAACGGCCGTCGTGTCGAGTGCGACGAGCCGGTCCGGCTGGAACGGCTGCCGAACGGCATGCTGGCGCGCCGGCCGCCCGGAAGGGACCTGGGGCATCTCGCCTCGGACGTCGCCGTTACGGTGGGCAGCGTGCGCATCGCGCCATTCGTCGGTGCGGGCACGTACAACCGGGTGGAAGCGTTGCCGATCCAGCTGGGCGCCAAGGCCGCCTGGTCGGCCTCGCCGGATGACAGCGTGCATTTCGATGGCTACGGGGTGTTCCGCACCGCGCGCGATCCGAGCGGCAGCCGCCCCGCCATCGGCTGGCACGTGGACGCGCGCTGGCACCACGCGGGAGGCTTGCCGTTCACGATCGGTCTCGCGGGCGGTTCGACCATCAATTCCACCGCGGACCGATCGTACTCGGCGCTCGAATCGGCAGCGAGCGCGCTCTTCCTGCGGCGGGATTACCGGGATTGGTACCTGCGACGCGGGGTACGCCTGACGGCCAGCGCGCGGCCGATGCCGGACTTGACCGTCACCGCCGGGCTGGATGACAGCCGGCAGACCACCGTCCTCTCGGTCGATGCGTTCTCGCTGCTCCGGGGCACCGAAGCATGGCGACCCAATCCACTGATCGATGACGGGAAGTACCGCACGCTGTCGGTCGGGGCGAAGTGGGACGCACGAAACGAAACCAGCCACCCGGTGCTCAGCTGGTACGCCGAGGCGGAACTTCGCCACGTCACCAGCAACGACCTGACGCCGGTGTCCCTGCCGACGACGATCCGTGATTCCCTGCCCCGCACCGGTTATGGAGAAACCGAGGGAAATCTCGATCTCCGAGGTTATCTGCGGCTGGGCCCGGCGCAGCGAATCGCGGCGCGGCTGTCGGCGGCCGGCTATCTCAGCGGTGATCCGCTCACCATTCAGAATCGCCGAGCGATCAG
>Ga0070711_100001531_pt1 | contig 12731 bp, 14 predicted proteins | sample LARL53metaG_FD_65452 | JGI IMG/M metagenome (GOLD analysis project Ga0070711, IMG submission 65452) | Corn, switchgrass and miscanthus rhizosphere microbial communities from Kellogg Biological Station, Michigan, USA - LAR L5-3 metaG | ecosystem: Host-associated > Plants > Roots > Rhizosphere ... | reverse complement strand
AACGAGAGTAATGCTTAGTTGTGTCCCGCTGCTACGCTTTGACGCTGCCGCTGGTTGCATAGAAATAGCACCAGAGCAGCATGATACTACTAACAGTATTGTTATCGACAAAACTAGGAAATTCTGTCCGAGTACCTTCATATTCCAAATGGCTCCTTGTTTCACATTTAAGAGCAATGACCTAATTTATTAGACGTCACAAGAAGGTTTATTTCACATTCTCAATTAAACTACAGGCATAGCTAATAAATGCTGAGCTGTTTGTCACCAAGTTTGTTAGTAGCCCTGTTAAGAATTAACGTCTCGGTGCATGTACAGTAACAACCAAAAAGAGCTATAATGAATAGGAAAAAAATTAAGATTCAACTTGAGGATGCCGACGGAGGAAAATATGATCTAGCGTTAGAAGGCAATATCTCAAAGACCAAGATTATCAAATTCATTGAGGTTCTAGATCTGCTAGAAGTAAAGGGTAAAGACAATTTTGAGGAAAATACGAAACTCAGGGAGAAGGATAACTTGACCTCAATAGGTTCCAAAATATGGAATCTTGTAGAACAAAAGTTCCCTTATAGCACCTTTACTTCGTCAGATATCCTCGAAATTTATGAGGATGAGTATCAGGAGCCCATCCAGCTTAGCGTCGTTGCAACATATCTATCTAGGTATTCTGAAAAAAACAAGCTTTCCAGAAATAAGAGGGGGAAGGAATGGTTGTACAAAGTGATCAGAAAACAATCACTCGTCAAGGAGCAACGGGAGGGAACTTACGAACAGCCTCACCAGATATCTCATGAGTTCCCTGATGTAAATTAAAATTGAATGCTGTCAATCCTCGTAGAATTCTATTTCTTTTGCAGTTTTGGCAAATCCTCTTTATCCAGATAATCGCACAGAGATTTTATCATCGATCCCATTCTGTATATTGTAGGCATTACATCCACACGGACATCATTTTCTTCCAGCGCTTTCATAGTAGAAGGGCCAATAGCGACGACGATCACACTTCTGTTTAGGGATGATCGTAAAGATTCGTTCAGGCCATGTTGGGATGCTATCTTGAAAAGCTCCCGTGCCGCCGGCGGGCTGGTAAACGTTATTGCACGTACATGTGCAATCGAAATATCTTCAATGAGCTTGAGCACTTTGGTCTCTTCAGGAGGGATGTATTCGTACCCCATCGTTTTAAGGATATCCGCACCATCTTTCTTAAGGTTTGTTGAGTACATGTATGTCGACGATTCCAATACATCTGCTCCCTCTGCTTCCAGCTCGGTCCTTAGTTCTGATGAATAGGAGCCATGCCAGAGGATAAAAATTCTCTTTCCAGCGATGTCGCGATGTCTAAGTAATTGAGCTATTCCCTTAGAGGTATTCTCCTCTGGTAAGAGCGTAGTTTTGATTCCATGCATGGCTAACGCGTCCTTAGGCTTCAAACTCCTGGCGACGACGGTCACTTCCTGCAATATTTGAACCAAATCCCGTTCTATTCCCTGAGTCCTTGCAGCAGACATTAAAGAGTAAACGCCTGGTCCAGTCATGAAAACTGCATAGTCCACCTTTTCTTTTAAAATTTTATATGCCAGGTATCCAGCTTCCGCATTTTTCCGCTGATTTACCTCGATCCCAATGGTAGGAGCAACATATGGTATTCCCCCAAAGGCTCGTATTATGCGGGCCAGCTCTGATGCTCGACGGCTACCTGTTACACCAACTACTAAACCAGATAATGTCATTTCCTATCACGATTGCGAAGAATGATCAAGTCGAAATTAAGGCTTTTGTACAGTTGTGGAGGAAAACTTACGACCAGATTGGACATATGATTTCGAATCCTACCCGACCTGCCTACACCAATAGTTCTCACTATATTATTTTCTTGACTATGAAGTGGAATAGATTTCCCTCTTTTCTTGTTTCCAATAGGGATTGCCCAGTTTGGTCAGACCAGCGAACCATTTCCAAATCGGCCGTGGTATCATCGGACACTAGATGTACGGTGTTACCAATTGTTATTTTTTCTAAAAGTTCGTCAAGTTTTGCAAGCGTGGCAGCACACTCGACTCCTATCTGAAATATTTCATAGTCTGGAAACGCACCAAAACAGATAATATGGTGTTTTTGAATGAGATTAGCCATGTTCTCGTAACAACTTTCTATAGGCTGCAGGTTTCTAATTTCTTCCTCAATATTTGAAATTTCCATTTTAGCAAACCAGCCTTCGGTATATGGAAAATCATTTGCCAACTTAGGTTGATCAATTACTGCGTGGTTAACTTCGATAATCCTACCGCTTATCGGAGCTCTAACCACTCCGAAATATCTGAGGCTTTCAAGCGTGCCAAAGCTTTTGCCAGTTTCTAGATGGGAACCTACCTCTTTTAGCGTGATTACTGATAGTTTGCCACTGATTTGTCCTAAGATGCTTGTAATCCCAAGAGTTGCTCTTCGTTTGTCATGATGTACGTCGGCCCAAACAAAATTCTCAGTATCATACAAAATATCTTCAGGGAACATGCAATGGTTTATTTTCATCAAAGTAGTATATAGTTGGCACCAAGTTTATTCTTTTATATTGAATTTACGAAAACACACTTTGAGTTTAATACCGCTCTGAGTGTTTCATTTACCAGGATCGTTTGTTTTATTTTAACTGAACCTAAATGAGGAGACTAGACTTTTAACTCGTAGGTCTGGGCATTACAATCTAGAAAACAAAGATTAATTTAACACGGGGAAAGAAATTTGCATATGGTTCAAGTTCTCTATCAAGAGCTAGACAGGTCAGATGCAAATTACTTCTACGTTGGTATTCCAAAGGATTGGACCGGCGCTGCCGACAATGAGGTTACTGTCATCGTGGATGAAGTATGTGTTGTTATCCCTAAAACGATTGCGGGTGCGACTGGAGAATTGGTTGTTCTGAGGTTACTAGAGGCAATGATTGCGGGAGATGTAATAGATGCGGGGGACGTCCAAAAGGCAATTGAACATATCCTTTAACTTGTCCTCCCAGCGCTGATCGGAGTGATGGATGTATTTGATAGCCTAGCGTCACTTTTCTAGGCATAACTCTACTAGATAAAATGGACACGACGGCCTTTTCTAGGGCAAAGATAAGAAAACCTTAAGCTATCGTCGTCAATAGCAGCGGCGTCAGCTATATTAATGCCACTCATTAAGAAAATTAAGGAATTCTAGGAAGAGCGTTTAGGCATTTCTGGAGATGTTACCAATGGTTCTGGCTGTCCATCTGTCCGGGAACCAACCTGCGATGCCGACGACCGGTATTCGGCAGCGAATTCGAGTCAAACTTCTATCCGGTAGATTCGGTGCTAATGCGCTTGAGACTGATTATCACATCATGTTTTTATATTTCACAATAGAATAGCTTGTCATGCCAAAGGCTTTTGTATTAATGAATGCTGAACTAGGAAGTGAAGATTCCATAGTGAAGGAGCTAAAAAAACTTGAAGGAGTTATGGAAGTTTATCAGGTTTATGGAGTGTATGACATAGTAGCCCAAGTTGAAGCTAACACAATGGAAAGAGTCAAGGAAACGATAACCTGGAAACTCCGTAAACTTAATGGCGTCAAATCGACATTAACAATGATTGTAATGGACTAGACTGCAGAAATTTAAGCGACTTTTGGTAATGTATGGTTTTACGCCATCCTGATTTTGAAATATATATTTGTTGAATAACGTAACGTTAATTTAGAATGTATTAACATGAGAGTTAATTAATGTTTAAAATTGACTTGTTCAAAAAAAAAGAGGGAACGATAAAGGTCTTCAAGTGCAAGTACTGTAGTTTACAATTCGAGGATAAAGAAAGGCTGAATAGACATTCAAGAAAAGCTCACAGCGAGAAGGGTGGTAACGATATGCCAAACAGGAATCCATTTGGATTTTAGAATATATTATAAGACCTCCGCTTAAAGAGTCGTCTGCACAAAAAAGAACAACATGTTCCCTATCCATGATGATGCTGGGCGTACACACGGTAGACCCTATGTAAACTATAGTCTCATCGCAATTAACGCTGCGGTATTTACATGGGAGGTTTTGGTAACCGGCAATTTTACAAATGGACTGGCGACGTCCGAAATTTACCTGGTGTACGGTGCGATCCCAAAATTCGTCCTCGAAGGAGATATCCCAGCGGTGATAACATCGATGTTTATCCACGGGGGAATATTGCACATTGTTGGAAACATGGTTTTTTTGTATGTATTTGGAGACAACATCGAGGATAGATTTGGCCATGTCAAATATTTCGGAATTTATATTTTGTGGGGCTTATTTGCAGCTCTGGTTCACAGCATTTACGCGGTTGCGGTAGGAGGAGGAGATATACCTGCGATAGGCGCGTCAGGTGCAATTTCCGGAGTCTTAGGCGCTTATTTGATAATGTTTCCTAGAGCGAAAATATATACCGTATTAATTGCGTTCTTCATAACAACTATACGAATACCAGCGCTGGCTTTCATTCCTTTTTGGTTTATTTTACAAATACTATTTACGTTGATCGGGGAAGCAGGTGGAGTAGCATATTTGGCACATATCGGTGGATTCATAGCAGGAGTTGGGACTGGATACACATGGAAGTATTTAACAGCGAAGAAGACGTCGTTATCTATTCCGTCCGCAGCCAAAACTCAAAAGATGAGACCAAGAATAGAAGACATCTCCCCTTCACTCGAACCTGAGGTTATTGAGGGTGGCGACTTTTACGAAATCATAACAGAAATTCATGGAATCTCTGCCGCGACCGATATCCATGCCGAATATGAACCAACTTCCAAAAGTGTTCGCATAGTTGCCTCCGGATCGAGAAAAAATGAATTGATCGCAAAACTACCTGGTTTAGAGCGTTTAAATAACGCTAGTCCGAAAGTTGAAAACATCGAGTATCTTAATGGAATAGCAAGAATTCGTCTTTCGAAAGGCGTCTAGAACAGGTTATTTGTTTCCTTAGCTCAGCTTTCTTTTTTTACTATACAATCAGCAAATTTGTCTATTAGTAAATCTACATTATTTTTATGCAGAATACTCATATGTTGAACGATTTCACCTTTATCTTTCAAACCCTTACCTGAAGAACAAACTGGGCAATCCATTTGAGAAAAAAGGACTGTTGAGATATATATTCGTAAGTAGTTATTTTTTTGTTAATCTTTTATTTTCATTTTGCTGGTTGTAACAAAGCATGTAATGTTGAGCATGTCATTTGGTAATCACGTAAAGCTGGTTGATCAATACATATGGGAAATAATGGTGAAGGTCCGGCCCTGGTCTCATGTGGATAATTTTTCGTATCTGGGACATGGCCAACAAAAAGTATGAACCCAACTACTGAACCAATAATTGCTATTACAATGATTGTGGTCATAATTCCCGCAACGTCACTCATTTGTTTGTTCATGTTACTCTGTATGATAACAAAACACATTAAGTGAGGGTTTTGATTCTTAATTAACGACTCTCGTCAATCGCCTGATGAATTACCATAATACATGCTTCGTTTTGCATGTAGACAATATCATAAATTTGGTTATCGTCGAAGTCTTTTCGGAAGTTATTCACATCCTTTTCAAGCTCCTTGAAAGTAAAAATGGCTTCTGTGTTCAGCCTTCTCATATATCCTAGTGAATATACGAATCTGTTTAATTTTCTTGGTCATTTCAATATAGTCGGCATAGCTGGTCTTTTAAACTCATAGCAATCGCAACCATGCGTTAAGCAAAAGTCACGTCCTGACACATCCTAAAAGGGGCCTATAAACCCATTACCGCAGGCATGCTGTCTAAGAATTTGGGTCATTCTTCGCGCACTTTCATCATCAAATAAAATGTGAAATAAACCCTTCTATGGTGTACTGGCCATTATGTAGGATATACTGAAGAGTGGGCTTGGATATATTGGCATCTTAAGCTGCTCTAGCTGTTTTATTTTCAAGAATATAAAGGAGAATATGACAAAGGGGATGCGGACATAGTGTTTTAGAATCCTCACATAAACCTATATAATAAGGCGCAAGAATCCTCTCACAAAATAATTTCGAAATTCGAAAGTTGCTTTGCAGCAAGTATAACTTCTCTTACAATGCACCTTGATAAAATTTGCAAAAAAGTGACAGATGCTTATTCAAATCGAGATCTTTTGCCTGGGAGGATAGTCCTTCCATGAATTGGGTTTTGGATCATATTCTCAACGACGCTTCTAAAGGTAAATAGTGTCTCTCCATCAATGCATCTAGAAAATAGTTTGGACAAACAGGATGGACAGTCGATAAAGATTAATCTTAGACTCAAAATTCCCCATTATACTTCTATCCATTTCTGGTACTACCTGAGCAAAATATTATAAGCATACTTTAATTTAATTAGATCGTATTGGAAGAGTCCGTGCGTTATAGAATTAATCAGATAACCGATAGTGGTATCAATGTATCTCTTACACTTAGCGAAGATGTGGAGCTTGAAACGGTCTCCCAACAGCAGTTGATGTTAGAGTCTATTGATAGAGTGATTACCGATAAAGAGGTGAAAGAGCAGGTAAGACCGATCTTAGAAGCAATTTTAAATTCTCAACCACAGACGCTAGTGAAAACCTATGCAGAGACCATAGTACAAATCACAATGCCAAGGAGGCGGTACGAGAAGATAGGAAGCCCCAGGGTGGGTGAGCAACTCTTAATAGACATAAGGAAGCCCTAGAGGGCTTTTTTTCTCTCCTGGTCTATTTTCATTTAATTGATTTGATTTGTTCCTGCAAGCCGGAGAGCGAATCGATTGGAATAGAACATGTAAAGTTTCTACATATAACGGCATAGTCCGTTTGGTTAGTTCTTGTTGAATTGGTTCCATTAAAGAAAGGATATTTTTGTAGCTGGCTTAATTGAGATTGATTTTCAATGATGACGGTTATAGCATTTGGAATGAACTGTTTGTTTAGCCATCTCGACATATTGTACCCTTCGCCAATATTGTTTGTTTTTCTTACGGTTATTTCGATAGGCCTCTTAACATAGAAATAGATTGCGCTCAATAGTTGCCCAAATCCAAATGGATTCTCAGCCGCTGATCTAGCACCCGCCTTCATAATCTGCTCTGCTTTTTCTAGGTAATCATTCTTTTGAGTCAGATGGTATAACCTCATCAGATTACTCGCCGCTACCGAATTACCGCTTGGCACGGCGAGATCATATAAGCTCTTTGTCCTGATAATTAATTGCTCATGGTCATCGGAGGTAAGGTATAGAGTAGAGTCCACGGGATCCCAAAAGTGTCGAAGCATAAAGTCTGTGTATTTTGTTGCCTTTTCAAGATAAATCGGATTTGAGTCAAGCTCGAAAACATCTAGCAGCGCGTTGACATAGAATGCATAATCATCAAGATATGCATTAAGTTTAGAAACTCCATTCTTAAATGTCCTAAATAATCTGCCATCAACTCCCGTAACCCTAGATTCTATGAATTCAATTGTGTGTGCTGCGATCTCAAGATAGTCCTTGTTATTAGTAACTCGATATCCTTTTGCAAAACCTGATATCATCAATCCGTTCCAAGCAGTTAGTATCTTATCGTCGAGACCAGGTTTTACCCTTTTCTCCCTTATTTCAAAAAGCTTGGACGCAGCATCATTAATAATTCGTTTTAACATCTCCGGCGGACGATTATATCGTTGCGATAACTCTTCAAAAGAAGAGTTGATATTGAGTATGTTCTTACCTTCAAAATTTCCAGCCTGTCCGACTCCATAATACTCGCAGAATATACTGGCGATTGTTTCATCGCCGAGGGAGTTAAAAATTTCCTGTTTCGACCACACGTAAAATTTGCCTTCTTCGCCTTCTGAATCTGCATCTTGAGCGGAATAAAACCCGTTCTCTGGAGACATCATCTCACGCCTTACGTATTCTAAAGTTTTCTCCACTACACCTAAATATTTTTCATCACCACTAATTTGATATAGCTCTGAATAGAGCTGTACAAGCAGAGCATTATCGTAGAGCATCTTTTCAAAATGAGGAACCAGCCACTTCTGATCTGTTGAATATCGTGCGAACCCACCACCTATCTGATCATGAATTCCACCTGCTGCCATTTTGTCCGCGGTAAACATGACAAAATTTTTGTACCGATTAAACCCCGAAATATCGAAGCACCTCAACAAAAACAAGAGATTGGATGGGTTAGGAAATTTCGGAGCTTGTCCGAAACCACCATAAACCGGATCGCTCATATGTAGCAACCCAATGGCCGCCTCGTCAAGAATTGAACGATCGAGGACAATACTTTGAAGTTGTTGAACATCTTTTGCAGAATGTTCCAGCGCTTGTAAAAACTCAGCTGTTGCTGAATTAATCTCTCGCTTCTTAGCCTTGTAGGCTTCAGAAAGCTGACTCAAAATAGTGCCAAAACCCGGCATTCCATGCCTAGCGAATTTGGGGAAATATGTGCCAACATAGAACGGTTTCTGTTCAGGTGTCAGAAATACAGAAAGTGGCCAACCACCAGTCCCACTTGCAAGCTGGCAGACCCTTTGATAAATATCGTCTATATCTGGCCTTTCTTCCCTATCCACTTTTATATTAATAAAATTCGCGTTCATTATCTTTGCGATTTCCTCGTCTTCGAAGGATTCATGAGCCATCACATGGCACCAATGGCACGCGCTATATCCTATGCTAAGGAAGATTGGCTTATCCTCACTTCTTGATCTTTGAAGAGACTCTTCTCCCCAAGGATACCACATGACAGGGTTATGTGCATGCTGAAGAAGATAAGGGCTGCTCTCGCCAGATAGCTTATTAGCTTTAGCTTTAGTTTCTTTGTCGTCTCCGTGTAACTGCATTATAATAACAAATTAGTAATAATGGTATTTATTGCTATTATAGATAGGTTTGGCAATTTACATCCATACTTGTAATGACAAAAGATAAAAATATCAAGCATATACTACCTCGCGTGAACAAAGCGTGCTTTTAGGCGAATTTGGGACACTAACTTCATAACCGTCCTCCTCTGTATCCTCAATATTAGTGACTGGGAAACGCAACGGCTCGCTACGATTTGCCAAAGAGTGGCCTATGTAACTGTTATCTCGCTTTCAAACGTCGCTCAATTGACCTCACGAGAGAGGGCTCTCGCTTTTATTCAAATATGAGATTATGCGATACAACTGGTTATATGACAATTCTAGGCTTTGCTGTTCATTATAAAAAGATCTTAATTTTTCCAGGTTTGATTTCATCTTAAAGAGCTTGTTCCCCGATATAAAACTCTCGAGTTTTTTTGCTTCAACAAGATACTTTCGAATCTGTTTCCGAACTAATAAATTCTCTGAAAGCAGCGCGAGAATCAAATCAGGTTCGTCTAATAAAATACTTGTACACAGAAGAGATTGGATTCGGAAAGTCGTCCCGGAGAATTGTTTCAATGACCTGTAGTCTTGCTTCGAAACGAAAATCGCGAATACTAAATTTGTAAAGTAAGTCAACCCTAATATGATTGACATAAATTTGTCATGAAGCTTCGGATCGGGGATAATACTTACCACCGAACCCTCGAATACTTCTTTTAATATTCGAAGTTCATTATTTCTGTTCCTGATTGGTATTAGTATTATATTCATTAGATTAAGATTAGGCGCTGATGGGCCGAACATAGGATGGATAGATAAAGGTCTTACGTGTTTAGGAATTCTTTTGAGCGCTTTGTAAGATCGATTTTTTATTGACGATATTTCCACAAGTATAGCACCAGATTTCATTTTTGTAGCACATGCGTGAATTGTATGAGGGATCGCTGAGATCGGCACGCATATCATGACAAGATCTGCTCTACCAACGCAATTGGCAATGTCTTCGCAAATCCTTGTATTGTCGGAACCGTTTAGTGAACTTGTGTTAATATCATATAGTAGGAGTGTAATACCTTTTCTTCGAGAGAAGTATTTCGAAAACCATCCGCCCATTCTACCTCCAGCGCCAATGATAGCTATTTTCTTTATCATAATTCGCTAACACGATGATATAGCAGTCTTTAACAAATCCAGTCCTTTCTCAAGTTGATTGTCGGGCTGGCATGCAGAAATTCTAATAAATTGAGTGTAGCAATCTCCAAAGCCACTTCCGGGTGCAACGGCAACTCCTAGATCTAGAGCCTTTTGTACAAGTTCTACATCACGTTTTCCATCCCCAAGCTTTGGATAGACATACATTGCACCATCAGGCTTCACAAAACGAAGTGACATTTCTCGTAATTTGTTGGAGACTATTTCTAATCGTCTCTCTATGCCTTTCGCATTCTCGGCAGGACTCTCTCCGATCGCCGCCAATGCGGCGTATTGCATGGGCTCCGCAACACTCGTAAGTGCCGTTGCTTGGACTTTAGCCATTTTATCGATTATATTTTCTTCTGCAATTGCGTATCCAACTCTAAACCCTGTCATTGCGTGGCCCTTTGAAAACGAGGATATAACCACGCTTTTCTCGTATCCATATTCCAAGATGCTAGTGAATTCATTGAAGACATAGTCACAATACACCTCATCGCTTAGGACATAGATCCTATGATCCTTCGCAAGGGAAACAATTTTTTCGATGATATTTTTTTTCAGAATTTTACCGGTCGGGTTGTTTGGATAGTTTAGAACAATCATCTTAGTATTACCGCCTATCATTTTCTCAAGTTTTTTTATATCCGGATTCCATCCCTCTTCTAGAGTTGTTTTTAAGATGTTCGCAGTTGAACCAACAAAGGCAGCAGATTCTCTGTAAGCAGGCCACGCTGGCTCTATACAAATTAGTTCATCGCCTGCAGTTAATAAAGAGACTATCGCTGCAAAAACGGCAAACCTGCCGCCTGGGGTAACTATCACTTCATCAGTTGTTACATGATTGCTGGTTTTTTTCGCTATAGCTGTGCGTAATTTGATTATACCTTTCGTTTCGCTATAATGGTATTGTTTGGCTTCAAAAACAGTGGAAAGTGCTTTTCTTACATTCTCTGGTGGTGGATAATCCGGTTCCCCAACCTCCATATGAATGATTTTTTTCCCCGATGCCTCGAGTTTTTTTGCCTTCATAAATACAGCGAGATGACTTTCGAATTGAGCTGGGTCAGGTTGTTCGTTCAGTTGTAATCTCAGGGACTCTGACAATAAAATATTCAAAAGTCTCCCAGCGAAATCTCGGTCAATTCCAATTTCGTTAGATAGGTTCGAGACAGACGAACGGATATCCTGTTCAACTTTTTCGTCCTTGACATTAATCTTTAACTTGCTCTTGATGGCCCCTATTTGCTTAGAGAGTTCGTTTCTCCTATGCACTTTTCGCATGATGTCGGAAGTAATGTCACGTATCTCTGATCGAATTCCATCTAATTCTTCTGGAGTGCTAATTTTTAATCACCTACTTAATACAGGTGGGATAAATCCGGCTCTAAGAGCATGATCAGCTAATACCATCGATACAACGCATTCTATTATAGGAGGAGCTCGTGGTACAACACAGGGATCATGCCTTCCAGGAACATTGAGGTCTGTCTGTGCACCAGTCAAAAGATCGACGGTTGTCTGAGTTTTGGCAATCGATGACGCTGGCTTAAAACCAATTTTTATTACTATAGGCATACCATTTGATAAACCTCCTAAAATGCCACCAGAGTTATTTGTAGTTGTAATTATTCTATCCCCTTGTTTAATATAGCGATCGTTATTTTCCGATCCTCTGCGCTTGGCACCATTGAAACCGGAGCCAAATTCTACTGCCTTGACTGCTGGAACGCTGAAGAGAGCCTTGCTAAGGTCAGATTCTAAAGATGCAAATATTGGCTCTCCCAGCCCTATAGGCAGTCCTGTGCTGATACACTCTATAATGCCCCCAAGTGAATCACCCTCTTTCCTTGCTTCCATGATTGCGGATTTCATTTCTTCAGCTTTCGAGATGTCGGGGCATCTTACGTCGTTTAAGTATCTGTTCTTTTTGGCCTCTATCAAGTCAATCGATTCTACCGTGATGCCTCCGATCTCCTTTGTATATGCTATCGTCTCTATCCCCAGTGAATATTGGAGCAACTTCTGAGCTACCGAACCTGCCATTACAAGGGTAGCAGTTAGCCTACCTGAAAATCTTCCGCTTCCCCGATAGTCTGCAAACCCCCCATATTTTATCATCGCCGGATAATCAGCGTGTCCAGGTCGAGGTTTTGTTTTGATTAATTCATAAGGCCTCGAATCTTGATCTTGATTCCAAATTAGCATACAAATTGGTGCACCACTCGTAAATCCGTTATAAATTCCTGATATGATCTCAACCTTGTCCTCCTCTTTCCTCTGGCTCGTGAGTACTGATGTCCCCGGTCTTCGGCGATCGAGCTGAGATTGAACATCTGCCTCCTGAAGGGGTAGACCGGCTGGGCACCCATCCACCACCATTCCCACGGATTTTCCGTGACTCTCACCGAAACTCATTGCGACAAAGCGTTCGCCGAGTATATTTCCTGGCATCTAATGCAGTCAGGCAATATTATTATGTTCCATATATATTGGCTTTTTAAATTAAATTTTCTGATGCAGAATTCCAGCGCTGGTCCAAAATAGACAGGCAGGTCCAAGAATTATGGCAAGTTATTGTTGTTACTCGCGATCGACAGTAGGCTTAATGTTGCCTCCGAGTTCGACAAGGTCTTGAACAAAGTTCGGATATGACACATCAACT
>Ga0070711_100001530_pt1 | contig 12732 bp, 13 predicted proteins | sample LARL53metaG_FD_65452 | JGI IMG/M metagenome (GOLD analysis project Ga0070711, IMG submission 65452) | Corn, switchgrass and miscanthus rhizosphere microbial communities from Kellogg Biological Station, Michigan, USA - LAR L5-3 metaG | ecosystem: Host-associated > Plants > Roots > Rhizosphere ... | reverse complement strand
GAGGCTCTTGCCCACGCTGCGACGCGGTTCGGATCGCCTTCCATGGAACTCACGTCGCGCGGCAACATCCAACTGCGGGCCATCACAGACACCGCGGCGGTCGCCGAAGTCGTCGCGGCGGCAGGCCTGTTGCCTTCGCAGAGTCATGAGCGAGTCCGCAACATCGTCGCGTCGCCGCTATCCGGCCGCATCGGAGGGACGACGGACATCCGCGGTCTGGTCGGCGCATTGGACGAGGCGATTCAATCCGAGCCCGCGTTGGCCGAGCTGCCGGGCAGGTTCATGTTCGGCGTGGACGACGGCCGCGCCGACGTCTCGGGACTGGGCGCCGATGCGAGCGCTCACTTTGCCGGCGAGGCGAAGGCCGCCCTGCTGCTCGCTGGCCGCGATACCGGCGTGCGGCTGGACGGACCGGATGTCGTCCCCGCGCTCGTCGCCGTCGCCACACAGTTCGCCGCGGTACGCGGAAAGGCTTGGCGGGTAGCCGAACTCATTGACACTACGCCGCTACTGGATCATTTCACTCGCAGCGCGGCGCCCGGCGCGACATGGCCGCCGGTCGTCCGGCCGCCCGTCGGTTGGCTGCCGCAAGACGACGGGCGCATCGCGCTCGGGGGTGCGGTGCCGCTGGGTGTGCTGCAGGCCAGGGTTGGGGAGTACCTCGCGGCGATTGGCGCACCGCTGGTGATCACGCCGTGGCGCTCGGTGCTGGTCTGCGACCTCGACGAGGGAATCGCGGATGTGGCGTTGCGTGTGCTGGCGCCGATGGGACTGGTGTTCGACGAGAAGTCGCCGTGGCTGTCGGTCAGCGCGTGTACGGGCAGCCCCGGCTGCGAACATTCGGCCGCCGACGTACGCGCGGACGCCACAGCGGCGCTCGACGAACCCGCCAACGGACACCGGCACTTCGTCGGCTGCGAACGGGCGTGTGGCAGCCCACCCGTCGGCCAGGTGCTGATCGCCACGGGCGACGGCTATCAGCCGCGCGATCGCTCGTAGTGCCGACGCGCACGGTCACGGTTTCCGCAATCGGCCGCGCTGCACCAGCGGCGGTTCCGGCGGTGGCTACTGTCCAGGAATAACCACCCGCATGCTGCGTCGTCGCACTGCTTGACGCGGCTCAACGGGATCCCGGTGATCAGCGCTACGGCCTCAGCGGTCAGTCTGTCGACTGGGCGCACCGTGTTCTCGCGTTCGACCCATGCGACACCGTCGCCGACTGGGCGAAGCTCCCTGTGCCGCAGAGCGCTCACGTAAGCCTCGGTGATGGCGGCCAAAGCAGACGGTGCGCCACTCGTCAAAACTGCGTGTAGCGCTTCCCGCAGCTGCTTGGCACGTCCAAAGGCGCGCTGAGCAGCCACCTGATCGGACCGCACGGCGCCGATGAGTTCTTCCGCTTCGGTGGCGTCCACCACGCCGGTGTGACGGCACCAGGCCACCACATCGGAATAGTCCGCGAGATAGTCGATTCGACGTGCGTCGTCGCCGCGCCAGGCGACGGTGTTGACGAAGTCGATCACCGGGTGTCCGCCGCGCAGGTCGAGTTGCCCTGCCGCAGAAGCCATGGATTCAATATAACAGGTAAATCTGTGTTTACCCGTTAGATGAACTGGGCAGCCCATCGTCATATGGAGACAATCGAGCGAACGGACATCCGTTGGCACATCGGCTTGGCTATTGGCGCGCTGTGTGTTTCGGCCTCGGCGGTGCTGTTGGGCCTGGCCGACACCACGCCGGCGACCGCCACAGTCGCAAGGAGCGCGTTGGCCTTGCCCGTTGTAGCCGCCCTGGCCTTCTTCGAGCGGCGGCACAACGGTGGGCTTGGTTCCCGCAAATACCTTTCGGCGGTGGTGTGCGGCGTGTTGTTCGCGGGCGACATGCTGTGGTGGACGCAATCCATCCCTGAGGTCGGAGCCGGGCTCTCGACCGTTCTGGTCAACATCCAGGTGGCGATCGTGCCCCTGCTCGCATACCTGGTCGACCGCGAACGCAGCGGACCGCGGTTTCTCTGGTCGCTGCCCGTCATCCTGGTCGGCGTGTTGCTGGCAGGCGGGATCTTCGAGCACGCGGTCGGCGGCACCAACCCGACATGGGGCACTGTGCACGCGGTCGCGGCCGCGCTGTGTTACTCCGGCTTCCTGTTCCTGTTGCGCCGCGGCGGTCAGGGCGGCCGGCCGTTGCAGACGTACGCCGTGGTGCTGGCGTCGTCGACTGTCGTCGCGGTGGCCGTGGGGTTCGCGTCGCGCAGTCTGGACATCTCACCCGGCTCGCCGACGGCCGGGTGGCTGATCGCGGTCACCGTGACCGGCCAGTTGCTCGGGTGGCTGCTTGTGGCGTTCTGCACTCCGCGGCTTCCCAGCGATGTCGGGTCCGCCCTGCTACTGCTCACCCCGATCGGTGCCGTCGTCCTCGGATCGTGGGTACTCGCCGAGCGGCCCTCGGCGTGGCAGCTGGCGGGTTGCGCGCTGGTGCTGGTCGCGAGCTACGCCGGGACTGCCCGCCGCTAGGGTGAGCGGGTGCTGGACTACATCCGCGACGCCGCCGAGATCTATCGGCAGTCGTTCGCGACGATCCGCGCCGAGGCGGACCTCTCGCGGTTCCCCGACGACATCGCGCGCGTGGTGGTGCGGTTGATCCATACCTGCGGGCAGGTCGACGTCGCCGAGCACGTCGCCTTCAGCGATGACGTCGTCGCCAAAACCCATGATGCGCTGGCCGCAGGCGCGCCGGTGCTGTGCGATTCGTCGATGGTGGCCGCGGGCATCACGAAATCCCGGCTGCCTGCCGATAACGAGGTCGTATCGCTGGTCGCCGATACCAGAGCGGCCGATCTGGCCGGCCGCACCGGCACGACACGATCGGCGGCCGCGGTGGATCTGTGGGCGGACCGGCTCGGTGGTGCGGTGCTGGCCATGGGCAACGCGCCGACAGCGTTGTTCCGGCTGCTGGAGCTGATCGATGACGGCGCCCCGACCCCGGCCGCGGTGCTGGGCGGACCCGTCGGTTTCGTCGGCTCGGCGCAATCGAAGCAGGAGCTGATCGACCGTCCCCGTGGCATGGCCTTTCTGGTGGTCCGGGGCCGCCGCGGAGGCAGCGCGATGGCCGCCGCGGCCGTCAACGCGATCGCGTTGGGGCACTCCCCTAGCAGGCTGGGGGCCCACCAGGGCGAAGCCCAGGGGGATGAAAAGAAATGAGCAGCGGGACGCTCTGGGGTGTCGGGCTCGGGCCCGGCGATCCCGAGCTGGTTACGGTCAAGGCGGCCAGAGTGATAGCCGAGGCCGATGTCGTCGCCTACCACAGCGCCCGTCATGGCCGCAGCATCGCGCGTGGGATCGCGGAACCGTACCTTCGGCCGGGCCAGATCGAGGAACACCTGGTCTACCCGGTCACCACCGAGACGACCGACCATCCGGGCGGCTACGCAGGCGCGATGGACGACTTCTACCGCGAGTCGGCCGACCGCATCGCCGCACACCTCGACGCCGGCCGAAACGTGGCCCTGTTGGCGGAGGGCGATCCGCTGTTTTACAGCTCGTACATGCATATGCACACCCGGCTGACGGAACGGTTCGACGCCGTCATCGTCCCCGGCGTGACATCGGTGAGCGCGGCCTCGGCGGCGACCGGCACGCCGCTCGTGCAGGGTGACGAGGTGCTGACGATCCTGCCAGGCACGCTGCCCGTCGACGAACTCAAGCGCAGGCTCGCCGACACCGACGCCGCCGTCGTGCTCAAGCTTGGCCGATCGTATCCCGCTGTGCGAGAAGCACTTTCGTCGGCCGGGCGACTGGACGACACGTACTACGTGGAACGGGCCAGCACACCGATGCAGCGGGTGCTGCCAGCCGGTGAGGTCGACGACGCCAGCGTGCCTTACTTCTCATTGGCGATGCTCCCTGGCGACGCACGCCAGCACGCGGCCACCGGCAGCGTCGCGGTGGTGGGCCTGGGCCCCGGCGACTCCGACTGGATGACCCCGCAGAGCCGACGCGAGCTCGCCGCGGCCACCGATCTCATCGGCTACGGCCCCTACCTCGACCGCGTCGGGACTCGCGGCGGTCAACGCCGCCACCCCAGTGACAACACCGACGAGCCTGCCCGCGCCCGGCTGGCCTGCACCCTGGCCGAGCAAGGCCGCGCCGTCGCGGTGGTGTCGTCTGGCGATCCTGGCGTATTCGCCATGGCGACCGCCGTATTGGAGGAAGCCAAGCAGTGGCCGGGCGTGCACGTGCGGGTGATCCCGGCGATGACGGCCGCACAGGCCGTGGCCAGCCGGGTCGGCGCCCCACTGGGCCACGACTACGCCGTCATCTCGCTGTCCGATCGCCTCAAGCCATGGGAGGTCATCGAACAGCGGCTCACCGCCGCGGCGCGCGCCGACCTGGTGCTCGCGATCTACAACCCCGCGTCGAAGAGCCGCACCTGGCAGGTCGGCGCGATGCGGGATCTGCTGCTGGCCCATCGCGATCCCGGTACGCCGGTGGTGATCGGCCGCGACATCTCCGGCCCGCATGAGGAGGTCACGGTGGTCAGGCTGGCGGACCTCGACCCCGCCGATGTCGACATGCGCTGCCTGCTGATCATCGGGTCGTCGCAGACGCAGTGGTATGACGACCGGGTCTTCACGCCGCGTCGATACCCGACCTAGGATCTGACCTTCATGCAGACCATTCCACGCGGGCCGTCAGATGTGACGTCGGCATGGCTCGGTTCGGTTCTCGGTGCGGACGTCCGCGATGTCGACGTCACGCCGATCGGCACGGGCCAGACCGGCGCGACGTACCGGGCATCGACGACGTACGCGACGGATACCGACCTACCGGGTACGTTCGCGATCAAGCTGCCCGCGCAGGACGACACGGTCCGTGAGCGCGTTGCGCTCGGCTACCTCTCCGAGGTCGAGTTCTACACCGACGTCGCCGAGAACGTGCGGATCCCAGTGCCGCGGTGCTTCTTCAGCGATATCAGCGACACCGGGGCGGATTTCGTCCTGCTGCTCGCCGATATGGCGCCTGCAGTGCAGGGCGATCAGATCGCGGGCTGTACAGCGCAGGAAGCCCGGCTCGCTGTGGAGGCGTTGGCCGGTCTGCACGGGCCGAGTTGGTGCGATTCGACATGGCTTGGCCTGTCCGCCATCTCGATGCCCAAACCGGGCGACGAGGCGGCGGCCAACGGCCTCGGTGACGTGTCGGTGATGGCCGCCGACATCACGATCGACAAGCTCGGGACGCGTATGAGCGCCGAGGACCGAGAAACTCTAAGCGCGGCAATGGCATTGGTGACGCCGTGGCTGATGGCGGAACCGAAACGATACGCCTTGATGCACGGCGATTATCGGCTGGACAACATGCTGTTCGATCCCGACCGCACACGGATCACGGTGGTCGATTGGCAGACGATGGGGGTCGGCCTGGCGGCAAGGGATCTGGCGTACTTCACCGCGACCAGCCTCGCGCCCGAGGTGCGAGCCGAGATCGAGCAAGAGCTGATCGGTCGGTATCACGAGGCCCTGTTGGGTTACGGCGTCACGGATTACGACGCCGACACCTGTTGGCGCGATTACCGTCTCGGCGTTCTACAGGCGCCGTTGCTCAGCAGCCTTGGTTTTGCGTTCGCCGCCTCCACGGAACGCGGCGACGAGATGATGCTGACAATGTTCCACCGTGGCTGCCGGGCTATCCGCGAGCTGGAAACGCTCGAGCTGATCAACAGCTACCAGTCGATCTGACCCAGTCGACCGCGTCGTCGACGTTGGCCACCGTGGCCGCGTTCGGCGGCAGCGGCGGCCGATTCACCATCACCACCGCGACGCCGAGCGCCGCTGCGGCATCCAGCTTGGGCCGTGTCATCGCTCCCCCGCTGTTCTTGGTCACCAGAGCGTCGATGTGATACTCGCGCAGCAACACCAGCTCATCGTCGTAGTGGTACGGCCCGCGCGACAGCACGAGGTGGTGGCGACGCGGCAAGGTCTCCGCGTCCGGCGCGGTGACGGCGCGGATCAGGAACCAAGCATCGACGTCGGCGAAAGCCGTTGTGCCGGACCGCCCGGTGGTCAGGAAGACCCGCGAATACCGATCGGCGGCAACGGTTTTTGCCGCCTCCGCGTCGGAACCCACGACGATCGCGTCGCCGGGATCCCAGGCGGGGCGGGACAGCACCAGATACGGCAGGCACAGATCCCCACACACGGCCGCGGCGTGGGCGGTGATTGTGGCGGCGTAGGGGTGGGTGGCGTCGACGACCGCGTCGACGGCGGCTTCAGATAGCCACCGTCGCATCCCGTCCACGCCACCGAATCCGCCGATGCGGACCTCGCCCACCGGCAGCGCGGGATCCGGCACCCGTCCGGCCAGCGAACTGATCACGTCGACGTCGGGGTGCAGTCGCGCGGCGAGCGCACGAGCCTCGGACGTACCGCCGAGCAGCAGGACCCGCATCAATGCCGTCCCCGCCGCACCCGCCTCGAGGAGTACAGATAGCTGTCGGAAAAGCCCTCGGCGGCAAGAACATCCCCAACCACGATGATCGCCGTGCGCGTGACGCCTGCGGCCTTCGTCTCCTCGGCGAGATTCGACAACGTGCACCGCAGCACGGTCTCCTGCGGCCAGGTGGCGAATGCGACTACAGCACAAGGGGTTTCCGACCGGTAACCCCCGGCTAGCAGTTGCGGCACGATCGCGTCGATCTGGGCGGCGGCTAGGTGCAGCACCAGCGTCGAACCCGGCGCTGAGAGCGTTTGAAGGTCCTCCCCCGGCGGCATCGCGGTGGACAACGTGGCCACTCGTGTCAGGGTTACGGTCTGTGCGACGCCGGGCGCGGTGAGTTCGCGGCCCAAGACGGCGGCGGCGGCGGCGAACGCCGGTACGCCGGGCACGATTTCGTAGTCGACCCCGAGCGTGTCGAGCCGTCGGCATTGTTCGGCCAGCGCGCTGTAGATCGACGGGTCACCCGAGTGCAGCCGGGCCACGTCGTGGCCCGCCGCGTGCGCACCGGCCAACTCGGCGATGATCTGGTCGAGGTTCAGCGGGCCGGTGTCGATCACCCGCGCGTCCGACGGGCATAGCGCCAGCAGCTCCTCGGGCATGATCGAGCCGGCGTACAGGCAGACCGGGCAGCGGCTGAGCAATCGCTGACCGCGCACGGTGATCAGATCGGCGGCGCCGGGTCCGGCCCCGATGAAGTAGACCGTCATCGCTTCGTCACCGACCACTGGGTGACAGGCATCGCCGGCCGCCAGCCGGTGAACCCGCCGACCGGCTCGCCACGGTAGTGCTGGAACCGTCGAAGCTCCCCATCGACGCGCGAATACCACTGAACGAGAACCGCTTCGGATTCCGCGGTGACGGCGTTGGCGACCAGCCGCCCGCCTGTCGGGAGCCGGTCAAAGCAGGATTCGAGCAGCCCGGGCTGGGTCAGACCGCCGCCGATGAAGATCGCCGACGGCCGCGGCACCCCGTCAACGCCCCCACTGCTCAACACTGCCTCGTCGAACGCGGCAGGCGCCTCGCCGCGCACGTCCACGATGGCGCCGTGCGCCAACGCGTTCTCGGCGATCCGTTTACGTCGTTGCTCGTCACGTTCGAAAGCCACAGCTTTACAACGCGATCCACTGCGGCACCACTCGATCGCGATGCTGCCCGATCCGGCGCCAACGTCCCACAGCAGCTCGCCCGTCCGCGGTGCCAGCGCGGCGAGGGTGACCGCCCGCATCGATTGTTTGGTGATTTGTCCGTCGTGGGCGAACGCCTCGTCGGGCAGGACCGACAGCCGGGGATCGTTGGGCAGGTAGCGCACCGCCACCACATTGAGGTCATCGACGTCATCGGGCGGATTAGCCGCCCATTCCCGCGCGGTGGCGCCGCGGCGGCGCTCGGCCGGCCCGCCGAGCTGCTCCAGCACTGTTAGTTCGGAGTCACCGCGACCGCCGTCGGTGAGCAGACGGGCCAGCGCTGCGGGGCCTGCACCGTCGCGGCAGAGCACGATGGCCTGCCCGCCACGCCGCACCGCGGCCTGCGGCTCATGGGTCATCAGGCTGATCACCTCGGTCTCCTGAACCGCCCAGCCGAGCCGGGTGCATGCCAGCGTCACCGACGACAGGTGCGGCAGGATGGTCACCCGGTCCGCGCCGAACAACCTGATCAGCAGGCTGCCGACCCCGTGCAGCATCGGGTCGCCACTGGCGACAACATGCACGTCGCGGGGAATGTCGCCCAGGGTCTCCACCGAGCCCAGCATCGGCGACGGCCACTGCCTGCGCTCCGCAGTGACGGTGTCGTCAAGCAAATCGAGCTGACGGTGCGAGCCGTAAACGATGGTCGCCCTGCGCAACTCGGCGAGCGACGGCGCGGCGAGCCCCGACATTCCGTCGGCGCCGATCCCGACCACGACGATCATCGCGGCATCCTCCGCCATACGAACTGCGGCAGCATTCGCATTCCGATGAACACCGGCCGCAGCGCCCATGGCACCCACACGGTGCGTCGCCGCTTGGCCAGTGCACCCGCGGTGGCCGTCGCGACCTGTGCGGGCGTGCTGGAGAACGGCGCAGGCGTCATGCCCTGAGTCATGCGCCCGATCACGAAGCCGGGCCGCACGACCAACAGGTGGACGCCCGACCCGTGCAACGCGTCGGCGAGGCCGCTGCAGAAGCCGTCCAGCCCAGCCTTGGCGGATCCATAGACGTAGTTGGCGCGGCGCACCCGCACACCTGCCACCGACGAGAACGCCACAATCGATGCTCTTCGCGCGAGCCGCTCATCGCCAATCGATGCTCTTCGCGCGAGCCGCTCATCGCCAATCGATGCTCTTCGCGCGAGCCGCTCATCGCCAATCGATGCTCTTCGCGCGAGCCGCTCATCGCCAATCGATCCGGCGCAGGCCGACTGCATCGCGTTGGCCAGCACCGTCAGCAGGCTGACCTGGGCGACGAAGTCGGTGTGAACGATCGCCGCGGCATGTCCGGGGTCCTTCTCCGCGCGGGCCTGATCGCCAAGGATGCCGAACGCCAGCACCGCGGTGCCGATCGGGCCGTGCTCGGCGACGATCGATTCGACCAGCGGTGCATGGGACGCAAGGTCGTCGGCGTCGAATTCACCCACGTGCACGGCGGCGGCGCCCGCCTCCAACACGGCCGCGACCTCGTCGTCGAGCTTGTCGGCGCGTCGGGCCAGCAGCAACACTGTCGCGCCGGGCGCCAGGCGGGTGGCCAACTCCAGCCCGATTTCGCTGCGGCCACCGAAAATCACGATCAGCTCCGCACCCGTGTCCTTCACGGCTGTGATTATTGCCTGCGCTACCGTGAGGCTTGATGGCGAAGGCAACCACCCGGCTCACGAACGACGCACTGGCGTTTCTCACCGAACGGCATTTGGCCATGTTGACGACCCTGCGCACGGACAATTCCCCGCATGTGGTGGCGGTTGGTTTCACCTTCGACCCAAAGACGCACATCGCCAGGGTCATCACCACGGGCGGTTCGCAGAAGGCTGTGAACGCACAAGAACGCGGTGTGGCGGTGCTCAGTCAGGTCGACGGTGCCCGGTGGCTGTCGCTGGAGGGCAAGGCATGCGTCAACACCGAAACCGAAGCGGTGCGCGACGCAGAGCTGCGCTATGCCCAGCGGTACCGCACGCCACGGGTCAATCCCAAGCGCGTGGTGATCGAGGTGCGCGTCGAGCGGGTCCTCGGCTCGTCCGACCTGCTCGACCGCGCCGAGGATTAGGCCGTCGCGCCAGGTCCTGCGGGCACCACGACCAAGTCATGCGGTCGGTTGTTGACCGGCAGCGCGCCGTCGGCGGTGACGACCACGATGTCTTCGATTCGGGCACCCCACTGGCCGGGAAAGTAGATCCCAGGCTCGACGGAGAAGGCCATGCCCTCCTCGAGCGGAAGGTCGTTGCCGGCGACGATGTAGGGCTCCTCGTGCACCGACAGCCCGATGCCGTGACCAGTGCGGTGCACGAACGCCTCCGCCAAGCCTTCAGCGGCGAGCACGTCACGGGCGACGGCGTCCACCTGTTCGGCGGTCACCCCGGGGCGCACGGCCTCGACGGCGGCCTGCTGGGCCCGCTGCAGCACCGCATAGCGACTGACCACCTCAGGATCGGGCTCGCCGATGCTGTAGGTGCGCGTCGAGTCGGAGTTGTAGCCCGGTTCGTACGGTCCGCCGATGTCTACGACGACGATGTCGCCGGCGCGCAGTTCGCGGTCGGAGCATTCGTGGTGAGGGTCGGCGCCGTGCGGACCTGAGCCGACGATGACGAATGCCACCGCCGAGTGTCCTTCTGCGACAATCGCTTCGGCAATATCACCGGCCACGTGGGCCTCGGTTCTGCCGGGCACCAGAAACTCCGGTACCCGGGCGTGTACACGGTCGATAGCGGCACCGGCCTTGCGGAGGGCGTCGACCTCGGCGGCGTCCTTGATCATCCGTAATCGCCGCAGCACATCGGTGGCGAGGACGGGGACAACACCGAGGACGTCGGCGAGTGGCAGCAGGTGCAGGGCGGGCATCGCGTCCGTCACAGCAGTCGCGGCGGGCGCACCGCCGAGCGCGTCGGCCACCAACCGGTACGGGTCGTCGCCGTCGACCCAGTCGCGCACCGCCAAACCGAGCTCGGTCACCGCGGATTCCTTCAGCGAGGCCAGCTCCAGCCGCGGCACGACGATGGTCGGCTCGCCGGTGGCGGGCAGCACCAGCGCGGTCAGCCGTTCGAAGGTCTGGGCGCGCGAGCCGACGAGGTAGCGCAGGTCGTACCCCGGCGTGATGACCAGGCCGGCCAGACCCGCATCGGCTGTAGCGGCCGCGGCCGCACTCAGACGCTGCGCGTAGACATCGGTGCCGAATCGACTGGCGGTCATGAAATGAAGGCTAATCGGGGGCCGAATAGCTGGCGACCTCGATCAGATTGCCGTCGGGGTCGCGGCAATAGTGCGAGATCATCGGGCCGAGCGCGCCGGTCTTGGTGACCGGGCCGGCGGTGATCTGCACGCCGCAGGCACGCAGATGGTCGCCGATGTCGTCCGGGCTCGTCTCGGCGATGAAGCACAGGTCGAGCGAGCCGGGGGCGTCGACGGCGCCGGTCTCCCAGTTCGGTGCGCCGGTGGGACGCACGTTGATCTTCTGGCTGCCGAAGACCAGCGCTGTCCGGTTGTCCCCGAAAACTTCGCGCCGCACGCCAAGCACTCGCACGTACCAGTCGATGGTGGCGTCGACGTCGCGGCAGTTGAGCACCACGTGGTCGATGCGGTCGATGACAAGTGCCACGCGTATCTCCCGGCCCGCCTAAGCGTCCAACCGTGTGAACAGCTCACTTCGGTAGTGCTCGACACAGGTCGAACGCCTGATTTTGCCGCTCGTCGTGGTGGGAATCGAACCCGGCTGAACCAATACGAGATCCGCGACGGTCAGCCCGTGCGAGGTGGATATCGCCCTGGTCACGTCCTCCTTGAGGATGCCGAGCCTGTCCAGGGCATCCTGCTCTGTATCGCCTCGCTTCTTGAGCTCGATGATGGCAACTAGCTTCTCCGTCTGATCCGCAGGCACCGATATCGCCGCGACCCGACCGCCGGTGATCTGCTGGACTGTAACTTCGATGTCCTCGGCGTAGTGATTCCGTCCGTAGACGATCAGCAGATCCTTGATGCGGCCCACGATGAACAACTCGTCATCGGAAATGAATCCCAGATCGCCGGTGCGAAGCCAGGGCCCCTCGGGCGTCCCCGGCGACGGGTCGACGATCGTGGCCCCGAACGTGCGCCGTGTCTCTTCCGGCTTGTTCCAGTAGCCGGCAGCGACATTGTCGCCATTCACCCAGATCTCGCCTACCAGTCCCGACGGGCGTTCGACGCCGGTATCGGGATCGACGATCCGTACCGCAGGCGAATGCGGTGCGCCGTAGCTGAGTAGCGTTGTGCCGATTTCGGTTTCGCACGGCTGGGCGATGCCGTCAGACAACTTGTCGGAGTCGAATTGCACGGCTTTCGGTGCGCCGCCCGCGGCGCGGGTCGCCACATACACCGTGGCTTCCGCCATGCCATACGAGGCGGTGATCATGTGCTCGCGAAACCCGAAGGGGGCGAAGCGATCAACAAAGCGCCTCAGCGTCACCGGATGAACCCGTTCACTGCCGCTGACGATGCTCATGACACCGGAGAGGTCGAGCCCGGCCATGTCGTCGTCCGAGGTCTTACGCACCGCCAGTTCGAACGCGAAGTTCGGTCCCGCCGAGAACGCGTGGGTATTGGTGGCGAGCGCCTGGGCCCACCGCGCCGGCCTCTGGAGGAACGCCACCGGACTCATGATCTCGGCGTGATAGCCGCCCAGGATCGGTGCAATGACTCCGAGCATCAATCCCATGTCGTGGTAAAACGGCAGCCACCCCACGATCGTGGCGTCCGACGGCGCCACGCCACCGAGATCGGGAAAAAAGTCGCCCATCAATTGCCCGAAGTTGGCCAGAAGATTGCGGTCCGAGATCATCACGCCTGCCGGTGCGCGCGTCGAACCGGAGGTGTACTGCAAGTAGGCGATGCTCGGCGCGTCTTTGCTCCGGCCGGCCGGGGAGACGCGCGCCTCCAGGTCCAGGCCGTCGACTTCAACGATCGTGGGCCTAGCGTCGGCGCGCACCTCCGCGAGGTACTCGGTGACGCTTGGCGCGACCCCGGACGTCGTCAGGATCACCGAGGGCGAGGTATCGGCGAGGACTGCGCTCACCCGTTCGTCATGCGACC
>Ga0070711_100001524_pt1 | contig 12774 bp, 13 predicted proteins | sample LARL53metaG_FD_65452 | JGI IMG/M metagenome (GOLD analysis project Ga0070711, IMG submission 65452) | Corn, switchgrass and miscanthus rhizosphere microbial communities from Kellogg Biological Station, Michigan, USA - LAR L5-3 metaG | ecosystem: Host-associated > Plants > Roots > Rhizosphere ... | reverse complement strand
GGAATCTTCAAGCAGACGAAGGTCTTGAATTGCGTCTGGGTCATGCTCGCGCTCTGCGCCTGACCGGTAAAAATCTCGCGCGCGGAATCCTGGGCGACCGTTTCCAGCACCTGGTTCGCAAAGAACATCAGCGCGGTTTCCAGGATCGCAAACAGCAGCGCGAGGAATGTCGGCGCGACGATCGCGAACTCGACGATGGTGGAGCCGTCGGTGTTGCGACGAAACCGGCGCAGGAGACTGGCGAACGAAGAAATGGCGGACGCTGGCATCGGCAAAATCCCCTGATCGGCTCCGCTTCCGGGGCGGGCAATCATCCTCGCCAGAATTAAACGAAACACATTGTCGAAGTGTTTCCCGCTACCGGTATGGAACCGACCCTGCCGTTAAGACTGTATTAACCAATTGCAGCAAGCGCCGCCGCGTGTATCCGATCGAGGCGGATCAGGGGGTCTTGTTCGACGTGGACGCCCCGCTCGCCTGAGAGCTCAAGGCATTGGCCTGTTCGCTGACGGACTTGAAATAGGTGTCGCCGTCGCCAAGCGTCACGCGGCGCTGACAGACCGGCGTGCAGCTGTAGGTCTCACGGTCGACGCCGCGATAGACCGTGACAAGCGCCTCGGTCGGACCTTCGACCTGGATCTGGCGGTCCACCAGGATCTCGCCGAAACGGTCCATGGCGATGAAATTCGTGGAGCCGTAACCCTTCCCGGTTACCACGATGACACCGCCATTCTGCAGCGTAACGTCGGCGATCAGCGGGTTGCCGACCACAATGGTCGAAACCTTGGCCGGCAGCTTCACGAGCTTGGCCTGATCGACGTTGACGGAGATGGAGATCGGCCCGACTTCCGCCCGGGCGGCAAGCGGCCCGAGCAGCGCGGCGAAGACCAGTCCGCAAAGCGGACGAAGGATACTGGAACTCAACATGCTCGACCTCGGGGTATCGACGAGCCGGCAAAAGGGACCCGGCGCTTGACGCGGCGAGTGTGGCGTCAATTCATGAAAGAAGCGCAAAGATTACCGGGTGGAATTGACCGACCGGGCGGATTTAGTTGGCCGTTCTCATATGGATAACGGCCGTGTCGTCCGCATAGATGCGCTTCCAGCCCCCCGCATGATCCATGAACCCGGCGGCGGGCGTCACCGGCGTCAGCGCCACTGCATCGATGTCGTAGCGACGAAGCAGGTCGAGCAGCACGTTGACGTCCTTGAGCTGCATCGCGCGGTAGTAGTCCATCACGAAGGCTTCGCCATAGAGCTCGGCGCGGCCGTCGACGAAAACGGGTATGCCGCGCGAGATGAAATAGCCGGCGAACGGAAGGTCGTTGAGAATGCGCCTCGCGCCATGCTGCTTCAGCACTTCCACGGCGGCTACGGGTGTCTGGTTTGCAGGCGGCGCCGGCGGCCGGATGGCCGCAAACGCCCAGCTCGAAGCCGCAAGAACAGCGGCGAGCATCACCGCCGAGATCGCCGTAAAACCGTTGCGGGAAAGTCCCGCGCCCTGAAGCGCGAACTGCGACGAGAGCGGCGTCAGCACGACCAGCGGTGCCAGCAGCGCGAAGATCTCGACGTTGCGCACATGCGAGAGAGCCATATGCAGCAGGCCCAGCAGCAGCAGGATCCGCGGCGGGTTCAGCTTCACGCCGTAATAAAGAGCGGCCGCGATCGACGCCAGGATACAGCCCTCGAACGGGCCGAAGTGGCCGAAATCCACCGGCATCCACTCATAGATCAGGTGCAGCAACTCTCCGAGATCCAGGATCTTGCGCGAGGCCAGGATCGAATTCCAGCCATATGGCGTCACGCAGCAGGCGGCCAATGCCGCGACGGCAAACAGGGCCCAGCGGATCGCAACCCGCAGGCGTTGCGCCTTCTCGGCATTCCACAGCGCATCGAGCGCAATCGGTGCGATCAGCGCCAGACCGAAGACAAAGCCGCCGTGAAGATTCGCCCACAATGCAAGCAGCGGCAGCAGCCAGAAGGATGGCGGCTCACACTGTTCGCTCGCGCGCAACAATCCGTGCACCCACGCAATCATGAGCGGCAGCACCAGCACGTGCGGGCGCGCGAACATGTGCGACACCGAGAGCAGCAGAACCCAGAGCGCGACGGCGATTGCATATCTGGCCGGCACGCGGGAGGCCAGCACGAAGGCAAACAATGCGAAGGCCGAGGCAATCGACGCCGCCGCGAGCATGACCGGTCCTGCCCAGCCGGCGCCCTCGTAGGCCAACGCATAGAGCACCTGCGCAAGCCATGACGAGGAAATCCAGGGCTCGCCATTTTTGGTAAAGGAATAGATGTCGGCATGCGGCAGGGCGCCATGATCGAGGATCCATCTTCCCACGGCGATATGCCAATAGGTGTCGGAATCACCGAGCAGCACGCTGCCGTAGATCAGCAGAAACACATAGACGGCGATCCCAAGCCAAAGCCACGCGGGAAAGAGACCGGCGCTTTCGGTCTTCTCCCGCTCGATCGTGGCAATGTCTGCGCTTGTCAAGAAAACCTCCGCGGCATGACGAGTTTCCGCCTGCCCTAGCGGCGAAACGGAAATACCAGTTGCCCGACGATTTCAGCGGGCATCGCCGCTTCGTCCTTGCCGTAATTCTCCGGAAGTTGGTTCGCCGGCATGCGGAAGGTCCCGAACAGGATGTCCCAGATCGGAAAGGTCCCGGCAAAATTGGTGTCACCACCGGCGTCGAGCGCAGTGTGGTGCCAGCGGTGAAACACCGGCGTCGCCAACACATATCTGAACGGCCCGAGCGTCCAGTTCAGATTGGCGTGCACGAAGGCCGAGTGGAAAGTATTGAACGGCCCGACCCAGAGCATGATGTTCGGCGAAATGCCCGCCATCAGCAGGATGACGTCGACCGAGATGGTGCCGATGATCAGGTTGATGGGATGGAAGCGCGCAGCCGAGATCCAGTCCAGCTCCCCGGAGGAGTGATGGACCGCGTGATATTTCCAGAGCTGGTCGTGAAACAAGCGGTGCAGCCAGTACAGCATGAAATCGGCGAGCACGACGAACAGGATCGCCTGCGCCCATAGCGGCAGTTGCGCCAGCGGCCCATGGCCGTTGTCGTAGAAGGCGATCAGCTCGTCGGCATCCTTGATGTGAAACACGAGGCTGGCGCCGACGATGAGAAGGCCGATGCGGATCACGCGCGCGAAGACCGGCACGAAGAACCAGTAAACGATGTCGGTGACGAGCTCGCGCTTGCGCCACCACGGCGCGGCGTCATTGCAGGCCCAGTAATGACTGAGCACGGAGAACACCAGCGCCAGCGCGATGGTAACCGGGACCACCTTCTCGATGGTCTGACCGAGCATCAGGAGAACTTCCATCGGGAGATTGGACATTGGCCCCTCGTCAATCACACGACAAGGCGTACTCCTGCGCGCTTAAGGAGGTGTGAAGCGTCTGTCGCGCGCGGGAGGCCGGCGCTCCGGCGCAATGCGGCTTCGGCGTCATCCGCGTATTCTAACCAATTGCTTAATTCGAAATTTACTCTGCCAAAGAACACCGACTTCCGGAACAGTTTTGCCGATCGAATTAACTGCGCCGCAATTCTCGCTCCATAGGGTGACCCCATGGTCACGGTGCTGAGAACGCCGGCGAGACCTATAGTTCGACCAGCCACGTGTACATGGAGTTTGTCTATGAAGAATCTGATTGCGCGTTTCGTGAAGGACGAGTCGGGCGCCACCGCCATCGAATACGGCCTGATCGCTGCCGGCATTTCGCTCGCGATCATTGCTGTGGTCAACGGCCTCGGCACCAGCTTGAACACGAAGTTCACTTCGATCAGCAGCTCGCTCAAGTAAGCGACTGTTCTGCGGATCAGCAAAGGCCCCGGGGCGAAATTCCGGGGCCTTTGTTTTTTCAGGTGTGAAGTGTCCCGGGTTGCGTATGCGTAAAGTCGATGCCGCGGCAATGGCGGCCAACAGGAAGGCGATCGAGCGTCACGAGGCCACGGTGCAGCTCGTCTGCCTGGCGCTGACGCTTGCCACCATCGCACTCGCCTCCCGCATCTTCAGCGTCTGGTAGCGGACGCTGCCGTTTTCCGATTGTTTAACTCTCGCCGCTAGATTTCGGCGATCCGAATTTTTCTGCGCGGCCGGTAGATCCCATGATCCTTGACCTTGCACGCCTCCTGGTGTTTCCGGCCCTGATGGCGTTTGCCGCCTCCAGCGATATTTTTTCGATGACGATATCGAACCGGGTCTCGCTGGCGCTGGTCGCGGGATTCCTGCTGCTGGCGGCATTCAGTGGGATGGGGCCCACCGAGATCCTGATCCACGCCGGCGCAGGCGCCCTCGTGCTGTTGGTCGCATTCTTCTGCTTTGCCATGGGGTGGGTCGGCGGGGCCGATGCCAAGGTCGTGGCCGCTGCGGCGGTCTGGTTCGGCTTTGCCCATCTGATGGACTATTTGCTTTACGCTTCGCTGTTCGGCGGGGCGCTGACATTGCTCCTGGTTCAGTTCCGGCAATGGCCGCTGCCCTCCCAGCTCGCCAGCCAGGACTGGCTGCTCCGCCTCCATGCCAAGGAGAGCCGCATTCCCTACGGGATCGCGCTCGCGATGGGCGCCCTCCTGATCTATCCCGAGACGGAATGGGTGAAGGCGGTCAACCTCGCGCACTTCGCGTCCGGCTAACGATTTGTAAACCGCACTGGTAACACGCGGTTAAGGCAATTTACTCACGCCTCATTAACCATGCTTTGACGAATAGCTGGTCAACTCCACGACACGGCGACGAACGCGTCGCGGCGTAATGTGGAAAGTGAGCGTATGAATACCGCACGCATTGTGGTCCTGGCTATCGCCATCGGCGCCGGCGGCGTTGCCGCATATCTCGCGAGTGGATCGGACAACAAGCCCGCTCCTGCCGCACCCGTCGCACAACAATTGCCGACCGTCGACGTTCTCGTCGCCAAATCCGAGATTGCCCTCGGCCAGACCGTCAAGCAGGAAGACCTGCAATGGCAGAACTGGCCGACCGCCAGCGCCAGCACCGTCTTCATCAAACGCAGCGATCGGCCGAACGCCACGACCGAGATCGCCGGAATGATCGCGCGGTCTCCCTTCATCGCCGGCGAGCCGATCCGCGAGCAAAAGCTCGTGAAATCCGACGGCTCCGGCTTCATGGCCGCGATCCTGCCGACCGGCATGCGCGCCATCTCGACCGAAATTTCGCCGGAGACCGGCGCCGGCGGCTTCATCCTTCCGAACGATCGCGTCGATGTCGTTCTGACCAGAAAGCTGAAGAATCCCGACAATCCCCAAGCGCCCGAGGTCGTCACCGCGGAGGTGATCCTTTCGAACATCCGCGTGCTCGCGATCGACCAGGCGCCGAAGGAAAAGGAAGGCCAGAGCGCGGTGGTCGGCAGGACCGTGACGCTGGAATTGAAGCCCGACCAGATCCCGACGCTGGCCTCGGGCCGGCAGGCCGGCACCCTCTCGCTTGCCCTGCGCAGCATGGCTGACGTGAACATGGTCGACAACACCGCGAGTACCTCCGGTCGCGGCGATCGCGTCAACGTCATCCGGTACGGCGTTCCGACCGACAAGGGCGTGCACTAGTGACGATGAGGATTGAGAGATGAAGTGCAGGGTAAATCAGCGGACACTGCGGACCTTCATGGTCCGCGCCCTGTCGGTTGCGGGTGTCGCGGCACTGGCGCTCAATCCGGCGCTCACCCCGGTGCTTGCGAGCGACTACAGCGTGCCCGCGCCGGCGGCGGCCGACGGACAGAACAATTCCCGCGCCCTTTCGCTCGGTATCGGCAAGTCGGTCGTGATCGACCTGCCGCGCGACATCAAGGACGTTTTGGTGGCTGATCCCAAGATCGCCAATGCCGTCGTCCGCTCCTCGCAGCGCGCCTATATCATCGGCGCGGCGATCGGCCAGACCAACATCGTGTTCTTTGACGCCAACGGACAGCAGATCGCCGCTTACGACATCGCCGTAACGCGCGATCTCAACGGCCTCCGGGCCGCGCTGCGGCAGCTGTTTCCGAATTCCGATCTGCGTATCGAAGGTGTCGGCGACGGCGTCGTGCTGACCGGCAGCGCGGCCAACCCGATCGAGGCGCAGCAGGCCGGCGACATGGCGGCGCGGCTTGCGGGCGGCGCCGACAAGGTCGTCAACAACCTCGCGGTTCGCGGTCGCGACCAGGTCATGCTGAAGGTCACCGTTGCCGAGGTTCAACGCCAGATCATCAAGCAGATGGGGATCGATCTTGCTGCTGGTTTCAGCTACGGCACCTCGGTGGTGAATTTCCAGAACATCAATCCGTTCACCGCGAACAATGCTCCGCTTGTTGCCGGCAACGGCGTGCAGACCAATTTCGGCCCCGGTGCCAATGTGCAAGCCAAGCTGCGCGCCATGGAAAGCGCCGGCCTGGTCCGGACGCTCGCCGAGCCCAACCTGACCGCGATATCCGGGGAAGCCGCCACATTCATCTCCGGCGGCGAATTTCCGATTCCCACCGGCGTGACCTGTCAAACCACCACCAGCGGCGCAATCGGACAGTGCGTTCAGACCGTCAGCTTCAAGAAGTTCGGTATCTCGCTCAACTTCACGCCTGTCGTCCTGACCGAGGGACGGATCAGCTTGCGGGTGATGACGGAAGTCTCCGAAGTCTCCAACGAAAACTCGCTGCAGGGCGGCGCAGGCGGAACAACCATTCCCTCGATCAAGACGCGCCGCGCGGAGACCACGCTGGAGATTCCCTCGGGCGGCTCGATGGCGATGGCCGGCCTGATCCAGCAGCAGACCAAGCAGGCCATCAACGGCCTGCCCGGAATGATGGAGATACCGCTGCTGGGAACGCTGTTCCGCAGCCGCGATTTCATCAACAACCAGACCGAACTCGCCGTGATCGTGACGCCCTACGTGGTGCGCGCGGTGGCGCAGAAGGACCTGTCGCGGCCGGATGACGGCTTCGTCGCGGCGTCCGACCCGCAAGCCGAACTGCTCGGCAGCATCAATCGCATCTACGGCGTGCCCGGACGCACCGAGCCCGCACGCAATTATCGCGGCTCCTACGGTTTTATCACCGACTGAGGCGGGATGGAGATTAGAAAACGATGACAACGATGACATCCCACAAGCACAAGCGCGCCGGACGCATGACGGCCGTGACGGCGATGCTGATCGGCCTCGGCGTTTCGCTCGGCGGCTGCATTCACGACGCCCCGGTCGTGGCGGCGACGGACTTTCCGGCCGATTACCGGCTGCGACATCCGATTGCAGTCGAGGAAGCCAATCAGTCGATCGTGATCTTTGTCGGACAGGGACGCGGCGGTCTGAGCGCCGAGCAGCGCGCCGACGTGATGGGACTTGCCCAGAGCTGGGTCCACGACGGTACCGGTGCGATTGCCGCCGACGTGCCCGTCGACACGCCGAATGCGCGCGCGGCCGCTGATTCCTTCCGCGAAATCCAGGCCATGCTGTCGGCCGCCGGCGTTCCTCAGCGCGGGCTGATGGTGCGCCATTATCGTCCCGCCAATCCGCGCCACATGGCAGCGATCCGCCTGAGCTATCCGAAGCTCAAGGCGGAGGCCGGTCCGTGCGGCCTGTGGCCGGACGATCTCGGCCCTTCGGTCAACAACAGGCACTATTTCGACAACAAGGATTACTACAATTACGGCTGCGCCTATCAGCGCAACATGGCCGCGATGATCGAAAACCCCTCCGACCTCGTGCAGCCGCGCCCGGAGACGCCGCCCTATACGGCACGCCGCAGCGAAGCTTTCGAGAAGTATCGCAAGGGCACAACAACGACCACGGCCTATCCTGAATCCGACAAGGCCAAACTCAGCGATACAGGCAAATGATCAACTACGCCCGCCAAAACCCCGAGGAAAAGCCGGAGGTCGCGCTGCCGCCTGCGGAGGATCACATCGCGCCCGCGCCGCGGGTATCGGTGCAGGCCTTCTGCGAGACGGTGGAGACCGCTGCAGCGGTGCAGTCGGCCGGCGAAGACCGCCGGCTCGGCAAGGCCCACATGAAGATCCAGATGGGCGGCATGGCCGCGGCCATCGAAGCCTACCGCTCGGCGCCCACGCCGAACGTGATCGTGCTGGAGGCGGACGCGCGCGGCAACATCCTGGCCGGGCTCGACCACCTTGCGACGGTCTGCGACCCCGGCACCCGCGTAGTCGTGATCGGCCGGATCAACGATGTGGGACTGTACCGCGATCTCGTCCGCCGCGGCGTCAGCGACTATGTCATCGCGCCGATCAACGCGCTCGACGTTGTCCGCTCGATCTGCAACCTGTTCTCCGCACCCGAGGCCAAGTCGGTCGGCCGCATCATCGCGGTGGTCGGCGCCAAGGGCGGCGTCGGCGCCTCGACCATCGCCCACAATGTCGCCTGGGCGATCGCCCGCGACCTGGCGATGGATTCCGTCGTCGCGGACCTCGACCTCGCATTCGGCACCGCCGGTCTCGACTACAACCAGGATCCGCCGCAAGGCATCGCGGACGCGGTATTCTCCCCGGACCGCGTCGATACCGCCTTTGTCGACCGCCTGCTGTCGAAATGCACCGACCATCTGAGCCTGCTGGCGGCGCCTGCGACGCTGGACAAGGTCTACGATTTCGGCGCCGACGCATTCGACGCGATCTTCGACACGCTGCGTACGACCATGCCCTGCATCGTGCTCGACGTCCCGCATCAATGGTCGGGATGGACCAAGCGCGCGCTGATCGGAGCCGACGACATCCTGATCGTCGCAGCGCCCGATCTGGCCAATCTGCGCAATACCAAGAACATCTTCGACCTGCTGAAAGCCTCGCGGCCCAACGACCGGCCGCCGCTCTATTGCCTTAACCAGGTCGGCGTCCCGAAGCGTCCAGAGATCAACGCGACCGAGTTCGCAAAGGCGATCGAGAGCCAGCCGATCGTTTCCATACCTTTCGACCCGCAGATGTTCGGTTCGGCGGCCAATAACGGCCAGATGATCGCGGAAATCTCCGCCGGCCATCGCACCACCGAGATGTTTCTGCAGATCGCGCAGCGGCTGACCGGCCGCAGCGAAACCAAGAAGCCGCGGGGGTCGTTGCTGTCTCCCCTGATCGAGAAGCTGCGGGGCAAGTAGCCCCCGCCTGGAGTAAAGTCGTGTTTGGGAAGCGTAGCGGAAACGAGAGTGAGACAGGGGCGCCAAAGCCCGCGGCAAGCGTGCCGGAGCCTTCGCGCCCGGCGCCTGCGCCCGCCGCTGCACCCGCCATCGCCTCGCCGCCGATCGCACCGGTCAAGATGGCGCCGCCGCCTCCGCCGGTCGCGGAAGCGCGCCGATCCGACAATTATTACGAAGTCAAGGCGACGATCTTCGGAGCGTTGATCGAGGCCATCGACCTTGCCCAGTTGGCCAAGCTGGACAGCGAATCCGCGCGCGAGGAAATCCGCGACATCGTCAACGAGATCATCGCGATCAAGAACATCGTGATGTCGATCGCCGAGCAGGAAGAGCTGCTCGACGATATCTGCAACGACGTGCTGGGCTACGGCCCGCTGGAGCCGCTGCTGTCGCGCGACGACATCGCCGACATCATGGTGAACGGCGCCGGCACGGTCTTCATCGAAGTCGCCGGCAAGATCCAGCGCACCGGCATCCGCTTCCGCGACAACCAGCAGCTCCTCAATATCTGCCAGCGCATCGTCAGCCAGGTCGGCCGCCGCGTCGACGAATCCTCGCCGATCTGCGACGCTCGTCTGGCCGACGGCTCCCGCGTCAACGCCATCGTGCCTCCGCTGGCGATCGACGGCCCCGCACTCACCATCCGCAAATTCAAGAAGGACAAGCTGACGCTCGACCAGCTGGTCAAGTTCGGCGCGATCACGCCGGAAGGCGCGGAAATCCTGCAGATCATCGGCCGCTGCCGCTGTAACGTGCTGATCTCCGGCGGTACCGGTTCCGGCAAGACCACGCTGCTCAACTGTATGACCAACTATATCGAGCACGACGAGCGCGTCATCACCTGCGAGGACGCGGCCGAACTTCAGCTGCAACAGCCGCATGTGGTGCGACTGGAAACCCGCCCGCCGAACATCGAAGGCGAGGGCCAGATCACCATGCGCGAACTCGTGCGCAACTGCCTCCGTATGCGGCCCGAACGCATCATCGTCGGCGAAGTCCGCGGACCCGAGGCTTTCGACCTGCTGCAGGCCATGAATACCGGCCACGACGGATCGATGGGGACGCTGCACGCCAACAATCCCCGCGAGGCACTGTCGCGCTGCGAATCCATGATCACGATGGGCGGCTTTTCGCTGCCCTCGCGCACCATTCGCGAGATGATCTGCGCCTCGATCGACGTCATCATCCAGGCGGCCCGCCTGCGCGACGGTTCGCGCCGCATCACCCACATCACCGAGGTGATGGGCATGGAAGGCGACACCATCATCACTCAGGACGTCTTCGTCTATGACCTCGTCGGCGAGGACGCCAACGGCAAGATCATCGGCAAGCACCGCTCCACCGGCATCGGCCGGCCGCGTTTCTGGGAGCGTGCGCGATACTACGGCGAGGAGAAGCGGCTTGCCGCGGCGATCGACGCCGCCGAAGTCGCCGCTCCGAAATAAGGTGCCGCCATGAAAATGCAGACACTCGCTCTCGCCTTCCTCGCCGCCGCCGCCATCGGCGGTCTGGCGTGGGTCTTCATCTATCCGCTGCTGTCGGGAGAACGGCAGGCGGAGGATCGGCGCAATGCCGTCGCAAAGCCCGAACCTGCCGCCAAGCGGCAGAATGACAAGACCCAGCGCTCGCGCCGCGAGCAGGTCGAGGGCTCGCTGAAGGAACTCGAGGCCCGCGCCGAAAGGCACAGCAAGATATCCTTGAGCGCGCGCCTGTCGCGGGCGGGCCTCGACTGGTCCGTCAAGAAGTTCATGGTGATATCGGCCATTCTCGGCGCGGTCTTTTTTGTCGGCGCCATGGTCGTCGGCGGCGGCATCCTCGGCGCTCTGGGACTTGGGTTCGCCGGAGGTTTCGGCCTGCCGCGCTGGGGGCTCGCCTTCCTGAAGAAGCGCCGGGAAAAGAAATTCCTGGCCGCACTGCCGGACGCCGTCGACATCATCGTGCGCGGCATCAAGGCCGGCCTGCCGCTGTTCGAATCCATCAAGGTCGTGGCGGTCGACTCGCCCGAACCGCTGCGCGGCGAGTTCAACGCGATCATCGAGACCCAGGCGATCGGCATTCCGCTCGGCGAGGCCTGTGCGCGACTCTTCGACCGCATGCCGGTGCCCGAGGCGAACTTCTTCGGAATCGTGATCTCGATTCAGCAGAAATCCGGCGGCAACCTGTCGGAAGCGCTGGGCAACCTCTCCAAGGTGCTGCGCGACCGCAAGAAGATGGCCGAGAAGATCCAGGCCATGTCGATGGAAGCCAAGGCTTCTGCCGGGATCATCGGCTCGCTGCCGCCGATCGTGATGATCCTGGTCTACCTCTCCACGCCCGGCTACATCTCGCTGTTATGGACCCATCCGACCGGTCAGCTGATGCTGGTCGGCTGCGTCATCTGGATGTCGATCGGCATCATGGTGATGAAGAAGATGATCAATTTCGACTTCTGACGGTGCAGTATGTTTGATTTCCTCATCGATGCTATTCACAACGTCCGCTTCATGACCATGTTGTTCGCCGCGATCGCGGCGAGCGCAACCGCCTACACGCTGGTCATGCCGCTGTTCGCGGGTGAAAACCTCAACAAGCGCATGAAGGCGGTGGCGAGCGAACGTGAACGCATCCGCGCCCGCGAGCGCGAACGGATGAACAAGTCCGAGAAGGTTTCGCTGCGCCAGACCCCGAAACAGCTCGTTTCCAGGGTGGTGGAAGACTTCAACCTGACCAAATATCTTGCGCAGGACGCCGCGCGGGAAAAATTGACTTTGGCCGGCTATCGTGGACAGGCGCCCTATGTGACGTTCCTGTTCTTCCGCCTGGTGGCGCCGATCGTGATGTTCGTCGGCTCGGTCCTCTATGTCTTCGTGATCTCGCACATGGAAAAATCGATGCCGATCAAGATCGGCATGTGCGTCGGCGCGGCCTGGTTCGGCTTGCAGGCGCCGATGCTGTTCCTCAAGAACGCGATTTCCAAGCGCCAGCTCCAGATCAAGCGCGCGTTTCCCGATGCGCTCGACCTGCTGCTGATCTGTATCGAATCCGGCATGTCGATCGAGGCGGCGTTCCGCAAGGTTGCAAGTGAGATCGTGACCCAATCGATCGCGCTGTCGGAAGAGTTCACGCTGACCACGGCCGAACTGTCCTATCTGCAGGACCGCAAGATGGCCTACGAGAACCTTGCCAAGCGGACCGGCCTCGAAGGCGTGAAGTCGGTCTGTCTCGCGCTGATGCAGTCGGAACGCTACGGCACCCCGCTCGGGCAGAGCCTGCGCGTGATGGCGCAGGAAAACCGCGACATGCGCATGAACGAGGCCGAGAAGAAGGCGGCCGCGCTGCCGCCCAAGCTGACGGTGCCGATGATCCTGTTCTTCCTGCCTGTGCTGTTCGTGGTCATTCTCGGGCCGACCTTCATCCGCGTCTCGGCCATGCAGTGAAGCGCCGGAGCAAGACCGGCGCGACCTCCTGCTGCAACGTAAGGATCCGGACCCGAAGGGCCGCGTTAGCGCAAAGTTCGAAGCAAGCTTTCTGAAAGATCATCGCTCGAGCCCAATATCGCGCCTGAGCGGATCAGGGGATCAGCGAGCGAGTTCGGCGACCGGAACGTTGCGGGCGCCACGGCCGGAGGGACGGGAATTGTCCTTGTT